>Ga0207813_100274_pt1 | contig 35187 bp, 31 predicted proteins | sample A23E3SouthBayCA_2_FD_187730 | JGI IMG/M metagenome (GOLD analysis project Ga0207813, IMG submission 187730) | Aerobic enrichment media microbial communities from Eden Landing Ponds, California, USA - A23 E3 (4) (SPAdes) | ecosystem: Environmental > Aquatic > Marine > Unclassified | place... | reverse complement strand
AGATGTCGGGACGATGACCACGACACACGATGGATTCTTCGTCGCTATCCAGGGGCAGTCTGGACTCATCAAGCGGTGCTCGGCTTCCGATTGCACTCGCGTCGTCACGGGCGGTGAGTGCAGCGAACACGGCGCCGTCGACGGCGAGTTCGACCTGCGTATCAAAGCGGTCATCGACGATGGGCGCACTGCCCAAGAGTGTCTGTTCACTCGTGGCGTCACCGAGGAGGTCACGGGGATCGACTTGGAGGAGGCCAAAGAGCTGGCGGCCGACGTGCTGGATTTCACCGTCGTCTCCGACCGCTTCACCAACCTTCTGATCGGGCGGCGTTTGACCGTTGAAGGCCCCCTGCTCGGGCGGTATCTCCTCGTCGAGGAAGTCGAAGAGACTCCGGAGAGTGCGTTCTCGGATGGCTACGAAGAAGCAGTCGTGGAACTGCTCGCAGAACACAACTACGATGGGCCAGGGCTCACGGCTGCGTCCATCGAGGACCTCCCGCGCTCGTATGATGCACACGCGGGCGGCGTTGGAGGCGACTGAAAACATGGCAACAAGCGACTCTCAATCACAGCAGGGGGCAACAGTCCCAGATCGTGAGGTTGCGAAGCTCGTCTTCGCGGCCGAGGTGAACGAAGCGACATACACGTTCAAGACCTCGCAAGACGAACGTGCCCCGGTTTACGTTGCCCTCCCCACCGGGGAGCGAGCGAACCGGGTGTGTGTTATGGGAACGGTCACGGATGTCGAGGATGTCGGAACCGACGACCAGGAGTACCTTCGAGTGCGTGTCGTCGACCCGACCGGGACGTTCTGGGTGTACGCCGGGCAGTACCAACATGAGGCGCTCAAGAAGTTGAAGAAGATTCAGCCTCCCGAGTTCCTCGCGGTCATCGGCAAGCCCCGGACGTACAAGACCGACGACGGAACGATTAGTGTCTCACTTGTCCCCGAGGACGTCGGTGTCGTCGACATCAGTACGCGCGACAGTTGGGTATTCGAGGCGGCGCGTCGAACACTCGAGCGCGTCGAGTCGGCGCGGGAGACCTCCCCGAAGGTAGCCGCACTCGCTCGCGAACAGTACGGCCATGATGGGTCGTACTTCGCGCACGTCGCGGCGCTTGCGCTTCAGAACCTTCTCGACGGTGACGAATCGTCGGGTTCCGACGACGAGGAGACGGTCGAGGAGCGTCTTGAGGAAGCCGAAGCCAAGGGCGACGACGTCGACGGTGAAGAGCCGGAACAGGAAACATTGATCGAGGACTAATGAGCGATGTTTGGGCGTAGTTCCGGAATTAACCCGAAATACGACGATCCCAGCAATCACGACGGGAAGTATCCGCCGGACTGGGACGCCCGCCGGAAAGCCGTCTACGAACGGGATAACTACACGTGCCAGGATTGTGGGTTGCGGAGTGGACCTCACGCCGGCGACGGCGGGGCGATTCTCCACGCGCACCACCTAATCTCACTCCGTGACGGCGGGCGGCATCATCTGGCGAACCTCGTGACGGTCTGTCAGTACTGTCACGACGGTATCCACGGCCACCCGACCGGGAGCAAGTACGATGACGGCGAACACAATGCCCTACGGGTTCTCCGAGTAGCCGGCAGAGTGACTCTCCGCATTCTCAGGCGTGTGATTCGGTAATTATCTGCGGATGAGTCTGTCTTCGCTCACCTACCTGGAACAGCACTCGAAGCGAGACCTTGTCTCTTTGGCGGCACGGTCAGTTTCTATTGCACCTCTTGCCGAACAAACTCGCTCCTCAAGCAGAGACCTCTTCCATCGCTCGGACGGGGTTTTATAGACTGGCTGAAATAGTCTTCTCCCGTGACCAATGGATCTGAGCACAATACCGACCGATGCCGGCGTCTACTGTATGTTCGATCTCGACGACACCCCAGCATACGCAGGTCAAACCAGTAATCTTCGCAGCCGGCTCCGCCAACACTTCGTCCGGCAGGACTCAAGTGTCTCAAGCTACGGCCGACTCGATCCCTGGGACATCGCCACAGTCGCCTGGTGGACCACAGAACAGACCGACCACGCAGAACAAGATTTGCTGGCCGATTTTGAACCGTATCTGAACTTTGCCGCTGAAAGCGAACCCGAGGCCCCACAAGGAGCGATCGACCCCGGGACACCCGATGGTACATTCGCACTCATGTCCGAGGAGGAACAATCGTTCCGCCGCCAGCCCTACAACCGGGTCAAGCAGAAGATCGAACACATCAACCGGATGGTGGACAAGATCAAATACGCAAACCACAGCGACGACACTCGGCGAACTCTGTACGAACACAAAAGGATCTTAGAACAGAACCTCCAGGATTTCCTCGGGGTTGAGGACCTCGATCACTAAGACCGGTTCCCGATCCTGCGGAAGCCTACACCTTGTCCGCTAATTCAAGCACAGGGATAGTTTTCGCATCCTCAGCTCCGTACCTCACCTCGTTGTTGTTGAAATCAAAGCGGATGGGTTCCCCGAGATAGGACGCTCGCTCGGTTTTGGTCAGGGCGTCCAAGTCACCAAGCTTCCAGCAGATGAACCGGTCGATATGGGTCAGCGGTGTCTCGTCTTCGAAGAAATCGCTGAGCTTGACCTCCAGTGCCGCATTCTTGTATTCCTCACCGGTGTCGACGATAGCATTGACCTCCTCATCCAGCCGGAAGTCCGCTATCTCGATGGTCTCCGGAGAACCATTCGCGCTGTACCGTTCTAACGCTGCGATGACCTCGGCCGGATTCGATGGGGACAGTCCACCCTGCTCTTTAGTCTTAGTCAGGCGTTCTTGCAGTGAGGTTTCCTGGGTCTGGACGCTCCGTTTTTTATCCTCGAGTTTGCGGCGGGCGATGTAGTCGTTGTACCACGTGTCCTGGCACACCTTGGTCATGAACCGTTCCAGTTCATCTGTGATGGCCTGGTAGACGTCACCGGATTTGTTCCGGATCTTCTCCCTGTTGGCGGAGAGTTCGAGGTCCTGGCAGTTCGCGATGAAGAAGAAATGGAAGAACTCGTTGTCCGCACCGATCGCATCGTTGTAGCGTTCGACCTTGATGTGGTCTTTCGCCAGCCAGATACCGAACTGGGCTGAGTGCTTCCCATAGGTCGGGAGATCATTCCGTGCCTCCTTACCACCAACCATACCCACGACTTCGATGGTAAGCTCCCGGCCATCGTCCAGCGTGACGGTGAGTTCACGCGGTGGGAAGTGCTTGCACATCCGCTCTGCGACAAACTCACCGTCGGGATCGAGGTTTTCTTCCGGGAATTTCAGCTTGTTGGACGTCTCGATTTTGTCACGTGTATCGTCGATATGTGAGGACAGCGTGACCTCGATATCGAATTCGTGGAAGTCATCATCGAAGTGCCAGGCAGTCGAGCCACCGATTGTTTTCCACTTGATGTAGTGTTCGATCTTGTTGTAGGTGAGCTGTTCAGGGTCGAATCCCTGGCCGGCTCGGAAGCCATGGACCTCGATCCGAGTGCCTGAGGTCTCGTCTGTCTCTTCTGTATTGACGGAGTAGGTGGGGAGCTCCCGGTCGTTCAGTGTCTCCCATGGCTGGTCCATTACGGACTCCATCCGGATCCCCTCTTTTACGGTCTCAACACGGATCTCGTCGCTCTTGTAGTAGATCTTGGTTCCGTGTCCCTTGTACCCGATTGCGTCGCTCTTGTTGGAGTTTCCGAGATCGAAGAACGACGCCAGGTTCTGTTCGTCCATTCCATGGCCGTCGTCTTCGATGATGAGGGTGTTCCTTCCCTCGTCATCTTGGTTGATCTCAATATCAACCCAGGTGGCCTCTGCGTCGTAGGAGTTCGACAGTGCTTCTCGAATGACTTCTAACGGGTCCTCGAAATCGCTTGCAATCTCGATGAACTCGTTGACCTCGTTGACCTGCGGTGTCTTATGCATAGCTTGTTTCTCCATCGTCGTCGAAGTATGGCTTGATTCGTTCATTGATCAGCTTGTAGGCGAACTTACGGAAGCCTTTCTGATCCTTGACGGCCTCCTCAAGATACGTAGCAATCTGGTCCTCATCGGCTTCGGCAATCAGCTGGCGGAATCGGCGTAGTTCTCGTTGCTGGATCGCCAGGTTGTGGGCTGCGACAGAGCCTAGGATGTCTTTCTGGTACAGGTCATCCAGTCTGTTCCGCATCCGGTCGCGGTGTAGTCCATCGTTACAGATCCGGCAGTCACAGGCATCGAGGTCTGCCTCATCGACCGGTACGGTCTCGAACAGATTGACACAGTACTTGCCGTTTACTGCCTGATGGAGGTAGGAGGCTGAATCGAAGGAATCGGCCCCGACCGCTACGAGTAACGGCATTGCGTTCCCCGAGATGCCGAACACGTGGAGTGGGAGGTCATTGTAGCCTCGTTGCTGCATCTCCCGTCGACAGTCAGAGACTGCTTCGATCAGAACCTCGACATTGTCCTTTCGTGGGACGAGGCTTCCCAGTCCGATTCCATCGAAGACTTCATCGATCGGTTGGCCCAGTTCATCTTCGATAGCGTCGAAGGACCGTTCAAGCATGGCCTCGTAATAGCCGTGAACGGTCACATAACACGCACCGTCGACCTCGTCTCGGCGTTCTGCGAGTCGGCGGGCGTTGGCAGCGGTCTTTTCCATCTTCTCGATCCGTTCTTCGAACTCGTCGTCTGGATGGATCGGGTGATCAAGGTTGACGACGATGTCCGGTCCGAGATCCAGCTGCATATCCAACGCCTTGTCCTGGTCGATGTCCTTCTTGAAATCCGCTCCCTCCAGCTCACCGTCCTGTTTCAGGATCTTATAGCCGCCTGAGTCAGCGAAGATCATTCCGTCGTAGTCGCTGAACTTGTCCCACTCGCGGATTTCGTTGTCGAGGTACTCCTCGAGCTTTTTCTCTCTGATCCCGTAGTCCGTCAGGGAGGAGATAGAGGTCATAACCCCGTGGAAGAGGTCGCTGTAGTCTTCGTCGCCGGTGGTCGGTGGATGGTTGATCATGAACTCTTTGACTGTCCTGTGGATTCCACCGCCGAACAGGGCCGGTTCGTTACCGCCGCCATAGAAGTTGACGACAGGGAACAGGTGGGGCGTCTCCAGTGTTCTGTCGTTGATCTGGAGCTGGCTTCGTCGTGCCTCCCCTGCCTCAGCGATAACGTCGAACGACACCATGTCAGTCACCGTGTACCGCGATTGACTGGCCTGTCGAGACCAGATGCTTCAGCTGCTTTCCTTTCATCCCGATGCCACAGCCCTCGATATAGTCCACAGGGACATCAACAGCGTCCTCGACACCGCCAACTGCAGGCAAGTAATCTTTCCCCAGATTGATCCATACTTTCTCGTATCCGTCCTCGGTTACGTGACTTGCGATTGTGTTGATGACTTCGTCGTTGAGTTCCTTGGCCCGTTCTGTGGTCATCCGCTGGTCATAATATCCTATTTCCTCGTCAGGTTCGACGACACCATGCTTTGCTGATATAATTATGATGTCAAGTCCGGGTTGGAACTGGTCCGCGCGCAGTGCCTTATTGATGATCCGGAAGAAGTAGCCATCGTACAAATCGAGGGCAGGCACGGGTGTCTCGACGTTTTGTTTTGTGGCTGAGCATGATTGGATGAGTAGAGATGCCATAGGTTTCCTTGATTAAGGGAGCAGACCGAGACCTAATGAAAGTATCGGAGAAAAGAGGGGGAGCCCCCGACGGTATCCATCGATTTCGGTGACGACGCGTCCGCCCTAGCTCATCGACGTGTCAAATCGGTCGACGAGTTCGTCGATGTTTTCGCCTCTGAAGTGCTCGGTCAACTGGAGTGCACGCGGCTCGGAGGGGTATATCTCACCGCGTCCGTACCGGGTGAACGCTTCCTCGATGGCCTGACGGTACGCCTTGCTGGTCGTGTAGGCGAAGATGTGATCAAACTGCTCACCGTACTGGTCCAGATACTTGGCCAGGCGGTTCGCAACGAGGTCAACTTGGTCCTCGTCTGCAGTGGTGAGGACGTATTCATAGCCCATCACTGGATCAATCGTCTCGTAGGCTTCAGGTACCGGACCATATAGCCCGGAAAGGGATACCTTGTGGTACCTCTTCTCGTAGTCCTCAAGGCGTGAGATAACGGCCTGATGTGTCCGGGAGTCGGAGTATGGCTTCTCTTGGCTGCAAGGCAGAATCAGAAGTACCGATGCATCGCTCGGTGGCTGGTAGCCATCGTACTGGAGTACGTCGAAGTCGTTGGGACCGTACTTCAGTGATATCGTTCGTTTCTGCTCCTGCTCGTCATCGATATCCTCATGGAAGCTGGAGAGCTTGGTCTGGAAGGTTTCTGTGTCAGGGCCTGCGACAAGTGCCTCGTAGCCAAGGTCAGCAAGCTGTTCGCGGAGTTCTGGGTTATGGAGCTGGGCTCGTTTCAGCCCTTTCTCGACGATGTTCTTGCCCTGGGCGAAGTCAGCAACCAGTTCTAGCAGTCCATCGTTGTCGATAGCATCGCGGACATCCTGCATCTGGCGGCTGTACAGCTCGAAGTTGTGGTGAGCAATCTGTGCGTAGTACTCACTCTTGAAATGAGTCCCGTGCTCGCCTTCGATTGGTTTGTACTTGACGTCGGATTCTAACAGTGCATGCCGCATATCATCGATATGGATGTCCTGGCACGCCTGACAGCTACACCAGTTGTCCCAGTCCTCGATTTGATCCAATTTCGTACGTTTCCACGTCTTTGGATGGATGAAGCTCTTGTTGCGGGCGGCTTTCAGGTAGTTCGCTGAATCGAAGGTATCGACACCGAGCAATGCGAGGAGTGGGCACAGCCGACCGCTGATACCGAAGACGTGGAGTGCTATACCCTCGTAGCGGTTCTCGGGTATCGCGTCTCGTGCTCCCTGGACGATATCGACGAGGACATCGGGAGAGTTGCTGAGCGGGACGAGTGATCCAAGTGCGAAGCCTTCGAAGGCTTCATCGACTTCCTCTGCACGGTCCAAGAACCGGCTGACGTACCAGTGGACGTCCTCGTAGCTGTGACCGTGAATCGCCACGTAGACAGACGGTGTTTCATCTATACCCCATTCATCCAGCCATTCGGGGTCATTGAGCATCTCCAAGCACTCGACTGCGTTGTCGATGCTCTTTTTCATCCGCTCCGTGGCTTCGTCCTGGTTCAGGTTCTGTGGGATGGGGAAGTCCAGTGTGGCGATGATATCCGCACCGTAGTCCAGCTGGAGTTCCAAGATGCTCTCTGGGTTCGTGTAGATTCCCCAATCGTTCTCGCTGCCACCTCCGTCGGGTGGCTGGCCGAACGTGGTCGAGTTCATCAGTTTGAATCCGCCGGAGTCGACAAACAACGGCTGGCTGAACCCGGGTTCTTCATCATTCTCGTCGAAATGCTGTTTGAGCGGCTTCTCACGCCACTCTTCCAGGTTGTCCGGGGTGAGATTGTAATCGAGGAACGTCATCGTCTGGAACATGATGCCCTGGACACTGTCGCTCTGGAAGAGATGCCGGCGGGTGTACCGCCAAATCCCACCTGATTTTGGCGTTGTTCCTCCGATAAGGTTCGCAACAGGGAGAAGCGCAGGTGTCTGAATCTGGCCGGCAGGCGTGTCTATAACGCCCCGGCGACCATATTCATCCTTTTCGAGCGTCCTGAATGCAGACATTAAATACCTGTGTAGTACTTCTGTGTGAGACCTCAATTAACCCTCCGCTCTCCGAATGGTCATATCCCACATAGTTCTGCAGGGGAAGACGCTACTTTCAGCGAGTGGTCCAAGTTTAAGTATGCCCCGAATAATCTCTGGGTATGGCTCAACGTGCCCTCGAAGAACACTCATTGTCCTCACAGGATCTTTCAGAGGACGAACGAACCCTACACGTCGGTCAGGATCGACCGATCCGTATCAGTACAGGACACCGCATTCTCCACCATGATGGCAAGTGTAGTCGCCCACACGGGCACAACTATGCGGTTACTGTCGCGGTGACCGGTTCCCTGACCGAGGACGGCTGGGTGGTCGATAAAGGCGACATCACCGATATTATCGCTGACTGGGATCATCGGTTCCTGGTTGAACAGGGTGATCCACTTATCGAGGCGTTCGAGACCAGCGGGGACGGTGACGCCGTCGTTGTCCTGGATCATCCCCCGACGGCCGAGGTGATGAGTCTCGTCCTCGAACAGCGTCTCCGTCGTGGCCTTCCCGAGACCGTGACCGATGTCACCGTCGAAGTACAGGAGACCGGTGAACTCGCAGCTGGTGGCCCACTGTAACAGCGTATGCCGGTGAACGCTGATACAGACGCTGTCAACGGGAACGTGGACGATGAGGCGACGGCGGAGGCACTCCCGATCAATGAGCTGTTCTACTCGTTACAGGGAGAGGGAAACCTAGCCGGGGTTCCAAGTGTCTTCATCCGGACGAGTGGCTGTAATCTGCGATGCTGGTTCTGTGATTCCTACCACACCAGCTGGGAGCCGACCCATGCCTGGCTCGACCTCGAGTCAATCGTTGAGGAGGTGAAGGACCACGATGAAGCAGACCACGTGGTGGTGACCGGCGGTGAACCACTGATCCACGATGAAACAGTAGAACTCTTGGACAGACTCAGTGCCGCCGGGTACCACACGACGGTCGAGACCAACGGCACGATCTACCGTGACGCACCCATCGATCTGGCAAGTATCAGCCCGAAGCTTGCGAGCAGTACGCCGACCCCGGAGAAAGATCCGAACGAGGACGGCGAGTGGGCTGACCGCCACGAGGACCGACGGATCGACATGGATGCCCTTTCTCGTTTGGTCGAAGACTACGAGTTCCAGTTGAAGTTCGTCATCACGGATCGGGACGATATGCCGGAGATCAACCAGATGGTTTCCCGACTGAGGAAGGCAACAGATGCTGAGATTCGTGATTCAGATGTGTTGTTGATGCCGGAAGGGGCGACACGTGAACGACTTGAGGAAACGCGGGAACTGACTGGAGAGATGGCACTGGAGCACGGCTACCAGTACACGCCACGGCTCCACGTCGATCTCTGGAATGACGCGCCAGGAACGTAGAGAGACTACGATAATGACTGAAACCAACGAGACGCAGAACGGAGCTGTCGTCCTTGTATCGGGCGGTATGGATAGTGCGACGGCAGCGTTCGAGGCGAAACAGAGGGGTCATGACCTGTACTTCCTGCATACCTCGTACGGGCAACAGACCGCGGACAAGGAGTTCGACTGTGCCCACCAGCTAGCTGAACGGATGGATGTCGCTGACTTCCTCCACATCGAGACCGATCACCTGGCCCGGATCGGTGCCTCCAGCCTGACAGATGACAGTATCGACGTCAACGAGGTAGATCTTGACAGCGATGAGATCCCGTCCAGCTACGTGCCGTTCCGGAACGCGAACCTCCTGTCGATGGCAGTCTCATATGCGGAGGCAAATGACTGTGAGGCGGTGTTCATCGGTGCGCACAGTGAAGACTACTCTGGGTACCCGGACTGTCGTCCGGAGTTCTTCGATGCGTTCCAGCAGGTCATCGATGTCGGGACGAAACCAGAGACATCGATCGAGTTGGAAGCCCCGTTCGTCGATTGGACCAAGACCGAGATAGCAGAACGTGGCCTCGAACTGGACGTCCCGTACGAGGTGACGTGGAGCTGTTACCGGGATGAGGCACCGGCCTGTGGAACCTGTGACGCCTGTGCCTATCGGCTCAAGGCATTCCAGGAGGCCGGCGTCGAGGACCCGATCGAATACGCAAAACGCCCGGTATACAGCGACTGACGACGAGCTGCTCGTATCAGGGTATTATTCCTCGTGTTCGAGTCGTCCGTGGCGTTCATCGATCTCATCGAGGAGATCGAGCGTTTTGCGGATGGATGCCCGGATGGCGTCACTGCGGTTCACGAATTTCTTGTCATCACCCACGTGCTCGTCAAGATCCGCGAGCAATTCATCAGGGATCTCGACGCTGATCTTGGCCATACCAGAGTGTTCTCCTGTGAATAATTAACTTTTAATCTGCCTCGCCGTGCTGGGCCTCCGCTTGGCGTTCAAGATCTTGTTCTAAGATTTCAGCAGCGAGGTGACTGATGGATTCGACTTCATCACGGGGGAGCCCGCTTGCACTCTCTGAATATTCCAAGACGGTAACTGGACAGAGCGGGGCATCAATGCCGTCCACGTCGGGAATTGACCCACCGCCAACCTGAATCTCTACGCTCCGGTCGTCGACATATGCAACAATATCGGTGGCGATCTCGTATGCTCCCCACTCCTCAATTGCCTCTGCTTCGTTCACCGCGAGCTCGGCAACGAATGCTTGATAGTCGTTATCGGACGCGAAATGATGCATAGACGGATGGTGATCAGTCGTCATTGTTGGAAGATTGACGGAACGGGAGTCGTTATAGAGTAGAATCCCCGCCAGATTAAATGCACCGACGCCACTATTTGAGCAAGTCTGTTAGCTATCCATACCCCTCTTCGTCGTCTGATCTATATGGGAGATTGAAGTTGGCGGTCTCGACGGCTTCGAGCACGTCGTAGGCTGGACTTTTGTACAGGACCTCATCGCAGTCTTTGCAGGCAGTATAGAGACTGCCGTGTTGGTCCCAGTAGTCGGTCCGTTCGATGACCGCGCCCTGGTACTGGCCGTAATGGTCGCCCTCGTACTGCATGTGGTCGAACTCGGTGCCACCGCACTCGGGGCAGGGATCGGACATCCCGTCCCAGTCGTCTCGTTCGATGTACTCGATCTCCAGTGAGTGGTCCTCGGGAAGCTGGAGGTCGTACTGTTCGATGTACTGTCCATCGTCTTCGTCGCGTGTGATTGTGTGCTCACCTCTTGGTATCCGGTTATGGCCAGTTCTCGGGCAGGATGTTCTCGTACCCGTCTTCGAGTACCTCGATGGTGTGCTCGTAGTGCCACTGGGGGAAGTAATCGAAGACCTGGTACTGGGGGCCGCCGTCCTCGTAGGTGACATACAGGCGGTCGTATGGTGATTGGTCCCGGTACCGGTCTCTATCGATGGTGTACTGCCAGGCGACGTCGTCCTGGATCTGTCCTTCCAGTGTTCGGCCGAACTCATCGACCAATGGATCGTCGTACCGGTTGTCGTCACTGCTTGTCTGGTACCCTGTCTTTCGGTCCTCGCTGACGGGTGATCACCCTGTCACAGGTCGGTGAAGCCGTCCAGGGCGGCCTAGCTGTATTCGTTGATCTGGGTTTGGTCTGCCTGCTGCTCGTAGTGGTTCAACCAGAACTCCTCCGGGACCGTGTCGATGGCGAGGTAGTCGTAGACGTGGTCAACGAAGTACTTGTCCCGGTCCTTCTTGATCGCGTACCGTAGCTCGCCCAGGGTTGCGGCTTGCTCATCGTCGAGTTCCGGATCGTAGCAGAGTGGTTCCGGCTGGTCGTCAGGATCGAGGGGTGTCCATTCGTCGAGATAGCTGCGGAGGCTGTACCGGTATGCCTCCTCAAAACGCTGAGAGGTGTACCGCCGGTCTTTGCTTGCGGGTTCGAAGTAGGCGACGGTCTCGGGCCAAATCGCGTACGAGATGCGTTCATCTAACGGTTCCTCGATGGTCTGCTTGAGCCGTGCCTTGCGTACATCCGTGTAAAGCTCGTTGCCAGGATCGGGCGCGTACCCCTTCGTCGGTTCGTGGACCACAACCGGGTCTGATACTGCCCGATATGTCTTGATGGTGGCGAGGTCACCGTCGTCGAGAACTATCGGTATCCACCCTCGATGATGTCGACATCATCCCAGCCGATCGAGGCACACATGTAGTGTTGCTGGCCGCGTTCGACGATGTCACCGACTGACATACTCCGCACCTGCTGACTGAGGTATTCCTCTGTTTCGTAGCCGCTTCCACGGTTCCACTCCCGATAGATCTCATCGAGATCTTCGGTCTCGACCTCGGCGACCTGGTCGTACAGCTGGTCGAACTCCGTGTCGGAGAGTGTATCCGGTGTTTCGAAATGGTACTCGTGGAACCTGTCTCGGGCCTCCACGTTGGTCTCATCGTCCCATTGCAAATAGTAGAGCTGCGGCATCGCGAGTAGTCACCTGACTGCCACAGCAAGTGGGTAGGTAGATGGTTACACGTCGGGTGACACCGGGTTTCCGTTGAAGAAAAGAAGAGGGTGAATGACTAGCCCGGGTTGTCGGGGTCAGGACGCGTCGTCAGTGTCGCCTGTGAACTCTTCTTCACCGTTGAGACGCCCTGCAGTACCGTTGATCGCATAGATGAGCGTAGCTGCTACCTCGAAGGCTTTTTTGCGTGAAAGCCTGGACATTGGTTTTGTCACGAACTCTTCCCCATCAGCGTTCACGCCGGTGATCGGGGTGACAGAATAGTCCCCATCACCCATCGTCCCATCAAGACGAACGAAGATGGTCGGATCGTCATCGTAGACCCACTCGATGTAGTACTCGTCATGTATCTCTTCACTCCAACCCGATGGATAGTAGTCAAGATGTTCTGTCTCACTCTCAGGCATAGTGCTTGTCTCAAGGAGACGTACGGAACCAAGTAAAAACGTTCGTCTGCCCGTCCTGTCTCGTCATTAACCGGGCTCAGTCTTCAATTCGCCTGACCAGCCAGATACTGACCTGGTACAGTCCGGTGACCGGGCCGACGATCAGGATCTGAGTGAGGACGTCCGGTGGGGTGGTGACAGCCGCGAGGATCAGGATGGCGATGATGAAATGGTTCCTGTACTGCCGCATCTGGTCTGACCGGAGTAATCCGACCAATGCAAGAACAGCAGCGATGACGGGGAGCTGGAACAGGGCACCGGTCAACGCGGAGATACGGAGGACGAAACTGATCGTCGCTCGCAGCCCCCAGACTGAGGTCACGTCGGCCGAGGCAGTGAACGACTGGAAGAATTGTAACGCGTTCGAGGCGATGTATTCGTAGGCAAAGACTGAGCCACCGAGAAACAGGAGGAAGGAAAACGGCAGGAAGTTCCGCACCGTCGTATACTCCGTATCTGTCAGTCCCGGTTTGGCGAACCGGAGTACCTCGAAGACCACGACCGGGACCGCGGCTACTGTCCCGATCAGGATGGCGATCATCACCTGGGTATACAACGCCTCGCATCCGTCTTTAGTTAAGCCTCACACCTCGGTTGTGTAGCGGTAGCGAGCGTCTCTTGTAAGATTGGTCGTTGCTTGTGGATCTTTTGAGCGTCTTCGATCAGCCGTTCGAGCAGCGGCGGTGGTGAGTAGCCGAGGTACTCACCAAGTTCGTGGAGGATAAGCTGGGCGTGCGACCGGAAGGTCGCCGCCCAGCGCTCTGTCGGAAACACAAGCTCATCATCCGCCTGCTCGGTGACTATATCCAGCAGATCACGGCTTACAAGCAGTGACAGCAACGCTGCGTATAATAAGATCTTCACCACGTGTTCGTCGCTTGTGTCGAACTCATCCAGTTCGTACTGCGTCTTCAGCTCGCGGAACAACAACTCAACTTCCCACCGACAGCGGTAGATCTCTGCTAAATCCGCCGGAAAGAACTCCTTCCTCGCCAAATTCGTTATGTACAGGTGGTAGTCGTCGGCGTCCTCGTCGCGGACGCCGACGACGCGAAATCGCTTCGTATCTAGCGACCACGTCCCATTGTACGGCCCTCGTTTGAACTCTACTTCGACTTCTACATCGATGTACTTCCGGTCGATATCGTCGAGAACAGCTCGGAGCTGCTTGCCCTCTAACAGCGTGTCATAGAATAGTCCGCATAATTGTTTGTGTATTCGGAGTCAACGGCTCCGAGACCGTCATCTCCGTTCTCACAGCAGTCGTGCGCTCCACACCGAATCACCGTTAACCCTGTCTAAATATCAGTATTCACAACGGAACGCCTTCTCTCTAACTGGTTCTATAGTACGTGCACCGAGTGCACGAACTTCTGAATCCGTTACGGTTCAAAAAAGTAATTAGACCGACCAAAGTGTGGGACGTATTCTATGACATCGCTGAGAATCCCGCTATCTGAACAAACCACGTCGATCTGCTTAGATTTTCTGGTGGCCCTATTGCTCGCCTCTCACTGCGAATGAAAACCCGAAGCAAGCAGTCGAATCAGCCACTGCCACGTCCGCCGTGCGGGGGCATCTTCACACGACGCACCAGTCGCTCAGCGTGCGCTGGCCCGCCCGAAGAGAGACGCTCCGCGTCTCTCAGGCGCTCACCTCCGGTGGGTCGTACGGTTCATTCTTTCTGAGCATGTTGAATAACGCCACTAACAGCTTGCGCGCTGTTGCCACGATCGCTACTTTGTGGGGCTTGTTACGCTTATTCCGTAACCGCCAGTAGAACTGGCTCAGGTACAGATCCTTCGCGTTGTGTACGGCGGTGTTCGCGCACTGGACCAAGATCCACCGCAAGTAGCCATTTCCTTCCTTGCTGATTTGACCCTCTCTCCGCGAGTCGCCAGACTCGCGGATTACCGGGTCTAATCCGGCGTAGCTTACGACCTCAGCTGCGCGGTCAAAGCGCTCTACTTCACCAATCTCGCCGTGGATCATTAACCCAGAAAAGGCCGCTATACCCGGCGCAGACATCAGCGTATCCAGCTCATCTATCTCAGCCGCTACCTCTTCGATCCGCCGCTGCATCCGTTTTACCTTCACCGTGAATTCATCGATTGCTTCCAGCCATTGCTCCAACAACAACTCCGACGCATCGTCGAGCGTGAGTTCATGCAGGAACTCACGCCCTTCATCGGTCCACAACGATCCGTCGTAGGTGACGCCGTTCTGATCAAGCAGTGAGTTGACCTCGTTTTTGAAATCAGAACGCTTGTCTACCAACTTCTTGCGACCGCGCGCAAGCGCGCGGTAGCGCCGGAACTCTTCGGGTGGAACGTAACTTTCTGGCACTTCGCCCAACCGAAGGAACCGCGCGAGATTCTTGGCGTCCTTACGGTCATTCTTTTGTTTCTGGTCCTCGAGCCAATCCGCCTGCGCCGGATTGGCGAGAGTGACATCTAACTCTTCGTCGAGTCTGTCGTAGATGGTGAAGTAGTTGCTTCCCGCTTCCAGTGCAGCGCTACTTCCTGTGTACTTCTGTGCGATTTCGTCGAGGTCCGCGTTGGCGACGCGGACCTCTTCAACGACTTCGCCTTCATCGTCAAGAACAGCAACTTGCGCTTGCCGTTTGTGGAGATCGATGCCCACGTAGTGATCAGTGGTCGCGGTCATGGTGTCCTCTGGAGTCCTGAATGCGTGAAGCGGAACGACATCGCTGCGGGCTTTCGGCCTCGGCCGACCTCGGTCGGCCGGGCCGCGATCCCAATTCTCCTGTTCCTTCGCATCCGAGGTCCGTCAGGCTCCCGTACTCGGAGGTGCATGTCATAGACCGACCTTTGGGACTCCATGACGTACTTCACGCTCCAGGGGCTTTAGCGGGATTCTCATGGAGTCAGGCTGGAGGGGGACTTCCAAACAGCCATCTATCCGCTTTTCCACAAAGACAAATTCCGTGAGGTTGGACTGGCTGGCATCACACGTGAAGTTGGCCAACAACAGAATGAGTACGACAAATCGTATATGCAGAGGGAGGGATTACTCATCGTCACACGAGAGGTCGTCAAACAGCGGCTCCAAGATTGCATGGAGTCGCCCAGTGAAATAGAACATCTGCTATCCACCTATTATCAGCCGATGCCAACTGTCTAATCAGCCGAGTCGGATTTCGAGGTGATCAGCAAGATTTGAACCGGTGAGTGCCTCGCGTTCGTCCTCGGTGAGATCGTTGAAGTAGAGTGATTCGTCTGCGAGGAGCTGATCCATAACCTGTCCCAGGGTGGTGCCGCTGTAGCTTCCGAGGAGGTCGTCTTGGACCTGTTTCAGGGCCTTCGACATGGTGTCTGCGACGTCACGGGCCTCTTGTTGTTTCGCTTCGAACGACTGGTTCTCCTCTGTATAGACGTGGGCCTTCCAGTCCCAGTCATCAAGAAGTGAGTCTAATGCTTTGAGTTTCCCTTCATCCGCTGCGTCGACGTGCTCGTTCAACTCACGCATTGCAGAGACACGGTCTCCTTCCTCAGACCGTTCCTTCTGTATCGTATTCCCGATGGTGCGGGCTTCTTCGCTTATCTGGTCTTCAAGCTCATCGATAATGGCATCTAAGCAGCTGAAGTCTCGATCGTCAGCATACTCATTTGCTTCTTGCACCTTGGCTTTGGCATCGTCAGAGATCGCGACGTCTATCTCGAGGAAGTCACGGGCGATGATCGCTTGGAGGATGGTTTCTTCCATATTGTCCGCGATGTCCTCTAACCGGTCTTCGAGGTCTTGCCGGAGGTGCTGTTGGTGCATCGTTTCGAGCTGCTGCTCGAAGCCTGACTGGTCGCTGTCTTGATTATTCGTCTCCGGCATAGTAGTCACTCACCTCCTGGAACCGGGATGCGAACGATGTTGAGGATTGGTCCGCCTCGAAATCGATCGCTGTGAACGCCTCGACCAGGTCAGCTTCCGACAGTTTGTACTCGACCAGCATCTTGTGGATCATTTCCTGTGTCGACCGTCCTAGCGTGTCATTGCAGAGCTTGCTTGCGGCCACAACCGTATCCACGTCTTGTTGGGTGTAGGAGGCAAACTGCATCAGGGACTCGTACAGGGACCGGTCGACCGAGTAATTCTCAAGCAGGTCGACCTTGGTCTCGACGGCCTCCATATCGGTTCCTGCTAACGCATCAAGGACAGTCTCAGCCGTCGTGTAGTCCCGTACCTCATCCTCCTCTTCATCCAGACTTTTCTGGACACGGTAGGCCAACGTCACCATGTCTTCTAATTTCGTATCGGTATCGAACCGGACACGGAAGCTCAGGTCCTCTGGGTCTGCACGCAACCGGCTCAACACATCGTACGGTGACTGCCGGTCCAGCCATTGACGGAGACGGGGTACGTCCAGTATCGAGTCACTCACCCCGAACCGCTCCGCGACGAGCTTCTCGAAGGCATCAGCATAGTCGATAAACTCTTCCATGTACTCCCGTGCTTCGGGTGCAAGCTCCTCTTGCAAAGCAGTGTGAAGCGTCGGATCCAGCGTGTATGCCTCGTTGCTCCCGAACCGGTCGTTGACCGTCGCCGCGGTCAGCTCATTCCACGGATCATCGAGCAGGACAACCCAGGAGTAGGAAGCCAGGACAAAGTCATCAAAACCGTACGGCGGGTTGTACTTGTAATGGACAGTGGAATCCTCGAGATACGTGGCTCGGAGTTTGGCCCGCCACCGACGCGCGTACGTCGTCATGTGTGTCCCGACGAGATCGAGGATGCGGTCTCGATCAGCACTTGACCGGTCTTCTTCTAGCCGGACACCGTACCTGAGTAACTCCCGGATATCGGAGCGTTGGAAGTCCTGTGGGTCAAGGACGACCTGATCAACTGATGGTGTGGTCGTCGATGTGGGATAGACAAAGGGGTGGTCCGAGGTACTCAGATTGTAGCGGAGATCACAGTCGGTCCACAGCGTGTAGTCCTGGGTGAGTGTTTCGATGAGAGCGGTGAAGGCTGCTCGGAGATAGGTATCGGTCTCGACGTATGCATCATCGTCAGGGTCCGTGTACCAGTTATCGACATAGCCCATCTGCTCGTTGATGATCCGTTCCACCCGGCTGATCGAGGGCTCATCGTCCTCTGTCGAGTCCGTGTCGTCGGGCTCGTCGTCATCGGGCTCCTCATCGGTGACGCTGGTCGTGTCCCTGGTTTCAAAGCCGACACCGGGCACTTTGATCTCGGTGTCTGTTACCTCGATGCTGGCTCCGTGGTCACCTGTCTCGTCGTCATCTTCAAGCAGACCGAATGCCTGCCCGAACCGGCGGTCGACCGCGATATAATCATCGTACCGTTCGGTGTCCCCGTACCATTTGGCGAGATGGGCGAAGATTTCTGCTTCACGATAGACGTCGTCGTGGGCAGCGATGCGGTTCGTCACCTGTTCTAACGGGCTTGCCTTTGCTGGACACCGGACATCGCCGTTGAAATACTCGAGGAGTGTTTCAAAGACGACGATGATCAGTTCTCGCGGGGACTGTTCGCTTGGATTGAGGCCGGTGTAGATACGGCGGATGAACGTCGTGTTGAACGGGAAGAGGTCACGGAACGCATCAGAACACAGGCCACATTCATCACAGCGTGATCCTGGTTCCGGTCCCCGAAGCGTGAACTCCCCGGAGTCAGTGTCTCGGTCGTACCAGATGCTGTCATCATCATGCTTGATGTAGCCCAGGTATGGCCGGACAAAATCGACAGCCGTGTCCTCATCGAGGAACAGGACCTGGTTCGAGTTCTGTTTGTTCGTCCGGTAAAAGCGGAACCTGTCTTCTGCCGTCCGTTTGTGCAGTACCTCTGTCGAATCCCGGGTTCCGGCGATGATGAAGTCCCAGTTGTCATTCTCGTTGTCCCGCTCCATGTACTTGCGGAGCTGGCGGGCCTGCATCCCGGTAATCGAGAAGTCCTCGAAGATCGCGACCGGGCGGACATCCCCGTATTCCTCCTGGAATTTCTGGCCGACCTGCTCGAAGAGGTCATTCAGCGGGGGTGTATCGTACTGGTCCAGAAGTGCTTGCCAGAACCCGTTGCTCAACTTCTCCGCTGGATGGACGTCGAAGGCTTCGAACTCCTGCTCGAAGACCTGTAAGAAGCTGTTCTGCTCGTATTCCTGTTCGGTCACCAGGTTCGGATCCTCGCCGTAGTCACCTGACTCGACCAAGCGTTTCCGGATCCGTTCCGCGACGAACTCAACAATACGCTCCTCTTGGTCCTGTGTCGTGTCCGTCTCATAGCCGTCCCAGCCGATCTCAAGGATGGCCGTGGACACCGCATTACTCGCTACCATCCGGGGACGTTCGTTGATATCCTCCTCTAACCGTTTGAACTGCGAGGACGTCTCTAATGGCTCGTCGAAATGCCGTTCATAGAACTCCGGGATGTCCTGTGTCAGCATCGACATCAGGTCAGTATCCTTATCCACCCGGAGCAGGGGACGATTGGCTTCCTCCCGAAGCCGGTGCATCAACGCGACACACAGCTCTGATTTCCCCGTCCCGACCTCGCCTTCGATGACAACGGCGAAATTCTTGATCCGGTCCGCAGAGAACTCATCGAAGACATCGTCTTCAGTGACGATCCGTTCATCACCACTTTCCAAGGACGGTCCACCAATACCGCCTGCGGTCTGGAAGAGATCGATCGGGCGGTGCGTGAACCAGAACAGGTCAGGGTTCTCAGCACGGACAGCTGCAACCCGACTAAATAACTCGCGAAGATAGCTTTCGTCCTTCTTCCTGAAATGCGGGCAGTACAGGGAATCACTCGGCTGGTGAACAGTTTCTTGGCTCATGTATCAGAGGTAACAACGATGGTGTTCGCTGCGGCTTCTCGTCGGTCGTGTGTCGGCATCCGGTCAAAGTCGACCGCTCCTTGATCACCGAGTTCTGCGAGCCGTATCTGTTCCTGCTGTAAGAGGGTGTACAGCGACCGGCTAAGGACCGCTGGCACACTGGTGAGGTCTTCCGGAAGATAGAGGAGATTGGAGCGGAGCCAGTCGAGATAGGACGGGAGTTCGATGGTTTGTTCCCCGTCGACGGAACGGCCTTGCTCCGAACAGGCCCGCTTGATCGAGTGGTGTATGATGGCGGGATCCGGTGCCGCGATGTATTCCCGGGACTCGTATTTGTGAAACAGTCCAAGGTACAGCGCTAGCCGTCCCCAGTTTTCCATCTTGTTCTTGTTGAGATCCATCCGATCGTTCCGGTACATCGGATAATAGTCCAGGGTGTCACGTTCCCACTGATCCATCTGCCGGCGGAGTGATGCATGATCGTTCTTGAACCGTTGCCTGTCCTCCTTGATTAGATACCCGTAATTCAGCAGGAAGACAGCCTGTTTCCCCCAGTCAGGCGGTGTCAACGAGTCCGCAAGGTTCGACAGAGCGGTGAGCTGGAAATCAAGGGTGTCACGCCCTGTTGACCACGTATACTCCTCGACATCATATTCGCCGTCCGTCGAATCGAGAAGACCGAGACGCTGCAGTCCCTTCACTCCTTCATCTACCGCAGAGCTACCAAGCCGTGTATCCTCTTCGATGGCTTCATCAGTCGCGTTCCCCCTGTCGATCGAATCATAGACCGGTTTGAGCGACTGCGGATTCTGGATTGTATTGATAACATATCCATCGTCAGTCATTATGTGCCTCGTTGTACCCAGTCCTTGTATTTCTGTCCCAACGGTGATACAGGCAGACTCTCTACCTCTCGACGCGCGTCTTCCATCGATGCATCCTGTTCTACAGCTGTCGGATCGAAGGCCCGGGCCGTCTCGGCTACCTGTGTATTCAACAGCCGCACGACCGACAGGGCAGTGTCGTATTCCAACTCGATACGTCGCCGAAACCACTTCGCCAGGTCGGTAAGTGTCTCGTCTTTCTGCGGACTCGTCCCAAACCCGTCCTCACTCTGAAAGGCGGTTGAGACCGCATCGTACAGGGGGAGATAAGGTGCATCATCAAGCCGCTCAAACAACGCCTGTGACCGCCTCACCGTCTCCCCGGTCACCACCTCATAGAGGATAGCATTATCCTGGAGATAGAGGTTCATCGTATCTCGAAGCGGCAAATCGAAGCCCTGACCGTCGTACCATTGCTCGAAGGCATCATAGACTGCTGTGTATGGACGCTGTGCGATAGCAAACGGTTCGTGATAGAGTGGGCGAAGACTCTGCTGTGTTTGGAACTGTTTGTGATCGGCGACCACGAGTAACGTTCCCTCCTCGATCCACTGGTCGACGATACCGCTGATCGAGTACTGGGTTTCGTCCTCGTAGTACTGATTGGTCAGGGCCGCCACGGTCTGGTCTTCATACTGGATATTGTCCAGTGTTGCATATGTATGCGGTACCAAGCCGTGCTCGCGGTCATTTCCGATGTCACGCCAGGATCGTGGATAGGTGAACTCGGTCACACCGAGGACAGTAAGTGCCGGGAGCGTCCGCAGTAATCCAAAGCCGGGACCGACATCGGTCTCATCGTGGATCAACAAGACACCGTCCCGGTCAACGAGGGACTGGAGTGTCTCCCACTTCATCGATCGTCAGTCCCCCATAGACAGGGCGTGGCGATGGCGTTCATGGTTCTGTAAGGGCTGTTTCGAGCTGGCTGCGGTGCAGCAGATCGTTCTCAAGATAGGTGGCAGGTGTGCGTTCGATGAGGAGGCAGTTCTCACAGTACTGCCCACAGTACTCACAGTCGATGACGTGGCGGACCTCGTCTTCGACCTCTGGAAGGTGGGATTCGACCTGGCTTGCAATGCCGTTGCCGCCTTCCCGGTTATCGACGACATAGACGTGGAGCTGGTCCTCTGTCGCGGTGGCCTTGACCCGGAAGTCGTCTTGATCGCTTTGGGTGATGACCGTGACAGCTTTGGTCAGTGCCTGCTCGAGGCTCACGAAGATCTGGGGCCAGATCTCCTCACTGGCGGGATCATCGGTGGAAAGCCGGTCCGCGATATCAGTTTTAGCAAAGGTCAAACAGAGCCCCTGAGTCGTATACTGGTTACCGACGGGTGCGTACCGATCATCGACACTGGCTTGATTGGTAAGACGGGCTTCCGACCGTTTGATCTCTTCACCCGTTCCCATCGAATGACGGCGTTCGAACGCCGGGATGAAGTCCACGATCTTATAGCTCCCGGTCGTCACCTCACAGTCAAGGCCGAATAGTACCGCATCACGGGCCGTTGTCTCGTCGTGTTCAGCCACATGGGTCGTCATGATCGGGGACGTGCTGAACTGGTCTTCATACTGGTACGCTTTCCGGCAGGTGACTGCTTGCACTCCGTGGACCGAGATGGTGTCCAACGATGCATGACAGTGCGGGCACGCAGAGACCGTATGGCTGTAGCTTTCGAATGGACGGCTGCAGTCTTCGTTCGTACAGATCGCTACGGTTTGGAGGGGTTCACTGGTCCCTTCGACATCAGAGACCAGATAGGTCGATCCGTACAGTGTCATGACGGCTCCACGGCTGTTCTGCTCGCCGGGATAGAAGTCATAGAGCCGACCGTCACCCTGGAATGAGATACCCTCACTACTGCCCTCGAACTCGACAGGGAACTGCTGGCCGAAATCACGGTAGTTCGCCAAGTATCCAAGCTGGTTCAACCACGCATCGAGGCGGTTGTTCCCGTCACGGACATCGTTGAGGTCAGTACTGTCGCTAAAGCTCCGGAGACGGCTACACATCTGGTGGGCTCGCCGAGTGAAACTGGCCGAGCCATTCTCTTGGAACACTGCCTCGAACAGGTCGAGACCACGAGACCCGAACACGTCCTCGATATGTGTACGGAGTCGTTGCTCGACGTCACTGCTGATGAACGTCTGCAGCTGGTCAAGGTTCGCTTCGATCTGGTCGACAAATGCCTCAACCGAGTCAACCGGTTGGTTCGCATAATAGACATCATCGAACGTGTTACTGGAGTGGTGATTGCGTGCCAGATAGGCGATGACCTCTGTCACGACATGGCTCGCGACGACTTCATCGAATGTAAGCGGTGACGGGACACGGACCGGCTCGAACGTGTTGAAGAACCGGTCCAGGTCATCGTAGTAGTGAGCATCGACAGGATGAGTGCCACGAACAGTGGTCGCAACGAGGGAAGCACTGCCTCGTGTCCGCCCTGTCCGTCCACTGCGCTGGACGTAGTTCGTCAACGTGGGTGGCATCCCAACCTGAGCAACGGAATCAAGCGTCCCGATATCCACCCCCAGCTCCATCGTTGGTGTGGCACTAACGAGATTCACATCGGGTGAGGATTTACGGAACCCTTCTTCGATCGCGCTCCGGAGGGTCGGGGGAACATCGCCTTTGTGAATCCCGACCGTGATGAACTCCAGTTCCTGGGCCCGAACCTCGTCTTTGGACACCGGAGGCCCGTCAGCTGGGATCAGTGGTGCAAGGACGTCATGCCCCCAGTGATCGACCGGGTAGTCCCAGCCGGAATCGATGTCCGCCCACCCGAGAAGAGACAAGGATCCGTCGTCCTCACGGCGGAACCTGTGGTGGATATCGACCGGGGCACCGCATTGGACACACTGCTCGACGGGCGGCTCATCTGTCTGGGGATGAGGCGAGACAGCGTAACACTCCTCACAGAAGGTAACCGTCGGGACGAGCTGTAGATCTGTCTCGATAGCAGGACTGTGAGCGAGGAAGATACCGCCGCCTACATCCCCGTAGCCATTGATCGATTCGAGGACATCGATCTGCCCCTCGATGTAGTCAAAGACATCGTCTTCGGTCGCCTCATCAACGTCTGCCTCCAAGATAGTGCGGCGCACGTCGTCCCAGGTTGCGAGCTCGAGGACGTTGTGATCGATCAAGCCCTGAAGGATGGTATCGATACTCTGTTCGAGACGGTGCCTCTCGAACCGGGTATCTTTTTCCAGTTTCGCAAGCAATCGCTCACGGGTGTATCCATCGAATTCAACGGTGTGCTTGGTGAATTCCGGAGGATAGCGGCTGACAAACAGGTTGAAGACTTCGTGTGCAACTGATGCGGTCACCGGATCGTCCTGTTCGTAAATCCAAGCCGGTGTGAGAAGGGCTGCCTCCCGGAGATGCTGACAGTGCGGTAACCGAGCATGGGGCTCGATTTCGTTCAACATCTCGACGAGGATGTCGTTTGCATCGGTCTCATCGTCCGGCGTGTTCTGGCGGAGGGGTTCCCAGTACTGTTCACGAAGCGTATTCGAGACCGCAAAGAACAGCGAGCGGGAATCGGCCCGTCCATCCTGCTCAAGCAATTGTTTCACGTACAGCGATTCAGCTGTCAAGCCATATTCTGTCCCGACGATCTCCGTACTGACAGATTCGGCCGTGGCCCGGGAATCGGAGAAGACCAGTGTCTTGTTCGACGGCATGGACCGGCACAGCTCGGTCAGCATAAACGACAGCAAGGTCGACGTCGGGACGGTGATGTCCGTCAACCGGATCCGGTTGGTCCCACAGCCGGGACACGTCCCATTAAAGTCGTCGTGGCCGACCGGGTGGAAGACGGGTTCGTCACTCTCTACTTCCTCGACGAAGGGGTGATGGCAGCTCCGGCAGAACTGGATCTCGACGGTATCGTGGCCATCCGGACAGGACCGTCCCCGCATGACCTGTTCACAGGTCCGGCACCAGAACACTTTCCGCGGTGGCTTAGCGAACACGTGGTACTTCGCTGTGACCAGCCCGGCTGCCCGTCCAAGTGCCAGGACCGCTGCCAACGTGTCCGCCGGCTGGGTTGCACCGGCGTCTTCTACCTTGTCCACCAGCTCATTATGATGCAGGAACCCCATCGCGGAGGTGGATTCCTCGGTGAACCACGATGCCAACGTCGCTACCTCTGGCACCTCATCGCGAACAAACTCGAACCATCCTCCGCTCAAGTCACCGTGTTCGATGACCTGCTGGGTCAAAGAATCGAGCTCATCCTCTGACAGCAACACCGCATCTCCGCCGTTTGTCTCCCGTTGATACCGGTCAAGGGCATCACGGAACGGTGCACGGATCCAGTCACGGTGCTGCTCGACGATCTTCACCGTGCCGGACACCGTGAGCAAGCCGATAGTTTGGAGGGTCGCGACAGCTCCTTCGAGGTGCGGGTATCGATCGCAGAACGTGGCCCTGTCCAGGTCAACGAGGTCCGCAAGCACCAGGGCTTCCAGGATATCTCGCAGGGAGCAGTCGCTAAATCGGTCGAAATCCGCCCCTCCGGTCACAGGGAAGTCACGAGCGGTAAACCCGATATCATTGATATCGGTCTCTGCTGTATCCGTCAGGGTTGCTGCCAGCTCTGCAGGATTGTCGACGGTTGCTGACACCAGCGAGACCTGGGGGTCATGTGCATCGAAGAACCGCTGTAACCGGCGGATGAGTAGGCCGATGCTGGAGCCGGAAATACCGCTCCAGACGTGGGCCTCGTCGAAGACGATGTGCTGGGCCGGGTTTTTCTCCGGTCCCTGCCCGAGGATATCGCGTGTGTCCTCGTTGTCACTGACAAACATATAGTCCAGTGCTTCCGGATTCGTGAGCAGGATATCAACGTCATCCCGGATCTGTTCCCGTGTGATCTTGAGCCAGGGATACGTCCAGTCGTCGTTCCCGGGTGTTCCATCGCTTGTCACCCGAAGATCCTGGCCTGTCCGTGGACAGGTCAAGCCCCGGACGTTCGCACCGACATCCATATCGAAGTCGCGTTGACCGACCGCTGGCGGTGTATCACGATCCCAGATCCCGATCGTGACCCGTTCCTCCTGGGAGAGCTGGCGGTTCACCCGGTCAAGGTACTGGATGAACCGGTTGAGCTGGTCGACACCCAGGGTCTTCATCGGATAGATAACGATTGCTTTCAGTCCCTCGGCCTCGGTTGTGAGACAGTCATTGAGGATCGGGAAAAAGAACGACTCTGTCTTCCCGGTTGCCGTCGGGACGGCCAAGATATTGTCGTGGGGATCCGTCTGGATGGCCGAGATCAGGTCTGCCTGGTGTTGATACAGCGAACCAGTATGATCCCCGCCGAACAGTTCAGAGACGATCGCATCGATGAGGACGTCATCATACCCGTGCTCGTTCAACAGATCGGCTGCTGACCGGCTGGATATCGCTGGTGGGGCGACGAACTCAAGGTACGGTCCCTTGGTATCGACCAGTTCGTCATAGACGAAGGACTCCGCGTTCTGTATCCCTAGAATCCTGTTCAGTTTGGAGAGCCCACGATTCCACCATGTGATCTCTGATGCTCGATCGGTGGCATTCTCAAAAGCCTGTAGCGGGGATGGCATTCACTCTACGTTGTTCCAAGACATAGCCGTCCATTAATACTTTGTACACGCCACTCCCCGACCACGACGCCACACGATACATCCGTTAACATCCTAAGAGAGGTGACAATCCGGTATCCGTCCGTTGTGTTTCCGGAACAGAGACTAGGGGGTGGTGGAAAGGTTATTCACCCGGTGGTCTGTACATTTCGGCTATAGCAACGATGTTGTCACGTTCCCGTCCATCTCGAACCGCTGATCTACACTATGAGATTCATTGATCACACGACTCCTGCCAGACGGGTTCCCGAGGACGTCAGGCCCTTGGTCCGGGGGATGCTTGCCAACCGGCAGCTCCTGGCCACGGATCACGACGGCGATGTCGTGACTGATGCTGTCAAATACACGACCCGGGACCAGAAGCGCCGGCTACCATCGGAGTATGACGGAGGCAACGAGTTCGTCGAGGACATCATCGAGATCTTCGGGTTCGACCCACTGGATTTCCAGGTCGATAGCTGGGAACTGATCGATGACTTCCACCACCGCCGACAGGACACCGGACAACCGCACGCAGCCGTTCTCTCTGCTCCGACCGGCTTCGGCAAGACGGAAGCATTTCTCGGACCACTGTATCAACACCTGATCAACGACGAGCAGGATACCGCCGCCATCGTGTATCCCCGCCGCGCACTGCTCCAGGACCAGCTCGGCAGGATCCTCGAACACATCCACACCATCCGTGAGAACGGTATGTCTCCGCCGACAGTCGGTGTCTACATGGGCAATATGCCCTACGTGATCGAGGAAGTCCGTGATGACTACGTCGAATCCTCCGGTGGCCAGGATGCGTTCACGCTTACGAACTGCTGGTGTGGTGACGACGCCACGAATGCCTTTGTTTACGAGGGTGGCTCGAACTCCCACACGTTCCGCTGTGAGGCCGATGCGTCCCACAGCTTCACGAACAATGAACTTGTCCTAAGCCGGACCGAGATCGTCAACGGATCCACGCCTGATATCCTTTTGACCACGTTGGAATCCCTTGAGCTGTTCTCGCTCAAACCCAACTATGACCTCGTTGATGACATCGACACTGTCGTTCTCGACGAGGTCCATCTCTATACCCAGCTCCGTGGTGCACACGCCTCGAAGATCATCGCCAACATCAACGACATCACTGACCAGCCCCTGCTCTGGCTCGGGGCCAGTGCCACCATCGACAACGCTGAACGCTTCATCCGGAAACTGTTCGATTACCCGTCCAACCGGTTAGCAACCGTCGATGTCCCAGAATCCGACCTGAAAGAAGGTCACGGCGATCAAGAACACTACTACTTCCTGTTGTCACCGGAGGACGGCCCGGGTGCCTCCTCGATGATGATCCAGCAGCTGCTCCTAATCGGGCACGGCCTGCTTCGAGACACCAACGGGAACCACAGTAAATCCCTCTCGTTCATCGACAGCATCAGCCAGGTCAACCAGAAAAAGGCCCAGCTCGATGACGCCGAACGAGGTGACGACAGCCAGGATGAACCACCGCTGTGGCACCACCACACCGCCCGATCACCACAGGGCCAAGACCCACTGACGGAGGAAGAGGACTGGGACACCGTCTCCCGGGAGATGGGCTATGAGTTTATCGATGACCGGGCACTCGAGTTCCTCCCGGTCTATTCTGAAGCCGGGTTCGATGCAGAAGATGCCGCCGCCAACGACGTCTTCCTGAGCACCTCGTTCCTCGAAGTCGGGATCGATATCGGGGAGATCGAACACGTCACTCAGTACCGGACACCGCAGAACCTGTCCTCGTTCGTCCAACGGACAGGGCGTGCTGCCCGTAATGAAGGCGATGCCCACATCTTCGTGTTCCTCTCGAACCTGACCAATGACGCCAACATGTTCTACCGGGCGGACCGGTTCCTCAGCTCCGAACTCCGGACCCCGCTCAAACCCGACAACGAGGTCATCGAATGGATCCATGAGACCCTCCGACAGTACTACGAACGCGCAAGCGACATCGAAAACCGGCGTCTCCGCCGCGGTGAAGAAACCACCTTCCTCCAGGAATTCCTCACCCAAGACAAGCAGTATCAAGAGTTCCACCAGTTACTCATCAACCCGGATGAATTCCTCCTTGCCGAATTCGACATCGAGACCAACCTGAGACCGTTGACTAACGAGGCAGGGATCGAAGGGTTCCGTGATGAGGTCGAGGACTACAACGCGGAACTGGAAGCAGAATTCGCTGAGGTGAACGATCTCATCAATGTCGACAGCGGTGAGATCACACGGGGTGACAACGCCTTCGACCAGTATGTCGAGGAGGTCCGCCAACGCACCCTGGAAGCGATCGGCCACTACGTCTCCATCATCGACGAGTTCGAGGAGGCAGTCACAGATCAGGACCTTCCCGACGTGAACGAGACCCTGGCCGAAAGCCGGGAGACGTTCGAAGACCTGCGTGAACGGGCCCGTGACGGCTACAGAGGGGACGAGGCGGAACGCGTCGAGCAGTTCGAGTATCTCTTCGGGGATATCATCACTGGTGTCGGTGACCTCACCGGTGTCCGTGCACGGATCGGGACCCACATGGATGACCGGCCCGCCGACGTATCACTTGACCGCATCACAGACCTCCGCGAGGCAGTCACTCTCTTGAGCTCGATCGCAGGAGATGGCCGCCTTGAGGAAAACTACAGCGAGCAGCACCAGATCGACTACCTAGGAAAGGTCTTGGACGAACTCGCTGCCTACCGCGGGCTTGACCGCGACTATGGCGATCCTGCAAGCCGACCCCACATGAGCCTGTACTACGTGAAGTCCCTCCTCCGTGCAGCCTACTACTGCCACCGCTATCTCGAGATCACTGACCGTGACTTCGATGACGAAATCTGGTACGTCCCACCGTCGTACTTCGAGAGCAGCGGCCAGTTCTTCACTGTTGTCGAACCGGACGGCTACAGCGACAGTGAGGAGACGATCGACAGCTTGGTCCACTCCTATGCACCGTTCCGGAGCGAGTTCCAGGGTGACGGCGGTTCGATGCACGTGTTCCTTCCAGACACAGAGGTCCTCGATTACGGTGATGACCTCCACGAGAACACTGTGCAGTTCGTTTTCGAGGATATTTCAGGTGATGAGCGGAACGGTATGCTAGTCCCAGACTCTATCCAACTCACCGAGATATCTGATGTCACAGGGCAGAAAGCGTTGAATATCGTCGCGTACTGCCCGGATTGTCTCACCTTGCTGGACGGAGATGCCTGCCTCAAACACGATACGATCCGGTGGGGCAAGATCCATGCAGAACCACAGGTCCGGACCCTTGCCCGCGATGTCGAGGACGATGCAACAACCGGGGACCTCGCGTTGAGCAGTCTTCGCGGCCAGGTGACCGTCGAAGGTGTCTCCCTCGATATCACACCAGCACGGCATATGGGAGACATCGGGTTCCGGTTCACAGGTGAGGATCGTATCCAGCGAGAGATCCAGAGCCCTGATGAACCGTTGGGCTTCGACCTCCAAACACGCGGCCTGACCTACAGCTTAGACGAGTTCATCGACGGCCTCCGCAATGATCCCGACCTCCTTGCCGAGATTGGACAGTACAAGGACCTCGATGAGGTCGGTATCGAGGAACTGGGGTACCACACTGCCGCCCACTTGTTCCTCCACCTGGTTGCTGACGTCGGCGGTGTCAACCCGTCCATGCTGTTCTACGGGCTCGACCCCGAGGAGGGTATCGTGTTCATCTTCGAACGGACCGAAGGCGGCCAGGGCATCGTTGACCTCGTCTACGATGAATTAGAACACGACCCGGGAACGATCCTCGATTCCCTCATCCGTACCACCTACAACACCCAGGTCATCAACGAACAGCTCTGGACCGACCCGGACTTCGTCGGTGACCTACCTGACGACGATATCACCGAGCCCGCTGTCCAACAGTGTGTCGACACTCATCTCCAGAACCACCTCGATATCGTGTTCCCGACCATCCGGGACGATGTTATCGAAGAGGTCCTTTCCACCTGTGACCGTGCTGACCAGCTCGGTGACGACGAAGCTATCTCGCTCCGGGATGCGTACACGGTGAAACACACCGTGGCTGACGCCCAGATCGAGGGTGTTGACATCTTCCCACGGGACCGCATCGAGGAACTGGCAGTGGATATCGATGAACCTGACAAGGTGGAATCCCTGTTTTACTCCCCGGACATCGATGGCTGTGTCGAGAACCTCCACACAGGGGAATGTATCTCCGGCCACGACCAGGAAGACGTTTTGAGCCACGTCATCCTCCAAGAACTCCGCTCCCACCTGATCGACACGGTAGAGGAAGACGAGGCTGTTGATGAGATGTTTGACCGCGAGCAAATACCTGCAGGAGAAATCAATGACACGAGCATTTACTTTACCTTCTGACGAGCTCGCGTACTTCATCGGGTACACCCTCCTCCACGCTGACAGGGTCGTCCTCGTCTCACCGTGGCTGAGCGACGTTGAGCTCCGCTTCCCGGTCAACGACCAGACCTCCAGCCGCGAACTCCTCCTCTCGGATGCCATCACCGAACTTGGAGACACGGATGTCACCTTCCTGATCAACGGCAACGAGGATCACAACGATTACATCAAAAACCGGGTCGAACAGCACGCCGGGATTGTCGATGTTCGAGACCTCCACGCTAAAGCCGTGATCACCGATGACTGGGTCTATGCCGGTTCTGCTAACATCACCCGCCGCGGCCTCCTCATCAACCGCGAACTCTGCAAGATCGTCGAAAACGACCACAACGACATCGACACCTACGTCCACGAAGAACTCGGCATAACCCTTTGACCGCTGTTCACATTCGTACTCACGGTTTTCGGTAGGAACACGTCCTGTTTGAGGGGTGACCGGTATGTCCTGGGACCCACCATTGTTTAAACGAGAGACAGTACAACGGTTGGACTATGTCCCCGTCTGGTGACGATGACTCCGATACGTCTGCTACCGGTCAGGACGATGGTTCCACTTCCTCATCTGTCTCGACGCTGCAAGCAGCAAGTCAGCTACAGGGGCTTCGACGATCACTTGTTGCCACACAGAACCTGAAAGAGACACTCTCGGGACTTGACCGGATGCAACGAGAGCTCGCCGAACCGGTCCAGCAGATGGAACAGACTGCTGAGGAGGTCGCTGAAACGGTTCGTGGGGTCGAGAGGATGCAGGAGGAGGTGATCGAACCGATCCGTGAACTCCAACAGACTGTTGATGCTGCGACCCAGCCGTTCGCTGATTTACAGCAAACGGTTAGTGCTGTTCAGAGTGCGCGAGCTTTCACCCAGGTGTACAATCAGCAGTGGGTGGGTCTCCGCGAAACACTAGAGGAGCTACGTGAAGGCATCCGCATTGCTGTTGAGGATCAGATCCGGTTGGAAATGCCGTGGGAGTATGAGTCTGTTGAGCCGGATCCTGCTGCCAAAGCTGTGGCCGAAAACTGGGCTACTCAGTTCCTCGAGGAGCTGGAAGATGTGGACGATGATTATTTCGGGCAGCTAACCACCCGTATGGAAGACGGGTTGGACGAGTTCCAAGACGGTCCCGAGCGACCGTATGCTGCCATTCACATCTTCATCTCGATGCAGGACGCATTGCTGTGGTGGCTGTGTTACCAGGATGATGAGATAACCACGGAGACGACGAACGATATCGACTTGCCGAAATACGGGACCGAGGAGAAACAGGATGCACTGCGGAAACACTACCAGGCGTACTTCGGTGTGGAGGAAGGTGATCCTGCCCGGATCTCGGACTTCAAGTGGGACTGCTTCTGGGCACATCGCCACGCCATAATGCACGGTGACCTGTATGCGACCTACGATATGAACATCGCGACAACTGCCCTCCTCTTTTTCGCCCTGACCGCTCACTCCGTCCTCCACGTCATCGAAGACTACGACGAGGAAGGCGAAGACATCCCCTCCATCATGGACGAGATTGAACAGGCCAAACAAGAGATCGAATCAGAGGATGTCGATCCTGCGGAAGCCCTCGGTACGTTCACGGCACTCCATCAGCCCACCACAGAGGAGTAACCCCACGGATCCCTGGCTGGATTATTCAACGGTATCCCTGAAACGATCGACAGGGGTGTTGCCAGGGCTTCGAACTGCTCCGATTATCGAAGTTCGAGGATGTAGTCCTCGACATAGTCTGAGAGGAAGTTACGTACGTCCCACTCCCCACACTACTCCACCGCCAGTGACTGTGCCACTAATCCCGGCTTAAAGCTGGTTACTCTGGTGGTGAATCGGTGCGGCGTTCCTCGACGAACTGGCGTAGATCCATACCGTTCAGCTTGCGGCTTTCGGATCCTCGCCGCTGGTAGAACCGGCCGTTCTCGCTGTACGGGATCTCGTCGGCCTTCTTGATTTCAGCGATGAGCACATGGCCACCGTCGATTTCCTCGATTTGTGTGAACCGGATCGGTGATCGCGGGTCGACCCCGTCCTCGATGATGTTCATCAACCGTTCTTCAACCCGTTGTGGATCTTTCCCTGTGCCTGTATTCTCGATCCCTACGACTGTGCCGCTGTCTGCAACACCGATGAGGAGATACCCGCCTTCGGCATTCGCCAAGGCAACGACGGCCTTGCGGATCTTCTGCTTATCCGAGATCGTCTTTTTGCTTTCAACCATCGGGGATTCATACTGCTCAATCAGATCCTTGATCTCGTCGACGGGAAGATCTTCCTCGGTTACACTGGATGTGGGCACGATATCTTTCGCCAGGTAGTGTGCACCGACCAGGTCGGTCGCGATGGCCTGTCGATCGGAGACGTCACCGATAGCGCGTTGGTCGAACGAGACCATCGTCCCATCATCGTGGATCTCTGCGTCCAAGACCTGGTTCCGGATGTTCGTCGTCGCACCGACCTGGGCAAGCGAGTTCGTCCCTTTCTGCCAGATGCGGAACACACCCTCCGCGTCCGGGTACGGATCCTCGAAATCACTCAGGTCATACGTCTCCCAGTCGAACCCCATCCAGCTGTCCGAGGTCACATCATCCCACTCCTCCCACGTTGAGAGTGTCTCTTCTCGCATACCGGGCTCGACAGCTTCGTGCTCGAGTTTCCCACCACGTCGCCCGGAACTGCGGGGACCTGACTGCTCATAGCCAGGGATCATGTACCCGAAATTGGCGGTCGGTGATTGACGGGAGACGAACCGGTATCCCGCGATGTAGGCGGCCTTGAGCCCGACTAACTCATTGACCGTGGCCAGCTCGCCGATGGTCCGGGTCGAGGTCAAACTCGACTGCTCCTCATCGTCGCCAATCCGATCGATCGATGCCCAACACACCCGGTAGTCCACATCGTATTCTTCCGCGATCGCCCACAGGCACGGCGCTGCCGTATGCGGATCTCGGTACGGCATCTCGTCTGAGTCGATCGAGTACCCCATCCGCCGTATCCGGTCCCGGAGATCCGTCCGGCTGTGCCCGACGTACTGGACCCCGCTCAACGATGCATGGGACACCAAGTAGATGCCCGGTTCCTGTGGAATGACGTCAAGGTCACCGGTTGGGAAAAGCGGTGTCCACTCCGACCAGTTGATGACCGGATGGATGATCGGAACTGTCTCGGAGGCTGCCATTAGTTATATTGGTGTCTCCACTGAATAAGGTCTACCGGCTGGACAGGTCCGGAACGATGAGAGCCATCACGGATCATTGTACAGGCCGCCCAGTCGTTCCTGTAGATCCTGGATGATGTCGCCGCTCAGTTCCTCGACGGCGACGGTGTCCCGGATTACCTGGATACAGACAGCGACGGTGACGTCATCAGCGACTTGACCGAAGGAGAAACCGACACGGATGGTGACGGAACTCCAAATTATATAGACACGGATAGCGACGACGATGGGATTGCCGATAATACCGAGGGCACCGACGATGCGGACGGTGACGGCGTCTCAAACTACCTCGATACCGATAGCGATGACGACGGCCTCCCCGACTCGGAAGAAGGGACAGTTGACGCCGACGGCGATGGGATGCCAGATACTGACGAAGGAACGGGAGACTTCGATGGTGATGGAATCCCGAACTATTTTGACCAGGATGATGACGACGGTTCCGACGGTGATAGCGACAACGACGGGAACGATGGTAGCGATGGCGGCGGCAACGGTGGCAGCGGTGGCGACGACGCCGACACCACGGCGTTCACACCGCTGCCGGATTGCTCCACCGTATCGACCGACAGGCCGAGATCGACCCCCGTGAGGGTGAAGCCGATATCCCGGGTGACGCCGAGGGCGTCCGGATCATGACGATCCATTCTGCGAAGGGGCTGGAGTTCCCGATTGTCACAGTTCCCGATCTCGGGAGCAGTCTCAACTTCGGCCGATCCGTCGACGACCACGGGTACGTTCGGCTCGCAGAGGGTACTGATGATGCGCCTCCAGTCCCAGCTGTCGGTGGTCCGAATCCGGGTGATGCGTTCTCGATCGAGAAGACGGCTGTCCACGAGTACGCCGACCGACAGTCGCTCCCCCAGGAGCGAGCGGAGTCGAAACGGCTTCTCTACGTTGCGTGTACACGAACGCGAGATCACCTCCTTCTCTGCGGCACGCACAAGATCGATGTTGACGAATCGGGAGCCATCGAACTCGGTGAGCCGGCAGCTTTCGACGAGGCAGATCGGTGGCGAGGTTGGATTCAGCCAGCCCTTCTCGATGGAAACCTCGTTGACCGAGCGATCCGGGAGGGACAGGCTCATGGACAGGTCGAAGCGGCCAGCTACACGGTACGTAAGCCCCCGCGTCCAGTAGACTGGCACTCCGACGACAATACTGCGGATTCGACGCCAGAGATATCGATCCCTACGCCACCGACGCCGGCGCCGGCGAAACGAGTCGCTGCGACGACCCTCGTGAATGAGGTTGCAGATGCGTCTGAAGACAATCACAGTTACACTCAAAGCGGTGAGTCATCCGGACTGAGCCCGACGACATTCGGAACTGTTGTGCATCGAATCAACGAACTCCGGCCACCGAGAGACGAATGGCCAACACTCATCCGTCGTCTGAGTCAGATGGCCGGTGAGGGGCCGACCGAGGCGGATCTCCGCGATGCCGTAGAACACGCTACTGATGCAGTCGAATTTGTGGATCAGGTTGAGGCGGGTGCCCAGCTCCAAGCGACCTACGACGAGTACTCTGTCGTCGCCCGACTAGGGGGGTCGCGGATCGTTGGTGATATCGACCGACTGCTCGTTACTTCAGACGCCTACCATATCATTGACTACAAGACAAACGACCTCTCGTCGACCTCGACTGTCGAGCTAGCTGACCACTATCGTCCTCAGATGCTCACGTACGCGCT
>Ga0207813_100273_pt1 | contig 35193 bp, 34 predicted proteins | sample A23E3SouthBayCA_2_FD_187730 | JGI IMG/M metagenome (GOLD analysis project Ga0207813, IMG submission 187730) | Aerobic enrichment media microbial communities from Eden Landing Ponds, California, USA - A23 E3 (4) (SPAdes) | ecosystem: Environmental > Aquatic > Marine > Unclassified | place... | reverse complement strand
TACATCCACCAGCCGGCCGCGGTGTAGAGGACTCCGTACCCGACGTCCCCAATCATGAACCCGTAGAACGCCGGGAACGTGAGGAACAGGATGATGGTCGGGTCGAGGTCGTAGTAGTTCGGGCGGTTGATGACGCGGACGAGCATCTCGAACGGCTTCACCGCGCCGGGGTTGTCCTGCACGACCGGCGGCTGTTCCGCGGTGCCGCCGTCGGTCGCGGCTTCCTGCTCGCCGTGACCGATTTCGTGCTCGGGCGGTTCGTACTCCGCGCGTTCGAGTTCCTCGACGTCGACACCGTCGCCGCCTGCGTCCTGCACCGCGGACGCGAACTCGGCGTACTCCGTGGTCGGAACCCAGCCCTCCGCGACGAACGCGTGTTCCGTGGTCGCGAAGTTGAGCGGGGCTTCGGCCTTCTGCACCTCGATGTTGAGCTTCTCCTCCGCAGCGAGGAGGAAGCCCGCGTGTTCGAGACGGAGCCCGTCGAGTTCGTTCTCGACGGTCGCGAGTTCGGATTCGAGCTTCTGACGCTTGTGTTCCAGCGAGTCGAGGTAGTCCTCGGGGCTGCCGTTGCCCGACGGAATTTCGTGCTGGACGAACTCCACGCCGACGAGCGCGTCCTCCAGAACGTCGGTCGCGTCGCCGCTCGGGTACGCGAAGACGGCGACGACGCCGTCCTCGCTGAACGTCTCGAACGACCGCACGTCGCCGTCGTCCGCGAGCGCGTGCTCTATTTCGGCGGTATCACCCTCGCCGACGGCGACCTCCACGGTGTCGTACCCCTGGAGGAGGTCGAGGTCGATGCCGAGCGTGACGAACGGTTCGGCCGCGTCGATGCGGTCTTCGAGTTCGCTCAGTTGGTCCTCGACCTCGTTGTAACGCTCGTCGAGTTCGTTGACTTCGTCCCGGATGTCCGCGAACTCGTTTTCGAGCGCGTCGTCGGTGACGATGCGGGTCGGGCCGGCGTCCTCCTCCTCGATGCCGAGAATGGAGAGGAGCGACCGAACCGTCACCAGTTTATCCGAGGCGTCGTCCGCCCCGTCCAGCGGACTGCCCGCGTCGAACCCCTCGACGCCGACGTCGCCGCTGGAGTCGCTGAAGTGGAGAACGTTCTGGTCGTGCGCCGCCTCGATGACGTCCTGCACGACTCGGTTGGTGCCCACGACGGACACCTTGCTCATTCGCTCAGGTCTGAGCATGCACCGCCTCCGTGAACCGTTCGAGGGCGAACTCCACCGCGTCATCCTCGTTCTCGGCGGCCGTCGCGAGCAGCGCCTCGCGCTCCGCCTCGCCCTCTTCGAGGATGCGTTCTTTCTCGTGTGCTATCTCCTCCCGGGCTTCGGAGAGGCGCTCTTCCTTGAGCGCGGCCGCCTCCTCCTCGGCCTCCTGGCGGATGTCCTCCGCGGTCTCGCGGGCCTCGGAGAGGCGTTGTTCACGCTCCTCCTTCGCCTCCGCGATGATGTCGTCGGCGTCGGACTCCGCCTCCTTTAGTCGTGTGAGAACCTCTGGCCTCGCCATGGGCTAACGGGCGAAATATTGAGCGAGCGCGTATAAGGTAGTTGCGAAAGAACCGAGCGAACTATGGCGCGTCCGACCGAACGCGAATCCAATGGGAGTCCTCGAAGACAAGGCCAGAGCGCGCGTCTTCTACAAGTACCTCTCGAAGGTGTACGACGAGGTGAACGCGTTCATCTGGACGGAGGCGATGCGGGACGAGACCCTGAAGTGGTTCGACCTCGATTCGAGTGCGTCCGTGCTCGACGTGGGCTGTGGCACCGGGTTCGGAACCGAGGGACTCCTCCGGTACACGGACGACGTGACGGGACTCGACCAGTCCGAACACCAGTTGGAGAAGGCCACCGCGAAACTCGGCACGGAGAACGTGGATTTCACTCGCGGAGACGCCGAACGCCTCCCGTTCGCGACGAACTCCTTCGACGCCATCTGGTCGTCAGGCTCCATCGAGTACTGGCCGAACCCCCACCTCGCGCTCCGCGAGTTCCGCCGGGTCGTCCGCCCCGGCGGGAAGGTGCTCGTCGTCGGCCCCGACTACCCGGACTCCACCGTACTGCAGAAGGTCGCGGACGCCATCATGCTGTTCTACGACGAGGACGAGGCCGACCGGATGTTCCGGAACGCCGGGTTCGTCGACGTCGAGCACCGCGTCCTGCAGGCCGAACCGAACCGTCCGCGCGCCATCGTGTCGTTCGGCCGCGTCCCCGACGACGGCTGACGCGACCGCCACGACTCCGCGATTCGTTCTGAACGTCACTTCCACGTCGTCCCCGGCCGCCGGTACGGGCGTGTTCGTCCCCGCCACCTGAATAGACGCGCGCTCGCCGGCCGACCACCGGGCGTCGGCGGCGCTGTTGAACGGGCCGGTGGGGCCGCTGCGGAACCCGGTCGCAGCGAAGAACGGTACCGGCGGCTGGTGGGCGAGCGCGCGGCCGTTCACCGTCACCGAGAGGTCGAGATCGCTGGCGTCGAGCGACCCGGAGACGAGAAGGAACGTGAGCGTGCCGTCCGCGTCCGCGTCGAGGGAGACAACTGCCGGCTCCGCGGGCGTCACCGACACCGCGAGCCCCGCGACGGCCGCAGCGAGGAGGACGGTGAGCAGGGCGAACAGCGCGACGCCGACGACGGGCGCGAGCGCACGACGTGACACGCCACCTGCTGGCGGCGGCTTCCTACTTCAAGTCGTGGTCGCGTTCACGCGCAGTTCCTCGCCGTCGACTGTCGTCGTCACCGCGAACTCGCCGCGCGGTGCGAGCGTCCATAGCACGCCGTCCTCGACGCCGGTGGTCCCGACTTGCTCGCCAGCTATCGATATCGGCGCGCTCACCGCGCTCCCGTTGTGCGTCACGCTCACGCGGAGCGGGCCGCCGGGGTAGGAGCGGTTCACCGCGAGCGTGTAGTTCCCGCTGGTGTTCGTCCAACCGGGGTCCGTCGCGACGACGGAGAGAGCGGTCTCGCGGGTCTCGTGGTAGGGCTGGCCGCTGCTCGCGTCGAGATAGGAGAGGATGGTGCCGTCCAGGTGGGTGATTCGAGCGCGATAGGCGTAGCCGCCGAACTGATACCGTCCGGAGCTAACGAACCCGTTCCCCTCGCGTGCCCACGGGTAGAGAGTGTCGAGGATGCCGTCGAGCGCGGAGGAGCTGATTTCTCTCGCACCGTTCTCGTCGAGCATATCAGTTCGGTAGACTGTGCGCTGGTAGATTCCGTCGGTTATCGTGGAGAGCGCGAATCCGCTCGGTGCGGCGAGCACCGCGAAACGACTGTCTGCCCCGCCGCGAATAGCACTCGCGGCGCGGGCGCTGGGTTCGGTGACGAGCGGTGTCAGTTCGGCCTGGAGGGCGAACAATGTCGTGCGGAGGTCGGAGCCGCGCGCCGCGAACGAGAGCAGCGAGTTCGGGGTCGGGTCGTTTCGCGGACCGATGTAGGAGAGGAGTTGGTCGGCCCGGCTCTGAAGTTCCCCGAGCGTGGTGGCGTACTGTTCGGCGGTCGTGTCGCCGTCGAGGTAGGCCTGGCGGGCAGCGCGTTCGCGTTCGAGGAGTCTATCGACCGCGGACGCGGCGTTCTCGGTGGCGTTTTCGAGAACGCGTTGGCGTTCGGCCCCCGTCTCGGCGGCGTCGAATGTGCGCGCGAGTGCGTTGCGGGAGAGCGTCCACGTGGCGGCGGCGGCGTCCATCCGAATGGACGCCATCACGGACGCGTCGGGCGTGGTGAAGTTCGAGTGCTGTGCGCCGGGGAGGGCGAGGACGCGGCTCGTGTTCTCGGAGAGGCCGACGACCGTCGCGGCGCCCTGCACGTCCGACACGGACGACTGCGTGGACGAGGGGTCGTCCGCGGCGGCGACGGCGAGCGGCGTCGTGAGGAGGAGGAGCGCGGCGAGCGCGAGCGGGACCGAAACGCGGGACATACCCGAGTCGTAGGGCGCGGCGTACAAAAACCTACTCGGGACGTGTCCGAATGATGGAAAGCGTTTTGCCGTCACGACAACCACTCGGGAGTGTTCATGCGGCAGGCCGCCCTGATACTCGCCCTCGTCTCCCTCCTCGTCGCGCCTGCGGCAGTCAGCGGTGTCGCCGGCGCACAGCCCTCGACGCCGGACCCCGCGGGAACCACTGTCACCATTCAGCTTCAGGCCGACGGGGACGCGCGCTGGAACGTCTCCGTGCGGTACGCGCTCGACGGCGCGAACGAGACGGCGGCGTTCGAATCGCTGCTCGCCGACTACCGGAGCGGTGCGGATGTCGGACCGAAAGCGGACGTGTTCGAGACCGTCGCGGCCCAGCAGTCGGAGCGCGTCGGCCGCGAGATGGCGGTCCAGCAGGTAGAGCGCGGCGGACGGCTGGACGCGACGAACGGGAACGCGACGGGCGTGCTCACGCTCACGTTCACGTGGACGAACTTCGCCGTGGTGGAGAACGACAGCATCCGCGTCGCCGACGCTTTCGAGGGCGGCTGGTTCGGGAGTCTGGAGTCGGGTGAAGAACTGCTCGTCTACCCACCGGAGGGCTACTCGCCTGACACGGCGACCCCCCAGACGGGGTTGGTGAACGGCGCGCTCCAGTGGGAGGGCCCGCAGTCGTTCGACGACGGACCCGCGATGACGTTCATCGAGGGCGCGTCGGGCGCTGGCGTCCCGTGGATGCTCGTCGCGGGCGCGGCGGTGGTCGCGCTCGTCGTCGGGGCCGCGGGCGTCTACGTCTGGAAGGACGGCGACAGCCTCCGAGAGACCGTTCCCTCGGTCGGACACGACGAAGGCGACAGTGTCGGGGAGACTGTAGAGCGCGACCGGGAAGCGCAATCGACCGCGGAGCACGACGCGAACGCCGAGTCTGAAGCCGACGCCGACGCGACGACCGCGCCACCGTCGGACGAGTCGGGCGACGCTGCCGTCGGGGACGAGGAGTCCGAGGAGTTGTTGAGCGACGAGGAGCGCGTGGAGCGACTCCTCGAAGAGCACGGCGGGCGGATGAAGCAGGCGAAAATCGTGGAGGAGACGCGGTGGTCGAACGCGAAGGTCTCCCAACTCCTCTCGTCGATGGCCGACGAGGGCCGCGTGGAGAAGCTCCGCATCGGTCGGGAGAACCTCATCTCGCTCCCCGAAGAAAACGGCGAGTCGTAGGCGACGCGTTTCGAAAGCGTTTACGTCGATGCGAAAGCAGTGATTGACGATGAAAGTTCTCGTCACCGTCAAAGAGGTAGCTGAAGTCGAGGAGGACTTCGAGATCTCGAACGGCGAGATCGAGGAGACCTACCTGGACTACGACCTCAACGAGTGGGACGACTACGCCGTCGAAGAGGGCGTCCAGCTACAGGAGGCCGGCGACGACGTAGAAGTCGTCGCGGTCACTATCGGCCCCGAGCGCTCCGAGGAGACGATTCGGATGGCGCTCGCGAAGGGCGCGGACCGCGCGGTCCGCGTGTGGGACGACGCGCTCGAGGACACGAACCTCCTCGACGTCGAGGCGAAGGCCGACATCCTCGCCGCGGTGGTCGAGGAGGAAGACCCGGACATCGTGCTCTCGGGCGTGCAGGCCGCCGACGACGCGTTCGGCGGAACCGGCGTCGCGCTCGCCGAGGAAGTCGGGTTCGAATGGGCCGCGGTCGTGAACGCGCTCGACACCGAGGCGGTGCTCGACGAGGGCGTCGCGTCGGTCCGGCGCGAACTCGAGGGCGGCGTCGAGGAGCTCACGGACGTGGAGCTCCCCGCCGTACTCACCATCCAGACCGGTATCAACGAACCGCGGTACGCGAGCCTCCGCGGCATCCGGCAGGCGCAGTCGAAGGAGATCGCGCCGAAGGCGTTCGACGACCTCGGTCTCGACGCGAGCGTCGCGGACAGCGCGCTCGAACTCACCGACATGTACGAGCCCGAGAGCGAGAGCGACGCGCAGTTCATCGAGGGCGACGCGAGCGAGCAGGCCACGCAGTTGGCTGACGTGCTCCGCGAGAAGGGGGTGGTCGACGGATGAGCGACGTTCTCGCCGTCGCCGAGCACCGCCGCGGCGACCTCCGCGACGTGTCCTTCGAACTCGTGACCGCGGGCCGCGAACTCGCCGACGCCACGGGCGGCGACCTTCACGTCGCCGTCGTCGGCGGGAGTACGGAGAAGTTCGCGGACGCGCTGAACCGCGAGGGCGTCGACCAGCTCCACACCGTCGACTACGGCGAGGAGTTCAACCACGACGTGTACGTGCAGGCGACCGAAGCCCTGTTCGGCGAGCTCGACGCGGAGTTCCTCGTGCTCCCGAACAGCGTGAACGGCCTCGACTACGCGCCCGCCATCGCGAACAAGCTCGGCCTCCCCTACGTCTCCGACGCGGTCGGCGTCGAGTACGACGGGAGTCTCACGGCGACCCGCGAGATGTACGGGTCGAAGGTCGAGACGACCATCGAGGTCGCGGAAGGCCCGTACGCCGTCTCCATCCGGAGCGGCGAGTGGCCGGCCGCCGAAGGCGTCGGTGACGCGGACATCTCCGCGTTCGACGTGGACTTCGACGAGGACGCTATCCGCTCGAACGTGACCGGCTTCGAGGAAGTCGGCGCGGGCGACGTGGACATCAGCGAGGCCGAGTTCCTCGTCTCCATCGGCCGCGGTATCGAGGAGGAGGAGAACCTCCCGCTCATCGAGGCGCTCGTGGACGCGACGGACGCGACGCTCTCGTCCAGCCGCCCAATCGTGGACAACGGCTGGCTCCCGAAGAACCGCCAGGTCGGCCAGTCCGGCAAACAGGTCACGCCCACAGTCTACCTCGCAATCGGTATCTCCGGCGCCGTGCAGCACGTCGCCGGGATGAAGGGCGCGGAGACCATCATCGCCGTGAACACTGACCCCGACGCCCCCATCTTCGACATCGCGGACTACGGCATCGTCGGCGACCTCTTCGACGTCGTCCCCGCCCTCATCGAAGAATTCGGCGGCGACGCACCCGACGTCTAAGTCGAGCATTCGCGGCCGCAGGCCGCGATTCCCTCGCTCGACCGCAGTACAATCCGTCTTTTTTGAAGTGGTTTCGCGAGCGTTAGCGTGGTTCTGGGGGTATTTCGTCGTCGAAGAGGCCGCGGAAGCGGGCGTAGACGGTGTCGCTGAGTGCGGGTCGGTAGAACTCGTAGACTGCGCGGAGGTCGCGGGCGCGGGCGGCGTGGGTGAGGTAGTCGAGGAAGCGGTAGAGCCGGTCGGGGGTGACGTACATGAGGGCGGCGGAGAGGCCGCGGACGTACAGCCAGTCGCCGGCGTCGAGGTCGTCGAGGGTCGTGGCGAGGCGGATGCCGAGGCCGGTGAGGTCGCTGGGGGCGACGCGGTCGGTGACGGTGAGCGGGCCGGTGTACGCGAGGTCGGTGCCGGTGACGGGGATGACGGTGACGGTATCTGGGTCGATGTCGCGGTCGCGGAGGCGGCGTTCGAGCAGGTTCGGGGTGTCGCGGTACGTGACGACGAGGACGTGGGTGCCGTCGGCGGGAAGCGGGACAAGGTCGGCGGACTGGCTGGGTTGCGGGACGACGATTTGGGTGCCGGGTTCGACGCCGGCGAACGGCGTGTCGTCACTCATCGTCGACCTCGTCGAGGGCGGCGAAGCGGTCGTCGCGGTCCGCGGTGAGGGTGTCGCGGACGAGGGTCCAGGTTCCGACGGCGAACGCGAGCGCGGCGAGGGCGTGGACGAGGTAGGACGCGCTGACGAGGAGTTCGGTGCCGACGTCCGCCCAGAAGTGGAGGACTTGGAGGACGGCGGACGCGGTGAAGAGGAGGGCGCCGTAGCCGATGGCTTCGACGCCGTCGCGGTAGTGGAGGGTGTCGCGGTACCGGATGCCGACGTAGATGCCGACGCTGCTCGCGGCGACGAACACGACGATTGCCGTACCGATGAGGACGCGCGCGACCGTGTCGAGGACGGTCATCGGACGACCACCTGCTGGGTGCCGATTCGGTAGTACTGGACGGCGGCGTACGCGACGGCGAGCGACGCGATGAACCAGGCGAGCGCGCTGTACAGGAGTGCGTCGACGAACTGGGCGCCGAACGCCCACGCGAGGAGGACGGTTGAGAAGACGGCGACGGCGGCGATGACGCGCCCCCAGGGAGTGCCGCGGTACTCGCGGTAGGCGAGCAGGGCGAACGCGGTGCTGAGCGTGTAGCAGACGATTTCGAAGTGGAGAACGACCTCCCTGAGTAGGTCGGCGAGCGCGGCCATACGTCGAGAGGCGGCCGCTCGCACGTAACGTTGACGGGGCGTTCCGAGGGAGTGAAATGCGTGAAGCCCCGACGAGATGGTAATGGAGTACGTCGAGGCGCGTCGCGAGCGGGTCGAGGAGCGGCTTGCTGAGGTCGTGGCGCGCGTCGACCCCGTGGAGCTCTCGGACCAGCTCGCGGACGCGGTGCTCGCGGGCGGGAAGCGGGTGCGGCCGACGTTGACGTTACTGGTGTGTGAGGCGATGGGCGGCGACCCCGAGGACGCGCTCGACTTCGGCGTCGGCATCGAACTCGTGCACAACGCCTCGCTGGTCGTGGACGACATCATCGACCGCTCCGAACTGCGGCGGGGCGAGCCGTCGGCGTGGGCGGCGGCCGGGTACGGCCCGGCGTTGGTCGCGTCGGACGGCCTGCTCGGCGAGGCGTTCGCGCTGTTCGACGACCCGCGCGCGATGAGCGCGGTGGCGGACGCGATGGTGGAACTCGGCGAGGGCGAGGCGATGGAGCTCGTGGACCGCCCGGAGACGGAGGAGGAGTACATGACGCTCGCGCGCCGGAAGACGGGCGCGCTGTTCCGCGCGGCGGCCGAGCTCGGCGCTATCGCGGTGGACGCCGACGAAACCGCGGTCGAGACGGTCGGGGAGTACGCGGAGCACGTCGGCGTGGCGTTCCAGATTCGGGACGACGTGCTGGACGCGACCGGGGAGACGGCGGCGCTCGGGAAGCCCGCGGGCCAGGACGAGGTGATGGAGCGGCCGTCCGTGGTGCGGGTGACCGACCGTGCCGTGGAGGACGTGAACACGCTCGCGGAGACGGAGAGCGCGCAGGCGCGGGCGGCGCTGGAGAGCCTCGACCTCGTGGACGGCGACGCTCGCGAGTACCTCGAAGAGCTCGCGGAGTTCGTCGTCGAACGCGAGCGGTAATCCGGTTACGCGGGGTTTCTGCGGCTCTCGATGACGGCGAACGTGAGCGTGCTGGCGACGCTGAGGAGGGTGCCGGCGGTGAGCACGAGCGCGAGCACGGGGAGGGTGACGTAGCCGAGGACGTACGCGCTGAGCGTGTGGAGGACGGCGGTGATGGCGAGCACGTAGAACGGCGCGTTGAGGTAGCGCCACTTGAAGCGACCGGCGAGGTACTCGTCCGTAATTTGGCCGAAGCTACTGGTGAGTCCGGCGGCGGCGAACCAGCGGACGGCGCCGAAGAGGAGGGCGGCGACGATGGTCGCGGCGTCGGGGTCGGCGACCGATTCGCGGACGGTCTGAAGGTGGGTGACGCCCTGCATACCGCCGACGGCGAGGAGGGCGGCGGCGACGACATACGTGATGATGGTGACGCGGCCGGTGTAGAGGACGTTGCGCGCGCGGTCGACCGCGGAGTCCACGGCGTCCTCCAAGCCGAGGCCGCGGAAGAGGACGTAGAGGCCGAGCACGGCGGAGGCGAGACCGAGCACGGTCCCGGGGAGGCCGACCGCGTTCGCGAGCACCGTCAGGGGGTAGATGAGGAGGAGCACGCCGAGCGGAACGAGGAGTGTTCCCCGGGTTTCGGGGTCGTTCAGGACCTGTTTGATGGTGTAGTACATGGATTCGAGGTCCTGGGCTTGCCGGACGACGACGCGGCGGACGCCGTCGATGGTGACGCGCGAGCGGATGACGGGGACGACGGACTCGTCTTGCGCGCCGTCGGTGACGACGATGGCGCGGACGGGCTCGGCGGTCTGGAGGCCGGCGAGGATTTCGTCGACCTCGCGGCCGACCTCGCGGTTCGCGGCGACGCCGCCGGACTCGACGCCCGTGACGGCCGCGACCTCCACGCGCTCGTCCGCGGTGAGGCGGTCGTAGAGGTGGACGCCCTCGAAGAGGACGTTCACGTCGGAGTCCTCGGGGTCGGCGGTCGCGAGGGAGACGGCGGCGTCCTCCACGGCGTCCCGGCCGACGACGGGCGTGTCGAGCCCGGTCTTCCGGCCGAGGTCGTCGTCGAGGTCGACGCAGAGAACGAGCAGCATCAGCGAGTGGTACACCGTAGAGGGTTAAGGGCCTTCGGGAGCGCGGGAGGCGGTGGCACGCGCGAACCGGGAGCGCACCGCTTTTGACGCTTCACGCAGTAACGTGGGTAACGAATGATCTCGAAGGGCTGTGAGCAGTGCGCGAAAGGAGGGAAGATGGTGCTGTTCGTCTACGGGTACTGCGACCAGCGCGACTGCTTCTACTGCCCGCTCGGGGAGAACCGGAAGAACGTCACGCAGACGTACGCGAACGAGCGTCCCGTCGAGAACGACGAGGAAATCATCCGGGAGGCGAAGAAGATGGACGCGCTCGGGACGTCCATCACGGGCGGCGAACCGCAGGAAGCGCTCGATAAGACGTGTCGCTACCTCCGCCTGCTCAAGGAGGAGTTCGGCGAGGACCACCACACGCACCTCTACACGGGCATCACGGGCGGCCGCGAGAACATGCGCCGCCTCAGCGAAGCGGGTCTAGACGAGATTCGATTCCACCCGCCGTACGAGCAGTGGGGCGACCTCCACGGCACCGAGTGGGAGGACATCCTCTACATCGCCCGCGAGGAAGGGCTCACGCCCGCGTTCGAGATTCCCGGCATCCGCGCCGAGGAGGAGTTCCTGGAGTTCCTCGACGAGGGCGCGGCGGACTTCTGTAACGTGAACGAGTTCGAGATGAGTCAGGGGAACTACGAGCGCATGCAGGACGCGGGCTACGAACTCCAGGAGGGCCACATGAGCGCCGTGGACGGCTCGAAGGACGCGATATTGGAGGAAATGGCGGGCCACGAGAAGGTGTACTTCTGCACGAGCGTCTTCAAGGACGCCGCCCAGCACCGCAACCGCCTGAAGCGGATGGCCGAGAACATCGGCCGCGAGTTCGACGAAGTCACTGACGACGGCACGCTCGTGTACGGGAAGACGTACACGGACCGCGAGCGCTTCGAGGACCTCGGCGTCCCCGACGAGTTCTACACCGCGAAATCCGACCACGTCGAGGTCGCGTGGTGGCTCCTGGAGGAGATGATCGAGGACGGCGACGTGGACGGTGGCGAAATCGTCGAGCAATACCCCACGTACGACGGCCAAGTCGTCGAACGGACGCCGCTGGCGTAGGGAGCGTTCGCGGCCGCAGGCCGCGATTCACTCGCCCGAATCTGATGAGGGCGAGCGGTTTTTTGGCCCAGATTTTTGCCACGAGCGGTTCGCGTCAGCGAACCCGAGTGGGAAAAAGGTGGGTGCAGCAGTATCCCACGTACGACGGCCAAGTAGTCGAGCGGACGCCGCTCGCGTAGGTGGCGTTCGCGGCCGCAGGCCGCGATTCGCTCGCCTGAACGGTCACTTTTGCTGAAGTAGTCGGGTCAGGGGCAGGTGTCGCGGACGGCTTCGCAGGCTTCGTCGGGGTTGATTTCGTAGATGGTGACTTCCTCGTTCTGGTAGGCGACGGTGACGCCGGTGCGGTTGTCGTAGATGCTGGGGCCGTAGGCGTCGCGTTCGGTCGGGCCGTAGTAGACGTACTGGACGTCGTAGTAGTCGAGGAGGAGCGCTGCGGACTCCCAGTCGGCGTCGAGCATGTAGGCGGCGTCGGTGGCGCGGGTGTTGTAGGTCTCGGCGCCGCGGTAGCCTTTCTCGTGCGTCCAGCCGGCGACGGTGGGGATGCCGGTGAGGCTGGACGGCGCGTTGACCCAGGTGTAGGTGGTGCGGCCGGGTTTCGCGAGGAGGACGGGCGTGCCGTCGACGTGGCTGTCGAGCCAGTCGATGGCGTCGGCTTCGTAGGGATGCGTGGTTTCGACGTACCGGGTGCCGTCGAGGCTGGGGTCGTCGCCGGCGAGTTCGTGGTGTTGGGCGAGCGCCGCGGCGGGGAAGACGGCGGCACCGACGAGGAGCACGGCGACGACGGCGGCGGGTGCGAGCGCGCGGGCGGTGCGGAGCGAGGGCGCGCGGTCGCTGACGCGGGCGGCGGCTCGCTGGAGGACGGCGGTGGCGGCGACGGCGGCACCGATCCCCCAGAGCACCCAGACCTGCATCGAGACCTTGTAGACGGTGTTCCAGCGGGGGACGGCGGGGCTGAACGGGTAGACGCGGGCGTACGCAAACTCCACCGCGAGTACGAGACCCGCGCCGGCGACGAGGAGCACCAGCCAGAACGCGGGCGTGCGGCGGCGGAGGACGTACCAGCCGACAGCGAGGAGCGGGGCGACGACGGCGACGGCCGCGAGGTCGAACGCGAGGAGCGCGCCGGCGACGATAGCGGCGAGGACGCCGAGCGCGAACGCGGCGAGCGGGCTGGGGAGCGGGAGGTCGTATCGGCGGACGGCGAGCGCGAACGCCGTGAGGAAGGTGCCGTAGGCGAGGACGAGCGGGCCGAGGCCGGTGCGGGGCGGGAGGAAGCCGACGCCGCGGTTGACGGGCGTGTGGAACAGGAGGAAGGGCGCGGCGACCGTGACCGCGAGCGCGGCGACGCAAAGCGCGCCGATGACGGCGGCGGCGTATCGTGCGAGTTCGTCGGCGATGGGTGACGCGAATTGCCGGGGGCTGGGCGTGTGCGGGGAGAACGCGAGCGCGAGCGTCGCGAGGCCGATGGTGGTCGGGAGGCCCCACGTGTTGACGAGGGTGAGGAAGCCGCCGGCGACGCCGAGGCAGGCGAGGCGGAGGAGGCGGGCGCGGCCGCGCGTTCGGAACACCGTGTAGGCGAGTGCGGCGACCAGGACGAGGAAGGGCGCGGCGACGACGTGCGCGTGCAGGTCGCCGTTGAGGTACGCCCAGAACGGCGAGACGGTGAGCGTGCCCTCGATGACGTAGCGGCCGAGCCAGAAGGACCAGTCCGCGGCGACCGACTCGACGGCGTTCGGAATCGTGGTGCGGATGCCGGTGAAGGCGAACGCGGCGTGGTCGGCCGCGAACCCGGGCGCGAGGTTCGCGAGGACGAGGCGGACGGGGGTGGCGAGCGTGCCGGCGAGGCCGACGAGGAAGGCGGCGAGGCCGCCGGCGAGCGTACCGTTCCAGCCGGCGTTGGCGGCGGCGGCGCGCGCGAGGCCGAACGCGCCGGTGACGAGCGTGGCGTAGAACGTGGCGAGCGCGAGGTTGTACGCGACGCTCGGCGTGACGCCGGTGAGGTGGACGAGCGTGGCGGTCGCGAGCTGCGCGCCGTAGTAGTACCGGAGGCGTTCGCCCGCGAACCACACGTCCTCGGGCGGGAGGACGTCGGCGCGCAGGATGGTGTTCAGGAGGCCGAAGTCGAGGAACTTCTCGCCGCCCGCCGGATGGATTCCGGGGTCGTACGCGCGCACGACCACCAGGAAGGTGAACGCGAGGAGGAACACGGCGAGCGGGCGGCGGACGCGGTCGAGGCGGGGGCGACGCCATCCCCAGAGCGCGACGCCGACGAGGACGAAGCCGCCGGCGGCGGCGATGCTGACGAGGCGGCCGTATGCGAGGTGGCCGAGCCAGTACGCGAGGACCGTGACGGTGGCGAGGGCCGTCGCCGGAGCGAGCGATGCGCCGCTGTCGGGGAACCCGCGGAACACGCGGTCCGCGATTGGGAGGGCAGCGGCGGCGAGTGCGAGGACGACCCCCAGCCACGCGACGACTGGGGCGAACTCCACGCCGTTGGCGTGGTTCGGCGCGCGTATGAGTCTTGTGTCGTGTCAGCGGACGAGACGAACACGGGTCGGAGGCGGAGCGGTGCGGGGCGGGGCGGTACGGGGCGGGGCGGACAGAGCGTCCTCGCGCGGAGCGCGAGGTTCACCGCTCGCCCGTGGCGAGCGGCTTTGTCCCTCCAGCGTCAGAGCGGTGCTCTGACTGGCTCCCCCTCACTCACGGCTACGCCGTTCGTTCGCGGGAACAGGGTTTCACTCACGCGGTCGCCTCCGGCGACCCGCAGAGTAAAAAGGTGGGTGAGGAACGCTTTTAGAGCGTCCGGCGCCAGTATGTTGTATGGCCGATTGTCCAATCGCGGACGAGTGCCCGAGCTTCTCGGAGCGCATCGAGGGGATGGGGTGTCAGTATTACGGGGACCGGGGCGGGAAGGAGTGGTGTAATCACTACAGTCAGCCGATAGAGGAGCTCAAGACGGCGCCGGTGGTTCCGGGGGAGGAGATCGTCATTGACGTGGATGACATGCACGAGTCGGGTGCTGGTGTCGGCCGGCAGGAGGACTCTGGCTTTATCGTGATGGTGGATGGCGTGTTGCCGCCGGCGCGGGTGCGGGCGAAGGTGACGCACGTGAAGTCGAATTACGCTCGTGCGGACCTCGTGGAGAAGCTTCCCGAGGAACCCTCGGATGACGACGAGACGGATGTCGAGGATTCGGAGGAGGGCGAGGAGGACGATCCGCGGTTGGGGAGTCGGGAGAACTTCTGGGGGAGTTGAGCGACATCGAGGATGCGCTGGCGCGGGCGGGGTTCGACGCGTCGGAGAGCGTGTTGACGCGCCGGCAGGCGGAGGTGTTGGCGCTGCGCGAGCAGGGAGTGGCGCAGGCGGACATCGCGGAGTCGCTCGGCACGTCGCGCGCGAACATCTCGAAGGTGGAGTCGGCGGCGCGGGAGAACGTCGCGAAGGCGCGGGAGACGGTGGCGTTCGTTGAGGCGCTGGAAGCGCCGGTGCAGGTGGAGTTCGAGGCGGGGACGGACCTGTACGACGTTCCCGACGACGTGTTCGACGCGTGCGACGACGCGGGCGTGAAGGTCGCGTACTCGGGTGTAGATATGATGACGCGCGTGAGCGAGGCGGCGGGGGACGCGGTCGTGGGGCGCGAAGTAAGAACGCCGATTCTCGTGGGTGTGACGCGGGAGGGCGGCGTTCGAGTGCGGGTCGCGCCGGACTAGAACAGGCCGTCCTCGCGGAGTTCGCGCACGGCGTCGCGGACGCGCTGGCTGTCCTCGCGGGGGACGACGAGCACGCGGTCGTCGTAGGCGGCGACGACGAGGTTTTCGACGCCGATGGTCGTGATGTGTGCGTCGTCGCTCGCGAGCACCGAATCCGCGGTGTCGATGGTGAGCGCGTCCCCGAGCACGGCGTTCCCGTCGCTGTCGGTGTCGAGGACGCGGGCGAGCGCGTCCCACGACCCGAGGTCGTCCCAGTCGAAGTCCGCGGGCACGACGACGGCGTTGTCGGTGTCTTCCATCACGGCGTAGTCGACGCTCACCGCGTCCACGCGCTCGAATCCACGCTCCGGGTCGCCGTCGTCGAGCGCGTCGACGAGCGGGCGGAGCGGGCCATCGCGCGCGGCCGCGAGGAACGCGTCGGGCGTCCACGCGAACATCCCGGCGTTCCAGAGCCAGCCGCGTTCGACGTAGTCGCGGGCGGTGTCCGCGTCCGGTTTCTCGTGGAACGCGGCGACCTCGCGGTAGCGTCCGCCGTCGAGGTCGCCGCCGGGTTCGATGTAGCCGTAGCCGGTGGCGGGCCGAGTGGGTTCGACGCCGACGGTCGCGAGGAAGCCGTCGCGGGCGGCGTCAAGCGCGACGTTCGCAGTCGGTTCGAACGCCCCCCGGATGGAGTGGTCGCTCGGGAGGCAGAGAACGGCGCAGGACCCGACTTGGTCGCGGATGCGGTGTGTCGCGTACGCGAGCGCGGGGCCGGTGTCCTTCGCCGCGGGTTCGACGAGCACGCCGGCCTCCGGGACGATGTCGCGGACGCGGTCGGCGTACGCCTCGCGGGTGGCGACGTAGACGTGGTCGGCGAACCCGACGCGGTCGGCGGTTCGGCGGAGGAGGGAGCGCTCGCCGTCCAGCTCGAGGAACTGTTTCGGGCGGTCGCTCCGACTCGCCGGGTACAGTCTGGTTCCCGTGCCGCCCGCGAGCAGGAGCGCGACAGTGTCCATACGCCCCGCTCTCCCGCCATCTCCTAAACTCTACTTTCACCGCGGTGGACGAGGGTTTATACGGAAAGACGGCGTATCTCCGGTTGTCTCCCACTGAAACACACGCGGAGACAGGAACCAACGATGAGCGACATACAGCAGACAGCGAGCGACCTGTACGAACAGTTCTCCGACCACGTCGATGTCACCGAAGACGAGATTGAGGAACGCCTCGACAAACTCGTCTCCGAGTACAAAGTCCCCCTGAGCGAGGCGCGCCGGAGCGTCGAGAGCCACTACCTCGAAGAAGCCGGGCTCGAACGCGACGACATCGGGAGTCGCGGCGGGAACGAGACGGTGCAGGTCGAGGACGTGGACGAAGCCGAACAGTGGGTGGATATCACGGCGAAGGTCGTGGACCTCTGGGAACCCCGGAGCGACTCCGTCGGCCAAGTCGGCCTGCTCGGCGACCCGACCGGCACCATCAAGTTCACGAAGTGGGCGAAGTCCGACCTCGCCGAACTCGAAGAGGGTGGCGTGTACCGGTTCGGGAACGTCGTAACGGACGAGTACCAGGGACGGTTCTCCGTGAAACTGAATCGGACGACGACCATCGAGGAACTCGACGAGGACATCGAAGTCGGGGATAACGACGAGACCGTCGAGGGCGCGCTCGTGGACATCCAGTCCGGGAGCGGCCTCATCAAGCGCTGCCCCGAGGAGGACTGCACGCGCGTCCTCCAGAACGGCCGGTGTAGCGAACACGGCGAGGTCGACGGCGAGTTCGACCTCCGCATCAAGGGCGTGCTGGACGACGGCGAGGACGTGCACGAAGTCATCTTCAACGACGAGTCCACCGAGTCCCTCACGGGCATCGGTCTGGAGGAGGCGAAGCAGATGGCGAAGGACGCGCTCGACACCACCGTCGTCGCCGACGAGATGCGCGACCTCGTGCTGGGCCGGTACTACCGCGTTACGGGTCCGACGCTCGGCCGGTACGTGCTCGCGAACGATATCGAGGAACTGTCCGCGCCAGCTGACGCCGAAGCGGTTCTCATCAAAGCGAGGTCGATGTAAATGAGTCAGAGTGCCCCCACGCGCGAGGTCGCCCGCCGCGTCTTCGCCACCGAGTTCAACGACGCCACGTTCAGCTTCAAGGAATCCGACGACGAGCGCGCGCCCGTCTACAGCCTCCTCCCCACGGGGGAGCGCGCGAACCGCGTGTTCATCGTCGGCACGCTCACCGAGACTGAAGACGTGGGCGAGGACTCCGAGTACTGGCGCGGCCGGGTCGTCGACCCGACCGGGACGTTCTTCGTCTACGCCGGCCAGTACCAGCCGGAAGCCGCGTCCGCGCTCCGCGACCTCGACACGCCGAGCTACGTCGCCATCGTCGGGAAACCACGGACCTACGAGACCGAAGACGGGTCCGTGAACGTCTCCGTGCGGCCCGAATCCATCACCGAAGTCAGTTCCGCGGTACGGGACCGCTGGGTGGTGGAGACGGCCGAGCGAACGCTCGAACGCGTCGAAGCGTTCGAGGAGGAGGGCAACGAGTACGCCCGCCGCGCCGAGGAGGAGTACGACCTCCCGCTGTCGCGGTACACCCAGGGCGCCATCGAGGCATTGGAGAGCCTCGACGAGAACGAAGAAGTCGAGCAGCCCGCCTGAACCGGGGAATCAGTTAAGTAACTGGACGCGCCAGTTACGCGGGAGATGGGGAACAAGAACAAGACCGTCTCCTTCCGCGTGAACGAGGACACGTTCGACGCACTCCGCGACATCGCGGAGGAGCGCGACCTCTCCTTGTCCGCGGTTTTCCGTGACTACGTCGACCAGCTCGTCGCACACGACGGGAAGGTCCGCGTCGTCCCGGAGGACGAGGCGACGGAGGTCGACGGGGAGTTCCCGCCGACGGTCGAGGTGTCGAAGAGCTTCGTGCGCGAGCACGAACGCCTCGAACTCGAAGCGAAACACCTCCGCGACCAAATTGAGGAGCACAAGCAGTACATCTCCCAGCTTCGCGCGGAACTCGAAGACAGAGACGGCGTGGCTGACATCGTCCACCTTGACGACCTCGACGACGACGAGGACGACGAACAGTTCCAGTTGGGTTAACCGGAGAGTTCGCGCTTCTTCTCGCCCGCACGCCGTTCGGCTTCGGAGTTGCCGTCGACGGCCGCGAGTTCCTCGACCGCCTCCAGCGTTCGGACGGCGTTGTCGAGGAACGAGTACACGTCACCCGGGTACGCGTACACCATGTAGTCCTCCGTCATCACGTCCACGATGGATTCGGGGTCGAGTCCCTGCGCGCGGAGTTCGAGCACGTACTGGATGAACTTCCGCTCCGGATGCCCACAGTAGGGGTTCGAGTCGCAGTTGCAGTCGAGGAAGTCCTTCGCGAAGTCCAGCACGCGCTCCTGGGTCGCCTCGTTCAACTGGTCGAGGTTGCTCCCGCTGAACAGCACGTCGAGGGTCGCGCCGTGGAACGCGCCCTTCGGGAAGTTCGCGTCCAACTGACTCACCACCTGCCGGTGGTTCTTCACGTAGATCTTGTCCGGGAACGCCACACTCCGAGTAGGCGGACGCGAGCAAAAAGCGTACTGCCTCGGCACAGGGTTTTCGGGGCTTCGACCCACACGTCCGGTATGGCGACGACGGAGTACGCGCAGTGTCCGACCTGTGGCTGGACCGGGCGCGAAACCGACCTCGACGACGCCGGCGACACCGCCGCCTGCCCCGTCTGCGATACCGCCGTCACACCCGGCTGATTCGTAACGCATATTTGCACACGGCGAGTACGCCAGAGTGCAGTGTCCGGGTTGGGGTAGTGGACTATCCTTCAGCCTTGTGGAGGCTGAGACGCGGGTTCAATTCTCGCACCTGGACCTTCTCTCCGAACTAACGCGACGAGCGAAACGCTTGGCGAGAGAATTGAACTAAGGAAGACGCGGAGCGTCTGACTGAAGTTCAATTCTCGCACCTGGACCTTCTCTACGAACTAACGCGACGAACTGATAGCTGGCAGTCCGTTTGTCGAGCGTCGCGGTTTCGAGTAGTGAGTTTGAACTGTTCGGGGGTGTGAGTGGTGGTATGGACGTGTGGGCGCTGGGGGACGCCGGGTTGGCGGCGGTTCTCTGGACGGTGTTCGTGTTGTACGCGGTGTCGGTCGTGTCGTGGATTTTGGAAGTCGGCTGGTTCTCGCGGGGGTGGCAGACGGAGGAGTTCTCGTACGACGCGTCGGACGCCCGAGTGCGAATCATGACGGTGAACGCGACGGAGGTGGTGCGGCGGACGGTCGAGGCGGTGCCGGCGAAACTGGGGCGTCCCCAAGTAATTGCGGAGGAGGACATCGACGTGCCGGGCGCGGACGTGTTCGTGGTGCCCGAGGAGTTCGAGTGCGTGGCGGAGCGGAAGGGGCGGGCGCTCGAATGGGCGCGCCAGAACGTTCCGTGTAACCGCGAGTTCGTGCTCTATCTCGACGAGGACACGCTGATTACGGACGTGGAGGGGTTTCCGGACGCGGACATCGTGCAGTTCTCGGAGCGCCCGGTGAACACGGGGTCGCGGCTCGCGTACCTCACGGACGTCTTCCGGTTGGGTTACCATCTCGAACAGCGCGCGTTCCATCGGTTGTCCGCGCCGTTGTACGCGTGGGGCGGCGGTATCGCGGTCCGGCAGGAGTTCGAGGACCGGGTGACGTGGGACCGCCGGACGCTCATCGAGGACACGAAGTTCGCGTGGCAGGCCGCGGACGTTCCCGATTTCGACTTTCGACTGCTCCGCCGGCAGTTCGTGAATCAGGCGCCGCCGTCGCTGACGGCGCTCGTGAAGCAGCGCCGTCGGTGGATGTCGGGGTCGCGCGAGGACGCGCACGGCCTCCCCCGGCGGTACTGGCTGTTCTATGGGCTGCGGAACGCCGCGTGGGGGCTTTCGCTCGTCATGCCCGCGTTCGCCGTGCTGTCGTACCTGCGGCCGGGCGCGCTTCCGTATCCGCGACTGTACACGTTCGGGACGGCCTGTCTGCTCGTCTTCCTGTTCGTGTGGAGTTTCCTCGGCGCGCGGGCGGTCGGTGCGAGCGCGAAGACGACGGTGCTCGCGGTGGTGTTGACGCCGGTAACGAACCTCCTGCACTCGGTTGGCGCGGCGTACGGCGTGCTGTTCCCGCCGCGGACGTTCGAGGTGACGGAGAAAGTGGCGTTCGACGACATTCCAGAGGACGAGGAGCAGACCGTCGACCTCGAGGACGTCATCGCCGAGGACCACGGACTGGACGTGGAGCTGGACGATTAGGCGCGCAGGGACGGCGAGTCCGCCCGCCGGCCCGTGTTCTGAATGATGTTGAACGCGGTCATGAGGTCGGTGCGGGAGACCAATCCGACGGTGTTGCCGGTCGCGTCCACGACGATAAGACGGCCGACGCCGTGTTCCTGCATCGATTCGAGCGCGGTCATCGCGTCGTCGTACTGCGGAATCGTGTAGACGTCGTGCGTCATCACGTCCGCGACGGTGTACGCGTCACGCTCGACTTCCTTCACGTTCCGCGCGTCCTCCAGCGTCACCATGCCGACGACGTCGTCGCGTTCGACGACGGGGTAGCCGGTGTGGCGTTCGTCGAACATGCGTTCCATGAGTTCGGCGACCGTGGTGTCCTTCGAGACGGTTTTCAGGTCGCGCTCGGGCGTCATCACGTCCGCGACGCTGACGCCTTCGAACGCGGCGTTCATCGTGGTGCGCTGGCTCTCGCTGGACGCGCCGATGTAGATGAAGAAGGCGATGAGGATGAGGAAGAGGTTCACGAACAGGCCGAGGATGCCGAGGACGATGGCGAACATCTTCCCGACTTCGGCGGCCATCTGGGTGGCGCGCGCGAACGGCCGGTTCCGGGCGAGGAGGGAGCGGAGGACGCGGCCGCCGTCCATCGGGAACCCGGGGAGGAGGTTGAACGCGGCGAGCGCGAAGTTCATCAGCGCGAGGTAGCCGAACACGAACCGCACGAGTTCGAGGCTCGGCGGGAACAGCGTGAGCACGACCCAGGAGAGCGCGCCGAGCACGATGCTGACGAAGGGGCCGGCGATGGCGATGGTGAACTCGTGCTTCCAGTCCTCGGGTTGTTCGCTGAGGCTGGCGATGCCGCCGAGTATCCAGAGCGTGATGGAGTCGATTGGGTATCCATAGCGTATCGCGACGAGTGAGTGGCCGAGTTCGTGGAGGACGACGCCGGCGAACAGGCCGACGGCGGCCGCGAGTCCGAGGAACCACTCGCGGTTGCCCTGCGTGAGCACGGCCTGGTCGAGGCTCGTGCCGAACACGCCGTTCAGGATGGTGACCCAGTCCCCGACCTGCGTGCCGATGATCCACGCGAGGATTGGGAGGATGAGGAGGAACGTCAGATCGACTTTGATTGGGATGCCGAACGCGCTCCCGATTTTGAAACTGCGCATATCAAGGAAGTTGGGCGAGACGGGTTTAAATTCCGGTGGCCGGCGAAGCCTTTACTCGCGGGAACGCGAACCCCCGGATATGACTGACCCAGTGGTTCGCCGCGCGGGCGACGTATCGTACGAGACCGTGGACGCCGCGGAGGGGATGCGCAAGGGCGTGCTCGTCGGCGAGGACGAGGGCGCGCCGAACTTCGCGATGCGGCGGTTCGTGCTCGACGCGGGCGCGAGCGTTCCCGAGCACACGAACGAGGTCGAACACGAGCAGTACGTGCTCTCCGGGGAGTACACCGCGGGTATCGGCGACGAGGAGTACGAGGTGTCGGCGGGCGACAGCCTCCTCATTCCCGCAGGCGCCGTCCACTGGTACCGGAACGACGGCGACACCGAGGGGTCGTTCATCTGCGTCGTCCCGCACGGGGAGGACGAAATCCACCTCGTCGAATAAGCAGGGAGTTCGGGTGTTTCGGGTGTTTCGGACGGTTTGAGTGCGGGATGGTCGGTTCGGGATGGCCGGCTTCCCGAGTTTTTTGGTCGGGGGTTGTCGAGTACTGGCATGGAATCTCCGGAGACGCGTCGGGACGCGGTCGTGGAGGAGTTGCACGGCGAGCGAGTGGAGGACCCGTATCGGTGGCTGGAGGGCGACGGCGACGAGGTCGAGGCGTGGACGGAGCGCCAGAACGAGTACGTGGATTCGGTGCTGGACGACGACGTCCGGGAGTCGCTGGAGCCGAAGTTCGAGCCGTTGGCGGACGTGCCGTCGTTCGGGTCGGTGACGGCGCGGGGCGGGCGGGCGTTCCAGTCGGTCCGGGACGCGGACCAAGAGCGGCCGGTGTTGACGCTGCGCGGCGACGGCGACCGGGTGGTGCTCGCGGACCCGAACGAGTGGGAGGGAGAGGCGTCGATGGACTGGTTCACGCCGTCGCCGGACGGCGAGCACGTCGCGTACGGCGTCGCGACGGGCGGAAACGAGCAGTACGACCTCCGCATCGCGGACGTGCCGTCGGGCGAGGTCGTGCACGAAGTGGCGGAGGTCGGGCGAACCAATCCGGGGATGTTCGCGTGGGCGGACGACGGCTTCTACTACGTCGCCACCGGGGGGATGGGCGAGCAGATGTCGAAGGAACTCCGCCACGAGACGCTCTCCGGCGAGCGGACGGTCGTCGGGACGCACGACGACCAGCACGTCTGGCCGGGCCTGGACGCCCACCGCGGCCACCTAGTCGTGTCGTTCAGCGAGATGAGCGGCGGCACCGAACTCGCGGTGCTCGACGACGGCGAGTTCGTGCCGGTGTTCGACGGCGAGGACGCGGCCGCGGACGTGTCGTTCGCGGGCGACGACGCCTACGTTCGCACCGAGAAGAACGCGCCCCGCGGTCGCGTACTCCGCGCGGACGCGGACGGTTTCCTCGCCGGTGACCCCGACTTCGAGACGGTCGTGCCGGAGGGCGAGGGCGTCGTGCGGAGCGTCGCGGTCGCCGACGACTTCCTCGTGGTGCACGAGCACCGGGACGCGCACTCCCACCTCGCGGTGTACGACCGCGACGGGAGTCCGGCGTTCGACGTGCCGCTGCCAGACTACGTGAGCGTGGACGGCCTCGACGCGGACAGCGACGCCAGCGAGTGCCACTATCGCGTGCAGTCGTTCGGCACGCCCGCGACGGTGACGCGCTGCGACCTCGGCGCGCGGGAGACAGAGACCTTAGACGCGCCCAGTCTCGACACGGAGGTGGACGTGGACGTGACGCAGGAGTACGTCGAATCGACCGACGGCGCCCGCGTTCCCGTGTTCATCGCTCACGCGCGGGAGACGACGCCGGACGCGGAGACGCCCGCGGTGCTGTCGGCATACGGCGGCTTCCGTATCAATCGTACGCCGGCGTTCTCGCGGTTCCGACTGCCGTTCCTCGCGGACGGCGGCGTGTTCGTGCAGGTGTGCGCGCGCGGCGGGTCCGAGTTCGGCGAGGAGTGGCACGAGGCGGGAATGCGCGAGGGGAAACAGCACACGTTCGACGACGTCATCGCGGCCGCGGAGCACGTCGTGGACGAGGAGTACACGTCCACGGACCGCCTCGGCGTCGTCGGCGGGAGCAACGGCGGACTGATGGCGGGCGCGGTGCTCACGCAGCGCCCCGACCTCTGGGGTGCCGTCGTCTCGGCTGTTCCCCTGCTCGACATGCTGCGCTTCCACGAGTTCCTGCTCGGGGAGTCGTGGACCGTCGAGTACGGCCATCCCGAGGACCCGGAGGCGTTCGAGTACATCCGCGACTACTCGCCCTATCACAACGTCGCGGACGAAGAGTACCCGGCGACGCTGTTCACGACCGCGGTCGGGGACTCGCGAGTCCACCCGAGCCACGCGCGGAAGATGACGGCACGCCTCCAGGACGAGGGGCAGGGCGGCCCGTTCTGCTGTCGGACGAAGACTGACACCGGCCACGGTACCGGGAAGTCGATGTCGATGGCAGTGGCGGAACAGCTCGACCAGTGGACGTTCCTCTACGGGTTCCTCGGCGCGGAGGCGAACGCCTGAAATAGCCGGCGGGAGTATGGAGGATATCGTGGCGACGCAGGTTCAGCGCGTGGATACGTTGTTCTTCCACGAGGTCGGCGACGAGTACCTCGTGGTGGCGGAGCGGGACGACGAGCGACTGTTCCGCGCGAAACTCGAACTCGCGGAGAAGGCGGCGGGCCCGCGGCCGGTGAAGTTCCGCGTGAAGGACGGGTCGTCGGAGGACCCGCGCCCGCCGGACGAGTTCGTGGAGATCGCGCGCCGAGCGACCCGCATCCGCATCAGCCAGCAGACGCGCCGGGCGAAGCGCGACGAACTCCGGGAGATGCTGTCGGGGTATCAGCTCGCGGGGAAGTCGAAGGCGGTGCGGACGTGCCGGTACTGCGCGAACCAGGGGCGGTATTCGCCCCTCACGGAGGACACGGCTATCGAGGCCGACGGCGAACACATCTGCCAGGACTGTGCGAAACAGGAGTTGGAGCGCGAACTCGCGTTCAACGGCGACCTCACGGGCGCGGCCCAGGACCGCCTGGAGGACCTCCTGCTCGAAGTCCAGGACCTCGACCGCATCACGAGCCTCCTGCAGGGCCAGCTCGACCCGGATTTAACGAAGTTCGACGAAATCAGCGCGAACACGGACGACATCGACCCCGTGCCGGTGAGCGACCTCGACATCCATCCGGGGATGCGCGACCGGCTCCAAGACCGCTTCGACACCTTGCTGCCCGTGCAGTCGCTCGCGGCGAAGAACGGGCTGGCCGAGGGCGAGGACCAGCTCGTGGTGTCCGCGACCGCGACCGGGAAGACGCTCATCGGCGAAATCGCGGGCCTCCACCGATTGCTCTCCGGAAAGGGGAAGATGCTGTTTCTCGTGCCGCTGGTCGCGCTCGCGAACCAGAAGCACGAGGACTTCGAGGACGACTACGGCGACATGGCGAACGTCAGCATCCGCGTGGGCGCGTCCCGGATTCGGGACGACGGGATGGCGTTCGACCCGAGCGCGGACATCATCGTCGGCACCTACGAGGGAATCGACCACGCGCTCCGCACCGGCCGCGACCTCGGAGACATCGGGACGGTCGTCATCGACGAGGTACACACGCTCCAGGAGGACGACCGAGGCCATCGGCTCGACGGCCTCATCAGTCGCCTGAAGCACTACTGCGAGCAGCGCGAGCAGGAGCGCGCGGAGTACGGCGGCGCGCAGTGGATCTACCTCTCCGCGACCGTCGGGAACCCCGGCGTGCTCGCGCGGGGGTTGCGGGCGAACCTCGTGGAGTTCGAGGAGCGCCCGGTCCCCATCGAGCGACACGTAACGTTCGCGGACGGCCAGGAGAAGCCGCGAATCATCAACAAGCTGGTGCGTCGGGAGTTCGACAAGGAGTCCTCGAAGGGCTACCGCGGGCAGACCATCGTGTTCACGAACAGCCGTCGGCGTTGTCATCAAATCGCGCGAAAGCTCGACTATCCGGCTGGCGCGTACCACGCGGGCCTGGACTACGGGAAGCGCAAGAAGGTCGAGCGCGAGTTCGGCGACCAGGACCTCGCGGCCGTGGTGACGACGGCGGCGCTCGCGGCGGGCGTGGACTTCCCCGCCTCGCAGGTGGTGTTCGACTCGCTCGCGATGGGAATCGAGTGGCTTTCCGTCCAGGAGTTCGAGCAGATGCTCGGCCGCGCGGGCCGCCCGGACTACCACGACCGCGGGAAGGTGTACATGCTCGTCGAACCCGACGGCGTCTACCACAATTCGATGGAGATGACGGAGGACGAGGTCGCGTTCAAACTCCTGAAGGGCGAGATGGAGGACGTGGTGACGACCTACGACGAGACGAGCGCAGTCGAGGAGACGCTGGCGAACGTGACGGTCGCGGGGAAGGGCGCGAAGCGCCTGAACGACCGCATGATCGGCGAAATCCCGACGAAGCAAGCGCTGGGGCGGCTTCTCGAGTACGAGTTCATCGACGGCTTCAGTCCGACGCCGCTCGGTCGCGTGGTCACGTCGCACTTCCTCGAACCGGACGAGGCGTTCCAGATACTCGACGGTATCCGAAAGGAACGCACGCCGTTCGAAATTGTTGCGGAACTCGAACTGTACGGCGAAGACATATAGCGTCTCTAAACGAATTCTAGCAGTTTTAGGGACGAACGTAAACCATTCCGTAGCAGAGTATGCCGTATGCGACCGAGTGACAGTGCGGGCGGGAGTGGCGTGTTCGAGTGCTTCTCGTGCGGCGCGCGCGTGTCCGGACCATCAGGCCGGGCGTGCAGCGAGTGCGGCGGCGAACTCAACAACATCAGCGCGCCCCGGGACGTTTAGAGCCCCCAGAGCACGGCGATACCGCCGACCGTGACGAACGAGAGGAGGAGCTGGAGCGGCGCGCCGACCCGGAAGAAGTCCCGGAACTTGTAGCCGCCCGGCCCGTACACGAAGAGGTTCGTCTGGTAGCCGACCGGCGTCATGAACGCCGTCGACGCGGCGAACATCACGGCGAGGATGAACGCGAACGCGTTCGACCCGACCTGCTGGGCGGACTCCACCGCGACCGGAATCATCAACACCACCGAGGCGTTGTTGCTGACGACGTTCGTGAGGAGCGCGGTCGCGACGTAGAACACCCAGAGCACGCCGATGACGGGGAGGAACTGGTCCGTGCTCGCCACCGCGTTCCCGAGGAGTTCCGCGCCGCCCGTCTGTTCGATGGCGATGCCGAGCGGGATGACGCCCGCGAGCAGGAAGATGACGTTCCAGTCCACCGAATCGTAGATTTCGGGTGGTTTCAGCACGCCGAGGAGAACCATCGCCACCACGCCCGCGAGCGCCGTCGTCACGATGTCGAACGTCGGAATCCCCGACAGCGCGCCGAGAACCGGGACGCCAGAGAGGACGCCCCACGGCATCGCCGCGAACCCGATGACGCCCGCGATAATCGCGATGGCGTGCGGGATTTTCTCGGTCCGGTAGTCGGGGTCCTCGGGTTCGTGCGCGACGATGAAATCCCGGTTCTGGCTGAGGCGGTCGAGACTCCCCGTCGTCGCCTGCACGAGCAAGGTGTCACCGACCTTCAGCGGCGTGTGGTCCATGCGCTCCCGGACGAGCTCGCCGCGCGACCGGAACGCGAGCACGTTCACGTCGTAGCGGTCGCGGAACGTCGAACTCGCCAGCGTCTCCCCGACGAGCGCGCTCCGCGCCGGCACGATAACCTCCACCAGCCCCTGCTCTTCTTCCTCCTGCTCCAGTTCGTCCCCCGTGATAGCGCCGACGAGGTCGAGGCCGTCCACGTCCATCAGGCGTTCGAGGCTCGTGCGGTCCGTCCGCACTTTCAGGAGGTCGCCGGAACGCAGCGTCTTCCTGTTCAGCGGTTCGACGAACGACTCGCCGCTGCGGTCTATCTGGAGGATGTCGAAGTCCAGCGGCGTCTCCTGGCCCACGTCCTCCACGGTCATGCCCGCGACCGGCGAGTCCTCCCGCACCACGACCTCCGTCAGGTAGTCCTGAAGTTCGTACTCCTCCACGTAGTCGTCCTCGGGGAGCACGCGCTCCGGCAGCAGCCAATAGCCAATCGTCATCAGGTAGGCGATACCGATGATGAGCACCACCACGCCCAGCAGCGTGAACTCGAACATCGAGAACTCGCGGAGGCCGAGCCCCGCGTACTCCGGTTGTTCCGCGAGCCGCGCCGCCACGTCGCTCGCGAGGATGTTCGTCGACGTTCCGATGAGCGTCAACATCCCGCCGAGCATCGACGCGAACGACAACGGAATCAAGAGCTTCGACGGACTCGTCTTCCCCTCGTGCGCCAGGTCGGAGATGACGGGAACGAGAATCGCCACCACGGGCGTGTTGTTGATGAACCCCGACACCGGCCCCGCGACACCCACCGTCGCCGCCAACTGCCGGAACGGGTCGTCGCCCGCGAAATCCGCGAGCCGGTTCCCCAACCGCTGCACCACACCCGTCCGACTGATACCCGTCGACAGAATCAGCATCGCCAACACCGTAATCGTCGCCGGACTGGAAAACCCCGAAATCCCCTCACGCGCCGAAATCTGCGTCCACGGCTCCAAAACCATCAACAACACCATCACCAGAATCGCCGTGATATCGATGGGGAGCGCTTCCGTCGCGAACAACACCAGCGCCAAACCCACCAACGCAAACACCACCAGCATATCCACCGACACCCCGAACGGCAGCGCTAGAGGACAGAGAGACATACACCCCGCTACGGCAACCCCCAATAAGAAACCACTCGCCACGCAACGAAACGCTTTACCGCAGTCGAGAGCAATACTCGAACGCGGGACCGTGGGTTAGCCTGGTATACTTCGGGCCTTGGGTGCCCGTGACCCCGATTCAAATTCGGGCGGTCCCACTACGTATAAAACCGTTTTCCGGGACTTATTGACAAATAGTCACCGCCCTACGGGGTGGTTCGCGTGAGCATTCTCGTTCGTACCTACGAGCGCAGCAAGCACCTCGTCATCCTCACTGCCTGCCCCGGCATTCGGGTACCAGTTCGACCGCGCGAGCGTCGCTACAAGCGCCTAAACAAGCACGAATTTATCCGATGGAAACAACAGAAGAGAGATTATCCAGCCCACAACGAGATTCACTGCGACGAGTATCGCCTGTCGACGATCAAGGCACTAGCACCCATCTCTCCAAAGAGGCCCGATTTTCTCAGGCAAACATATAATAACGACTAGCAGAGGGAGTTAACACGTAAAGAGTGGGCAGACCTATCAAGCCTGTCCATGAATAACTCACCACTATGAACATCGAGCCATCCGACATCCAGGGTCTCAACGAGAGGGAGGTTGTTCTGGAGCTCATCTCTGAAGTTACGAAGAGTGATGTGGAAATGGACGAGAAAGAGACCAGAAACTCGAAAACGACCGACTTAAAGCTCTACATCGTCGATTTTTCTGAGGACATACAGGGCCGTTTTGCCGAAGCAGGTCTGAATGTAGCAGAAGAGGAAACTACGAAGAAGGCGGCTCAGAAGTTCTTCAACAAGGTCGTCATCAGCGAAGAAGAGACCGGTGACGGAATCACGTTCTTCAGTGTCTCATACCCTCGTTACGACCGGACAGACGAGGCAATCGTTGTGAATCGTGGTGATACCCTCTGGTTCCTCTCGACAGAGTTGAAGGATTGGCTGGAAGATACCGTTGAGAAGGTAATCAAGTACCTGCCGCAGCTGGAGCGGGTATATCTCTCTTCCGACGACTTGGAAGACTCAGTGCGGGGCATCGTAGATTCAGAAATCGCGGGCTTCACTGCAGAATACCACTCCCAGCACAAAGACCGGGACGCGACACTCCAATTCCATGGTGCAGAGGACGGCGATCTTGAGAAAGCTGAAGACACATTCTCTGCCACACCCACGAGAATCGAGTTCAATCAGAGGAATAGTCCTGCAACGGCGATTCAGGGCTCTGGGTCTAATGATGGATTTCTCAAATTGGAGAGCGTTCGGGAGGGGTCAGAGGGGAAGGCCGCGGATACACTGCTAAATACGTCTGAAAAGTTCGTTTCTCGGGATTCAGAACGTTTCAACGTCCGTGCGGATACGAGTTGGAAATTGTTCGAGCCCGGCTTCGTTGTCGACGAATACACAAGTATAGAATTACACAACCCAGAGCGGGACGAAGCAGAATCTCTTGACGAGGAGCTTGACGAGGGGGTTTTCTCGAAGAATCGATACCAGGTCGGGCGGTGGGGGGAAGACACATTCTTTGTCTTCGACAAAGAACACGAGGAAGTATTTGAGGTCGGTATCGAATCGAACGAGATAGTTCTTCACGCCCGGGAAACCACAACGGCGCTCAGCCTGCGCGCGTTCACTCGAATTGTCCTCGATAGTTTCGACTCGACCTACTCTGTTCGCAAAAAGGAAACCCGGGTGAAAGCACAGTGAGCGGCGGGCCATCATGGTCGCGCCAGAAAGGTGAGATAGACGCTTACAACGCGTTCTTGTCCGCTTACCAATCACGTAACAGCTATCACGGCTTCTCGGAACGGGGATATCGACTAACGAATTTCTTCCCAACGATAGACAATCGACACACCGACACCGCAGTAGAACCCGACTTCTCGCTCTATGACGGTGAAACTCTGCTACTCGCCGAAGTAAAGCAGGGAAACAACATCGACCACAGAGACATCCAGCAAGCAGAGCGACTGGACAGCGTAACAATTGACGCTGCGGAGGAGTACATGGACCAAGTTGAGGTCGGTCGGTTCGGTCTGTCAGGGGATGTGTACTCGGTAGAACCACTCATCTATTACGATGACTTGGACAGTGCCTACGTAGAACGGTGCCGGAACGAGTGGGAAGACTGTCGCGAGCGGCTAACCGAGATTGAGACGAATTGTCCGGTCATAGGGCGTGAAGGAAGTCGCCGTCTGGAGCTGATGGCCGGAGAGTTCGAATCACAGGAACTCACCGAGTGGCTGGCCTACGGAATCGAAATGTCGGAGACGCCTCGCGTCACAGTTTCGATGACTGATGGTCTGGAGATCGAGAGCGTCGCGGTCAGCATCTGTAACATCTGGGGGCAGAGAGCTGTCTCCGAGCCGATAACAGTTGACGTGTCCCAGCTACGAAGCCACTTCAACTACCGGAGTCTGGAACCCGGCAGAGTGCAAAACGCGTTCGGACTCCTTGACAAAGTCGGTGCGGGCGACCACATTGAGAACCGAAAGCTGGAGTTCACGCCCGAACATATGCCGCAGATTCTGAACATCGAGACCCTGATGAGTGAGCGGGGTGGAAACGGTGGGGAAGAAGAGGGACTCGATGAGTTCTTCTGACGGAGTTTAGCATCCCGGTGTTTAACGTAGTGGTCTAGCAAAGATTATTAATAAGACGAGTAGGGGCGCCAGTATCGCGACCAGATGAGAAGAACCGCCGCCAGCGCGTGGATCTCCTCGATACATTCACCAATGGTAAGTGAAAATATCGAATCCGGAATTACAGGCTCCGAAGAGTGCACTGACACTACGATCAGTGATTCGGGCGGCCCCATTTTTGACGCGTGTTCGACCCGGAGCCGTAGGGTTAGTTCTGGAGCCAGGTGGGGACGGGGCCGATGCTTTGGGGGGAGTTGTGGTGGAGTTGTTCGAGGCAGTGGGTGATGAATTGGACGATGTCGCGGCCGGCTTCGGGTGCGAGGGTGATGATGGTGCCGACGGTGGTGGTGAGTGTGAAGTGGAAGAGGATGGCTTCGTCGTAGACGGAGATGGTGCAGTGGTCGTGGCCGAGGTCGAACGGGCGGTCGGGTTGCTGTTCGCGGCTTTTGGTGCGGTAGTGGTCGACGAAGGTGGCGAGTTCGGCGTCGGTGTAGTCGCCCGCGACGTCGTCGCGGATGTATAGCACGTCGTGGTCGTGTTCCGTGTAGTGGATGGCGGCGCGGAGGTAGTCGCCCGCCTGCTCGCGGAGGAACTCGACTAGCTCGTTCGCGGGTTGCTCCGGCATACTCGAACGGAGGCTGGGCGCGTATATCACCTTTTCCTCGCTGAAAACCGTCACGAAATCTTCTAATGTCGGTTGACAGGTGTGCTCGCGGCTGTCAGTCGCGGGCGAGTCGGTTTCGGGCGGCGTGGGCCGCGCCGCCGAGGACGCCGGCGGCGGTGGTGAGCGCGCCGAATCCGGGCGTGGACCCGGACGCGTCCGTCGTCGTTCTAGTGGTGGTCGACTCCGCCGAGTCGGTCGTGGTGACTGTGGCCGTGCCGTCGTAGCCGGTGAACAGGCTGTCGTCGCCGGGGAAGACCGTCGTGGTCGGGTGGGCGGCGTTGCCGCGGACGTTGTCGTCGGGGTCGGTGACGTCGCCGGCGGTGAACGCGAGGTCGGTGTCGAGCGCGGTGGCGAGCGAGTTCTGGCGGGCAGTGGCGTTCCCGGGCGCGGCCGCGCTTCCGAGGAAGACGACGGCGCCGCCGCCAGCCTGGAACGAGCGGAGGGCGGCGAGTTCGCCGTCCGCCAAGTCGTCCGCGGGCGCGGTGACGAGGAGCGCTCTCGCGCCGTCGAGGACGCCGGACGTGAAGTCGTTTACGCCCTCGATGCCGCGGTCGACGCCTTCGAGGTAGCGCTGGTAGGTCTGCGCGCTCTCGGCGGAGACGGCGTACGAGGCGTCGAACTGGCCGTGCCCGCCGTCGATGGCGAGGTAGCCGTCGCGCTCGGAGAGCGCGCTCGCGAGGTTCGTGAGGAACGCGTAGTTCCCGTAGGGCGTCCCGTCGTCCGCGAGGTCGAGGAAGCCGTAGTCGTCGGCGAGGAAGGCACTCGCGACGAGCGCGACCCGGTTCTCGGCGTCGGCGGCGACGAGCGGCGCGCCCGGCTGTGACGCGGACGACCCCGCGGCGACCACGACCGATTCGTCGGGAACGCTGCCGCCGGTGGCGGTGAGCGGGACCGCGTTCGGGAACGCGAGCGAGTCCACGGGCTCGTTGGCGAGCGTCGGGCTGTCGTCCGGGTCGCTCTGCGCCCAGACGCCCGTGCCGTCGGCGCGCGCCGCGAGTTCCGTCTCGACGAGCGCGTCGTGGCCCATGTACCCCGAATCGTAGACGCGGCCGTGGCCCGTCTCCACGACTGTCTCCGACCAGTTCGTGTCGCGGTCGCCGGAGCCGTCCGCGTCGTAGTAGACGGTGGCGAGGAGGCGGCCGTACGGCCCGCGGATGCCCTCGTTCGGGTCGAACGCGAACTCGACGGTCTCGCCCATGAGGCGGTCTTCGGCGAGCGCGGACGCGTTCGCGCCCCACTCAGCGAGGACGGGATAGTCGCCGTCCACGTCGCGGCCGGACGGTTCGTCGCCCAGTCCCTCCCACTCGTAGGGGTTCTCCGCGTCCGCGTTCCCGGCGGTCTCGGGCGTGTCGATGCCGAGGACGCGGATCGTCTCGGTCGCGCCGCCGTCGAGTTCCACGTCCACGGTGTCGCCGTCCGCGACGGCCGTTACGGTCGCGGTGTACCGCTCGCCGACCTCGTACGTCGGCCCGCTGCTGATTCCCTCGCGGGGCGCGAAGTAGGGGAAGGCGGTGTTGAACTGGTCGGTTCGGACGACGTAAGGTGCGCCCGCGTTGTGCGCGTCGTCCACGATTTCGGTGTCGTTGAACCGGAACGCGAGGTCGAGCGCGCCCGCTATCTCGTTCAGGGCGTCCGTCCGGTCGTACCCGCCGTAGTCGGCCTGGTGGTGGAGGAACACCGCACCGCCGCCGTTCCGGAACGACCGGAGGGCGTCGAGTTCCGACGGGGAGAAGGCGTCGGGAGAGGTGACGACGACGGCGTCCGCGCTCGGGAGGTCGTCGACGAGACTCGTCGTCGCGTCGACCGTGTAGCCGTTCGACTCCGCGTACGACTCGAAGCGCGAGAACTTGGAGAGCGCGTAGTACTGGCCGTGGCTCTCGTCCCAGAGGACGGTGCCGCCGCCGACGTGTTCGTCCCAGACGTTCAGGAGGAACTCGTCGTTTCCGGATGCGAAGTCCGCCTCGTCGGTGGCGAACGGCGCGCCGAACCCGACGACGGACCCGTCGACGGCGACGAGGGGCGGCCGACTGTCGGGGTAGGGAACGGTGTCGCCGTTCCCGTCCTCGTCGGTGGTGGTCGCGCTGTCGTGCGCCCAGACCGCGACGTGCTCGTCGGCGAGTCCGGGCGTCATGGAGTCGTCGAGGAGGGCGCTCGTCGAGTCGAAGACGAGGGCGGGGACTGTCTGTTGGGGGAGGGCTGTCGCGTGGCCGGCGGTCGCAGCAGCGGCAGTGCCGGCGACGGCCGTCTTGAGGAAGGCACGTCGACGCATACCGACTACTGCGGGATTGGTCAGAAAAAGATACCTATGACATCTATATAGTCGGGGTGTTGGGAAGGTTCTTACGCGAGTACGCCCTACCTCGGAGAGAATGGCGCAGTCCCAGGACCAGGAACTCACGGAGCGCTTCGAGACGTTCTTCCGCCGGTACTACAGCGACGAGGTCGGCGCGCTCGCGCGGCAGTACCCGCGGGAGAAGAAGTCACTCGTGGTCGACTGGGACGACCTCTACCAGTTCGACCCGGACTTCGCGGAGGACTTCGTCCGCCACCCCGACCAGCTCCAGGAGGCCGCGGAGGAAGCGCTCCGCGTCTACGACCTCCCCATCGACGTGTCGCTCGGCCAGGCGCACGTCCGCGTGCGAAACCTCGGTGAGGCCACCGAAATCCGGCGTCTGCGCGCGGAACACATGAACACGTTCGTCGCCGTGCAGGGCATCGTCCGGAAGGCGACCGACGTGAAACCGAAGATTCAGACGGCCGTGTTCGTCTGTCAGCGCTGCGGGAGCGAACAACACGTCGCGCAGGGCGACGGCGGCTTCCAGGAACCCTACCAGTGCGAATCCTGCGAACGCCAGGGCCCCTTCCAGTTGGACTCGGAGAAATCGGAGTTCGTGGACAGCCAGAAACTCCGCATCCAGGAGAGCCCGGAAGGCCTCAGCGGCGGGGAGACGCCGCAGGCCATCGACGTACACATCGAGGACGACATCCCGGGTCGCGTGACGGCGGGCGACCACGTCACCGCGACCGGCGTCCTCCGCCTCGACGACTCGAACACCGAGAACGACTCGCCCGTCTTCGACCACTACATGGAGGGGTCGTTCATCGAAATCGAGGACGAGGAGTTCGAGGACATGGAAATCACGGAGGACGACAAGGAGGACATCGTCGAAATCTCTCAGGACCCCGAAATCTACGAGACGATGGTGGACTCCATCGCGCCCTCCATCTACGGCCACCGGCAGGCGAAACTCGCGATGCTCCTCCAGCTCTTCAGCGGCGTCACAAAGCACCTCCCGGACGGCTCCCGCATCCGCGGCGACCTCCACATGCTCCTCATCGGTGACCCCGGAACGGGGAAGTGCGTCGACGGGGACACCCGCGTGACCCTCGCGGACGGCACGGAGCGGCAGATTCGAGACCTCGTCGAGGAGAACCTCGACGACCCGAAGCCGGTGGACGATGGCGTGTGGGACGACGTTGACATCCCGCTTCCGTCGATGGCCGCGGACGGCACGCTCACCGAACGCCGCGCGACCCGCGTGTGGAAGCGCGAAGCCCCGGACCGGATGTATCGGATCCGAACGGCGAACGGGACGGAACTCGAAGTCACGCCCTCCCACCCCCTGTTCACGCAAACAGCGGGCCGTCCGGTCGCCCGAACCGCCGACGCGCTCCGCGAGGGCGAGTTCGTCGCGACACCGCGAACCCTCGCCGTATCCGGCGAGGACGC
>Ga0207813_100272_pt1 | contig 35207 bp, 33 predicted proteins | sample A23E3SouthBayCA_2_FD_187730 | JGI IMG/M metagenome (GOLD analysis project Ga0207813, IMG submission 187730) | Aerobic enrichment media microbial communities from Eden Landing Ponds, California, USA - A23 E3 (4) (SPAdes) | ecosystem: Environmental > Aquatic > Marine > Unclassified | place... | reverse complement strand
CGGGTCGTCGAGGACTGTATGCTCCGGAACCAGTTCGTGTTGGCTTACGTCTACCATGGATGTTCGGGTGGAGAAGTTATCACGAGATACTACGGCGCCATTGTACGGCCACGTATTTAACGCTTGCTAAGGAGCGCGACGCAAGGCTACTCAGCCCGCCGGCCTCCGCCGCCGGGCGACGCTCGATACGGGGTGACACACGCTCTCCCGGTACAAAACCATTCCGGCGCACGGTATAACGGCACACGGCGTCCCGATATGGCAAGTCTTATTTTCCAGTCCCCGGTTTGTGTAGATGCGAAGGCCCGGATGGTGTAGTGGCCCATCATACGACCCTGTCACGGTCGTGACGCGGGTTCAAATCCCGCTCCGGGCGTTCTTCCCGATTTTACCCTTCCAGCGGTGAGTATCCCGAAATTCAGCTAACCGAATCGGAGACGGGTCTGGATTCACCGCTGTCGGGCGTCCTAGGCCCCGAGAGCGGGCCACGCCCACATCGACGACCACTCCGGCACCGACTCATCCCGCGGCGAACGCGACGACGAGACCGAGCAGGATGGCGAGGAGAATGAGCAAGAGCCCGTACAGCATGAATCGATCTGCACCCTCCATGACCGAATCGTAGGGACGCCGGGGTCAAAACTCGTGTGTCACACCCGGTCGTCGGGGTGGGACGCATCGGACCCGAACGCGGCGATCAACTACACGCAGTGGCAGTCACAGGCGGGGTTGATCGGAAGGCCGGGGCTTCGGCTGTACGGACGACTGGTCGGCGCGGTCGCTAGCCCGCGGATCGGCGCCACCGTGGGGCGTCTCTCGATGACGCACCTGTACGCCGTGGACCGCCTCGGTGGCGTCGTCGACGACGACGGCGCCGCCGCGGGTCGTCGGCAGGCGCTCGCGGAGCGGCGCCGAGAGATAGGTCGGTGCGGCGGCCGCCAACGCCTCCACGTCGGCCGCGGCCGTCAGGCGATGGGCGATCAGGAGATCCGCCTGCGAGACGGCAACCGGTGGAAGCGCGCTCGGCCGTTGAGTGGCTGCGACCAGCGAGACGCCGGGGGTTCGACCCCGCGTCAGCACCGTCTCCAGCGCCGGCGCCGCGACGCCGTCGAAGAAGGCGTGTCCCTCGTCGAGTAGGATCCAAGGCAGGCGGTCGGGACAGCGCGCGACACAGCGATCGTACAGGCCGCGAGCGACGCCCCGGACCAAGGCCGCGGCGGCCCGGTCGTCGAGCCCCGCGCAGTCGAGGACGGTTGCCGCCCCCGACAGCAGTGCGTCCGGTGTGAGACCGTCGGAGGCGAACACGTCCCAAGAGTCGGCGAGGTCGAGGTGGTTACGGGCGGCGCGGCGAACGTCACCGTCGGCGGCCGCCGTCTCGACTCGCTCGGCCATCGCAGGGAGGGTGTCGGCCGTCGCCGCGGCGTCCCAGAGCAAGCCGCCGACGGGGCCGGTCGGGGGGAGATCGAACAGCGCGGGCCAAGCGGGCGGCGGGAGCGTCGCCGCAGGAATCGTCGGCGTGTCGACGACGCGTGTCGGCACGGTGTCGCCGGCCGCGAGACCGTCGAACCCGCCCATCGGATCGACGACGACGGGGGCGACTCCCGTCGCTCGCGCCGCATCCTCGGCGAGAACGCCGAGCGTGTGTGACTTGCCGTAGCCCCGCTTGCCGACGATCAGCGCCGCGTGAGGGCGGTCTAAGTCGAGGCCGACCGCCGCCCCGTCGCTGCCGTCGGCCGCGCGGTACCGCCCCAGTCGGACCGCCGGTCCCGTCCCGTCGTCGCGTCCGAGTACGTGCACGGCGGGGGATGGTCACCCGACCGCACCTAAAGCTCCGTCCGGAGGTTCAAATGCGAGGCCGGGGGCAGGCCGACCCGTGTTCGACTCGTTCAGAGCAGATCGGCGAGCTATCGAAGGGTTACCGATCAGGCTGGTCATCGCGCTGGTCATCGGCGTCGCCAGCCTGAGCGTCATGATGAACATGCTGACGGGGATCCAAGGGTTGTCGACAACGGAACTGGACGTGCGGCCGGAACCGGAGGTGGTGAACCCCGGGGAGCGGTCGCTCGAACTGACGGTCGTCGGGGCCGACGGGTCGTCGGTCGCCGACGCGACGGTGATCGTCAAGGCCGGCAGCGCCGACCTCGACGGCGTCCGGACGGCCACGACCGGCGAGGACGGCACGGCAACGGTCGTGGCGGCGCCGAGCCTCCGGTCGAACCAAGACGAGGGGACGCTGGTAATCGAGGTGAAACCGCCGGCTGGGAGCGGCTACGTCGACCGTCGCGGGAACGCCAAGATACTGGTGGTCCGGGGGTGACAGAGCAGGCGACCCGTCAGCGGCGGTGGTGGCCGCGGCCGCCGTCGAGTCGTTCGTCCCAGTCGATCCACTCCTGTTCCCACCCGGTCGGCGCGAAGTAGCCCTGTTCGGCGAACTCGCGGTCCTCGCGCTCGGTGCGGTTGCGGGTGACACCCCCCGCCTGTTCGCCGTCGACGAGCAACGGTGCGAGCGTCAGGGGGCCAAACTCCTCGACGACCGCGTAGCCGTCGACGGAGTCGTCGGGTTCGACGGCGACGAGCGTCGGATCGGGCGTCCCCATCGGCATCACGAGGCGGCCGCTCGGAACGAGTTGGTCGATCAGCGCACGCGGCGGACGCACGGCCGCCGCCTCGACGACGACACGGTCGAACGGGGCGTACTCGGGGAGGCCGTCCGCACCGTCGCGCTGGTCGACGAGGACGCCCTCGTAGCCCGCTTGGCCGAGGTTGTGGCGCGCCTCGAGGACGAGACGGCGGGAGATGTCGACGGCGTGGACGCGGCGCTCGCCGACGAGTTCCGCGAGGAGGGCGGCCGTGTACCCGACGCCGGCGCCGACGACAAGGATGGTGTCCTCGTCCTCGACGGCGAGTGCCTCGACGAGTCTGGCGACGGTTCGCGGTGCGAGAACCGCGGTCCCGGCGTGTTCGCCACGCCGGTCGTCGTAGGGTCGGTCCTCGACGAACGCGTGCCGGGGGACCGACCGCATGGCGACCCCGAGCGACTCGTCGAGGCCGCCGAGGGCATGATCGAGGCCGTCGACCATGTCCTCGCGCAGCACCGTTTGGTCCATGTCGGACCAAGGGAACGGGTGCTTATGCATCTATTGAAACCGAGGACGACGGGGAGTCGCGTCGCCGCCTGCCGGCGTGGCTCAGCGGCGCTCGCCTTGCATCGAGACGAACCGGACGCCGCCGTGGGTCTCGCGGTCGACCGTGCCGTCGGCCCGTCGGGTCAGCGCGACGAGTTCCTGCCGGCCGCGTCCGACCGGGCCGACGACGCGCCCGCCGGGGCGGACCTGCTCGACGACGGCCGTGGGGAGCGACGCGGGCGCACACGTGAGATACGCTCCATCGTAGGGAGCGTGGTCCGGCCAGCCGTCGTGGCCGTCGCCCACGCGGACGCGAACGTCGTCACCGTAGCCTAGGCGGCCGAGTCGGTCCCGCGCCTCGCGGGCGAGCGTGGGTTCGTACTCGACGCTGTAGACGGTCCCGTCGCCGATCACCTCGCTCGTCACCGCGGCGTGGTAGCCACAGCCGGTCCCGATTTCGAGGACGTCCTCTCCCGGGTCGGGCGCGAGGAGGTCCGTCATCATCGCCACCATGTGTGGGGCGCTGATTGTCTGACCCGCCCCAATGGGAAGGGGTCGGTCGTCGTAGGCCGCGTCGCGGCGCTCCGCAGGGACGAACTCGTGGCGGGGGACGGCACGCATCGCCCGTTCGGTCTCGGGGCGGTCGATCCGACCGGCCTCGATCAGACGGTCGACGAGGGCGTCGCGGGTGCGGTCGAAGTCGGTGGGCATGCCTCGGTTACCACGCCGACCACGCGGCGGAGGTGACGTCGCGGCCGTACACCCGCTTTGTATCCTTCGCGAACACGCTATCGCCGTCGTGATCGAGTTTCTCGAAGCGGTACTCGGGGGCGTCGTCGCGTACTTGGACGCCGGTGATCTCGAACTCCTCGTCGCCGAAGGTCGCCGTCTCGCCGACGACGAACTCGTGGTCGCCGGGAACCGAGACGGCGACGCTCCGGGAGTCGTCTCGCCGCCCGTCGTTGGGGTGGACAGTCACGTTGACGCGGACGTTGTCGACGGCGCGAGTCCACAGCGTCGCGATGTCCTCGACTGTCGCCTCCTCGACGCGCGTATCGCCCGCTACCTCGATAGACGTGACTCGCGCCTGCATGATCGCCTCCGGCGTCTCGACGACGAACTCGTCGCCAACGGCGACCGTGTCGGCTGGTGGCGCGTCGACGGTCGTCGACAGCGATTCGTCGTCCTGTGAGACGATCACGTCGAGTTCGACCTCGCGGGGCGGGTCGTACTGCTCCTTGTGGACGTGATCACAGGTCGTACAGCGGACGGTGACCTGCCCGCCAGGTTTCAACACCTCGTGGACAGTCGGTTCCGTCGTCGAACAGGAGGGACAGGCGAGTGCGACGCGGTCGCCCGCGTCGGGTCCGGGATGGCTCATACCCAGTCGTAGCCGGTCAGGCGGTAAAAATCCGCCCTTCCGACGACGTGTGTCGGCCCCCGACGGCGTCAGAAGACGAACCGCTCGAGTAGCCGCCGGGGAAGCGGCGGTCGACGGTCGGCCTCCGGATAGACGGTGACGGTCGTGCAGCCGGGGTTCGGGACCTTCGGCCGGTCGTCGAACAGGACGGTCCGGAGGCGGTGATCGGCGCCGGCCCGGACGAGCAGGTCGGGCCGGGTGCGGCCACCACCGTCGGTCCGAACGGCTTCGGACTGGACGGGGACCGAGAGCAGCGACGACAGCTCGGATTGATAGTCGTCGACCGTCCGGCTGTGTCGGGTCGTGGCCCCCTCGTCGGGGTACCAGAGGGCGATCCGGCCATCGTTGGCCGTCGCGACGGCGTCGGCCAGCGTCACGGCACGCGATTCGTACGGCCCACCGTCACCCGAGAGCGCGACGTGTGTCGGGGCGTCGTAGCCCACGTTGTCCACGAGGAGGACCTCACAGGGCGCGTGCCGGACGACCCAGTCGACGGGATCGCCCAGCAGGCGCGAGCGGAGGCGGAGCGGTTCGTGTTCGGCGAGGATGGCGTCCATGTCGTGGTGGTCGGCGAAGTTGACGATGGCGTGTTTGGTGTCGTGGCTGACGACCTCGTCGGCTTCGACCGCGACGTCGAACTCCGCGGCGAGCGCTTCGACGCGGGCCTCGAAGGAGTGGTCGGCCGGTGACTGGACGGTCGCGTCCTCGGTGAGGGGGGCTTGGTCGGGAATCTCGTCGAATCGGACGACGACCACGCGCCCGTCGTGTGGCCGCACGACGTCAGCCGCCAGCGCGACGAGCGAGCGTTCTCGCTCCGCGCCGACGGCCTTCGTCAGCGCGACGAGCACCTCGTGGGTGTCCTCGGCGGTAGCGGATTCGACGTCCGCGAGCGCGTCCCGGCCCACCTGCCGGCGGATCGCGTCGGTGGCGACCCCCTCGCGGCGCACCCGCGGGCGGACGTAGAGGAAGTACCAAGCGACGCTCCCGACCGTGATCACGAGGGCGCCGAGAAGCGCGACGGTCCCCATCTGAGTCAACAGGAGCACGCCCGTGACGGCCCCGAAAATCTGCATCCACGGGTACAGCGGCGACGTGAAGGCGGGGTCGTAGTCGGCGTTGCCCTCGCGGAAGGCGACGACCGCGACGTTGATCAGGGCGAAGACGATGATCTGGAAGGCGCTGGCCAGTTTCGCGATTTCGAGGATCGGGACGAAGGCGATGAGCGCGAGCAACACCGCACCCGTGAGCGTGATCGAGCTAACTGGCGTCCCGAACCGGTCGCTGACCGTCGAGAGCGACGGTGGCGCCAGCTTGTCCCGGCTCATCGCGAAGGGATACCGCGACGAGGAGAGGATACCGGCGTTGGCCGTCGAGACGAGCGCGAGGATGGCCGCGAGGATGACCGCGACGACGCCCGCCTCGCCGAGGGTCACCTCGGCGGCGACGGCGACCGGCGTCAGCGACCCGGCGACGCTTCCGGGGTCCGTGATACCGACGAGAACGGCCACGATAGCTACGTATAGCACGGTCGTGAACGCGAGCGATCCCAAGATGCCGAGGGGAATGTTCCGGCCGGGGTCCTCGACTTCCTCGGCGATGCTCGCCACCTTGGTGACGCCGGCGTAGGAGACGAAGACGAGACCGGTCGCGGCGAGGAGACCGCCGAGGCCGGAGCCGAAGAAGTTCGCGTAGTTGGTCGACTGGACGGCCGGCGCACTCCCCGCGGCGAACCAGCCCAGCGCCGCCAGCATGACGACGACGATGGCAACTTGGAGGCGGCCGGTCTGTTTCGCCCCGACGATATTGACCAAGATCAGGACCCCTGCGAGCCCGAGCGCCACCGGCTTCAAAGGGAGATCGAACAGCAAGAGGAGATACGGAACGCCGCCGACGAGCGCGAGCGCACCCTTGAACGAGAGCGAAAACCAAGTGCCGACACCGGCCACGGTCCCGAGCAACGGACCCATGCCGCGCTCGATGTAGATGTAGGTCCCGCCGGCCTCGGGCATCGCGGTAGCCATCTCCGACTTCGAGAGGGCGGCCGGAACCACTAGCAGGCCCGCGAGCAGGTACGCGAGGACGACCGCGGGGCCGGCGATTTCGAGGGCGAGCGCCGGCAGAATGAAGATACCACTCCCGATCATCGCACCGATGCTGATCGCGAGCACGGAGGGCAGGCCGAGGTCGCGTTCGAGTTCCTTCATGAGTGTTCGTACGCCGGTCGCGTCAGTTCGTCCACGAGGACGGCCGAGAGGACGGTCGTCACGCAGAACGGATCGTGGCCGGCGGCGGCGACGGGGTCGTGGCGGTCGGGGTCGTTGATCCGGACGACGACGTCGGTGGCGTCGAAGTGGGTCTGGACGAGTTGCGCGAGTAGGAGGTTCCGCTCGTCCCGCGGTGTCGCGACGATCACGGTCGAATCGGTGTCGATGTCGGCCGCCTCCAGTCGCTGGAGGTCCGTCGGATCACCGCGGACGATGCGGTGGTCGGCCGCGTCGGCCGCGTCGCCGATAGCCGTGACGGCGTGTCCATCGGCGTGGAGGCGCTGGGCGATGGTTTCGGCGACGGGGCCGCTACCGAGGACACAGAAGTGCCTCTCGGGGTTGTCGCCGGTCGTTTCGTCGGTCGAGCGTCGGAGCGGACGTATGGTCATGGCGGCCTCCTGTGGGGCTGGGGTCGGTCGTCGCAGCGACGTGGTCACACCCACCGTAGATCACGGAAGCACATAAGCTAGCGGATTTGATCGACGATCCGTCGATATATTATGCATATACATCGAGTTTCGTCATCAATCAACCGTGCGTCGGCGTCGGGCGGGGCGACGAACACGCATAAGTCGCGGTGCCGAGAGGGTACACGCATGAAAGATGGGGAACTGGACGCCATCGACCGGTCCATCCTCTACTATCTCCAGCAGGACGCTCGGCGGACGTCGTCGAGCGACATCGCGGAGAAACTCGACCTCTCTCCGAGCACCGTTCGAACGCGACTCGGCAAACTGGAGGAGAGCGGAATCATCCGAGGGTATCACATCGATATCGACTACGACCTAGCGGGCTACCCACTGTACACGAAGATCATCTGCACGGCGCCGGTCACGGAGCGGGACGTACTCGCGAACGCGGCCCGGAAGGTACACGGGGTCACGGCCGTCCGTGAGATCATGACCGGCAAGCGGAACGTGTACGTAAACGCCATCGGGGAGAATCACGACGACCTCAACCGGATCGCCGGCGAACTCGACGAACTCGGCCTCGACATCGTCGACGAACAGATCATCCGCGACGAGTACGTCTGCCCGTACCACGGATTCCTCGACGACGAGGACGCGACCCTCGACGACGAGGCGTGACGGCGCGCCGTCGGAACGGGAGCGGCCACGCACGGGGATGCGACCCCCGTGGCGCTCACGGCCTCACGGCTCGACCGACGGGAGTTCCACGGGCGTCCCGTCGGCGTACACCGTCGGGTCCCGGATGATGCCGTCGAGGTGAAGCGGCGCCTCGGTGTCGCCGCCGATGCTCGCGTCGTCGCCGATTGCGACGTGGACCGTTCCCGCGGCCTTCTCGTCGAGGAGGACGGAGCCGACGAGGTCGGTCACGCCGACGTTGGTGCCGATGCCGAGTTCGGCGAGATTGGCGGCGTCGCGGCCGACCTGTTCGCGCCCCGCATCGACTTGCTCTCGGACGGCGTCGTCGGAGATGTGGGTGACGTAGCCGTCCTCGACCTCGAACCGGATCGGCTCCTCGATCAACCCGTGCGGCATCATCGTCCCGTCGACGACGTACGTTCCGTTGGCCGTCTCGGGGCTGACGAACACTTCGCCGGCCGGCAGGTTGGAGAAGTCGCCGTCCGCGTGGACCATCCCGGTGTCGGTGAGCCACGACCGCCCGCCGGGTGCGACCGTGAGGTCGGTGCCAGCGGGCGTCGTCACCCGAATCTCGTCGGCGTCCGCGACGCGGTCGTGTACCGCACGACAGTGCCGGGCGATGGTCTCGTAGTCGGCGTCCAGTCCCGCGATCATCACCTCCTCGGTGATGCCCGGAAGAGTCGCCACGCGGGCGCCAGCGTCGGTCGCACGCTTGCGGGCCCGGGTGTGGCTCAGGCTCTTTGTCGTCGGCGCGAGTGCCACGTCCGTGTCGGCCATCGCCGCCGCCACGGGCGCGGGCGGTTCGGTCCCGTGTTGTTCGCCCGGCGGGTAGCGGAGGAGCACCGCGTCGTCGGTCACCTCGCAGGCAACCTCGTAGAGCGTTTCGCCGACGTGGCGGCGCTTGTCGTCGGTGACGACGACACAGGACTCGCCGGCCTCCACGGCCATACACTGGTGAACGGCCGTCTCGGCGGCCTCTCGGAGTGTGTCGGACATGGTCAAAGTCACGGGCGGGCGTCGGTTAGCCCTTTCCGTCGCCGCGGCAACTCGGGCGCCAGAGAGCGAACGACCGGCGGAAGCACTATTCACATCTGGTCCTTACGCAGGCTATGGCCGTCCCGATCCAGGTCCTCCACGTCGACGACGATTCGGACTTCCTGGCGGTGGCGTCGACGTTCCTCAAACGCGCGGACGAGCGATTCGCCGTCGAGACGGAGACGGGCGTCGCCGAAGCGCTCGGCCGACTCGACACGGACGAAATCGACTGTGTCGTCTCGGATTACGACATGCCCGGCCAGAACGGTATCGAGTTCTTGCAGGCGGTCCGCGAGAACTGGCCGAAGCTCCCCTTCGTCCTCTTTACCGGCCGGGGGTCGGAGGACATCGCGAGTCGAGCCATCTCGGCTGGCGTCACCGAGTACCTCCAGAAGGGTGGTGGGACCGACCAGTACACCATCCTTGCCAACCGGATCGCGAACAGCGTTCGCGCGTTCCGCGCCGAGACGGCGGTAAGCCGGACGGAGGAGCGCTATCACAACCTCGTCGACACGGCGCCGATTCCGATCATCGTCTTCGACCGCGATGGGGTGATGGTCTACTCGAACGACGCCGCCGTCGATTTCCTGAACGCCGACTCGCACGTCGACTTGGAGGGATCGTCGTTCACCGACTTCCTCCACCCGACGGATCGAGAGCGGGCGAGCGACCGGTTCGACCGCCTCATGAGTGAGGGCGTCTCGCTCCCCGAAGCCGAATTTCGGCTCCGCGCGGTCGACGGCGAGATCAAGGTCGCGACCGTCGCGACCGCGCCCGGATACTACCGGGGGGAGCGGGTCGCACAGGCGATGGCGTACCGGTAACCGGGTGAGGCTGGCTCGAAACGATTATCACCGTCGCCCATCGACTCCGCGATATGACACAGGTCGGCGTCAACGGGTACGGAACCATCGGCAAGCGCGTCGCGGACGCGGTCACGGCACAACCGGACATGGAACTCGCCGGCGTAGCCAAGACGCGACCGAACTTCGAGGCGGAGACGGCCACGCGCAAGGGCTATCCGCTCTACGCGGCCGTCCCCGAACGCGCCGACCAGTTCGGCGAAGCGGGGCTCGATATCGCCGGCGAGGTGGACGAACTGGTCGCCGCCGCGGACGTGATCGTCGACTGTACGCCGTCCGGGATCGGCGCCGAGAACCGCTCGCTCTACCGTGAACACGACACGCCGGCCATCTTCCAAGGCGGCGAAGACGCGGACGTCGCCGACGTGAGCTTCAACGCCCGCGCCAACTACGCGAACGCCGTCGGCGCCGACTCCGCGCGCGTCGTCTCCTGTAACACCACGGGCCTGTCCCGTATCCTCGCACCGCTCGACGAGACGTACGGCGTCGAGAAGGCACGCGTCACGCTGGTCCGTCGCGGGGGCGACCCCGGACAGACCGGCCGCGGCCCCATCGACGACATCCTCCCCGACCCGGTGACCATCCCCTCCCATCACGGCCCGGACGTGAACACGATCTTCCCGGATCTGAACATCGATACGCTCGGCATGAAGGTGCCAGCGACGCTGATGCACACCCACAGCGTCAACGTGACGCTGGAATCGGACGCGACCGCCGCGGAGGTACGTGACCTGTTTGCCGACGAGACCCGCCTCTTCCAGATCCCCGCGGACGCGGACATCGACGGCGCGGGCAAACTCAAGGAGTTCGCCCACGACGCCGGCCGTCCCCGGGGCGACCTCTGGGAGAACTGCATCTGGTCGGAGTCGATCACCGTCGAGGGACGCGACCTCTATCTCTTCCAAGCGATCCACCAAGAGAGCGACGTGGTGCCCGAGAACGTCGACGCGATTCGGGCGCTCACCGGCACCGCCGACGCCGCGGAGAGCATGGCAACCACCGCAGACGCAATGGGCGTCGGCATCGACTACGGTCGGTAGGGCCGAACGACGCCGACGGCAGGTCGGCGGAGCGACGTACTCCTGTTCGGGGTCGAAGTAGACGCAGACGAGCGAAGGAGTCCGCCGTCAGTGGGCGGGGTCAGTGGTCACGACAGTGTTCGGCCAGCGCCTCGACCGCAGGGAGGGTCTGCCCGGTGAGCGCCCGGACGTAGGCGCCGCCGGCGATAGACACGTGAGAGAAGTAGTCCTCTTCGAGGCCGTAGAGTTCGATGGCCCGAGAGGTGTCGCCGCCGCCGATGACCGAAAAGCAGTCCGTCGAGGCGATGGATTCGAGGACACCGACGGTCCCGTCGGCGAAGCGTTCGTCCTCGAAGACCCCGAGGGCACCCTTCACGAAGACGGCCGCGGAGTCCTCGATGATCTCGCCGTAGTCGGCGATGGTACGTGCCCCCACGTCGAGCAACGGGTGGGTCTTCGCTACGCCCTCGACGGGCATCTCGGCCCGTTCGTCGTCGTTTTCGTGCGCCAGATCGACGGGGAGGTGGATGCGGTCGTCCCGCTCTGTGAGGAGTTCACGGATGCGGTCCGCGTTGTCCGCCCACTGGTGGTCGTACAGTTCGCCGTCGTCCACGTCGTAACCGACGTCGTGGCCGGCCGCTCGAAGGAAGAGTTCGCCGACGATTCCGCCGAGCAGGTAGTGGTCGATCTCGTCGTCGAGCGCCGACATCACGTCGATGACGTCGGTCGCCTTCGCGCCGCCGAGCACCATCGTCACGGGGCCGTCGAACTCCCGGTTGGCGATGCTGGTGTTGGCCTCGTACTCCGACTCCATGACGCGCCCGGCGTAGGCGGGGAGGCGCCGCGGGAAGCCGACGAGTGAGGCGTGTGCACGGTGGGCGGCGGAGTAGGCGTCGTTCACGTAACAGTCGACCTCGGGAGCGAGCGCCCGGACGAACGCACTGTCGGCGTGTTCCGCGGGCGTCTTCTCCGGGAGTTCGTCCTCACACATCCGCACGTTTTCGAGCATGAGGACCTCGCCGGCGCCGAGATCACGGACGGCCGCGATGGCCCGTTCGCCGTGAACGTCGTCGACGAACGCGACGGGTGTCCCGATGTACTCGGCTAGGAGGTCGGCGTGTTGGTCGAGCGAGACGAAGGAGTCGCGGCCCGGCCGCCCTTGGTGGGCCATGACGACGACGCGGTGTCCGGACTCGACGAGTTCGCGAACGGTCCGGGCGTGGCGTGTAAACCGCCGGTTGTCCTTGACGATACCGTCCTCGACCGGCGAGTTGAGATCCAACCGGACGAGGACGCGTTTCCCGGACCCGAGATCGTCGAGCGTCTTGAACATGTGCCTCGTCACGTCGATAATCGGGCGAGTACTTCAAACGGCCGATTCCCCGGACGGGCGTGTGATATCCTCACGTGGGAGGTAGCGACAGAAAGTTTTTGACCGCGAGCGGCCTAGGACTGTCCATGAGAGGCGACGACCGCGACGACCCGTTCGGCGACATCTTCGACGAGATCGAACGGATGATGAACGAGATGACGGGAGCGACCGGCCCCGTCGGTGACGGCTCTGGATTCAGCTCCGAGACCCACGTCGACGTCTACGACGAGTCGGCGCAGGTGCGACTCGTCGCCGACCTGCCCGGCGTCGAAAAGGAGGGAATCGAGTTGCAGTGTGATGGCGAAACCCTCACTATCAGCGCCGCCTCCCCGCACCGCGAGTACGACGAGCGGATCCGCCTTCCCACCCGCGTCGACGAACACTCCGCCTCGGCCACGTTCAACAACGGCATCCTAGAGGTCACTATCGACAAGCACGGCGACTCCGCCGCCATCGACGTCGAGTAGCTATCCCTCGGCGGTTCGCCGGATCAGCCCGGCCAGTCGGTCGTAGAAGTCCGGCACGTACTTCGTCGCGGCGTCGACCGTCGGCCGCGCGTTCGTCTCCGCGACGACCGCCCGGTCGTCGGTAACCAGTAGATCCACGCCCAGATACGACGCACCGAGCGCGTCGGCCGTCCGTTCGGCCAGTCGCCGGAGGTCCGGGTCGAGGTCGACCCCGGTCGCCTCGGCACCCCGGTGGACGTTGTGTTTCCACCGCCCCGCCGCCCGGTCGTCCGCGGGGAGATGTCGCTCCACCGCTCCCGCGTACGTCCCGTCGACGACCATCACCCGGTAGTCACGGGCGTCGGGGAGATACTCCTGTAAGAGAAAGGTCTTGTCGCCGGTGGCGCGGTAGTCGTGGACCAGATCCAAGTAGTCGATCACGCCGAGCAGTGAGTCGAGATCCGTCGCCTTCGTCACGCCCGTCCCACGGGTCGTCGAGTTGGGCTTGACGACGACCGGCCAAGAGAGGGCGGCGGCGGCGTCGGCGACGGCCTCGGCGTTGACGGGGCTGGATACCATCGTCGTCTCGGGGACGGGGAGTCCCGCGGCACCGAGTGCCGCGAGGACGCCGCCCTTGTTCCGCGAGGTCAGGACCGTCTCGCGTCCGTTCACCCACGGGATGGCGTACAGCGCCGACAGCGCGGCCCCGGCCTGCGTTCGCGAGGGGAAGACGAAGCCGGCGTCGAACCGATCGTCCGGGGGCGCCGAGAGGTCGATAGTCCGCCCCTCCGCGGGGAGATGTGTGACCGCGATGTCGCGGTCGGCGAGTGGATCGCGCACCCGGTCGAAGGTTTCGGCGCGGGTCGTCACCGCGAGGCGAAGCATACCCCCAGTGACGGCGGCGCGGAGAAAAGTCCGAGGGTCCGACTCAGGCGACCAGCAGTTTCTCGCCCTTCTCGACGACGATGCGGCAGGGGGGCGAGATCTTGTTGTACGAGCGACGGAAGGCGTCCTTGACCGTGGCGGCGTCCTCGGGGTCGCAGTAACAGGTGAAGACCGTCTCGTTGGCGTTGATGCGGGCGGCGGTGCCGACCGGCTTACCGAAGGCCTGTCGCATCCCGTCGGAGACACGGTCCGCACCCGCGCCCGTCGCCTGCTTGTTCTCGCGGATGACGTGGTGGGGGAACTTCCGGAGAACCATCTTGTAGTTCTCTTGGCCGACCTCTTTCAGGAGGCGTCGGTTGGCCGACAGCCGCGAGGCTTCGAGCGCACCGTGGCGGATCTGACACTCCTCCTCGACTTCGAGGCTGATGTGGACCGGGTAGTCGTGGGGGTCGGTCTGGAGGTTACCCATGTTGTGCTGTGCGATCTTGGAGCCCGGGATGCCCGTGATGTACTCGCGTCGCGTGTACGGGCGCTTGCTGAGTTCCCGGTACATGGAGGCCGGTTTGTCTGACATGGTTACTTGGCGTAGCTGAGGCCGAGGCGGCGAATAAAGCCTTCGATGCCGTACGACGCCGGCCAGCGGGCGCCTAGCCCGTGCTCTTCATCCCCGCAGCGATCCCCTTGACCGTCAGCCGGAGCGTCCGCTCCTCAGAGGGGGTGCGGTCGTCCCGGGCGAGCAACCGCGTCTGCAACAGGTTCAGCGGGTCGACGTAGGGGTTGCGCCGGTCGAGGCTCTCTCGAAGCCACTCCTCGCGAAGCAGATCGTCGCGGTCGGAGATGCTCAACGCGAGGTCGGTCGCCCGCTCGTACTCGCCACTGATCCGCGGGAAGAACCGCTCGCGTAACTCGGAGGGGGCAAGCCCCGCGTACACCCCCGCGATCTCCATGTCCGTCCGCGCCATCGACTGGGCGGCGTTGTCGAGCGTGGTCTTGAAGAAGGGCCAGCGGTCGTACATCTCTCGGAGAGTCTCCATCGACCCACCGTCGTCGAGGTAGGCGTCGATGCCCGTCGCGAGGCCGTACCACCCAGGGATGATACACCGGGACTGCGTCCACGAGAACACCCACGGGATGGCCCGGAGGTCCTCGACGGTCCGCTCGTCGGACCGGGAGGCTGGCCGTGATCCGAGGTTGAGATCCTCGATGACCGTGATGGGGGTTGCCGTCTCGAAGTACGGGATGAAGCCCTCGGTGTCGAGGAGATCCTGATAGGCTGCTCTGGCTGCCGTGGCCATCGTCTCCATCGCCTCGGTCCACGCGTCGGGGGTCTCCGCGACCGGACCCTCCATCGACCGGTGACGGGCGCGCATCTGGGCGTCGAGCATCCGTTCGAGGTTCCGCTCGGCGATCCGCGGGTTGCCGTACTTCTCGGCGATAGCCTCGCCCTGTTCGGTGAACTTGATCTCGCCGGTGATCGTTTCGGTCGGGAGGGCGAGCATCGCCTCGTGCATCGGGCCGCCGCCGCGGGAGATGGAGCCACCGCGCCCGTGGAACAGGCGCATCTGCACGTCGAACTCGTCGGTGATGCGGGCGAGGCGCCGCTGGTTCCGGTAGAGATCCCAGTTGGCCGCTAGGAAGCCGTTTTCCTTGTTCGAGTCGGAGTAGCCAAGCATGATCTCTTGGGTGCCACCCCGGCAGTCGAGGGCCGCGGCGTACGCCTCGTTCTCGAACAGCGTTCCCATGATGCGCCGAGCACCGTCGAGGGCGCTCTCCGTCTCCAGCAGCGGCACCACGTCGAGGCCGCTGTACGCCGGCAGATCCACCACGTCCGCCTGATCCGCTAGGAACAGCACCTCGAGGACGTGGCTCGGCTCCTCGGTCATGCTGATGCAGTAGGTGTCGATGGCGTCGGCGCCGTACTCCCGTTGCCAGCGCCGGAGTGCCTCGAACCGCTCGCAGACGCGTGCCGTCGTCTCGCTCACGTCGCCCGGCTCCCCCAAGTCAACCACCGTCGCGTCTTGGGTGATCGCCTCGGTGAGCACCTCGATCCGACCGTCCTCGTCCCGGTCGCGGTAGTCGATGCCCTGTCCGGCCAACAGTTCACCGACTGCCTCGGTGTGGTTCTGCTGGTGGTCGCGCAAGTCGAGGCTGGCAAGCGAGAAGCCGAACGTGTCGACCTTCCGAATCAGGGGTGCGACGTAGGCGTCGGCGATGGATTCGGCGTCGTTCAACCGCAGGCTCGCATCGATGGCCGCTAGGTCGTCGACAAGTTCGTCGGCGTCGACGTAGCCGCCGGGGCGCACGTCGCCGACCCGTTCGAGTCGCTCGCGCATCAGCTTCAGCTTCTGGCGGTAGAACTCGTGGGGGTAGCGCTCCTCGGCCTCGCTGGCCACCGTGGGCAGTCGGTCGCGGTCGGCGACGAGCGACTCCTCGAACTGCTCGCCGGGCGTGATCCAAGCGGCATCTTGGCTGAGAACGCCCGAGAGCCGTTTCAACTCCTCGCGATACTTCGAGAGAACGACCGAACGCTGACGGTCGAGCGTCTGGCTCGTCACGTCGACGGTCACCGAGGGGTTGCCGTCGCGGTCGCTCCCCGCCCACGATCGGAACTCGAAGAGCTTGGGCACGTCCACCTCCGGGTACGACTCGGCGAGGATGTCTTCGAGTTCGGCGTACACGTCGCCCACCACGTCGAAGAGCGTGTTCTCTAGGTACCACTGGACGTTGCGCGCCTCGTCTTCGGGTTCGGGCGCCCGGTCGCGAACCTGCGGGGTCTGCCACAGGCTCGTCACCTCCGCCTCCAGTCGGTCCCAAGACCGTCGGCGCTCGGCGTCGGTCAGTCGGCGCTCGTCCAGCCCTTCGAGCAGGGTCGTGATCGCTCGGAGTTTCGCCTTGATCGTCTTCCGGTGGGCCTCGGTCGGATGGGCGGTGAAGGTCGGCTGAATGAGTACGTCATCGAGCACCTGTTGGACCGTCTCGGCGTCGGCTTCCGCCTCGACGAGTGCGGCGACCGTCGCTCGCTGACTGTCCGTTAGGCCGCCCTCTTGGGCGCTTCGGCGGATCGCGCGCACCCGCTCGCGTTCCTCGGCGAGGTTGATGAGTTCGAAGTACGCGGAGAACGCTCGCGCGGCCGCCTCTTCGAGGTCGGTGTCGAGCGAGCCGAGTGTCGTTCGCAGCGGCTCGCGCGACGGCAGGCTCCCCTCGCGGTAGTCGATGGCCGCGGTACGGAGTTCCTCGACCGCCTCGAACGCCTGCGTGGAGGACTGCGCCTCCAGCACGTCGCCGAGGAGTTCGCCGAGTTCCCGGACGTCCTGTCGGACGGTTCGGTGGTGGAGATCCATCGCACGTGGGTATTGAGACCACACACATTAAACGCCGGGATGGGGTGGTGTTGACGCCTCTGGCGCGTACTCGTCGTGATCGTTCGTGTCGGTCCGCCGGCTACGGCGCCGGGTCGTCAGGGGGACGGCCGGTCGTCGGATCGAGTGCGACAAAGTCCAATCCGTCGCGCTCCAACAGCGATGCGGCGCGGTCGGTGACCGACGGGGCGACGAGGACACCGCGGATCGTCGCGTCGGCGCCGAACTCGCGTTCGAGCGCGTCGACGTAGCGGCGGAGTTGGCCGACAGCGTCCGGCCCGACCCGCCGGCGCTTCAACTCGACGGCGACCGGCCGGCCGGACGCGTCCTCGCCGAAGACGTCCATCGGGCCGGCCGTCGTCTCGCGTTCCGTCGCCAACGGCTCGAATCCGGGTTCGATCCGTTCGGGGTTGGCGACGACGTGTTCCTTGAGGTCGGCCTCGCTCCCCTGTAGGTCGAGGTCGTCGGGATCGGTCACGTCGTAGGCGGCGAGGTGGTGGACGCGGTCGAAGCGCACGTCGAGGAGTTCCTCGGGCGAGCGGCGGACGCTTCGCACGCGCAGGCGACCGTCGCGGACGCTCGCGAAGTGATCACAGCCCGGTGGTTGCCAGTTGACCGGCGTCCGCCCCTCGTCGGTGTGGACGAGCGCCGAGCCGTCGGGTTTGAGCAAGAGGAGGCGATCACCGGCGCCGAGGCTGCTCGACGCCCGGCCGTCGTACTCGACGGAACACCGTCCGAAGACGGTGATCAGGTCGCCGCGCCGGAAGGCGTCTTCGAGGTGGGCGAGTGCGTCCCGGTGGGCCGGGCGATGGAGTGTGGTGACCGTCATCCGTCGCCGGCCGTACGGTGGCGCCGCGGAAAAGGGGCGTGTCGGCGCAGCCGGCGGAACGGCATAAAAGCACAAATAGCGGCCGCCCCTCTACACGAGCGAATGGGGCTGTTCGAACTCATCGCGGCGGTCGAGGCGGAAGAAAAGACCCTGACGGTGTTCAACCCAGAGGCGGGCGTAGCGAGGGCGCTCCGCGAACACTTCGTCGACCGCAATCTCACTATCGAACGGGCGGAGAGCGACGCCGGGCCCCACAACTACGCGGTGCTGAGCCGCGACAACGATTTCCTCGCCGCCGTCGACGTGGGCGACGTGCTCGAATCGACAAACGGCGTCACCCCGGAGTTCACCCGGGAAAACTACGAGACGGTTCTCGACGAACTCGAAGAGACGCTGTTTACCTCCTACGACACCGAGCGTATGGTGGCGGCCTCGAAGGAGATCGAGGACCGGGCTTGGCGCGGCGCGAACGGCGAACTCCACGCTGGCTTCCAGACCTGCGGGCGCTTTGCCTCGCAGGCCGACGTGTACGCGCATTTGGCCGAACGGGGCGACCTCGCGGTCCACGTTTACGCACACCCCGAGGGCTGCGACGAACTCGACGACGTCGGGCCGGCGAACCTCCACATCTCGACGGCGACGGAGATCCACGACTCGTGGTTCGTCGCCTACGACGGTGGCGGCGTCGACGCCATGAAGTGTGCGCTACTGGCCGAAGAGCGGCTGCCGGGATCGTTCTACGGCTTCTGGACGTACGATCCGGAGACCGTCGACGAGGTGATCGAGCACCTCTGGACTACCCACGGGAGCCCCGAAGCCGACGGCACCGCGCCCGACGGCGGGTGTGGCGGGACCTGATACCGACCGTCAGCCCTGGCGACAGGCGCGCGCGGCGGTCTGCCACGAAGTCGCCCGTGGATACTACGGATCGACCAAGTCGTCGTGGCCGCCGTCCGCGAGCGCCCGATTCAGAAACGGGTCGTCCAGCGGCCGGTCGTCGATCCGCGAGGCGAGAGACGACAGTTCGGCCTCGAAGGCGGTGTAGATCGGATCCGCACGGAGCACCGACTGCGACTCCGATTCGAGCAGAGCCGCCCGCTTCGAGAGTTTCTCGACGTACTGGTCGACCGTCTCAGGGAACGACTCCCGGCGGAGCAACGATTCGACCATGTCGACGAACTCGTCCCGGGAGACCGGCTTGGTGAGGTAGGCGTCGATGTCGAGGTTGACGATATCGACGTCCGGCGTGGCCGCCGTCACGAACGCGGTCCGCGGACCCGAGTCGTCACAGAGGGCGTCGAGCACCTCGTCGCCCGAGACCCGTGGCATGTGTCGGTCGAGGATCACCACGTCTAGATCGCCCTCGTCACAGCGATCGAGTGCCGCCGCGCCACAGCCCGCGAGAACGACCTCCACGGCGATGTCGTCGAGCCACGTCGCGTAGAGGTCCAGTAGCTCGGGTTCGTCGTCGGCGATCAGAACGCGAGGCGTGTCGGTCATCGGCCGCCACCCCCGGCGTTCCCGTTCCCGCCGGAACCACTGTTCCCGCCGGAGCCACCGTTTCCGCCGGAGCCACCGTTCCCGCCGGAGCCACCGTTCCCGCCGGAGCCACCGTTCCCGCCGGAGCCACCGTTCCCGCCGCTATTTCCGCTAGAGCCGCCGTTGCCACCGCCGCTCCCGGCGCCGTCGCCACCACCCCCGGAATCACCCGCGCTATCGCCGCTTCCCGAGTTGCCTCCATCGTCCGAGTTGCCTCCATCGCCCGAACTGCCCGCGCTATCGTCGCTTCCCGAGTTGCCTGCATCTCCTGAGTTGCCTGCATCTCCTGAGTTGCCTGCGTCGTCCGAGTTACCCGCTCCCTCATCGTTTCCCGAATTGCCTGCGTCGTCCGAGTTACCCGCTCTCTCATCGTTTCCCGAATTGCCTGCGTCGTCCGAGTTACCCGCTCTCTCATCGTTTCCCGAATTGCCTGCGTCGTCCGAGTTACCCGCTTCCTCACTGTTCCCCGAGTTGCCTGCGTCGTCCGAGTTGCCTGCGTCGTCCGAATTGCCTCCATCGCCCGAGTTACCGGCACCGTCGCCATTTCTCGAATTGCCTGCGCCTTCACCGTTTCCCGAGTTGCCTGCGTCGTCCGAGTTACCGGCACCCTCACCGTTCCCCGAGTTCCCACGAGCGTCGTCCTCGGGCGGGCCAGCCGTCGCTGATCGGTTGCTCCCATCGGTTCCGTTGCCTCGGTCCTCGGGCGGGCCAGTCGTCGCGGACCGATTGTTCCTATCGGTTCCGTTGCCTCGATCCTCGGGCGGGCCACGCTCCTCCGGTGGGCCGGTGTCCTCGTCGTCGCCTTGGGCGGGCGCTGGTAACTCGTCGGGACCGCGTTCGGGGTTCATCTCCCGACCGGGGTTCCCGCCGGCGATGTCGCGTGCCATCTCGGCGACCTCCGGCCCTTGTAGTTCGTCGGCGTTCTCCCGCAGTCGGTCGAGTTCGGTCCGGTTCACGCCGGCGGATGCGAGCGTCTCGTTGGGGAGTTCCTTGGACACCTCCGAGTTCGCCTCGATCCGGGTCTGAAGCGAGCGGACCTGAGCGCTGGTCACGGCCATCCGGGCGCGGAACTCCCCGGTCGAGAGCTCGTCAGAGCGGTGTCGCTGGCGGAGGCGGTCTTGGCGTTCGCGGAGGTTGGCGAGTCGGTCGCGAATCCGGTTGACGTCCGACGCGACCACGGCTGCCTTCGAGTCGTTGGTGCCGGCGCGGGAGACACGAGTCGACAGCGACCGTTCGTCCATCTCACCCTCGATTTCGGCGCCTTGAACGCCGACGACGCCCGCGAGTCGCTGGCCCGGCGCGACAGCGGAGTTGTCGTTCGTCGTGCCCTCTTCGGGCGTGCCGTTCTGTCCTCCGGCATCGTCGTCGGTCGTCTGTGGTAACACCTCGTCCTGTGGCAACACCTCGTCGGTCGTCGTGTGGGCCGTGGGCGACGCCGGTGACCCCAGCGCCGACGCCGGCACCGTCGCCGCCCCGACGACGGCGATGACGGCGAGCGCGAACACGACGACGTCCGGAACGTCTCTGCTCATCTTGGCGCTCACTACACGGCTAAGGTGGATAAACCACGACGAACCTGAAACACCGTTAACCCGGATTAAACCGCGGTTAGGCCGAACCTGAACACTTTCAAGCCGCCCGATTCCCGGCGGCTGACGGATCAGTCCTCGTCCGGGAGCTTCAGAACGTTCTCGCGGCCGAGGCGGAAGCCTTCGAGCGTGCCATCGTCCCGCAGGTCGCGGACGATCTGGCTCGTCCGGGCCTCGGTCCAGTCGAACGCCTCGACGATCTCCTGTTGTTTGACACGGCCGCCCTGTTCCCTGACGAACTGGAGGACGCGCTCCTCGTTGCTCAGGAGGTCCTCACGCTCCGATTCGGGGGCACCCTCGGCGTCGGCACCATCGCCGTCGTCGGTGGCGGCGCGACCCCCCTCGTCCGCGTCGGCGGCACTCGTCACGGGATCGGACGCGCCGCCGAGTCGGTCGCGGTACCGCCACGCCACCCCACCGACGAGCGCGACCAACAGGCCGAGGCCGAGTAACGAGGACGGGCCGGTTCCGTCGTCCGATGCGGCGGTCGTCGGGCCGCCGTCCCCCTCGGCACCGGCAGCGGTCTGGGTGGCCGTAGCGGTCGGCGTCGCGGGTTCGAGGACGAGCGTCGGTTCGCCGGAGACGAAACTCGTCTCGGCGCCGCGCCAGACGGCGGCGTTGGTTCGGCGTTCGTCGGGGTCCGGCGTCGCTCGGGCCGTGGTGTAGTCCGCGGGCCACTCGACGGCGAGGCGGGTCCGCTCGTCGAGGAAGAGCCCCTCGATGGCGTCACCGACCCGGATGGTGTCGCCGTCTAGGCTGGCGAACCCGTCCCAGCGGAAGGTGTAGGAGACGACGCCGTACTGTGGCGGGGTCCGCGTCTCGGCGCTCACCGCAAAGTCGGCCGCGTTCATCTCGCGGCCGGTCGCGTTCTCGGCCGCCGACACCGTCGAACGCATTCGTGCGGCGAACCGGTCGGAGTAGTTCCCTTGGTTCGCCCGGATGTCCGCTTGGAGAGACTCGAAGGCGGCCGTGGTGTTCTCGTCGTCGAGGCGCGTCCAGTACTGGACGGTCCACGTCGCGGACCCGTTCGGACCGACCGAGACGATGAGTCGAACCGAGTCGGTATCGACGCCCTGCTGGAAGGTCGGCCCAGAGGCCATCTGCGCCGGCGACGTCGGCCGCTCGGTGAGCGCGACGACACCGATCCCCGGGATAGCCGCGACGGCGAGCATGGCGACGGCGACGATGGTCACGACCCGACCAGACGAACGCACCCACATCTGCGTGCTCCTGCGTTTCTACCGGGCATAGATAGGTCTTGCCGCTCGGATCGATCCCGCAGCCATCCATCACCGATAAATATTAGCTCGTAATAGTCGGCACTATGGCACCGACACTCGGTACGGAGCCGTCTCGTGTGCAGCCGGCGCGAGCGCCCGGGAGGACGAGATGACCCGTCGTCGTGCGCCCGTCTCACCGCCCGTCGCGCTTACTGTCGCCGGAAGCGACTCCGGCGGCGGCGCGGGAATCCAAGCGGATCTGAAGACCATGGAAGCCCACGGCGTCTTCGGCACGTCGGTCGTCACCGCGGTGACGGCCCAAAACACCGTCGGCGTCGAGCGCTCGCACGTCCTGCCCGCCGAAGAGATTCGCGCCCAGTACGACGCCGTCGCCGGCGACTTCGACCTTGGAGCGGTGAAGACGGGTATGTTGGCGACCGACTCGGTGATCGACCTAGTGGCCGAGCGGGTGGGTAACGCCGACGCGCCGGTCGTCGTCGACCCGGTGATGGTCGCCGCGAGCGGCGACCGCCTGCTCGATCCGGACGCCGAGGCGGCCTACGAGTCACTCGTGGCCGAGGCGACGCTCGTCACGCCGAATGCCGACGAGGCGGCGGTGCTGACGGGGATCGAGCCGACCGACCGAGAGCACGCCCGGGAGGCCGGCGAGACGCTGGTGTCGATGGGCGCCGACGCCGCGCTCGTCAAGGGCGGTCACGTCGGCGACGGCGGGGCGGTGACGGACACGCTCGTCAACACGCTCCCGGACGGCGAACCGACGGTCCAGCGGTTCGAACACCCGCGGATCGACACCGACGCCACCCACGGATCGGGCTGTACGCTGTCGAGTGCGGTGGCCGCCCACCTCGCTCACGGCGAGACGCTCGACTACGCCGTCGAGGCGGCGACGGCGTTCATGGAGCGGGCGATCCGGTACGGCCTCGCCGTGGGCGAGGGGCCGGGCGCGGTCCACCACCTCGCTGCACTCCGGGAGGCGGCCGACCGACACCGGACCATGACCGACGTGGCCGAAGTCGTCGAAGCGTTCGTCGACCGTGACGTCTCGCGGCTCATCCCCGAGGTGGGAATGAACGTCGTCGGCGCCACGGAGTACGCCGAGGCGGTCGGCGAGACGGCCGCCGTCGAGGGGCGCATCACGCGCACACTCTCGGGGGCGGCGCCGAACCGCGGCGTGCGACTCGGCGCGTCGAGCCACGTCGCCCGCTTCCTGCTGGCGGCCCGGGAGTTCGACCCCGACCTCCGCTTTGCCGTCAACTGCCGGTTCGACGACGCAGTCGAGGCGGCGACGAGCGAGTTGGACGGACCGGTGACGGAGTACGACCGCGACGCCGAACCCGACGAAGCGAGCGGGACGATGGGCTGGGGCGCCCGGCGAGCGTTCGGCGCCGTCGACGCCGACGACCCGACGCCCGCGGCTGTCCTCGACCGCGGCGCCGTCGGGAAGGAGGCCATCGTGAAGGTGGTCGCCGAGACGCCCGAACGGCTGGGCGAGCGCGTGTTCACACTGCTGGACGCCGTCGAGCGGCGTTCGACCGGCGATCAGCTGGGGACAGGCGAGTGAGGGCCGGGGGGCGGGGGCGTCGCCGGCGGCCACGACCCACAGCGTTTTAGCCGACGACGGTCCGGGTGGGAGTATGACCGCCGATGGCATCGTCGGAGAGTTTCTCGCCCTGAAGGCGGAGACCGACGCCGATCTGCTGGCGATGCAGTGTGGCGACTTCTACGAGTTCTTCGCGGAGGACGCGGAGTTCGTCGGCGACGAACTCGATCTGAAGGTCTCGGAGAAGTCCTCGCACGGCTCGACGTATCCGATGGCGGGGGTCCCGGTCGACGACCTCACCCCCTATCTGAAGGCGCTCGTCGAGCGTGGCTACCGCGTCGCCGTCGCGGACCAGTACGAAACCGACGACGGCCACGCTCGCGAGATCACGCGGATCGTCACGCCCGGAACCTTACTGGAGACGACGGACCCGACCGCTAGGTTCCTAGCGGCGGTCGTCGACGTCGACGACCGCTACGGCCTCGCGCTCGCGGACGTGACCACGGGGGAGTTTCTGGTGACGACGACGGCTTCGGCCGCGGAAGTGGCGGCCGAACTCCACCGATTCGACCCCGCGGAGGTGTTGCCGGGGCCGACCGTCCGCGGCGACGCCCTGTTGGACCGGGGGGAGACCACCGCGCCGGTGATCGACTACGACGACGCCGCCTTCGCCCCGGGACGGGCCGAGCGCCGACTGCGCGATCACTTCGGGGCGGGCGCCCTCGACAGCGTCGGCCTCGCGGATCGAGCGGGCGTCGCCGCCGCGGGCGCCGTCCTCGCGTACGTCGAGGAGACGGGTGTGGGCGTCCTCGACGCGCTGACGCGGCTGGGGACCTACGACACCGGCGACCACCTCGATCTAGACGCGACGACACAGCGCAACCTCGAACTCACGGAGACGATGCACGGGGAACGCGAGGGATCGCTCCTCGCGACGGTGGATCACACGGTGACGAGCGCCGGAGGGCGTCGCCTCCGAGAGTGGCTCACCCGCCCCCGTCGTGACCGAGACGTGATCGACCGCCGAATCGACAGCGTGGCGGCGCTCGTCGAGGCGGCGCTCGCCCGCGACCGGGTGCGTGAGGTGCTCGGCGACGCCTACGACCTCGAACGTCTGGCCGCGCGGGCGACTAGCGGGAGTGCGGACGCGACGGATCTGCTGTCGATCCGTGACACCCTCGACGTCCTCCCGGCGCTCGGCGAGGCGGTAGCGGACTCCCGGCTGGAGGACTCGCCGTTGCCGACCATCGTCGACCGCCCGAACCGAGAGCGTGCGGCGTCCCTGCGGGCGGAACTCGACGCCGCGCTCGCCCCCGATCCGCCGGGAACGGTTACCGAGGGTGGCCTCTTCCAACGCGGCTACGACGACGAACTCGACGACCTGATCGACCGCTACGAGGAGGCCCGAGAGTGGCTCGACGGCCTCGCCGACCGCGAGAAGGCGCGGACCGGGATCACCCACCTGCAGGTCGACCGCAACAAGACCGACGGCTACTACATCCAAGTCGGGAACTCGGAGACCGACGCCGTCCCCGAGACGTACCGGGAGATCAAGACGCTGAAGAACTCGAAGCGGTACACCACCGACGAGTTGGCCGAGCGGGAACGGGAGGTGTTGCGACTGGAGGAAGCCCGCGGCGACCTAGAGTACGACCTCTTCTGTGAGCTACGGGAACGGGTAGCAGACCACACCGAACTCCTACAGGACGTGGGACGGACGCTGGCGACGGTCGACGCCCTCGCCTCGCTGGCGACTCACGCCGCGAGCCAAGACTGGACGCGGCCGGAGGTGGTCGCCCCCGGGCCGCTGGTCGTCGAGGCCGGTCGTCACCCGGTCGTCGAGACGACGACGGACTTCGTTCCCAACGACCTCCACTTAGATACGGACCGCGGATTCCTACTGGTCACCGGACCGAATATGAGCGGGAAATCGACGTACATGCGCCAAGCGGCGCTGATAACCCTGCTGGCACAGGCGGGGAGTTTCGTCCCCGCGCGGGCCGCGACGGTGGGCGTCGTCGACGGCATCTACACCCGGGTCGGTGCCCTCGACGAACTCGCAGGCGGGCGGTCGACGTTCATGGTCGAGATGGAGGAGTTGAGCAACATCCTCCACTCGGCGACCGAGGAGTCGCTGGTCGTCCTCGACGAGGTGGGGCGGGGAACGGCGACGTACGACGGCATCTCCATCGCGTGGGCGACGACGGAGTACATCCACAACGAGGTGGGCTGTAAGTGTCTCTTTGCCACCCACTACCACGAACTGACGGCGCTCGCCGATCACCTGCCACGGGTCGAGAACGTCCACGTCGCCGTCGCGGGCGACGGCGGCGACGACGGCGACATCACGTTCCTCCGGACCGTCGAGGAGGGGCCGACCGATCGGAGCTACGGCGTCCACGTCGCGGACCTCGCGGGCGTCCCTGACCCGGTCGTCGAGCGGTCCCGGGACGTACTCGACCGTCTCCGAGAGGACCGCGCCATCGAGGCCCGCGGCGCCGGAACAAGCGACGGGACGACACAGGCCGTCTTCGACCTCGGATCGGGTGACTTCCAGCGCACCGAGGAGGACGACGAGGAGCCACTCGATCCGGCCACGGAGTCGGTCCTCACGGAACTGCGGGAGACGAGCGTCGCGGAGACGTCACCGGTCGACCTCATGACACGAGTCCGCGAGTGGCAGGCCCGACTCGACGACGAGGGGTGACCGTCACCGGTGTTCGGGGCGAAGGGCTGTAACCGAATCCGGGTGCTCCTTCCGGTTGAGACACCTATTTCCGCCGGGAAAGAGATAGTAGTGGTATGGCATCAGTCATCGTCGTCGGCGGCGGTCCCGCCGGCCTGAGTGCGGCACTGTTCGCGGCGAAAAACGGTCTCGATACGACGGTGTTCGACACCGACGAGACGTGGATGCACAAGGCCCACCTGTTCAACTACCCCGGTATCGGCTCCATCGGCGGGGCGGAGTTCGTGGGCGTAACGCGCCAGCAGGTCGACGACTTCGGCGTCGACCGCCGGCAGGGCGAGGAAGTGACGGGCGTCGCGGAGAGCGACGACGGCTTCGCCGTGACGACCGCGGAAGGCGACCACGAGGCAGACTATCTGGTCCTCGCGACGGGTGCCGACCGGAGTCTCGCGACCGACCTCGGCTGTGCGACGGACGACGACGGCGTCGTCGAGGTGGGGGTCGAGATGGAGACGAGCGTCGCGGACGCCTACGCCACGGGCGCGATGGTCCGGGCCGAGGAGTGGCAGGCGGTCATCGCGGCGGGCGACGGCGCGGCGGCGGCGCTGAACATCCTGAGCAAGGAGAAAGGCGAACATTACCACGACTTCGACGTGCCCGCGGACGCGACGGCGGCGTTCGGCGCGATGGTCGACGACGAGACCTGATCTCGGCCACGTGCGGGGCGAACGTACAAACCGTCGGCGTCCCAACGGGTATCCATGTCCGCACTCGCCGACGAACCGTGCGAAGCCTGCACCAGTGACGACGAACCGCTGACGGGCGCGGAGTACGAGGAGTATCTGGCCGACCTCCGAGGGGACGTCTGGGAAGTCGTCGACGACCACCACCTGCTCGCCCGCTACGAGTTCGAGGACTTCAGAGACGCCCTAGAGTTCACCTACGAAATCGGCGAACTCGCCGAAGAGGAGTGGCACCACCCCGACATCGCGCTCGCGTGGGGTGAGGTCGAGGTGGAGATGTGGACCCACAAGATCGACGGCCTCCACAAGACCGACTTCGTGATGGCGGCGCGGATGGACCGCATCTACGAGGGGTACGAGCCGACGGAGTGACCCGAGCGGGACGCCGACGGAGTCCAAGCCCTTATGCGTCCCACGGCACTGAATCGAACATGACGATTTCTACCGGCGATTCGGTCACCATCGCGTACACCGGCCGCCTCGACGACGGGACGGTCTTCGACACCACCGACGAGTCGGTCGCCGCGGAGACCGGCCTCCTCGAGGAGCAGCCGGAGCGCGAGTTCGAACCGCTCACCGTCGAGGTGGGCGAGGGTAACCTCATCGAGGGGATGGAGCAGGGACTGCTGGGTCTCGAAGCGGGCGACTCCGAGACGATCACGGTGCCCCCGGAGGAGGCCTACGGCGAGGCCGACGGCGACAGCGTCCGCGAGTTCGAGCCCGCTCAGTTCGAGGAGATGGTCGGCCAAGACCCCGCCGAAGGACTGCAGGTTCGCGCACAGGGCGGTGCGGTCGGCACCGTCGTCGAGGTGAACGCAGAGGTCGTGCGGGTCGACTTCGAACACCCGCTGGCGGGCGAGACGCTGACCTTCGACATCGACGTCATCGACGTCGAATAGCCGAGTTGGCGGCGGCCGGCACCGTGGCGTTGATGTCCCTTCCTCTCGACTATCGAGCGTGAGCGAGACGCCGACCATCCACGCACTCGACGACGCGACGGTCCGACGCATCGCCGCCGGCGAGGTGGTCGAGCGTCCGGCGAGCGTCGTGAAGGAACTGTTCGAGAACAGCCTCGACGCCGACGCCTCCCGGATCACCGTCGCCGTCGAGGGCGGTGGCGTCGAGGGACTTCGCGTCCGCGACGACGGGGTCGGCATGACCGCGGCGGACCTCGAACGGGCAGTCGAGGAACATACGACGAGCAAGATCACGGGGAGTGACGACCTCGACCGAGTGGGGACGCTCGGGTTCCGTGGCGAGGCGCTACACACCATCGGGGCGGTGTCGCGGCTGACGATCCGGTCGCGACCCCGATCCGGCGGGCGCGGACACGAACTCACCGTCGAGGGCGGGGCCGCCGGCGAGGTCACCCCGTCGGGCTGTCCGCCGGGGACGGTCGTCGAAGTCGAGGATCTGTTCTACAACACGCCGGCCAGACGGAAGTTCCTCAAGACGGAGACGACGGAGTTCGACCACGTCAACCGGGTGGTGACCCAGTACGCCCTCGCCAACCCTGAGGTGGCGACGACGCTCGAACACGACGGCCGCGAGGTGTTCGCCACCGAAGGGGCAGGCGACCTCGAATCGACCGTCCTCGCGGTCTACGGCCGCGAGGTGGCGTCGTCGATGATCGACGTATCGGCCGAGCCGTCGGGGCCTATCGACTCGGTGTCGGGACTGGTGAGCCACCCCGAGACGACGCGGGCGGGGCGGGAGTACCTCTCGACGTTCGTCAACGGCCGGTACGTCACCGCGGGGACGCTCCGCGAGGCCGTTCTCGACGCCTACGGCGGGCAACTCGCGACCGACCGGTACCCCTTTGCCGTCCTCTTCGTCGCGGTGCCCCCCGACGCCGTCGACGTGAACGTCCACCCCCGGAAGATGGAGGTTCGGTTCGACGACGAGGCAGGCGTCCGCGAGGCGGTGACGACGGCCGTCCGCGAGGCGCTCTTGGACGAGGGGCTGGTCCGCTCGACGGCCCCGCGGGGACGCTCCGCGCCCGCGGAGACCGAAATCGACCCGTCGTCACCGGATCGGGAGGTCGTCGGCGGCGAGGCAGTCGCCGATTCCGACCCCGACTCGGGCGACGACTCGGACGAGCGTCCAACGGCTCCGAGCGGCGACGACTCGGCGGCCGCAGACGGCCCGACGAAGGTCGAGTCGGCGGGCGATCACGGCGCGACGGGAACGGGGCGCGACGCGACCCCGGACGCCGACGGCCCGACCCGAGCGTCAACCCTCGACGAGGTGCCGTCGAGCGACGCCACAGGAACACGCGAGAGCGACGGGCCGGTCGACGACGAGCGAGGGGCAGAGAGCGAACGCGACGGTGAGGAAGCCGGCTCCGGGGGTCCGCCGACCGACCGCGACGCCGACGGCGAGCGGCGCACCACGGGGGTTCGCCCGCCGAGCGAACAGCGGACACTGGGCGGGGAACGTGCGGCGCCGGACCGCGCGTTCGACCGTCTGCCCGCGATGCGGGTGCTCGGGCAGTACGACGACACGTACCTCGTCGCGGAGACGCCAGACGGCCTAGCGTTGATCGATCAGCACGCGGCCGACGAACGGATCAACTACGAACGCCTGCGCGCCGAGATGGACGGCGAGACGCCGACACAGGCGCTCGCCGAACCGGTGGAACTCGAACTCACGGCGCGGGAAGACGAACTGTTCGGTCGCTTCCGCGAGGCGCTGGCGGCGCTCGGCTTCCACGCGGAGCAGGCGGGCGATCACACCGTGGAGGTGCGGACGGTCCCAACGGTGTTCGACGCAGCGCTCGACCCGTCGCTGCTGCGGGACGCGCTGACGGAGTTCGCGACGGAGGCGGCGTCGGCAGGGGAAACCGTCGACGCCGTGGCCGACTCGCTGCTCGCGGATCTGGCCTGTTACCCGTCGATCACTGGCAACACGTCGCTCACGGAGGGGTCGGTCGTCGACCTCCTCGATGCGCTCGACGACTGCGAGAACCCCTTCGCCTGCCCGCACGGGCGGCCGGTCGTCGTCTCGTTCGACCACGACGAGATCACCGACCGATTCGAGCGCGACTACCCGGGTCACGGCGGCAGACGCGCCGAGTGAGCGACTGACGGAGCGTGCGTAGCTTTTTGCGTCGGTCGGTCGAAATGCGGCCGTGACGGATCTGGTTACCGTCGGTGACGCCACCCTTCGGTTCTCGCCGCCACGAGGCGAACGCATCGAGACGGCCGCCGGCTTCGACGCCCACGTCGGCGGTCCCGAGAGCAACGTCGCCGTCGCGGCGACGACGCTCGGCCTCGACGCCGCGTGGCTGTCGAAACTGCCAGACACGCCACTGGGGCGACGAGTCGTCGGCGAACTGCGTCGTCACGGCGTCCGGACGGGCGTCGTCTGGGCAGGGTCCGGGCGGGCGTCGACGGCGTTCGTCGAGCGTGGCGGGGCGGCCGGCGCGCGGACGGTTCCCGACCGCGAAGGCGCCGCCATCGCCACGGCTGCCGCCGAGGACCTCCCGCTCGGGGTGGTCCGAGACGCCAACACCCTGTTCGTCAGCGGGGCTACGCCCGCGCGGTCGGAGACGCTCTTGGAGACGACGGCGACGCTGTTCTCGGTGGCAGGCGAGGCGGACACCACACGGGCCTTCGATACGCGCTTCGGCGCGACGGGACTGGACGCCGACCGGGCCCGCGACCTGTACGATCACCTCCTCGACGACGTGGACGTACTCGTAGTCGACGAGGCGGACGCGGAGGCGGTCTTCGGCCTCGACGGCGACGTAGTGCCTGCGGCCCACACCCTTCGGACGCGATACGACTGCACGACGGTGGTCGTCACCCGGGAGGAGTACCGCCACCCGACGGTCGGCCTCCACGGCGGGGAGATACACGAGGTGTCGCCGTTCGCCGTGGAGACGCGCGACCCCGCGGGTGTCCACGACGCGTTCGTCGGCGGTTTCCTCGCCGGTCGACAGCGGGACACGAGCGTGAAGGAGGCGCTGCGCCAAGGGGCGGCGACGGCGGCGCTCAAGCGAACCATCGTGGGGGATGTCGTCGTCGGATCGCCGGACGACGTGGCGGCGATCCGCGACGATCGGGAGTGATAGCAAAGAGTGACAGCAGTCGCGGCCGGCCGGCGCCCCGGTCGGGGAACTCGGGGCGAGGCCGGTGCGAAGCGTCGGTCGGGTCGGGGAGACGCGTTGCGGGGACCGACGCCACCGGCACACGGGGAGAGGTCCGGAGGGCGTCGGCACCTGATTGTACCGCCGCTTGCAACATAAATCTACCAGAGAGTCAGATCCCGATTTTAGTCACGACAACCATATTGCACCCCAGAACGGAAGGCGGCCATGACCGAGGAGGGAGCGACCGACGGGCATCGCATCGCCCCGGTCGAGGACCTGCCCGACGGCGGGACCGCCCGGTTCGAGGCGACCGCCGGGCGACGACAGATCGAGGGGGTGCTGAAACGCGACGGAACGGCGGTCGTGGGCTACCGCAACAGCTGTCCACACGAACCAGAGGTGAAACTCGACCGGGGGCTTGGCGCGCTCGTCGACGGCGATCAACTCGTCTGTCACAAACACGGCGCGCGCTTCGACTGTGCGGACGGATACTGCACCCGCGGGCCGCCGAGGGGCCGGTCGCTCGACACCATCGAGGTGACCGTCCGCGACGGGACGGTGTTTCTGACCGACGATCGATTCGACGGCGTCCGCCGGATAGACTGACGGGAGACTCTGCTCGACTGGATGCCGTATGGGGGCGGCCTACTCGCTCGATGCCAGTGATTTCGGGGCTGAGCACGGCCCCGCGCAATCCTCTCGGCTACTCCCGTGACGACGGTGTCTTACCAGACGGTCGCTGTCGGCGTCTATGTTATCGCCGTAGGTCTTCGATCAGTGTCGCTCCGTTATCGGTCGTCGACCAGAGACGGCCCTTGCGACGGTCTGGAGTTATGCACTCTGCGAGCCCGTGGTCGTTGAGGTCGGAGAGCGTGTTGCTCACGTGGCTGAGGTAGTAGCCGGTCCGCTCAGCGATTTCCTTGGGAGGTCTTGGCTTGTCCGCAAGCGCAAGAAGGATCGACTCCCGGTAGTCACTGGCTTTCACCCACGCGTACTCCTCTACGTCCATCGGTTGTCCCGAAGTAAGCCCGGGTCCAGTATGTATCTTGGCTACAAGAGATACACAATGTAGGCATACCACCGAAGCCGAAATTTAAAACGCGCTGCCCCTCCAAGTGGGAGTATCAGATGTCGGAATCGTCACTCACCGCAATAGATCTCTTTTGCGGAGCAGGCGGTATCTCACAGGGTCTCAAAGACGCTGGCTTCGAGGTTCTCTGGGGTATCGACCACGAAGAGAACACGAAGCCGACGTTCGAAGCCAACCACGAGTGCGAGATGACGGTTGGGGACATTCGAGAGATGGAACCCCCTGAGCTTGGGGTAGAAACGGGGGAGCTCGACCTCGTGGCTGGAGGGCCTCCCTGCCCGACGTTCTCGCTCGTGGGGCGCAGCAAAATCAATTCGCTCGATGGACGCAGTAATACCAGCGACGACCGGCATCTCCTGTATGAGGATTTCCTCCGGTTCGTGAACCACTACGAGCCCAAAGCGTTCCTCATGGAGAACGTAGAGGGAATGCTGTCCGCGGAGAACGACGATGGAGAACCCGTCGTCGACATCATCAAAGACCAAGTGACTGACCTCGGATACGAGGTTCGAGTTCAGGTTCTTGATGCAGCCGACTATGGCGTACCGCAGCACCGTGATCGGTTGTTCTTCATCGGTAACAGACTCGGTGAGGAGAATCCCGATATGACGGCGTGGGAGACGCATCGGAACCCCCGAAACGAGGAAGAGAAGCAGCTGAAGTTCAAGCGGGACCCCGCAGAGTTGACTGACGAGAATCAGCAGACGCTCGATGGGTTCTCTGAAGAAGAGCAACAGGAGCGTTTCCCACAGTTCGACAAGGACCGGTCGACCAAGCGACCGTGGAATACGGTCGCGGATGCTATCCTTGACCTGCCGCCAGTCTCTCCAGACGGGACGACACCGCCGACCAAGGCGAGCGAATACGAGATTGGTCCTGTGTCCGAGTACCAGTACTGGGCGCGCGATGTTGCTGAGGACGCGAACTGGGAGGACATGCCGCTGTACAATCACGAGTGTCGCGGCCACAATATGCGAGACCTCACCCTTTACAAGCTGCTCGGAGAGGGCGTCTCGTTCATCATCGGGGATATTCCCGAGGAACACCAGCCGTATCGCAGCGATATCTTCCCCGACAAGCTGAAGAAGCAAAATCCGAAGGAACCAGCCACGACCGTCGTAGCCCACCTATACAAGGACGGTCACATGTTCATCCATCCCCGCGAAGCACGGTCGATTACTGTTCGGGAGGCCGCTCGTCTCCAGTCGTTCCGTGACACATTCGAGTTCCCCGTGGCTCGGACGCACGCCTTCAAACAGGTTGGCAACGCTGTCCCGCCGCTTCTGGCACAGGCGATTGGAACAGCAATCCGAACAGAAGTGCTGAAAGAGCCGCTGGCAGAGCCACCGAAAGCGGACTAATCCGCGTTGCTGGCCTTGGATGTAGCTTACACTGTTGGTAGCTGTACTTCGGCGCCGATGAAGTCAGCTACGTCTTCGACGAATCTGTCCGCTGGTCGAAGGGCGTACGAGATCTCGTCGTCGTCGCTGTACCGCTCCCAGACGAACGACTCTCGCGGGACGTATAGCCGTCCGCCATCGTTGTAGATGTCGGTCAATTTCTCCCGAGAGACGTCTGCCATCATCAGGGAGACAAACCAGACCTCGTCGACACCGATTTCGGCCTGTCGAGAGAGGCTCTGTCTGAAGCGCTCGCGCAGTGTTCGCTTACAGGAGAACCCGACCTTTCCGTTGGGGCCTTCCGCAATGTTGTCTATCTCGATATCACCGAAGTGAGCAGGGGTCCCAGTAGCGGGGATGCCGAACTGGTCGAAGATGCGTTGTAGCGCAGTTTCGAGCACGTTCCCCGCAGTCGCGGCCCGACTCTGTCCGGCCCGTCGTTCATACTCCTGTGCGATTCCGGAGACGATGCGAGCGACGTCCCCTGACTCCACGTCAGACCCTCTGAGGTCTCCCATCAACTCGTCCACGTATTCGATGAGCGGAGCGCGCTGTGCGCCAAGCTGGACGGCCTCTCCCTCGAATTCCACGTTGTAGAGGGCGTCAAACGCGCGGTCAGGATGGGAGTCACCGTCGTCATCGAGCAGTGTCTCGTCCACGATATGTCGCACCTCATCTTGGCCGAACCGAGCTGTGTCGTCGAGAATCTCGCTCGTTCGAACGACGGCTTCCGCCGCGAGGACGAACTCATCGACATCACCGAGCGTTTCGACACGGCGCTGAATCCGTTCGACAAGGTCTTCGGTCTGCCTGTAGCGTTTCGAGATATCACCGCCGTAGATGCGGTTGACAGAACCGAGAATGGTTTCCTCGATTGTTTCTCGGCAGTCTGCGGCGGTCGTTGCGTCTCTGTTAAGTTGCTGTCGGAGGGTATCGGCGAGGCGTTGGAGGGTCTCTCTTTCTTTAGTTGCGTAACTTCCGAATCGTGCGGCGACGAGATCTCGGGAGAACCAGTAAACCTTGTACTCAGAGGGGTCGCCTGTATAGTTCGGCATAAAGAGGATACGTGGGAAAGGTCCAATCAACCACGGTTACATTTTGGATACAGACATCTGATCGTCTGTAAGGTGCAAGCAAAACAAGTATACTTTCTCTGAACAGTTGGAGTTTCTAACGTGTTGCCGAGAGCTTCATCGAGTGCACGTGAAATGCTCAACTCGGATCGAAGCCATACCGAACGGAGTGAGGTTTCACCGGACGCGACCGCAGGGAGCGTCCGAGGACTTTTTCCCCACGATTTTACGAGGAGCGGGTCCCGCAGCGAGCGAAGCGAGCGAGGAAACCCGACGCAGCAAAAAGTGGGTGGATGCCGCCTCCCCGATTTGAACTCGCCGAGACGGTCCGGGCGTGCGGCTCGCTCCGCTCGCCGTTCCGGGCTGCGACTCGTCTGCTCGAATCGGATCAGGAGCGTTTTCACTGCTCCCTTCGGTCGCAGGAAAATGCCGCCTCCCCGATTTGAACGGGGGACAGCTCGATCTTCAGTCGAGTGCTCTCCCAGTCTGA
>Ga0207813_100271_pt1 | contig 35210 bp, 35 predicted proteins | sample A23E3SouthBayCA_2_FD_187730 | JGI IMG/M metagenome (GOLD analysis project Ga0207813, IMG submission 187730) | Aerobic enrichment media microbial communities from Eden Landing Ponds, California, USA - A23 E3 (4) (SPAdes) | ecosystem: Environmental > Aquatic > Marine > Unclassified | place... | reverse complement strand
CAAAGCACAGCGTCTCTCCAGACAGAATCGTCTTCATAATACTGACAATCATGATTCTACTGCCAAACATTACTACCAGTCTTAGCTAAAGACGAATGGCACCCGAATACTCTAGTGACTGCGCGACTGAACGTTTCTCATGGTTGTACTAGAACATCTCCGGTCAGGCGAGCGCTGCGAGATCGACGGCGAACTCCCGTTTGGTGCGAGCTACGTGGTCGAAGGCTACGACGAACAGGCCGAGGAGCTGTGGCAAGAGGAGCGTGTCGACCTCGACGGCGAGACATACATTGTCGTTGATGATGGTATAGAGATGGCAACGGTTAGTTCACCAAAAGAAACACGTGATTCCTTGTGAACGTTACACTATCACCCGCATACTTTTCAAGTGGTGAGTTACATCTTTAGTTACCCACAGAGAGATCATCCGAAGCCAGAGATCGGATTCAACACAAAACATATACTCTGATGCGAATCCACCGTTACGATAATGACCGATACAATTGAACCATCACATATTGAGATAGGCGGCGTTGAGCAATACAGTGATGACGAAGAGATTTTGAACGTCATGTCTAAAATAAAGAAGATAGAATCTTCAGATTCATTCCAGCAGCAGTTTGTGGATCTAGGTGGCGAAGGTGAGCCCCTAGTCCAGTTTTCTTCTGAACTTGAGACCTCTGATGATCAAGAATTAGTCAATATTAGGCGCAGAGATTCTGAGGAAGATGATGAGGAATTTCTACAAATATATCTTGATTTCCCGTATGAGTCGATAGTAACATTCAACGCTACTTTAAATGATATTCTGGAGATTATTGAATCACTGACTGTAGAATATCTTCAGATCCAGTACCGATTGGACTTCGATCTCACTTCCATTGATATAATCTCGGAAATTGATGATTCTGTTGAATATGACATTCAGGGTATTCAGATCGGGGAAGATGAGTATGTATATACATTCCAAGGCGGAGCAGAAGATGCTTCAGCAGTTGTTGCAACTTTGCAGGAAGAGCCGGAAATCGGCCCTAATTCCAACGAAGATTTCATTAAGGATGAAGTAGATACGGCTACTAGATTCGTTGAAGGGGTCTGCAATGGATAGGAATCACTACGGAAATCCGTTTGGGCGAACAACTACCCAAGCAGCCCGTATGCAGACCGCAAGTTCGAGAGTATCCTTTGACGCAGAGCGGCGGAATACAAATTTAGAGCAGAACACTGGATGGGCTACTGGACCTGATTTTGATGAACCAGGAGAGCCTACTGAACAATCAGAGCAAACTATTGAATTACCGTTCTCTCCAGATGACCGAGAGAAAGAGGATATCCATGACGCCTTAACTGACATTTCTTCTTTCCAGGTTGCGGAAAAAGAGCGGATTTACCGGCATGCGAAGGATTTGTACTTGAACGAAGTTGGTGAGTTGGATTCTAGAGACATTATTGACGTGTGCCAAGTTCTGGAATTTGCAAAGCAGAATGACCATGATGATTGGGAGCAGCCACTGGAGGATACGATCCAATCTTTCTTTGAAGGAATTGAGGAGAGCCCTGTTTTCGTCCGTCCCGGAAGTGATGAGAATGAACAAGATATGGGTGCTTCCGAGATCAGGGAGGCATTCATGGAAAGACAACAGAGAATGAGGGATTCAATTGCAGAAGTTTATGGTTCACCGGATGAAGAACGTAACTCTGATCTGATTTCTGAGTCACAGAAGTCCTATCTGTGGATACTATTACAAAGTTCAGATCAGTTCAACAATCTGCTTCCTGAATAGCTTGAATCCCAATATAGCCCTTCGCTAATTTTTTGCCTATTTCTCCATCAATCTCGTCAATCTCACTAACGAAATAATCGTCCTCTTTATGTTGTTCGTATGCCACCTGTCCAATTGTACAGGCAGCTAACTCTGGTGTTTCCATTGGTGCAAGTCCATTCTCGTAGCGATGCTCAACGTACTCCAATATATCAGCTCTACAGCTATTGAAGTCCTCACAAAGGCGCCCTAATCTATCTCTATCGAAGATCGCTTCAGGCCAACGTTCCGAGGGTGACTCCATCTATAATTGAAATAGCATCAGCCCCTAATTAAAATATCTTGGGTCAAATAAATGGCCGCGAAAAGGAGAACCAACAGCTGAAGAGAAAATAATACTACAGCTGCACACACAAAATTAAAACTTTCTGCAATTGAAATACCTATGAGAAATATTGCTGCGCAACTCAATAATATCGATATTAGAACCGCAATACCCCCAAATTTATAAACTCGCTTCTGATTTGGCGATTCCCGGTTATCTGTCATTCGGGTGTATTCTCCTAATAAATAGACCAATACAACGAATTGGACTGATACAGATGAACCTAGTAATCCGGATAAGAATTCCACAATACTAGTTGGCATAATTAAGGGAATGTTCCAGTAGGTGGTTAAATCCTAGTATTCTGTGATTGGGAACTTGCTCACTCTTCCTTATCGACCTCGTTGAGCAGCTCTTGAATCACATCATCGAAGGTGTCTCCAGGCCCCTTCCGTCGGTTTAGCCTCTGCCAGGTCTCCGAATTCACCTGAATCGTCGTTGTGTCGCTATCCATACAGAGGCAAAATCGCCGGATAGGTATAGTATTACTCCAGTAACGGTACTATAATACCACAATTCCATAGTACTATAATAAACGACTATAGTACTATAGCGTGTGCCACAGACGACGACCATCACGGTGACAGAAGAAGTCTGGAACAGATTACACCGCCGAAAAGCTCCGGGCGACTCATTTGACGACGTGATACGGCGGTTGCTTGAGAATCCGGATTACTCAGAAGGTGACGATCTATGACCCGGCCGACAGCGCGCTTCGAGACCCGCCGCGACGGCTACGAACGCTGGCGCTCGTGGGACGGTGACCGCGAGCGGTACGTGTACGTCCACCGGCTCGCCGCAGTCGCCTGGGGCATCTTGGACGGCCTCGACGACCCGCGACACGTCCACCACGTCAACGGCGTCGAGTGGCTGAACGTCCCCGACAATCTCGAAGCCCGAGATCCCGTCGACCACGGGAACTACCACCTCAACGGAGGCGCGCTCTCGTGACGCTGCGACCGCGCGCACCAGGTGCCGGATTCGGCGACTCCTCGTCGGTTTCCGCCGAAACGCTAAAAACCGGATTTGAGGTAGTGACGGCCTCAGAGTCCGCGTTTCACTTTCACCCGTGGTGCCATCGCATTATGTGCTGTTCGGACCCGGTTGTAGGTGTCATGATTCGACTGGCGTCGGTCCCCGCGCCGCACGATGGTCTGGAGGTGCCGGATGTCGATGGCTGATCGACGAGACAACCCGGTACCCTACGAACTCGAACCGCTCGCACCCCGCGAGGCGGTCGAACTCTACATGGACCACCGGGAACCGGAACTGAGCAAGAAGACGCTGCAGAACCACCGGTACCGGCTGGAGTCGTTCGTCGAGTGGTGCGACCAGGAGGAGATCGACAACCTGAACGAACTGAGCGGCCGCGATCTCCACCGCTACCGCGTGTGGCGCGGGCGCGACGTGAACACGGTGACCCTCCGCGGACAGCTCGCGACGTTGCGCGTCTTCCTGGAGTTCTGCGCCGACATCGACGGCGTGACCCCCGGACTCCGCGAGCGGGTGAAACTCCCGAACGTCACCGCGAACGAGGAAGCCCGCGACCGACTGCTCGACGACGACCGCGCCGAGGCGCTCCTGGAGTACCTGGAGACCTACCGGCGCGCGAGTCGGGAACACGTCATCATCGCCGTGCTGTGGCACACCGGCATCCGACTCGGTAGCCTGCGCGCGGTCGACCTGGACGACTACGACAACGACCCCGAAGAGGCGAGTCTCTGGATTCGCCACCGGCCGGACACCGGCACCCCGCTGAAGAACGGGCACGCTGCGGAGCGTCCCATCTCGCTCGACGAGAAGTACGCCGAGGTCATCGACGACTACATCCGGCTGCACCGGCCCGACGTCGAGGACGACCACGGCCGGCGACCGCTCATCGCGAGCGACCGAGGCCGTCTCAGCGAGGGCCAGATTCGCGCCGACGTGTATCAGGTCACTCAGCCCTGCGTCGTGGGAGAGTGCCCGCACGACCGCGAGAAAGAGAGCTGCGAGTATCGCACCTACGGCCGGTACTCCGAGTGCCCGTCGAGTCTGTCGCCACACTCGATCCGCCGTGGCTCGCTGACCTACCAGTTGCGCCGCGGCGTCCCCGAGGAGATCGTGAGCGACCGCTGCAACGTGTCCCGGGACGTGCTTGATCAGCACTACGACCGGCGAACCGACCGCGAGAAGATGGAACAACGACGCGAGTTCCTGGACAAGTTAGACCTGTAGACCCATGAACCCCGATAACGGATTTAGAGAGCAGTATAGAACTAGAAACGTCTTTAGAGGGTTTAATTCACGTGGACTCGCCGGGATTTGAACCCGGGGCCTCTCCCATGCCAAGGGAGTGATCTACCGCTGATCTACGAGCCCGCAGCAACTCCGAGTTGCCGACCGGTTCTGATAAACCCATCGAACCGCCGGAGCGACAGCCACGTCGAGCTGGTCGCCGGCCCCGCCCTCCAGTTATCACAGGATGTAACGGAGGGGTAACTGATAAAGTAGCGTCCAGTGTAGGACGAATCAACGTTGCACGCCTGGGGGAAGGCACGCACGAGACCGATCTATGGAACGGGACTGTCGATACAACGGATGAGAACGAATGAATCGGGCCGGGAGCGAGGTCGAGAGCGCGGACAGACGACGCTGGACTTCGCGCTGGGGGCGAGCCTGCTCTTGCTCACGCTTATCGGCGTTCTGATATTCATCTCCGGGACGATGGAGCCGTTCACCGAGGGCTCCCAGGAGGACATCGGCGTCGCCGACCGGGTCGCGGACAGCCTCGCCGAGGGACTGCTGGCCGACCCCGCGGAGCCACACGTACTGAACACCGGCTGTACCGTCGAGTTCTTCGCCGACAACAGCCCGAGTCACTGCCGTCACTCCGGTTCGAACCTGACCGAACGGGTCGGCGTCAAACACTGGCAACTGGTCAACGTCACGATGCAGGCGAACGTGACCGGTGGCGCCGCGGAGGAGATTCTCTGCTGGGACGACACCGACGAGCGAGTCGTCCACCGGGGCGCATCGGGGTGTAACCGCCAGTTCACGGTGGGTTCGACTCCGCCGGTGAGTGTCGGTGATACGGTGACCGCGCGGCGCGTCGTCACGATAAACGGCACGGACGCGACGATGCGCGTGGAGGTGTGGTAGATGCGCGACCCCGGATTCGACCTGGAGTTCGGACCCGACCTCGACAGGGGACAGGTTCACACGCTGGAGGGGATCGTGGCGGCGATGTTGCTGTTGACGAGCGTCATTTTCGCGCTCCAGATGACGTCGGTGACGCCGCTGTCGGCGAGTACGTCGAGCCAGCACGTCGAGAACCAGGAACACGCGAGCGCGGAGGGGGTGCTCGCGGCGGCGGCCGAGAGCGGCGCACTCCGGCGGGCGGTGCTGTTCTGGAACGCGAGCGGTGACCGCTTCTACAACGCCACCGAGGACCGGTACTACACCCGGGAACCGCCGGACAACGACCTCGGGGACGCGCTCGACCGTGCGTTCGGAACCCGGGGCATCGCGTTCAACGTCTACGTCACCTTCCAGGCTGGGAGCGGGAGCGCCACCCAGACCCAGCGAATGGTGTACGTGGGCAGACCGAGCGACAACGCGGTCCGGGCGACCCGAACCGTGGTCCTCGCCGACGACGCCCAGCTCGTCGACCACGAGAGCGCGAAGACGGGTGACCAGGTCGGCGACACTGGCTTCTACGCGCCGGACGTAACGAGCGGGAGCGTCTACAACGCGCTGCGAGTGGAGGTGGTCGTGTGGCGCATCTGAGACCCGGCGACCCGGACCCTGCAGGATCCGGACCGGCCCCTGATCGGGGACCGGAACTCGGGCCGGGACTCGGGCCGGGACCGGACGACGACAGCGGACGCGACCGCGCACAACTCCTCCTGCTCGCGGGGTTCGCGCTCGCGGCCGTCTTCGTGGCTTTCGCCTTCCTGTTGAACTCGGTCATCTACACGGAGAACCTCGCGACGCGCGGCGAGGGCTCACGCGCCACCCACGCTATCGCGATCTCGGACGACGTCGCGACCGGTACCGAGGGCGTCATCAGGTACGCGAACGAGCACAACACCTCCGATTACACGAGCCTGGGGGAGGAACTCACCGACGGGGTCGCGGACATCGACCGCCTGGTCGGCACACAGCAACTCGCCGACGGCGGAGTGTTGTCGGTCTCGTCCGTCTCCTACCGGAAGGGGACCTGGGTCGACCAGTCGTACAAGTCACGTAACTTTACCGACAGGAACTTCGACGAGGACTGGACGCTGTTTACCGACGCCGACGGTGCCCGGGCGTTCCGGATGAACGTGACGAACCCGGACGACCTGCAGGACATCGACACCACCACCACTCCGATCGAGAACTTCACGGTCATCGCGACGGACGGGACGACAATCTGGCGAATGGAGGTCTACCACGACAACGGTGGGATCCTCGGGTTGCCACTCGGGGACTCCTACGTCGCGGAGGTCACCGACGGCGACGGGAACACGCGGTACTGCAGCGTCGACGACGACGTCCCGTATTTCTGGATCAACGTCTCGGCGGGGACGTTCGCGGGTGAGGAGTGTCGGGCGCTCCGGTTCGGCGAAGGCGTCCCCACTGTCGAAACGGTTCGGTTCGACCACGGCGGCAACATGAACGGGACCTACCGGCTGATGGCCGCCAAAGACCAGGGGGTCGTCACCACGGTGCCATACAACTCGACGGGGTCGCCGCCGGTCACGACCCACGCGATCTACAACGCGACCGTTCGCGTCAGCTACGACACCGGGTCCCTCCAGTACGAGACCGAACGCAAAGCGGAGCCGGAGGAAAACGATGTGTAACTGGGCCCGGGAGGACGGTGCGGGGCGTGACGCCAGTCGCGGCCAGTCGATCGCGCTGGATTACACGCTGGGGCTTGGCGTCGGGTTCCTGCTGATAACGGGACTGGTCGTCGCGGGTGGGAACTACGTCACCGACCAGCGTGACCGGGCCCAGCAGACGGAGTTGCGCGTCGTCGGCCAGCAACTCGCCGCCGACATCGAGGCCGCCGATAGACTCGCCGCGTCGACGACCAGCGGCGACGTCCGTATCGAGCGGTCGCTGCCGTCGACGGTCGCACGCTCGACGTACAGCATCGAAGTGGTCGCGGACGAGGACCCCTGGCTCGTGCTGTCGAGTCACTCCGCGCCCGTCGAGGTCCGTATCGAGTTGACGAACCGGACTGCGCTCGTGCCGACGACGATCAACGGCGGACTCGTCGTGGTCGACTACACCGCCAGCGGTGAACTCGAACTCAAACCGGGAGACCGCTATGCGTGAGGCCGGGCCGAGGCCGGGCGTCTCCGGGAACCGCGCTATCAGTGACGTCGTCGGGTACGTCCTCGTGGTCAGCCTGGTTATCTCGGTCGTGGGCGTCGTCTCGGTGGTGGGCTTTTCATCGCTGGAGGACGCCCGCTACGCCGAGCAGGCCAGCAACGCCGAGCGGGCGTTCGACGTCCTCGCGGACAACGTCGGCGACGTCTACGGGGACGGCGCCCCCAGCCGGGGGACCGAGATCAGCCTCAGCGAGGCCAGCCTCCGGACGACCGGTGCCGTCACGGTGAACGTCACCGCGAGAGATACGTCGACAGGGGACAATTTCACGCTCGAGAAGACGAGCCAGCCGGTCGTCTGGCAGGGGACGCGGGACACGGAGCTCGCCTACTCCCTGGGGGCGACGCTTCGGGCCCAGCCCGACGGTGGCGTCGTCATCGAGGGGGCGCCGTCCCGGTACGACACCGACCGGGCGGTCATCCACGTCATCCAGACGCGAGCGCCACCCACGCAGTTCGGCGGGACGACCGTCCGGGTCCGGGCGGTCCACGCGAGTTCGAACGTCCTGCTGAGCGAATCGACCGACAAGTACGACGCGATCTGGCTGAACGTCACGACGCCACGGGCGGCCATCTGGGCGCAGCATCTCGAGCGCTACCCCAAAACCACCTGCTCGGTCGGCGTCGTCCCCGGCGAGTCGACCGAGACCGTCTCGTGTAAGTTTGTCGACCGCAACGCAGTCTACGTGACGCTCACCCGCATCGACGTCGAGATCGAGAACTGAGACGGAGTCGGCTGTTTCTCACCGGTCGGTGGTCCGCCCCGGACAGAGTGGAGTGGTCTGTCGCGACGGCTGGCCGTTCGGTCCGGCAGGCTTACCGGCCGAACGGCCGTAGTCTCTCGCATGCGCGACGGAGACTCGATCGAGACGGTCGGCGTCGTCGGTGCCGGGACGATGGGCGCCGGGATCGCACAGGTCGCCGCCCAGCGCGGCTACGGCGTCGTCGTACGCGACGTGACCGACGACCTCGTCGCAGAGGGCATGGATAGTATCGAGAGCGGCCTCGACCGTCAGCGGGGTGACGAACTCACCGACGAGGCAGCCGACGCGGCCCGCGACCGCGTGACGGGCACGACCGAACTGGCCGACCTCGCGGGAGCGGACGTCGTCGTCGAGGCCGTCGTCGAGGATATGGACGTCAAGCGCGACGTCTTCGCCGACCTCGCGGCAGTCACCGACGACGACGTCGTCCTCGCGACGAACACGAGCACGCTCTCGATCACGACCATCGCGGCCGCGACCGACCGGGCCGACCTCGTCGTCGGACTCCACTTCATGAATCCGGTCCCCGTGATGAAAGGCGTCGAGGTGGTCGTCGGCGAGAAGACGGCCGACGAGACGGTCGCATTCGCCCACAGTTTCGCCGAGGCACTCGGCAAGGAGACCTGGGAGGCCGACGACAAACCCGGGTTCGTCACCAACCGGATCCTGATGCCCTGGATCAACGAGGGGATCCGCGCCTACGACGAGGGGGTCGCCACGAAGGAAGACATCGACCGCGGCATGACGCTGGGCACGAACGTCCCGATGGGGCCGCTCGAACTCGCAGACCACATCGGCCTCGACGTCTGTCTACACGCTTCCCGGACGCTCCACGAGGAACTCGGCGACCGGTACCGGCCCGCGTACCTCCTCAAACGGAAGGTCGAGGCCGGCGATCTGGGCAAGAAGACCGGACGCGGCTTCTACGAGTACGAGTAGGCGAGTCGTGTGACGTGTCCACGGCGGTTCGCGCTCGCGACCTGGCCGGGGGCAGTACTGTCGGCACCCCAACGCTTAGTACGATCTGTGTTGACAATACGCGTGGACGAGTGGCACGTCTCGGGTGCAGTGCCAGCGGTGTTCGACCGGGTGTGAAGTGCCCTGCCGGGTGAGAGGTCACGGTCGATAGTCACACCGGGCGGGGACGCCACCGAGGGGCCAACGTCCAGGGGTGTCAAGATGGCGCACACAGTACACGCGGGTGTGCTCGGGCTGTCAGCGGTGGTGACAGCGGCGCTGGCGGCTCACGCGTATCGCTCCAGAGGGGTGCCGGGTCGGGTACCGTTCGCGCTGTTCATGTGTTCGGTGTCGGTGTGGACTGCCGCCTACGGACTGGGCATCGTCACGCCGATTCGAGGGCCAAGAGTCGCACTGGAGGCCCTCGCGTGGACCGGGCGCGCGACAGTCGGCGTCTGGATCCTCCTGTTCGCGCTCGCCTACACCGGCTACGACAGGGTCGTCACGCGACGGACGGTGGCGACCCTGCTGGCGGTCCCCGCGCTGACGGTCGTGCTCGTGTGGGCCCACCCGTGGAACGACCTCGTCTGGAAGACCGTCCCGCGGGTCGTCTTCTTCGACGGCCTGGCGCTGGTCGTCGCCGGCATCGGCCCCGTCTTCTGGGTGTCGGCGGTCTACGCCTACCTGCTGATCACCGTCGCGGCGGTGTTGCTGGTCCGGCTGGTCGTCGCCTCCGAGTACCTATATCTCGACCAGTCGGCGCTGTTGCTCGTCGGCATCGTCGCACCCGTCGTCGGGAACGTCCTCACGGTCACCGCCCCCCACCCGGTCCCGGGGTTCGATTACACGCCCTACGCGTTCGTGGTGACCGGACTGGCCTTCGGCTACGCGCTCTTTCGCGCCCACCTGTTCGACCTCGTGCCGGCCACCCGGGCGCTGGGCCGCAGCGCCGCCGTCGCCCACCTCGACGCGGGCGTCCTCGTCGTCGACACCGACCGGCGGATAATCTACTGTAACGAGGCCGCCGGCGACGTGCTCGACTGCCCCCACAGGGAAGCGATCGGCCGGCGGACGAGCGCGCTCGTCGACGATTCGGAGCTCGATTTCGGGCCGGAGGACGCCCTCGCAGAACTCGAACGCGACGACCGCGTCTACGAGATCCGCACCTCGCCGGTGACCGACCGGCGCGACCACTGCATCGGCCACACGGTCGTCGCCCACGACGTGACCGCCCGGAAGGAACGCGAGCAACGGCTCTCCCTGCTCAACGACGTCAACCGGGTGATCCGGGGCGTCAACCAGTCGCTCGTCTCGGCGACGACCCGCGGGGAGATCGAACGGTCGGTCTGTGAGCGGGTCCTCGAGGCCGACATCTACCGACGGGCCTGCGTCGCCGACGTCCCGACGTGGTCGGGCGAGGCAGACCGCTGGGAACTCGCCGGCGAGGGCGGCCCCGACCCGCCGGTCGCCGACGGCGGACGACTCGAGACGGAGGTACTCGACCCGGACGCCGCCGACTCGCTCCCGACCGTCGACGTGGACGAGACGGACAGTGACGGGGATGGGGACAGCGACGGTGGCGGGACCTGGGTGGTCGTTCCGCTGGTTCACGGCCGGACGGTCTACGGCGCGCTGGGACTCTACACGGACCGGACGGAGATCCCCGACCGCGAGCGGGCGGTACTCCGGGAACTCGGCGAGACGGTCGGCTACGCCATCGACGCGGTCGAGACGCGCCAGTTGCTGTCGGCCGAGGCGGTGGTCGAACTCGACCTCGAAAGTCGCGACCAGGGCGCCCCGCTCGTCGCGGCGACGGCCGCCACCGCCGGGACCGTCGAGGTGACGGCGCTCGTCCCGCAGGGTGACGGCACCCACGTCGCGTACGTCCGCGTGCCCGAGGGCGACCCCGCGACTGTCCGGGACAGACTCGCGACCGGGAGCGACGCCACCGTCCGGACGATCCGCGGTGGTGATGACGCGAGCAACGGGGGCGAGGACGGGGCGCTTCTGGAGTGGCGACTGACCGGCGACAGCCTGCTCGGGACGCTCGCGGCGGAGGGCGCACACGTCACACGGGCCGCGGGCGCCGGCGGCGCGGTCGCCTACGAGGTCGAACTCCCCACACAGGGGGACGTCCGCTCGCTCGTCGACCGCGTCCGCGAGCGGTTCCCCGGGACCGAGGTCGTCGCAAAGCGCGAACGCAGTCACCCGATCGAGACCGGCGACCCGCCCGACGAGGCGGTCCTGGACGAACTCACCGACAGGCAACGCGAGGCCCTCGAAGTCGCCTACCGCGCCGGCTACTTCGGCTGGCCGCGCGACTCCAGCGCCGAGGAGGTCGCCGACACCATGGACATCTCGGCGGCGACGCTCCACGGTCACCTCCGCAAGGCCCAGAAACACCTCCTCGAGGACGTCTTCGACTCCGGTTCGTCGTCGCGGCTCGAAGACTGACCGGGGGCTGGCGGGCACGGACCGGGCAGCCGGGCCCATCGAGAGTCGCGACGAAACGCCAGCCCCCAACGACTTCCCGCCCGCAGTTCGTCGATCGGGGGCTCGCGGTGACCGACCCCACCCCGCTCGCGCCGCTGGCCCTCGCTGAGGAAGGGGGATCGGCGCCCCGCACTCCAGAATCTAGGTGTGTAGCGTCGGGATTGAACCGTGTACGCACCCCTTCTCGGGATATGGTTCGAGAGGATCGAAGCCAGGGGCAACGACAGGACGCTAGCAGGCGTCGGTTCCTCCTGGGGACGGGCGCGCTGGCCGCGACCAGCCTCACAGGGTGTACACAGATCCGGAACGCCATCGGGAACAGCACCGGCGGTGGCGGGAGTGGGGATGGTACCCCGACGGTCGATGCCGGGCCCGACGTGACGAACCTGACGCCGGCGGACTGCGAACCGCAGGTGGTCAGCAGCGACATCGAGACGGACACGACCTGGGACACCGACGACTGCCCCCGCGTCGCGCTCGACGGGAACGTGCGGGTCACGAACGGCTCGACGCTGACGATCGAGCCCGGCGTCGAGGTGGTCGGCAGAGCGGGAGCGCGACTGACGGTGTTCCCCCAGGGGACGCTCGCGGCGTCGGGCGACCCGGAGAACCCCGTCTGGTTCCACGGCGAGTCGGCCACAGCCGGCTACTGGCAGGGGATCAACGTCAGGTCGACAGCAGCCAGCGAGATCGACAACGCCGTCGTCCGCGACGGTGGTGCCAACGGCTGGTCGAACGTCTACCTCTCGGGCAGCGGCCAGGCCGCCGTCACGAACGTCCGCTCGGAACGCTGTGCGACGGCGGGACTGATCGCCGACAGCGGGACCGCCCTGACGGAGTTCGCCGCCAACGAGTTCAGCGACAACGAGGGAGCGGCCGTCTACGTCCCGACGACGATGGTCGGGTCGCTCGACGCCGGATCGACCTACGTCGGCAACAACGGGACCGACGCGGTCGGGGTGTTCAACCGGGACGTCCAGGAGGACGCCACCTGGCCGGGGGTGCCCTATCGCTTCGACGGCAGCAACCACCGGCTCGCGAGCGGCGCCGTCACCGTCGAACCCGGCGCGCAGTTCACCTTCGGCGAGGGCGCGCGGATCACCGTCTTCGAGGGCGCGTCGTTCGCCGCCGAGGGCACGAGCGACGCCCCAATCACTTTCGAGGGGGAGGCGGAAACACCGGGTTTCTGGCAGGGGATCAACGTCCGGTCGCGGAGCCCCGACAACAGCTTCGACAACGTCGAGGTCGCGTACGGCGGCGCCAACGGCTGGTCGAACGTCTATCTCTCGGGCAGCGGGCAGGCCGCCGTCACGAACAGCACCTTCCGGCAGTCCGCGACGGCGGGGCTGGTCGCCGACAGCGGGACCGCCCTGACGGAGTTCGCCGCCAACGAGTTCAGCGACAACGAGGGGGCGGCCGTCTACGTGCCCACGACAATGGCGGGGTCGCTCGACGCCGACTCGACGTACGCCAGCGGCAACGGGACCGACGCAGCCAGGGTGTTCAACCGGGACGTCCAGGAGGACGCCACCTGGCCGGGTATCCCCTATCACTTCGACGGCAGCAACCACCGGATCGCGGGCGGTGCCGTCACCGTCGAGCCCGCCGCGCAGTTCACCTTCGGCGAGGGCGCGCGGATCACCGTCTTCGAGGGCGCGTCGTTCGCCGCCGAGGGTACGAGCGACGCCCCAATCACTTTCGAGGGGGCGACCGCCTCGCCGGGCCACTGGCAGGGCATCAACTACCGGTCGACGAACCCGAACAACAGCCTCGACAACGTCGAGATCGCGTACGGCGGCGCCAACGGCTGGGCAAACGTATACCTCTCGGGCGGGGCACAGGCCTCGGTCACGAACAGCACGCTCAGAGACAGCGCGACGTGGGGGCTCTACGCCGAGGACGGGACCACCCTCGACGCGTCGAACAACACCTACGAGAACAACGCAGAGGGCGGCGTGCGGACGCCCCAGTCCGGCTGACGAGTGGACGTTCGAAACCGGCCGACCCGGAACAGACACCGACGGCGACCGCGACGTCGACGGGGGAGACGGACACGCTGTCACCGCCGTCCGAGCGGAGCTACGGCCGCTGGCCGACGTACGGTGCGGACGCCCTGAACACGGGCCCCACACCGGACGATCGCGTCCCGACTGGGTCGGTCGGCGAGCAGTGGGCTTTGCGACGGACCCGCGGCGAGGCACCCTCGACCAGCTCCTCACACCACTACACACCTAGCGACCGGTGTTTTCCCCCACGAGAGCCTGCGTTCAACCATGTCACGTAGCATCTGTGGCGGTGACGTCCGGCCGCAGGGTCGGACCCGAGCGAAGCGGCGACCGGGACGACCCACCGCAGCCCGGACGGGGGTGAACGATGAGCGATAACTCGTTGCTGGGGATCGTCATCGTGATCGTGGTCGGTGCGGCCGCCGCCGGGTTCGGCGGATACATGTGGATGGAGCAGGGCGAACGGATCAACTCCTACGAGTCGACCGAGGCGACGGTGCTCAGCTCCGAAGTCGAGGTGGAGGTGGACAGGACCGGCGACGGGACGGAACGGACGTACTACCCCGAGATCACCTACGAGTACACCGTCGACGGCCAGACGTACGAGAACTCGAACGTCATGCCGGGACCGGGACAGAGCTCGACGGGACAGAACAGGGCCAACAACCTCGTCGAGGACCATCCCGAGGGCGAGACGGTCACGGCTTACTACGACCCGGAGAACCCCTCGAACTCTTTCCTGGTCAAGAACCAGCAACTGATGTTCCTGGGGGTCGCCGCTTTCGGTGGGCTGTTCGCACTCCTCGGCGTCGCCTCGCTGGGCAAGCGGGTGCTCGGACTGGCAGTGTAGTCGGTCGAAGACGCCGAGACACTCCAGGGTTGCGCGCAGGCGTCGGTGACGAACTGAACACTTCGACAGAGCGCGACCTAGGGACTCTCCGTCGCGGACAACGCGACTATCGAGTCGTCGGACAACGTCTACGAGAACAACGCCGAGGGCGGCGTGCGGACGCCCCAGTCCGGGAGAGCAGGATGTAAACGACCCCACCCTACTTCGCTCACCGCATACACGGTTCGCTCGTTGAGGGAGGGGCTTTGATGTGGACTCCCGGCGATCAACTCTCGGCGGTTGGCCGATAGCCGTCGCCGTTCACCATCCCACCAGTTACACGCACGTCTACTGGTGCGTCTGCGCTCCCCGACGTGGGCGAGGAACGCAGTCTGTGCTGTCGCCTCCGCATATACCGCAGTCCGACGTTTTTCGCGCCATTGTAGTCTGCGTTGATTTCGTACCCGCATTTGAGACACCGGAACTGCTCGCCGTCGCGGTTGTCTTCGTGGGTGAAGCCACAATCAGTGTGCGAACACCGCTGGCTGGTGTGGGCGGGTTCGACCTGTTCAACCGCCACGCCACGTTCTGGCGCTTTGTACTCGACGTACTCGACAAGACGGCGGAATGCCCAGATATGATGCCAGTCAGCGCGGGGTAGCCGCTCTCGAATGTCGGTCAACTCCTCGAACACGATCACGTCGCAGTCGTGGGCAACCGCCTCCGCAACGATCTCGTTGGCGACTGTGTGGATGTACTGTTTGCGCCATGCTCGCTCTCGCTTCCCAAGCCGCAACAAGGCGTTGTGAGCGGCTTGTGTCCCGCGCTGTTGGATCTCTGCCCGGCGCTTCTCGAACTCGTGAATCCAGTGGTCGTGCTCGTCGCCACTCCAGAACGTGCCTGTTGACGAAACGGCAAGGCTGTTCACGCCGAGGTCGATCCCGAGGACTGTCTGGTGTCCGGTATCGTCCGAACCCTCGATTTCAACAGCCTCACCGTCTGTGTCTACCTTTCGCGTGTTGATGTGGAAGGAGAACTCGTCGGTGGCCTGGTCGTACTGGAGTGTACTCGTGCGAAACTCGTAGTCCTCCGAAAGGACGTACTCCTCGTATGGTGTTGGACTGTCTGCTGGCAACTCAAACTCACACTCGATGCGCCCGTTCACAGTCGAAAGCGAGATTTTGTTCCGGTAGAACGTCGCACTGCGCTTGTCGTAGACCACACTCCACGAGGTGAACGCTGGTTTGTTCGTCCGCTTGCCTTATTTCCAGCGGTCAACACCACTATCGACGGCATGGACAGCACGCCGGATGGCTTCTTGGACGAGATTCGCGGTCAGGTCTGTTTCGTCACGGAGTCGGTCGTACAACGCATCTCTGGCTGTCACGTTCGAGGTGATACAGTCTTCGTAGTCGGTGTTGTCCCAGCAGTAGTCACTCGCCTCGTTTGCACAGTAGAGGAATTGCTCGGCAGTTTCGTGGAGGTCGTCGTGGTACTCGTCGGGAACGAGGAGTTTGACCGGCGCGGTACGCCTGACCTCCATAGTTCAGATGTTGTTCCAACGGTACTTGATAATTCGGGAGTCGGACAGTGACAGTCTCGTCATCTGTGTCGGGAGAGTGTCGGCTTCCTCCCCGGCCTACTCGCGTCGCGCTTCCGACCAGTCGGAAGCTCTCGCTCCTTGAGGCCGGGGGCTCCGCCTCCAAACTGCTGAACCGGTCTGTGCCCGCAGACCTCGCCTCTAGCTGTCTAGCGTCCGGATTCAACGGGGTCGGTCCCGTTGTCGAGGTATGGTTCGAAACGGACCGAACGGACGGCTGGGAGGATGACCGACGGGACGCCTGCGGCCACACGGCGGCGCTTTTTCGCGGTCGCCGCCGCAGTGACAGGGGGCGGTCTCGCCGGGTGTATCGGCGACTTCGGTCCGGGCGGCGGGACCGACACGAGTGCGTCGACGGCCGGTGACGGTGACGGGGCCCCGGGTGCCGACGAGAACGGTGGTGACGGGACACCCACCCCAACCGCGACGCCCACGGCATCCGAGCCGACCGGGGAGACGCCGACGGCCACAGCGACGGCGTCCGATTCACAACAGACACCGACTGCGACGTCGACACCGGAGACGGACAGCCTGCCGCCGCCGGCCGAGCGCAGCTACGGCGGGTGGCCGACGTTCGGCGGGAACGCCAGGAACACGGGCCATGCACCGGACGAGCGCGTCCCGGCCGGGTCGGTCGGCGAGCAGTGGGCTTTCGACGCCGGGACCGACGTGCAGTCCGCACCGGCGGTGGCGGACGGGACCGTCTTCGTCTCGGCCGGGACTCAGGTGGGCGACGGGACGCCCGGGCTGTACGCGCTGGATGCGGCGTCGGGGGACGAGCAGTGGATGGTCGAGGCGGGTCGGCCGCCGGCGTCGCCGGCAGTGGTCGACGGCACCGTCTACACCACGGTCAGCGGGACGTTCGACGCCAGCGTGCGGGCGCTGGACGCCACCTCCGGCGAGCAACAGTGGACGTTCGAACACGACGGTCGGGTGCAGGCCGGGGTGACGGTCGTGGACGGCACCGTCTTCGTCCCCCGTGCCCGCGGTGGCGTGCTCGCGCTGGACGCCGCTTCCGGCGAGCAACAGTGGACAGCCGCCCCGGGCGAGGCAGTCCAGTCGACGCCCGCTGTCGCCGACGGGCGCGTCTACGTGGGCAACCTGGACGGGAACGTCTACGCGCTGGACGCGAGCTCCGGCGAGACCGAGTGGTCGGCGAGCACCGCGGACCAGGTTCTCTCGTCGCCGGCGGTGGTCGACGGCACCGTCTACGTCGGGTCGGGCATCTCCATTGGGGCGGGCGGCGTCTACGCGTTCGACGCGAGTTCGGGCGACCAGCAGTGGCACGCCGACCTCGCGACGGGCGTCTCGGTGTCGCCGGCGGTGGCCGACGGCAGTGTCTACGTCGGGGCGTTCGACCTGACGACGTACGCACTGGACGCGGCCTCCGGCGAGCAACAGTGGGCGTTCGGCATGAACGGCGGCATCACCGACTCCTCGCCGGCGGTGGCCGACGGCACCGTGGTCTTCGGCACTATCAACGAGAACGTCTACGGCGTCGACGCGGAGTCGGGCGACCAGCTGTGGCGGTTCCCGGTCGGCGACGACGTGGACTCCTCACCGGCCGTCGCCGACGGCAGCGTCTTCGTCGGCAGCAACGACGGCACGGTCTACGCGATTACGGGACAATGAGCGAGAATTCGACGCTGGGGCTGGTGGTGGCCACGCTGCTCTGTTCCGGGTTCGTCGTCGGCGGCGTCTACCTGTACGTCGAGGACGCCAGGGCGGTCAACAGCGCCGAACCGACCGAGGCAACCGTGATCTCCTCGGAGGTCGAGTCCGCGAGCGACGGGTACCACGTGGCGGTCACCTACGAGTACACCGTCGACGGCCGGACCTACGAGAGCTCGAACGTCTATCCGGGGGTGGGGCAGACGACGAAGTCGCAGTTCGAGGCCGAAGACGTCGTCGAGCAGTACCCCGAGGGCGAGACGGCCTCCGCCTACTACAACCCGGAGAACCCGTCGGAGGCGTTCCTGATAGAGAAACGTAACACCCTGATCCCGCTCATGATGATCGCGACGGGCGGGCTCACGTCGTTCGCGTTCGGCACGGCACTCGTCAGGCGGATCCTGCGCTTTGCGACGTGAGCGCTGCGCTCGTCGGATGCAGGGGTTGCGCCGGCCACGTCGCTCGTACACTGCCGAGACCGGCCGGTTGCAGCGTCACACCCATCGGGGTCGTAGCAATCCCGGGAGCCGAATACGAGGGCTGCGAACCTGCTCGCAGGCCGAACGTGGCCGGCCCACCCCCCACAACGCGAGCGAAGCGAGCGTTAAGTGTCTCGACACCGCACTCCCGGTATGTCCCGCCGCATCATGGACGTGAACGCCTACACGACGCTGGATTTCGCCGAGGGAGTCGTCGAACAGCCGGACGGCCGCGAGGAGGCGATCGCAGTCGTGAACGCCACACACCCGCGGGACGGCCCCGACCACGTCGAACTCCAGGTCGAGATGGACGCCACGGACGTCGACCTGCCCGCCCATGCCGACACGGTAGAACTGACGCCCGCACAGGCCCGCGAACTCGCCGCCGACCTGACAGACGCCGCCGACAGCGTCGAGAGCGGCGAACCTGGCGAGCGCAGTGGGCGTGGCGACTGATCGGCCGGCGCAGTGACTGGTCGACTGGCCCCGAAAACCGGCGTCGTGGAGCGGAGACCGTGGGGGACATCCGAAAACTTATCCCGCGATGGATCCGAATGTCGCCGACAATGGCGCCCGCTCGCGGGACGACACTCGCCCTCCTCGGCGTCACTCTGTTCGTCGTGACGATGGCCGCCGGCGCGGTGACGGCGCCCGACCGCGGCGTCGCTGGTCCCGGCGCGAGTACGCCGACGCCCACCCCGGCTGGCACCGACGGACCGCGGACGCTCGTCGGCGTCCAGGGCGGCTGGGTCACCCACGGCAACATCCAGCTGTACGCCGACGGCCGCGAGGCCTGGCGCGAGACGAGCGCCGACGGCTACTTCGAGGTCACGATGCTCGAGGACGGGACGGTCCTGGCGGCCTTCGCCAACGAGAGTTCCGGCGACTGTGGCGACCTCTCGGTCCCGTGTGCCCGCACCGGCTTCCGGCACATCGACCCCGACGCGCCCGCGGGTCCCGAAGTCGTCTCCGAGTACAGTTTCCCGGTCGGCTCGATCACCAACAGTGAGGTCCACGCCGTCGACCAGGTCCGCGAGGACACCTACGTCTTCACCGACATGGACGCCGAGCGGGTCGTGATGGTCCGGAACGGCTCCGAACTCTGGGAGTGGCGTGCCTCCTCGTTCTACGACGCGCCCGAGGACCCGACCGCGAGCGACTGGCTGCACATCAACGACGTCGACCACATCGGCGACGAGCGGTTCCTCGTCTCGGTGCGCAACGCCAACCAGATCCTCGTCGTCGAGCGTGGCGAAGGCGTCGTCGAGGTCGTCAACGAGGACGATGGCGGGAGCGATTCGACCTGCCGGCAGGACGGGCGTCTGGTCGATTCCGACGGTGACGGCGACGTGCGCTGTGGCGACCCCACCGTGTTCAGAGAACAGCACAACCCGCAGTGGATCGGCCCCGGCGCGGTGCTGGTCGCCGACAGCGACAACGACCGTATCGTCGAGGTTCACCGGACCGCGGACGGCGACTGGGAACCGGCGTGGGTGGTCAACCAGGCCGCCGGCCTCGGACTGAACTGGCCGCGTGACGCCGACCGGCTCCCTAACGGCAACACGCTGATCACCGACTCGCTGAACAAACGCGTCGTGGAGGTCGACCGCAACGGCACCGCCGTCTGGAGCGTCGACACGTCCGGCCCGAGCGGCCCCAACATCCCCTACGAGGCGGACCGCCTCCCCTACGGCGAGTTCGCCGGTCGATTCGCGCCGCCGACCGCCGGCAACGGTTCGACCCCGACCCCGACGCCAGCCGGGGTGACGGACCTCCCGACGGCCAGCGGTGACGGTGACGGCGTCGGCGAGACCGGCGGCGAGATTCCCCTCCTGTCGCTGGCGGTCACCGGGATGCGCGGCACGTTCGCGTGGATCCCGCTCTGGTTCGGCGAACTCCACCTCGCTGTCACCGTCGTCTCGCTCGTCCTCGTCGTCGGTGGCGGCGTCGACAACCTGGCCCAGTCGGGCTTTTTCGGGCGCGTACGTACCCGGTTCGGGCGGTAAGTCGACTCACGTAACGCTCGCTTCGCTCGCGTTTGGGGGGACGGCACAGGCCACGTCGCTCGTGCTCTGTCGAGACCGGCCGGTCTCGGCGCCGCACTCGCTCAGTATCGTTGAAAAACCGACAGCAGACTGCGAGGGCCGCGACCCCGGTCGCGGGCCGAACGTGGCCGGCACAACCCTCCAGACGTCGAACGAAGTGAGACGTATTCAGGCCGACAGCGTCAGGTCCATGTCCTCGAACTCGAGGAACGCCATCTCGTAACCCTCGTGGCGGGCGAGTTGGGGGACGCTGTCGACGACGATCGCCAGGTCGTCACCGTCCTGAGGGTCGGCCGCGATACCGTAGTGATACCCCAGGTCGGGGTCGAACGTCTGCTGGAGAGAGGTCGCGAACAGTTCGTCGGGGCCCCGCGTCAGGCGCGCGGAGAGTGCCATGAGCGGGAGCGGATAGCGGTTGTACGGCGTCCGCGGCGAGATCGCGAGGTAACTATCGGCGTCACCCTCGGTCTCGACCCCCTCTGGCGGGTCGGTCCGGAGGACGACGAACCGCGCGTCGCCGCTCTCGGCGGTCCCGAGGTGGGTCCCCGGCATGTCGGCGGGTTCGGGCAGACGTGCGACCGGCACCATCTCCATCTGCATCGGGTCGACGGCGCCCAGTTCGCCCTGCCGGTCGCGGAGTCGCTCGAAGGAGATGTCCTCGAGCGTCGAACGCTGGAAATCGAGGGTAAACGTCGCGCTCCCGACCTCGGTGAACCGGTCTTGGAAGGCTCCCGTCGTGCGCGCCGAGACCGGGCCGACCTCGATATCTACTTCGTAGGTGCCATCGCCGTCGAGGGCGACGTTGTCCCCGGCGTGGACGCTCATGTTTTGGGAGATCATCGGCCAGAGGTTCCGCCCGCTGAAGAGTGACTCACCGTCGCGCCGGACCGTCGTCGAGACGGCGTTGTTCGGCACGACGGTCATCGTCTCGGGGTCCCAGATCGTGGTCATCAGGTGTATCGAGTCCGACCCCTGGATCTCGATCTTGTTGCGCTGGTCGATGTCGATCGTCCAGAATCGATGCGGGAAACTGTAGGTGAGCGCGACCCGGTAGTCGCCCGCCGTCGACGTACCGACCATCTCCATCCCCTCGACGTGGGTCGGCACGTAGACGGCGTCGGGTCGGTCCTCGACCAGCGGCGGCGAGCGCGCCGACCGCGTCCGGAACATCGAGCGACACCCTGCCAGCCCGGCGGCCGTCGCGGCGGCCCCGGCGGCGAGGAACTCCCGTCTGTGCATACCTCCCCTAGTTACCCCGGGAAAAAGCGGCTTCTGGTTGACCTCTCGAATCGCAGTCGGGCGGTCTTCGTGGTCCGACGTTCTTCGTGGCCGGGCGTTCCCTGTCGCCCTCGCCTGCCGTCCCGTCCCACCCGCGTCAGGGCTGGGGTCGCGGGAAGGCCCGATACTCGCGGGGTGGCAGGAGGTAGTTCCCGCGGCGTTCGACGGACATGTACTGGAGGATGCCGTTGTTGGTGCGCTGGCCGACCGCGCCTTCGCTGGCGGCCTCGGTGCCGTTCATCGCTTCCCTGGTCGCGACGAACTCGCCGATCCCAGACTGCAACGCGAGGAAGTGGACGCTCGCCTGGCCGCCGTCGGTCGAGTCGAAGTCCCGGCGCAGGATGCGTGGCTGGCCGTCTTTCCTGACGCTGGCGACCTTCTGTGCGTGTCCGACGACGCCTTTCTCGCGGGCGTCGGACTGGACGTCGTCGGCACAGTCGGCGACCTGGTTGCTCGCGCCGAGGTTCTCGCCGGTGCCCTCGATCCGGCCGTTCTCGGCGTGGGCCGGGCAGAACATCGTCGCCTCCCTGTGAAACCTGCTGTCCTGTTCGTACCACTGCCCGAGGCTCAGGTCGATGGCCGAGAGGTGCTGGGTGGTCCCGCCGGCGAAGGGCCCGTCGCCGATGGTGACGCGGTCCTCGGTGGCCTGACTCCCCGCGAACCCCGACTCGAAACCCATGTATAGCGGCGAGTCCTCGGGCACCGGTTCCGAGTCGGGGATCCCGGTGACGTCCTGGTTCTCGGCGGGAAGGCCGTCGCCGATGAACCCCGTCCGGCGGGTTCGGCCGTCTTCGGCGAGGTCCGCGTCGGTGAGAACGCCCGAGACGTCGGCGTCCATCTCGACGCCGTTGACCGATTCGCGCTCGCCGAGCAGGGCCTCCTCGGCGGCGAGGACGACCGACCCGTAGTCGCTGGCGAGGTGGACCGCGACGTCGGGTGTGTCGGGCGTCGGGTTCTCGAACGGTGCGAGGGGTTCGGGGTCGGGCAGGTCCACAGTCCTGGGGAGACTCGCGTCGAACCGCTCGAAATAGGCAGGCGTGTACCCGACAGTGAAGAGGAGACCGACCGCGACGCCGTCTTCGGTCTCGTGGTTTCGGGGATAGGCGCGTTCGAGGGACTGGAGGGCGGTCTCGACGGTCTCGCGCTCGTCGGCAGTGGGCGTGCCCTCGCCCTGGTAGTCGAGGAGGCGGACCACGTGGTGGCGCGGCGGGACGTGGTTACCGTGTTCGTCGGTGGGGAGGGCGTCGTTCCAGGCGTGCTGGCGAGTCCCGGACCCCGAGAGGTCGTCGGGACCCTGCGGGAGGTCCGGGGTCTCGCGGTTCTGGCAGGCCGACAGCGCCGCGGCGCCGCCGATGGCGACTGCAGCCTTCACGAAGTCCCGGCGGGAGAGCGACCGACTGTCTTGCATCACCGCCGCTTGGGACTGGTGGAAAAAGGGGGTTCTGGTCCGTCCGTCGAACGTGGCTCAGTCGTCCCCAGTCGCGGACCCCACGTCGCTCCGTGGGCCCGCGGCGTGGCCGTGGTGGGCGACGGCCGTCGCGAGCAGGTCCGGCGAGACAGCGGGGACCTCGCTCCCGTCTACGGAGCCGCGTTCGGCGATCTCGTCGAGCGAACGCGGGAACGCCCGCAGGTCCATGTGGATGTCGATGCCCGCCTTCGCACCCTGGCCCATCGCGACGGGGATCTGGTTGTGACCGGGCGTGACGTCGCCGACCGCGTAGACGCCGTCGACGCTCGTCCGGCCGTGGTCGTCGACGTCGATCGTCCCGTCGTCGGTCAGGTCACAGCCCAGTTGCTCCGCGAGGTCCGTGTTGTAGTTCGACCCGTACATCGGGAAGCCGCCGCGGTACTCGCGGACGGTGCCGTCGGTGAACGTGAACGATTCGAGCCAGCCGCTCTCGTCGCGGTCGACCGACTCGACGTCCTCGTGGACGACCTCGACGGGGTGGTTGTCGAGGAGTTCGCCCGTCTCGTCGCTCCACTCGGGGTCGGCCCCGCGGGTCAGCAGGTCCACTCGCTCCGCGAAGTTGAGCATGATCATGGCGACGTAGGCGGCGGAGTCGCCGGCCCCCATCACGAACACCGGTTCGTCGACGAACATGTAGGCGTCACAGTGGAGACAGTAGTGCAGTCCCCGACCCGTCGGCGGGAGCGGCGGGTCCGGCCGGGCGTCCGAGAATCCCGTCGCGAGGACGACCCGCTTTGCCACGTAGCTCTCCCCGTCGGTCTCCAGTCGAAAGCGGGGGTCCTCGTCGCTCAGGCGCTCGATATCGGAGACGAACGCCCGGTGGACGTCGCCGCCGTAGGACTCGACCTGTTCGGTCGCGGTTTCGAGGAACTCGACGCCGCTGACGTCCTCGGTGACGCCGATCACGTTGTGCGTGTCGGCCATCATCGCCGCCCGCCCGCCGCCGCGGTCGACCACTGCTGTGTCCTGTCCGAGTCGCGTCGCGTACAGCGCTGCCGTCAGTCCGGCGGGGCCACCGCCGACCACGACCACGTCGTAGTCCGTTTCCGTCATGTACTCGATGGTAGCCGCCGTGTCCACTTGAACCTCGCGCGACGGGACGCGGCGGTCACACGCCCGGCAGGACGCGCTGGCCACACACCGGGGCTCCCGCTCAGCCCAGGCCTGCCTCACCTGGAGGAGGACTCTCCGTCCGACCGGAGCGGCGACGTCTCCAGTGGCTGGCACTCCCCGGTGCGTTCGAGGACAACGGAGTACTGGTCGACGCCGAAGTCCTGGGGGTCGCCGTACTGGATCGTTCGCGGTCGGACGCCCACGTGGAGCATGGCCTGCCAGGTGGGTCGGCGCCCCTTCCCGTCGAGGAACCGCGGCGCCCGCCCGAACCGCTCGGCCACCGTGTAGGGGTAGGTCTCGTTCGCGAGCAGGTCACTGTAGTAGCCTTCCAGTTCGGCGTCAGACAGCAACCCCGCCCGCTTGCCCCAGTCGTCGGGCGCCAGATAGAGCAGTTCCTTGTGGTAGTTGAGGACGATGTAGTCGGGACAGCGTTCCTCGACCGCCAGCGTCCACTCGTGGATCCCCGGTTTCTCGACGACCCCGCGGACCCTCATCTCCCGGTCCCACGGGTAGTAGACTGTGACGTCGTGGGGGACGCCCACCTCCTGTGGGTCCCGGACGTAGGTCTCGACGGTGGTGTTCGGGCCGGCCCGGTCGGAAATCCACGCGGCCGTCTGGTCGCGAGGCTGGGATGCGTAGGCGAGGTCGCCGCCCACGGCGTAGGCGCCGCTGGTCACGAGCAACAGCGCGACCGCGACCCTCCCGATCCCCGGTCGATGCTCGCGCAATCGCTCGGCGGCCGTCGAGACTACCAGCGCCAGCATCGGGAACGTCACCAGCAGGTGGTGGGTCCGGACGTACGACCACCGGCTGAACACCAGCAGGTAAAAGCCGGTCACGAACAGCGCCAGCGTGAGGCCGTCGGCCGTCCGCGAGTGCTCGCGGAGCCGCGGGAGAGTGGCGAGGACGCCGCCCAGCGAGGCCACCGCGAGCGGGAGCCCGAGTCCGTGGAGGTAACTCCGGAGGATCCACCACCAGCTCGGCTCGACGCGCCAGCCGTGTGGCTCGCCCTTGTTGGCGACGCCGCGAGCGACTCGCCCCCCGACGTCGGCCGGGTCACCGACGAGGAAACTCGGATACCCCAGCAGTATCGTCGCGAGGCCGATGCCGGCGCCGGCGAGGAGAAACCGGGGTCGCCAGACGCCCTCGCGCCAGCTGCCGGGCCCCCGTCGCGCTCGCAGGAAGAAGGCCAGTCCGAGCACGAGCGCGCTGACACCCGCGCTCAGCTTCAGCGCCGACGCGGCGCCGCCAGCGAGACACCCCCAGTAGAAGACCCGTGTCTCGCCCGACTGGAGGTACGCGAACGCGAGGTAAAACGAGAGCAGGAACGCGAACAGCGCGGGGACGTCCTCGCCGGCCTCGTGGGCCAGGACGAGCAACCCCCAGGTGAGCGTGAGCACGAGCGCGGCGAGGCGGCCGGTGGCGCGGTCGCGCATGGCCGTCCCGATGCGGTAGACCAGATAGACACAGCCGACCGTGAGGGCGACGTTGACCAGGCGGACCGCGAGGACGCTCGCCGACCAGATCCAGGCGGGCGTCCCCTGCCAGTGCTCCCAGTAGTTCTTCGAGTTGTGGCGTCCCATCTCGGCGAACCCCTCGACCTGACCGGTCCAGAGGACCGCCACGAGCACGGGCACGAGCGCCAGCGCGACGAGGTAGAACGTCGCCCCGTAACTGCGCCAGTAGGTGACGCCGTCGCGCAGCGACTCGTAGCTCACCTCCTCGGAGAGCGCCGCGAACGCCTCGACGGGGTCGACGACCCGCCAGCGCTCGTCCCGCGTCGCGAAGTTCGGGAGTCGGTGCCAGATCCAGAAGGCCGCCAGAGCCGTCGCCAGCAACAGGATGTAGACCAGGTACGGGTCCGTCCGGAGGTCGTCGCGGACCCGCTCTCTCGCTGTCCGGAGATCCTCGCGCACTCGTTCCCCCGTCTCACCGAGGGCGCGGGGAGCGCGGGGGGCACGGAGGGTGCAAAGAGCACGGAGGACGCGGAGGGGGACCTGCCGCATGTGTCGACCACCGGCCGTGGCCCTCAAAAGGCGCTCGGTCGCGGTTCGCGGCGGTTCGCGCCCGGTGGGAACGCCCCGGTCCCGGTCGCGTCCTCGTCTCAGAGCCAGTCGGGGGCGACGGGTGCGTCGGTCGCTGCCCCCGGGTCGTCGTACGTGGGTCGCCAGTCGAAGCGCTCGGCTGCTCGCGCGTTCGAGAGCGCGGCTTCGCGACCGGAGAGGTCACACTGTTCGGGGATGGTGCCACAGACAGTCTCGACGACGTCAGCGGTGGGCGGCCCGAGCGCGTTCTCGTCGGCGACACAGAGGACGGTTTCGTGGCCCTCGTAGTCGGCGGCGAGTGCCGCTTCGACCAGCCGGGCGACGTCCCGGACGTCGACCCAGGAGCCGAAATTGCCCCGGAGGTCGTCGCTCCCGAGATCGGCGTCCTCGCGCGGCGGGCGGGTTCGCGAGGCCTCTGGCCCGTGGACCGTCGCCGGCCGGAGCGTGGTCACGGGCACCTCGTAGCGACGCGCCACCGACCCGGCGACCGCCTCGCCACAGACCTTCGAGACGCCGTAGGGGTCGGCCGGTCGCAACTCGTGAGCCTCGTCGATGGGCAGATAGTCGGGGACCCAGTCCTCGCCGAACAGTGCCCCGTAGGCCGCCTGCGAGGAGGTCCAGACGACCTCGGCGTCGACCCGTCCCGCGGCGACGAGCGTGTTGTAGGTGCTGGCGGTGTTGTTGGTGAACACACGCGTCCCGGGGTTGTCGAGCGGGTTCGAGACCGCGGCGCAGTGGACGACCGCGTCGGGGTCGACCTCGTGGATGGACTCCCAGGTGTCGCCCTGGTCGCGGAGATCGACCTCTCGGAAGGCGACGCGCGGTCGGGTCCCCGACGGTCGCTCCGTGTCCATGCCGACGACGCGAGTCCCGCTCTCGGCCAGTCGCTCGACGACCTGAGACCCGACCGTACCCGTCGCACCGGTCACGACCGCCGTCTCGACGCCGTGGTCGAACTCCTGTGTGGCCCGTGTCATATGCCATCTATTGACGTGATAGCGACTAAAACGTGGGGCCGAGCAGGTCGAGAGGCGGCCGACGACGGTCCCGCACAAAGTTTATTTACTCAAGTTCTGAGTAACTAATCGATGCGACGGACTGACCGCGCCGCTAGCGCGCTACACGGCCGTTCGGCGGCTGTCGACGCACGCCTCGACCGCTGTCGCCACGGGGGGGTAGTGGTCCCCGACTACGAGGGGTACTGTTTCGCGAACGTGCCGAGGACAGTCGGTGACGTGCTCGACGTGGACGTCGGTCGGAGCCTTCCGGAGGACACGCTGGTGGGCGTCGAGACGGACGTCTCACACGTGGTCGTCGTGATACTGGACGGATTAGGCTGGGACCGGTTCCATCGCGACAGGGACGACCATCGATTCCTGTCGCGACTGGGCGAGCGCGCTGCAGTGACGCCGCTGACGTCGGTGCTTCCCTCCTCTACTGCGTCGGCAGTCACGACCGCTCACACCGGCGCGACGCCCGCCGAGCACGGTGTCTTCGGCTGGGACGTGCGCCTTCCGGACAACGACGTGACCGTCGAGGCGTTTCTCCACGAGTACCACGACGCACTCGCGTCGGTGACGGCCCAACTCTCGCAGGCGCTGTACGACGACCTCGACGGCGAGACGGCCGCCGAGACGCTCCTGATGGTCACCGCCGACCACGGACTGGTCGACCTCGAACCCGGGCCGGCCGGCTGTATCGACGTCCTGTCGGTCGAGGGAGTCGCCGACGCGCTGGCACGCGGTCCGTCCGGCGAGCCGGTCCATCCGTGGGGCGACCACCGTCTGCTCCACCTTGCAGTTCAGCGGGGAGAACAGAATCGCGTCCGTGCGGCACTCGAATCGCGTGGCGTGACGGTGTTCACCCGGGAGGAAGTGCGCGAACTGGGGCTGTACGGCCCGGCGACGACTTCTGCCCTGGACCGACGATGCGGGTCTGCCTTCGACCAGCGATGTGGCGACCTCGTCTGTACCCACCCCGACAGGAAACTTGTCTCCCCGAGTAATCGAAAAGCGGTACCCAAGATCGGGATGCACGGCGGCCCGACAGCCCGGGAGACGCTCGTCCCTTTCGCCGCTGCTCGGCTGTCGGAACTCCGGTAACCTGGCGCCGACTCGGGAGAAGAACAGCGAGAGAACGAGTGATTACCGGGCTCACTCCAGCGAGTCGAACCAGTCCTCGACGCGACCCTCGGAGGCCTGTGAGACCTCGACGGCGCGCTCGATGCCGGCTTCGCGCAGGTCGTCGACCGTCTCGATGCCCGCATCGCGCAGGCGCTCGGCGTAGGTCGGGCCGATGCCAGTGACGGTCTCGACGTCCTCGGCGCCGGGTTCGGTGTACTGCCGGTCGGCGTACCATTCGGACACCTCGGGCCAGACCTCGGCGTGGGAACTCGACGACACCGAGAGGCCGATGTGGCCGGTGGCGTACTCGATCGTCGTCACGTCCCCGGAGCCGACGACGTCGTTGAACGGCTTCGACGCGCCGGCGGGGATGAGGTGGTCGTACTCGCCGATGATCTGCAGGACCGGCATGTCGATGTTCTCGATATCGACGTGGCGGTCACCCAGATACAGTTCGTTTCTGTAGAGCTTGTTCTCCTGGTAGATGTCCGCGAGGAACTGGTCGTAGGCGGCGCCGGCGACGTCGATACCCTCGTCGAGCCACTGCTCCATGCGCGAGAAGTTCTCGACGAACTCCTCGTCGCCGACGTTCTCGGCGAAACGGATGTACTTCGAGACGTAGTTGTCGACGGGGTCCATCAGCGCGAACCCGACGTCCAGGAAGTCCGCCGGGACGTTCCCGAACGTCTCCGTCACGAGGTCGGGGTCGTAGTGCTCCTCGCTGCCCCACTGTTCGAGGATACCGCCCGTGTTCTCGAAACAGAGGCCGGCGGCCATCAGCCCGAGCGCGTTGACTTTCTCGGGGAACAGGGCGGCGTACATCGTCGACATCGTCCCGCCCATGCAGTAACCCAGGACGTTGATCGCGTCCTTGCCCGATCGCTCGCGCACGACGTCGACGCAGTTGTCGATGTAGCGGGTGACGTAGTCTTCGAGCGTGAGGTGCTGGTCGAGCCGCGAGGGCTCGTTCCAGTCGACGAGGTAGACGTCGTGGCCCGCCTCCAGCAGCCGCCGGACGACCGACCGGTCGGGCTGCAAATCGAGGATGTACGGTTTGTTGATCAGCGCGTAGACGATGAGGATGGGCGTCTCGTGGGTCTGTTCGGGTTCGATGCCCGCCTCCTCCGGTTTGTAGTGGAGGAGTTCGAGCTTGTTCTCCTCGTAGACGACCTCGCTGGGGGTCTGGCCCACCTCGACTTCGGTGGCCGTCTCCAGTGCGTCCGGGAGGGCGTCGCTCATCTCGACCGTGTCGGTCCAGCTCTCGATGGCCTGGCGCTGGGTGTCCAGCGCGAGCCCCAGCGGCGTCACCGGGTCGGGGTCGGTGTCGCTGGCCATGTCACTCCTCCAGTTCGTCGAGTATCCGGTCGAGTTTCTCCTCGACGGCGTGCTGGCGGCGTTCGAGTTCGACCAGGCGTTCGCCGACCTCGTCGACGTCGTCGCGCGTCGGGAACCCCAGCTGGGCGATGGTCTCCTGGCTGACGTCGTCGGCGTCCTGGCGCATCTCCATCATGCGCTCGACGAGCTGGCCGTTCGCGGCGGCGAAGGCGCTCGTCGACATCACTTCCTTGAACGCCTCGTTGGCCGAGCGCAGCCAGATGTCGCGAAACTCCGAGGGGTCGACGTCCTCGCCGCCGGCGGCGTCGGCCGACCGCTCGACGAGCTGTTCGGCGGCGTCCATCCACACCTCGTAGGCGCGGTTGTAGCCCTCGATGCCCTCGACGATGGCCTCTTCCTCGACCATCGAGTCCTCGACCGCGTCGGCCCAGGACTCGGCGAAGGTCGCCTGTGCCTTCATGTTCTGCTCCAGCGAATCGGCGACCGCGTCGTTCATGCGTTCCATCATCTCTGTCCACTCCTCCTGGACGTCGTTCGTGTCGCTCATGGGTTGAATATCGTGTGTCCTGCCGAAAAAACCGCCCGATTACTCCTCGACGTCGATCTCGACGGCCTCGGCGGCCTGCTCCTGGACGTCCTGGACCTGCTCGGCGACCTCCTCGACCTGGTCCTGGAGCTGTTCGAGCTGGGCGCCCCACTGCTCGGTGGCCTCGACCGACTGGTCCTCGAGGGACTCGTGGGCCTCGACGAGCATGTCGACCTGCTCCGCGAGCGCGTCGACGTAGTCCTCGCTCACTTCGTCGTAGGCTTCGAGACCGTCCTCGTACTCGGCGGCGACCGTCTCGAAGGTTTCTGCGTGGTTCTCGAGCAGGAAGTCGTACTGCTCGTCGACGGCCGCGCGGAGTTCGTCGACGGTCCCGGCCGCGCCGGGGGTCATCGACTCGACTGCGTCGAGGTAGCTGTGGACGGCCGACCGCGAGAGTTCGACGGCGCGGCGCTGGGCCGACTCCGTGCTGTCGAAACTGCCGACGAAGGCCTCGCCCATGCGCTTCTGGAACTCGACGCTGTGTTCGAGTGCCCGCTGGCTCTGCTGGATGGTCGCGCGCTGTGCTTCGAACGCCGTGGTGACGGGGGTTGCGTACTCCATGTGTATCAGTCTCTGTTCCGTTTGACCGGGATGACGACGGTCTGGACGATGTCGCCCTCTTCGATGTCGAGCGCCTCGCGCTCCGCGTCCGGGATAGAGATGCGTCCGCCGGACTGGACGCGCGTCTTGAACGTCGCCGTCTGGCTCATCGCACCGAGCTGGTTCATGTCCAGCCCGCCAGCACCGGCTTCCATCATCTGTCGCAACATCTCCTGTTGTTGCTCCATCGCCTGCTCGCTCGTCTCCTGGAAGCTCTTGAACATCGGCGGCCACGCCGGCCCGTCGTCGTCGGTCATCGGTCAACCTACACTACTCCCCTCAGATACATAAGAGTTGCGTTGAATACCACCCTATACCACTCAATACCATTCAATGGTCAGCAGCTGTATTCGACCGGTGTTCGACCACTACGTTTTAATAGTCACAATCCAAGATCCATTCATCGATGAGTTCTGACTCGCACAACGCGCTGTTGGACACGTGGGCACAGACGTCCTCACACATGTTCAACAGCGTCGTCGCGGCCAACCGGGCGGCGTTCGCGGCCTTCGGGGTACGGCCGGGCGACGACGGGACGGGTGTAGAGACGAGAGAGCGGATCGAGGCCGACGAGGACCTCCCGGAGTGGCACGTCGAGTTGACGGCGACAGACCGCACACACCTCGGCGTCGGCGACCGCGTGGAGTTCACCAAGACGATCGCCGAGGAGGACATCGCGGCGTTCGCGGCCGCCAGCGGCGACACCAACCCGCTGCATCTGGACGACGACTTCGCCGCGAAGACCCGTTTTAAGGGTCGCATCGCCCACGGGACGCTCGTCGGTGGCCTCATCAGTGCCGCCCTGGCGCGCCTGCCCGGCCTCACTATCTATCTCTCCCAGGACCTGGAGTTCCACAACCCCGTCCGCGTGGGCGACCGACTCACCGCAGTCTGTGAGATCGTCGAAGACCTCGGCGACGACCAGTACCGGCTGACCACCCGCGTCCTCGACGGTGACGACGTCGTCATCGACGGGGAAGCCGTCGTCCTCGTCGACGAACTCCCGGACGACGACTGAGACGGCGACTCGTCCGGCCGATTCTCCGCTTTTCGATACCAGAGTGAGTGGTGGCATCCTCCCCGCGCTGAAGCGCGAGGTTTTGCGCCTGTTCATCCGATAAAACCGTTCACGAGGCGGTGTGACCGTCTCACTTCGTTCGACGTTTGGAGTGGTCCGGGCCAGCCACGTCGGGACTGTTCGGTTCCCGGGGCGCGGAGCGACTCCGCTCACAGCCCTCGGAGGCGGTCGTCGACCGTCCACGATAGCGAGTGCGTGCGGCGCTGAGACCGTTCACTCTCCCAAATCACGAGAGAGCCGGTCCCCCATCCGACACGCTCATAGTGATTATTGTAGATTATTTCCGGATGGCGTCGACCCCGGGGTCGGCGCATACCGGTAAATCGCTACAATAATCACTGTCAGTCCACGACCAGTTCCGTCTTCTCGCGGACGGCGTCGGCCTCGGGGGCGTCGGACCCGCCTAGCAGGCCGCGCGTCGCGTTCTTGGCCCACTCCACGGCCGGCTGGGTGAACGTCTCGACGCCCGCGAGTTCCCCGGACAGCACGCAGGCGGCCTCCATATCGTAGAGGAGTCGGCCAACCGACTCGGCGTCGACGCGCGGGATTTCGACCCGGACGTTCGGTCGCCCCGCCGCGGCGAGACTCGCTTCGGTCGCCTCGAACTCCGCGTCGAGGACGGTCCCGAGGTCGCGACCGCCGAGATAGGAGAGCGCCTCGACGTCGGTCTCGGGGATTGTCGTCGTGGCGTCGGAGGCCGGGCGCTCTGCGGGCCGGACGAACGTGACGAGTTTGTCCCGGCGACCGGCCCGGTAGAGCTGGAGTTGCGAGTGCTGGTCGGTGGCCCCGAGCGCGCGGACGGGGGTCTGGCCGCCGCCGTCTTTCCCGAGGCTCTCGGCCCAGAGCTGGGCGAACCACTCGGCGAACGCCTCCAGGGACTCCACGTAGGGCATCACGGCGTTGACGGTTGCGCCACGCTCGTCGAGGCCGTGTGAGACCGCGCCGTAGGCGTAGGCCGGACAGTCGTAGAGCGACCCGGCGAGTGCATCCGCGCCCGACTGTCCGCCGGCGAGCAGTGCGTCGAGGTCGACCCCCTGGAGCGCGGCGGGGACGAGCCCCACGGTCGAAAGCGCCGAGAACCGCCCGGGGACGCCGACGGGCGTGTCGAGTGCGGGGAGGTCGTACCGGTCGGCGAGCGCCCGGAGTGGTCCTTCGTCGCCCGTCGTGACCACCGTCCGTTCGGTCCAGTCGACCCCCGCCGACTCCATCGCCTCGCGGACGACGAGGAAATTGGCGAGCGTCTCGGCAGTCGTCCCCGAGCGGGAGACGGCGTGGACCACCGTCTCGTCGAGGGGGAGGTGCCCCAGAAGTCGCTCGGTGTGGGCGGGGTCGACGTTGTCCAGCGCGTAGTGGTCGACCGGGGAATCCCCCCCGAGTGCCTGTGTCAGTGTCACCGCGCCCAGGGCACTCCCGCCGATACCGACCGTCAGGACCGCCGCGGGGTCGAACCCGTCGACCGCCCGGCGTATCTCGTCGGGGTCGGCGCGCTCGGGGAGGTTCAGTGCAGCGTACCCGAACTCGCCGTCGGCCCGGCCGCGGGCGATCCGGTCGTGTGCGTCGGCGACGCGGTCGTCGAGGTCGTCGAGGTCGTCCCGCGAGAGTCCCGGGTCGGCGACCGACGCGAGCGCGTTGCCGATGTCGACGTGCATACGAGAGGCGTCGACCGGCGAGGTGTTAGGTTTGGCCCTCTGCCGGGAACCGCCCCGACGTTCTCGCTTCGCAACCGCGGGATCGGACCGTTTTTTCGCCGGCGACCCGTAGCGAGCGACGATGACTGACGCGCCCGCCGAGACGGAGGGGGAGGTCGGATCCGCAACCGGCGGTGAGTCCGCGACCGATGGCGGGTCGACGACCGGCGGCGAGTCGGCGACCGGTGGCGGGTCAACGACGAGCGGCGAGTCGACGGGCGACGAGAGCGACTCGACCTACAGCGGGCTCCCGTCGGCGTTTCCCTACGCGTTCAGGTCGAGCGAGTCGCGACTGTTCAGGTCCTACGTCGTGGTCGGCGGACTGGCCGCGGTGCTGGTGGTTCTCGTCTTCGCGGCAGCGCTGGTGACGCTGATGGGCGAGACCGCGAGCGTCCGGGGCGGGACGTTCACCTTCTCGCGGGCCTTCTTCATCGTCCTGATGGTGCTCGTGTTCGCGCCGCTGGTCGCGCCCGTCCTGCTGGCGGCGCGTCACCACCGCCGGGAGGGGTCGGACCGCCGCTACGACCGCGCGCTCGCGACCGGCGGCTACCTGGTGTTCGTCGGGCTGTACGTCATGCTCGTCCTCACGGTCCCGCCCGAACAGCAAGACCCGCCGTCCGGTCTCTTCGAACCCGTCATCGCACTCCTGTACGACCTCCCGTCGGTCACCGGTGCCGTTCCCCCGCTGGCCGCGGTCGGGCTCCTGTGGGCACTCCATCGTCGCTATCGCTGAGGCGGCCCATTCTCCACGTCACTCCGCGCCACCCTATGTCACACCAGGTCACTCAGCGAGGACGTGGATCGTCGCGTTCCTAACGGTCACGTCGCCCCCCGGGTCGAAGACGGCCCGGACCGGGATCCGCTCGCCGGGCGAGAGCGTCTCGTTGCCCAGGTCCTCGAACGCGGTCAGGCGCCGGTCGAGTTCGTAGCTCGCGCGAACGCTACGTGTTTCGCCGTTGGCCAGCGTGAACCGGACGTCGACCGGAGGGATCACCGCCACCGTCGTCGCGTTCTGCCTGCGCTCGTCGGCCGTCGACTCCACGACCCCGGTGACGACGACCTTCGACCGGTACTCCGTCGTCCCCCCGGAGGTCCAGACCTCGACGTCGCTGACGGCGTATCCGTCGGTCGTGTTCACCGCGACCCGGTCGGGCGGTACCACGCCGCCACAACCGGCGAGTAGCGTAGTCAGGACGACCACGACTGCGACTGTGACGGCCCGGGTCTCGAACTGTCGATTCACGGCGGTCTCTGCCCGGAGTTGGGCCGCTGTCACCCAAATCCGTTGTGGTCGACGCGGACGAACGATCTGTGATACAGACCACACGCCGCCCACCCGAGCCGTATACCGGCCATACGTCGCCGACACTGGGATCTGGGCGCAGGAGCGGGTCATCGAACCCTCCGAGAGCCTACCTTCTCTCCCTGTGACCGGTACATGTAGGGTGTGAAGTTACCGCTCGCTGCGCTCGCGGTAAGGGGGGTGTGCCGGCCACGTTCGGCCCGCGAGCAGGCTCGCGGCCCTCGTAGTCGGCTGGTGAAAT
>Ga0207813_100270_pt1 | contig 35273 bp, 31 predicted proteins | sample A23E3SouthBayCA_2_FD_187730 | JGI IMG/M metagenome (GOLD analysis project Ga0207813, IMG submission 187730) | Aerobic enrichment media microbial communities from Eden Landing Ponds, California, USA - A23 E3 (4) (SPAdes) | ecosystem: Environmental > Aquatic > Marine > Unclassified | place... | reverse complement strand
GGCAGGCGTGGTCGACTACGACCCCGGGGACGCGGACTTCGAGATCGTCGGCGACCTCAGCGACCAGCAGCGGTCGGGTCTCGAACAGATCCGCGAGGTGATGGCCGAACACGGCGGCACGGGACTACAGGAGGCGCTCGACACGGCCGTCTACGACGTGCTCGACCACTTCACCGCTTACCCGGTCCAGGACGAGACCCACTGGACCGACGGCCAGGGTAACGTCCTCCCCGATGCCTTCCTCCTGGCCGACGGCTCGACACCGCGGGACCTGGCCTACGCCGTCCACTCCGACATCGGCGAGGGCTACCTCCACGCCGTCGACGCACGCAAGGGAATGCGTATCAGCGACGAGGAGGAACTCGACGAGGGCGCCGTGATCAAGATCGTCTCGACGGCGAACTGAGCGGGACGAAGAGACAAACGCAACGCCCGCCCTGCGAGCGGTATGTGGGTCGCCTCAAGTTGCAGTCGGACCGTGACCGATCCAGGAGGGGGTTCACCGGAAGGAACGGCAACCGTAGCGCAGACCATCCCGTGAGATGACGACCGATAGGCGACGCTCACTCCCCGACCGGAGACCAGGCCCGGAGCGTCGCGAGGGCGAGTCCGACGACCAGCCAGCCGGCGAGTCCGACGACGCTCGCCGCCGCGTTCGCAGCCGGTGGCCCGGTCTCGACGAGTCCACCGGCGGCCGTCTCGAGCACCAGTCCACGGAAGGCGGCGGGCGGACTCGCCGCGAGCGCGAGTGGGAGCGTTCCGGAGCCCAGAACGCCCTGGCCCACGCCGAGGACGACCAGCAGGTCGAATCCCAGGACGACCACGAGCAACGCGACGACGGCGGCCGCGACTCCCGACCGGCGCGACCGGGCCAGCGACGAGACGGCCATCGCGAGCGCGAGCGCAACCAGCCCGTAGATGCACGTGAGCGCGACGAAACGCAGGAAGTAGGTCGGCGAGTCGACGGTTCCGTGGGAGGCCAGGACCGACGTCGCGGGCTCGCGCACGACCGGCGTCGCCACCCCGAGGACGACCAGCGGAGCGAGGATCGCGACGAGCAGTCCGACGGCCCGGCCGAGATACGCCCCGAGGACGTACGTCGAGCGGTCGACCGGATAGGTGCGGATCACCGCCAGTTCCCCCGTCTCGGCATCGGCGAGGACGGTCCACGTGCCGAACCCGAACGCGAGCACCGGGACGAGCACCTCCACGGCAGTCAGGAGGTCGAGCACGAGCGGCAGGTAGCCCGCCAGTCCGCCCAGCGAGGGGAGCGCGACCACGACGAGCCCGAACACGACCGCGAGCGCGGCGTAGGTCCGGGTCCGGGTCACCGTGTCGAACTCCCGCTGTGCGACTGTCAGCAACTGGCCGACCCGCCGGTCGTTCCACGGGCGCACGGCGTCGCCGCCCGCTGTGTCGCCAGCGGCCTCCGCTTCGTTCCCACTCTCGGTCGCTGGTTCGGCTTCACTCATCCTCGCCCTCCCCGTGCTCTCCGTCTTCCCCGTCCCCCCCGCTCTCCCGGGAGCCGGTACGGACTGTCAGCCCACCGGCCTCGCCGACGAGGTACTGTGCGACGGCGTGCGTGAGTGTCTCGGAACCCGTCTCGCGGCGGAGCGTCTCGGGCGAGTCCGCGACCTGGATGATCCCGTCGTCGAGAACGAGCACCGTGTCGGCCACGCGGTCGACGGTCCCGAGGTCGTGTGTCGCGAGCAACACGGTGTGTCCCTGTCCGGCGAGGTCCCGGATGACGGTGCCGACGTGCTCGGTCATCGTCGGGTCGAGTCCGCTGGAGGGTTCGTCGAGCACGAGCACCGGCGGGTCGCCGACGGTCGCCTGTGCGATACCGAACAGGCGGGTCATCCCGCCCGAGAGGTCGCCAACGGGCCGGTCGGCGACGGCGTCGAGGCCCACCCGGGCGAGCACGTCCGCCGGGTCGATTTCGACGCCCGCGAGGTCCTCGTAGAACCCGAGTGTCTCGGCCAGGGTGAACTGCGACCGGAACGCCGGGTTCTGGGGGAGGTAGCCGACGGCCCGCCCCTCCGCCCCGGCGACGTCGAGGCGACCGCCGCTCGGTGCGAGCAATCCCGCGACGATCCGCAACAGCGTCGTCTTGCCGGAACCGTTCGGCCCGACGAAGCAGTTGACGGTGCCCGACTCCGCAGTGAAGGAGACGTCCGAGAGCACCGTCAGGTCGCCGAACGACCGGCGCAGTGACTCTGCGACGACGACTTCCTCGCCGGCACTGCCCTCGCCGTTCGCTCTCTCGCGGTCCGTCGCTGTCGATTCACTGTCCGACTCCGCCACTGGGGGGTCTGTGTCACTCATCGGTTCGGTTTCGCACCTCCGCGAGTCGCTCGGGGCGGGCGGGGCCGGTCCGGGGGGCCGTGTCGATGACGCCGACGTCTCGGAGTCCCGGGACGCTGGCGGCCACCTGCTGGAGGAGCGAGAGCGCCGGTGACCGGGCGAGCGTCGGTCCGCCGGTGACGCGGCTGGCGGTCACGTCGACGTCGTTGGCCGGCCGGAACGCCCGGTCGACCGTCCCGTCGCCGTCGCGGTCGAGTCCGGGGACCGACCCCCAGTAGTTGCCCGCGCCGTCGACTGTCCAGACGTGGACCGGGCCGCTTCGCGCCGTCACCGGCTGGTCGTTGTCGACGACGTCGTTGCCGGCGACGTGGTTGGTCGGCAGTAACGTTCCGACACGCAACCCGACCTCGTTGTCGACGACCGTGTTGTGGACGACGACCGATCGGCTGGTTCCGACCGTGAGTCCGAGGTCGTTGCCGGCGACGACGTTCTCCGCGAGGTAGGAGGCGTCGCCGATGGCGTAGATCCCCTGCCCGCTGTCGGTCGCGCGGTTCGCCACGAGTTTGTTGCCGGTCGGCCGCGTCATCAGGATGATCCCCGTGGTGGTCCGCCGCATTGCGTTGTCCCGAATCAGCAGGTCCGACGTGTACATCTCGTGAACCCCGTAGCGCATGTCCGCGGCGTCGGTGTTCCGGACGACCGTCCCGTCCGAGCGGTGGAGGTAGACGCCGTCGCGGCCCCCCCTGATCGTGGCGTCCTCGACGACCGCGCGCGAGTAGAGCGTGATGACGCCCATCGACCCGTTTCTCGGCTCGTCGGCCCCACGGACGGTGACGTTCCGGACGACCGTCCGGTCGCTGTACTGGAGCATCACGCCCGTGGCACCCGTACTCACGTGGACGTCCGCGACCAGCGAGTCGTTGGCCGAGGCGAACAGCAACCCCGCGTCGCTCCGGCCGTAGACTCGCATCGTCACGTCGGCGTACCGACTCGCGTTCCCGGCGCTGGGTGACATCGCGTCGACGGGGCCGACCCCGGTTATCGAGAGCGACGTGACCGCCACACGGTCGCTCCGGACGGTCAGGACGGTGCCGTTGCCGTCGCCGTCGAGAACCGTGCCGTTCCCACTGCCGTCAAGGAGCGTGTCGTTCCCGCTACCGGCGGGGACCGGCACGGGGCCAGCCCCCCGTAGCGTGAGCGGTTTCTCGATGGTCAGGTTCGTCTCGTAGCGCCCCGGCGGCACGAGGACCGTTGTGTTCGGCGGCGCGGCGTCGACGGCGGCGGCCAGTGTCGGTTCGTCCTCGCCGACGACGACGGAGACGGGTCGTGAGCGGAGTCGCTCCGCGTCCGTGACCCGGCGGTCGGCCCACGCTGACTGGTTCGCGACTGCCGCCTCGAACGACGCCGGCGCGAGACTCTCGCTTTCACCGGCGGCGTCGAGCAGTCCGGGCCAGTCCTGGACCGTCCCACCGTACTCGTCGGCGAAGTCCGCGGCGTCCGCGCGCTCCCCGAACGGGACGACCGTGGGGCCGGCGGGTGTCCGGGCGTCGCTGCCGACGACGAACCAGGCGTCGCGCCCCCGGACCCAGCCCCGCCGGAGGTCGTTGCCCAGGTCGAGATACCCCTTCCCGGTGACGTACGGTTCGGTCCCGGAGAAGTCGGTGACGAAGACGGCCAGCGGGTCGCCGAACTGGCGTCTGGCGTCCCCGCTCTCGACGTGTGTCACGAGCGCCTCGACGCCGTAGTAGCCGACGACGTACTGGTACTGCCCGTAGAAGACCTGGGCCCGCGGGAGCGCGTACCCCTGTTCTGTCGCCGTGGCGACGTCCACGCCGGTCATCCCCATCGCCAGCGTGTCCTCGAAGGCCACCGGCTCGAGCGCGCCCGTCGAGGGCTGGACGAGGAAGGCGCCGGCGCTCAGTAGGACGACCGCGAACACGACGCCGCCGACGAGACGCACGCTCGCTCTCATCCCTGGATCATCCCCGGTTCACCCCTGGCTCAGCTGGGCGATCGTCTCGGGCGTCACGTCGTCGAACGTCGCCAGTGACCCGCCGTGATCGTCGCGAAACGACTCGGCGTCCGCTTGCTCGGAGAAGGCGATCAGGTCACGCCCCATCGCACCCTTTATCTCGGAGCCGACGACGAACGTGACCGTCTCGGCGTCGACGAATGCCGAGGCGTCCGGATGCGTCGAGATGAGCCGGTCGCCACCGGACTCCGAGAGCGACCAGTCGACAGCCGAGTAGTCGGTCACGTAGAACGCCTCGACCGTCCAGTCGCGGTCGAAGTCGTACTGGAACGCCTCCCAGGTGCTGTCGAACCGTGCGGGGTTGTCGTGACCGGAGGGCTGCTGGTCGGCGTAGAAGATCTCCGTCGACGGCCCCGGGTGGTTCGGGATGACCATCCCGCAGACCTCACACGAATCGTCGGTCGTCAGCGTGACCGGTTCGGGGACGTCGCCGTCACCCGATCCACAGCCCGCGAGCGCCGCGAGCACAGCCGTTCCGCCAAGCAGCACCCGGCGCCGGTCGACGTTCGGCAAACTCCGGGAGCGTGACCGCTCGGGCTGGTTCCGGACCGCTCCCACTGGTTCGTGCCCCGGGTTAGAACTGTCCTCACTGGGGTGGTCACAGTGCGAGCACGTCCCGCCGTCCGGCTGTGTGTGCTGATCCATCTGTCGAATGACCTCGCGTTACAGGATATCTCGGCTGGACGATAGTCAATGCTCCCGTTCGTTCCCCGCATTCGAGAATCGAACCAGCGTTATATTGTGCATGCTGTACACTTCTGTGCGATCGAAGGTGGTCGAGAACGTGAAAGAAGGAGCTGTCGGTCCGGAGTCGGGAGTGGAGGTCAGCGGTCTGGAGTCGGAGTCCGTGGTCGGGAGTCCGAGACAGCAGCACGAGGCAAGGGACGGGATCGTATCGCCGTCATTCAGTCTCGACTGTCCCCTCGACGACCTTCTTTCGGGGGACGACATCGATCGTCGTGTCGTCGCCGATGCCGGTGCCGCCCTCGACGGTTTCGACGCGCAGGACGACGTCCTCGGGGTTCGTACAGCCGCAGTTGACGAACTCGTCCCACTCCTCGCCGACGTCGACGGAGCCAGCGTGGGCCCAGCGGAGGTAGCGCCGGTAGGTGGGTTCGGCCATGTTCTCCTCGAGCCAGGCGCTGTCGGCGACCCACCAGCCGTCGTCGCCGTCCGGGTCGACCTCGGGCGACCGGAAGGAGACGACCACCCGGTCGGCCTGGTCGGTGACCGTCGCCGGGTCGGTCGTGTTGTGATTGCCCGTCCCGGCGACCATCAGTCGCTCACCTCCGCGGAGACCGGCTCGCTCCTGGCCGAGGCCGCCGCAGTCTCGGATTCGAGCCACGACTCGACGTCGAGGGCAGCCATGCTCCCGGTCCCGGCTGCCGTCACCGCCTGCTGGTACTTTCGGTCCATGACGTCGCCCGCAGCGAAGACGCCCTCGGCGGCGGTGGCGGTCGTCGCCCACGCTTGCCCGGACCCGACAGGGGCCTCGGCGGCGTCGCTACCGACCCCGGCGTCGCCCGTGTCGACCGTCCGGACGTAGCCGTCGTCGTCGAGTTCGACCGGCGTGTCCCGGAGGAACTCCGTGTTGGGTTCGTGCCCGACGGCGTAGAACACGCCGCCGACGTCGACGTCCTCGACGGTGACCTCCTCGCCGTTCTCGTAGCCCTCCTTCGGGTGGCCCCCGGGGTGAGAGACGAGCCTCGCACCGGTCACACCATCCTCGCGAGACCCCTCGATCGCCAGGAGTTCCGTGTCCCAGCGGAACTGGACTCTCTCGTGCTCGCGGGCGCGCCGGGCCATGATCTCCGAGGCTCGCAGTTCGTCGCGCCGGTGGACCACGGTGACGGAGTCGGCGAACTTCGCGAGGAAGAGCGCCTCCTCCATCGCGCTGTCGCCGCCGCCTACGACGAGCACGTCGTCGCCGCGATGGAAGGCGCCGTCGCAGGTCGCACACGTCGAGAGCCCGTAGCCCATCAACTCCGCCTCGCCGTCGGCGCCGACCCAGCGGGCGCTCGCACCGGTCGCGACGATAAGCGACCGCGTCGTGACGGTCTCGCCGGTCGAGAGTTCGAGTTCGATCGGGCGCGTCTCCAGCGACGCGGACTCGACGCTCGCGCGCTCGAACTCGGCGCCGAAGCGCTCGGCCTGCTCGCGGCCGCGCTCTATCAGTTCCATCCCGCCGACACCCTCGGGGAATCCGAGGTAGTTCTCGACGTCGGTCGTGAGCGTGAGCTGGCCGCCGGGCTCGTCGCCCTCCAGGACGAGGGGGTCCAGGTCCGCACGCGCGGCGTAGACGGCCGCCGACAGCCCGGCGACGCCGGACCCCGCCACGACGACCTCCCTGGGTGCCGCGTCGCTGGGTCCGGTTGCCACGTCCATACCTCCGTTCCCATCCCCGTCCTCGCCCCTGTTCCCGTTCATTCGATGTACTCCTCGACCGTGGACCGCAGGGCTGCCTCGGCCGGGACACCGACCGTCCGGTCGACCTGTTCCCCGCCGGCGAAGAAGACCAGCGTCGGGACGCCGCGCACGCCGTAGTCCGTCGCGAGTCGCTGGTGGGCGTCCACGTCGACTTTCGCGACGACCGCGTCGGTCGAGGCCGCCAGGCGTTCGACTATCGGTTCGAGCGCCCGACAGGGGCCACACCAGTCGGCGTAGAAGTCGGCGACCACGACGTCGTACTCGGCGACGAGGCCGTCCAGTTCGTCGGCTCCACCGACGTGTACCGGTTCGTCGCGTGTCACTCCCGTCTCGGGTGCTGTCTCTGCTGTCATCGTTTACCGATACGCGTTCCGCGAACTAATAGTTTTGGGGATAGTGTACAATACTATGGAAATAGATGCTCCCCGTTCCGCGCTGGGTACCACGGCGCCGGTCCGCAGCAAAGTCAGTCGAAGAAAATCACACCGTCCTAATCCCCCGGTACTCTTCCCGCCCCGCTGGGTTGCCCCCCATCTTTGAAATGGGTGGGGGTTCGGTCGAGAACTGTATGCATCGCGGGCGGCCGACCGATCCGTCGCGATCGGTCACAGAACTGCGACGAGCGGTCGTAACGCGGGGACTGGCACAGCGACACCGAGAGGTCGGGAGGCAACGATGAGCAGTCACGGTGAACGCTCGCCGGAAGCGGAACTCGGTCTGCTCGACGCGACGATGATCGGCATGGGAGCGATGATCGGCGCGGGTATCTTCGTCCTCACGGGACTCGCCGCGGAGATCGCGGGGCCGGCGGCGATACTGGTCTTCGCCCTCAACGGGGCCGTGACGGCGTTCACGGGCCTCTCGTATGCCGAACTCGCCTCGGCGATCCCCAAGAGCGGCGGCGGGTACGCGTTCGTCCGCGAGGTGTTCGAGGACTTCTCCTCGTTCCTGATGGGCTGGATGCTCTGGTTCGCGTACATGATCGCCGGCGCGCTCTACGCGCTCGGGTTCGCGCCGAACTTCCTCGAACTCCTCCACGTCTACGGGGTCGTCCCGCCGCCCGACGAGGTCGGTGCGCTCGCACTCCCCGTCGTCGACGCGGCCGTGCCGGTCTCGGTCGGGCTGGCGTTCGTCGCAGTCCTCGGACTCGTGAGTCTCAACGCGGTCTCGACGGCCGCCAGCGGGAGCGTCGAGACGATCTTCACGATCATCAAGGTCTCCATCCTCGTCGTGTTCGTCGCCTTCGGCGCGCTCTCGCCGATGTTCTCGACTGCGGAGTTCCAGCCGCTGTTCCCCGGCGGGAAGACCGCCACAGCGATACTGCCCGCGATGGGGCTGACGTTCATCGCCTTCGAGGGCTACGACCTCATCACGACGGTGACCGAGGAAGTCGAGAACCCCCGCGAGAACATCCCCAAGGCTATCTTCGTCAGCCTCGCGGTGACGGTACTGGTCTACCTCGCCGTCGTGAGCATCGCGATCGGCACGCTCGGCGCACAGGGACTGGCCGACGCGGGCGAGGCCGGCATCGCACAGGCCGCGACGGAGTTCATGCCCGCGAACCTCCCCATCATCCAGAACGGCGGGGCGGTCATCGTCTTCGGGGCCGTCTTCTCGACGCTGACCGCGCTGAACGCCGTCGTCATCGCCTCCTCGCGAGTGGCGTTCTCGATGGGCCGCGAGGGCCAACTCCTGGCGTCGATCGGGCGGATCCACCACCGCTTCGGGACGCCCTTCGTCGCCATCGTCGCGAGCGCCGTCGTGATGCTCGGCTCGGTCGTCCTGCCGACCGAGAGCGCGGGCAACATGTCGAGTCTGTTCTTCCTGCTCTCGTTTATCGTGGTCAACGGGGCCGTGATCCGACTGCGACGCGAGCGCCCGAACATGCGCCGGCCCTACGAGATGCCCTACTACCCGGTCCCGCCTGTGATGGGAATTCTGCTGAATCTCCTGCTGACGGGCGTGCTGGTCGTCTATCTCGTCCGTACCGACCCGCTCGCGCTCGGTCTGAGCGTGGGCTGGATCGTGCTGGGTGCGCTGGCGTACTTCGGCGTCGTTCGGAGGGGTTCGGTGTCCGAATCGCGACTGGACGCCACCCCCGAGGGCCACATCGCGGACGCGGAGGACGATTGAACCATGACAAAAGACCTGGAAGTCATCGTCGCGGGCGGGGGTCGTGTCGGTTTCGCCACCGCCGAACTCCTCGCCGACCGCGGCCACGACGTAACGATAATCGAACGTGACGAGGACGTCTGCGACGACGTCGCGGAGGCGTGGATCGCGACCGTCATCGAGGGCGACGCGACCAACCCCGAGATCCTCGAACAGGCGGGCGTCGAGGACGCTGACGTTATCGCCGCGCTGACCGGCGAGACCGGCCTCAACCTCGCGGTCTGTCTCGCCGCCACGGAACTGTCACCCGGGATACGGACCGTCGCCCGGATCGAGCGAGCGAGCGGCGAGGCCTACACGCGATTCGTCGACGCCGTTCTCTACCCCGAACGGGCGGGGGCCCGCGTCGCCGCCAACGAGATCGTCGGCTCGGACGTCCAGACGCTGGCCGACGTGACCGGGAACCTGGATATCATGGAGGTCCGCGTCGCCGAGGACGCACCGGCCGCGGGCAAGCAACTCACCGATATCAACTTCCCGACCGGGACGCTCGTCATCTCCGACGACGACGGCGAGCGGATCGCCCGGCCCGACACGACGCTGACCGCCGGCAAGCGATACGTCGTCGCCGTCGAACCGGACGTCGTCGACGAGGTGATGCGACTCATGCGCGGGTGACCGGAACGCTCGGCGGTCAATCGGCTCCGCCGCTCGGCGGTCAATCGGCCTAGCCGCTCCCCGATTCGGAGACGATCTCGACTTTGCCGTCGCCGACCTCGATGTCGATGAGCGTCTGGACGGGGTGGTCGATGCCCGCCAGCGCGTCCTCGCCGCCGACTTTCCGGATGGCGACGACGATGTCGACGATGTCCGCACCGATGTCGCCGAGCGCCTGGACGATGGCCCGCATCGTGCCGCCTGTCGAGAGGAGGTCGTCGAGCAGGAGGATGCGGTCACCGGCGTCGACGTCGTTGATGTACATCTCGCTCTCCGAGTAGCCCGTCGACTTCGAGAGGGAGACTTCGCCCTCCAGCCCGTAGGACCGCTTGCGGATGACGACCAGCGGGATGTCGGTCATGAGCGAGACGGCCGTCGAGAGATGGATCCCCATCGCCTCGGGGGTGACGATCTTGTCGACGTTCTCGAGTTCGGCGCGCCTGATGATGCGGACGACGACCTCGCGGAGCAACTCGGGGTCGAGCGTCGGCACGCAGTTGCTGAGCGGGTGGACGAGATAGGAGTAGCCGTCCTTGTCGATGATCGGGGCCTCCTCGACAGAGCGTCGGAGACGGTGCATGTGCCGGGATGTGTGCTGACGGGCAAAGAGCTATCGAAGACGCTGAGACCGAGTTCGGGCCCGACTCGACAGAAAGTCGGAGACTGTGCCGCAGTTCAGCTATCGGGGACGCTGCCCTCGACCTGCTCGACGAAACTGCCCATGTTCTGGAAGCGCGTCGAGACGTCGGCGTCGGCGAACTTCGAGCCAGCCCAGATGTCGAGGTCGCCGGACTCGATGTCGCCGCGCAGGCTCTCGACTTCGGACTTGACGTCGTCGGGCACCTGTGGTCCCCAGTCGTCGATGTCGACGACGCCACTGCCGAGCCCGTCGTAGTAGAAGTCCGACTCCCAGTCGCCGTTCCTGACCGCCTGCAGCGTCGGCTCGTAGAACACTTCCCAGTGCCAGATGGGGGAGGTGATGTAGTTGTCGCCGGCGAAATCGCCCATCGGCGCGTCGTAGCCAGTCGCCCAGATGTCCGCTTCGGCGGCCGCCTGGACCGCCGCCGAGGAGTCCTGGTGCTGGGCCATCACGTCGACGCCCTCGTCGATGAGGTTGTTCGCCGCCTCGCGCTCGGTCTGGGGGTCGAACCAGCTGTTCGTCCACCGCACCTGCGTCGAGACCTCGGAGTTGACACTCGCTGCACCCAGCGTGAACGCGTTGATGCCCCGGATGACCTCCGAGATGGGGAAGGCTGCGACGTACCCCAGGGAGTTCTCCTCGGTCATCATGCCGGCGGCGACGCCCGTCAGGTAGCGTGCCTGGTCGATACGGCCGAAGTACCGGCCCATGTTCTCGCGAGTGCGATACCCCGAACAGTGTTCGTAAACGACGTCCGGGTTGTTCTCGGCGACGTTGTACATCGGGTCCTGGTACTCGAAACTCGTCGCGAAGATGACGTCGTGGCCGCTGTTGGTCAGTTCCCGGATGGTGCGCTCTGCGTCTGCGGGCGCGACTGCCGAGACCGAGTCCGTCTCCAGCCAGTCGAACTTCTCGGCGGCCGCCTTCCGCCCCTGGTCGTGGGCCCACGACCAGCCCATGTCGCCCGGTTCGGTGATGTAGATCCACGCCGCGCTCACCGAATCCATCCCCGAGGACGTCTCGGTCGACCCGGAGTCCGTGTCCTCGTCGCTTCCATCCGAGCCGTCACTTCCACCGTCTCCGCCATCGTTCCCGCCGTCCCCGCCGTCGCTTCCGCCGTCTCCACCGTCGCTTCCGCCGTCTCCACCATCGCTCCCGCCGTCGCCACCGTCGCCATCGTCGCCGTCGTCACCGTTGCCGCTACAGCCCGCCAGCCCCGCCAGGCCGGCCGTGCCCAGTCCACCCATCACCTTGATCGTGCTACGCCGCGAAATCCGCCGTCGTGACCCCTCGTCCGTCATGTACGTGCGGGGGGTTGCGGTCCCCCTACGTAACGCTACCGATATCTCCGTAGAATTTCCGAAACGGAACGCCACAAAAGGAGAATAATCCGAACGTTCGTATAGATCCATTGGAATTCATTAAGGGTATTAAATCGAAAACCGTGACAGAAGTGAACGTCGAAGGCGGGTCACCCTCGGCGCAGACAGAAGACGTTATTACAGGTCCACCGCTTGGCTCGTGCAAGTTGCCACCCGCCGAATCGGACGCGTATCTGGAGCTCTCTGGGGTCCGGAAGACGTTCCCGGGTGTCGTCGCGAACGACGACATCGACCTGAGGGTCCGGCGGGGGGAGATCCACGGCCTGCTCGGCGAGAACGGCGCCGGCAAGTCGACGCTGATGAACATCCTCTACGGGCTCTACGAACCCGACGCGGGGACGATCACGCTCGACGGCGAGCGACTCGACCCCGACTCACCGGCGGACGCCATCGCCGGTGGCGTCGGCATGGTCCACCAGCACTTCATGCTGATCCCCCGTCTCACGGTCGCGGAGAACGTCGTGCTGGGCGACCGGACGCAGGCGTCGACGGTCCGAAACGACGACGGTGCGCTGGGCAAACTGGCCAGGGTCCCCGTTCTGAACGGACTGCTGGACGCGCTCACGCTGGATATGGACGCTCCCACGGAGCGACTCCACGACCTGACCGAGGAGTACGGCCTCGACGTCGAACCCGAAGCGCCGGTCTGGGAACTCGACGTCGGCGAGCGCCAGCGCGTCGAGATCCTCAAGGCGCTCTTTCGCGACGTCGAGTTGCTCGTCCTCGACGAGCCGACGGCCGTGCTCGCGCCCGACGACGCCGAGCGACTGTTCGAGACGCTCGAACGACTCACCGAGCGCGGTATCACCGTCATCTTCATCACCCACAAACTCGACGAGGTGACGCGCGTCACCGACCGCGTGTCGGTACTGCGCGACGGGAAGCGCGTCGAGACGGTCGACACCGAGGACGTGACCGAGAACGACCTCGCGCGGATGATGGTCGGCCGGGACGTCCTCTTCGACGTCGACAGACCGAGCGCCGAGGTGGGCGAGCAAGTGCTGGCGGCCGAGGGCCTCGAAACGGAGGACGAACGCGGGTTCGAGGTGCTCTCGGACCTGGACATCGCCGTGCGCTCGGGGGAGATCGTCGGGATCGCCGGCGTCAGCGGCAACGGCCAGGTCGACCTCGCCGAGTCGCTCGTCGGTGTCCGCAAGCCGGTCGGTGGGTCGGTCACCGTCGGCGGTCGGGACCTGACCGGAGAAGGCCCTCGTGCGTTTCTCGACGCGGGTGTCTCCTACGTCCCGGAGGACAGACTCGCCGACGCCACCGCTCCGGACCTGAGTGTCATGCACAACCTGATGCTCAAGAGCTATCGCGAGGACAGTCACCTGGGCCGACTCGACTACGACGCCGCCGCCGAACGCGCCGAGCGTCTCGTCGACGAGTTCGACGTCCGTGGCGTTCGCGACGTCCGCACGACGCCTGCGGGTGACCTCTCGGGGGGGAACCTCCAGAAGCTCGTCCTCGCGCGGGAGTTGAGCCGTGATCCGGACGTCCTCGTCGCCCACCAGCCCACGAGGGGTGTCGACGTGGGTGCCGTCGAGTTCCTCCGCGAGGCCATCCTCGACCAGCGCGCCGAGGGGACCGGGGTCGTGCTCGTCTCCGAGAATCTCGACGAGGTGTTCGCGCTGAGCGACCGGATACTGGTCCTCTCGGACGGGGAGATCGTCGCCGAGACCACTCCCGAGGACGCCGACCGCGAGACAGTCGGGCTCTGGATGGGCGGCTCCGTCGAAGACCCGGCGCTCGCGGACGCGGCGGAGGCGGAACTCGCGGGCGCAGGCGACGATTCGGCAGCCACTGCGGAGGGACAGACCGATGACTGAAACGCCAGGAAGCGTCGGACCGCCGACTGCGTTCCAGATCGGAGGGTCGGCATGGTAGCCGGCTACGAACTGGACGTATCGGCCCGCGAGCGGGTGCCCGCCTGGCTGGCCTACGGGACACCGGTCTTCACCGTGGCCGCGGCGCTGGTCGTCAGCGGCGTCGCGCTGCTGGCGCTCGGGGTGAACCCGGTCGCCGCCTACGGTGCGATGTTCGTCGACACGCTCACGACGCCCTTTGGCATCACCGAGGTGCTCCTGCGGGCGGTGCCGCTCGTCCTCACAGGCCTCGCCGTCTACCTCCCGCTGCGGGCCGGACTCTGGAACGTCGGCGCGGAGGGACAGCTCTACCTCGGCGCTATCGCGGGCACCTGGATCGGGATCAACGTGGACGGTCCCGGCTTCCTCGTCGTCCCGGTGATGCTCGTCGGTGCGGGCGTCGCGGGCGGGCTCTGGGGGCTGATTCCGGGCCTCCTGCGCGCCCGCCGCGGGGTCAACGAGATCATCGTCACGCTCATGCTGACGTTCGTCGGCGTCGAACTCGCGGGCTATCTCGTCCGCGGGCCGATGAAGGGCGGCCAGGGGAACTTCCCGGTGAGCGAGACGCTCCCGGACGCGGCGCAGTTGCCCGCGATCGGCAATCTCCTGCCCGACTACGGTCGTATCCACGTCGGCGTCCTCGTCGCAATCCTGGCGACTATCGCCATCCGCTATCTGGTCCGCCGCACCGAGACGGGCTACGAGGTCACGGTGACGGGGTCGAACGCGGAGGCGGCCGAACAGTCCGGCATCGACGTCGAGTGGGTCTACGTGTTCGTCCTCGTCGCCGGCGGGGTGCTGGCGGGGATGGCCGGTATCATCGAGATCGCCGGTATCCAGGGGCGCCTGCGTCCGGAGTTCTCGCCGGGCTACGGCTTCACCGCGATCCCCATCGCCCTGCTGGGTCGCCGCGGCGCGCTCAGGGTCTTTCTCGCGGGTCTGTTCTTCGCGATCCTGGTCGTCGGCGGGTCCAGCATGGAACTGGCCTTCGACGTGCCCGCTGCCATCGTCGAGGTGATCCAGGCGCTCGTCATCCTCTTTCTGATCACGGCGGAGTTCTTCAAGCGCTACCGGATCGGCATCGAGCGCGAAGACAGAGAGGAACCGGCCGGGCCGACGGCCGCGGGGGAAGCCTGAAATGACCGGTGTCTTCGCAGGGGTGGCCTGAATGGTGGGCTTTCTCGCGGGGTTGCTCGACGCGACGGTACGGGCAGGGACGCCGCTCCTCCTGGCGGCGATGGGCGAAATCATCAGCGAGCGCGGGGGCGTCCTGAACCTCGGCGTCGAGGGGATGATGCTCGTCGGCGCGCTCTGTGGGTTCGCGACGACGGTCGTGACGGGGTCGCCCTGGCTCGGCTTCGCCGTCGGGACGCTGGCTGGCGCGGCCTTTGCCACCATCCACGCCGTCCTCTGTATCAGCCTGAAGGCCGACCAGGTGATCAGCGGCGTGATGCTCACGCTCCTTGGGACGGGACTCACGACCTACTTCGGGCAGGCGTGGATCGGCAAGGATATCGACGGCTTCGACACCGTCACGTTCCCCATCGTCGGGGAGTTCCTCGTCGACCTGCCGGTGGTCGGCACTGCGCTCTTCCGGAACACGCCGACGGACTACCTGGCTATCATGCTCGTCCCCGTGGTCGGCTACTTCCTCTTCCGGACGAACCTCGGGCTGGAGGTGACGGCCGTCGGCGACGACCCCGAGGCCGCGGACACGATGGGCGTGCCGGTCTTTACTGTTCGCTACCTCTGTGTCATCCTCGGCGGCGCCTTCGCCGGCGCGGCCGGTGCGCACCTCTCGCTGGCGTTCTCGAAGCTCTGGACGACCGGGATGGTCGCCGGGCGCGGGTGGATCGCCATCGCGCTGGTCATCTTCGCGCAGTGGCGGCCGTGGCGGGCCCTTGTCGGTGCCTACCTCTTCGGCGGCATCGAGGCACTCATCCTCCGCTCGCAGGGGCTGGACCTCGCGCTCGGCGCGGACACACCCCTCGCGAGCGTGATCAATCCAGCGGTCGAACTCCTGACGAACCCGCAGGTGATGGCGATGTACCCCTACCTGGCGACCGTCGTGGTGCTGGTCGCGACGACACGCAACTCGCTCAAACAGCGGGTCGGCGCACCGTCGGCGCTCCTGGACAACTACAGTCGCGAACTGGAGTGAAGCCGTAGCGGAGCGGCCGGCGAACCGGCGCTACTGCGCCTCTCTCGCGGTCACTGCACGGCGCACGGCTGCCGGAAGACCCGCCTGACATCACGCTTGCCCCGCTCCGTGGCGACTTCGACCATCCCCCGCTCGGTGAACACTTGCCCCCAGTCACGGTAGTACAGCGGGAACTCCCCGTCGACGTAGTTGACGTCCGCGTCGTCGTCGACCTCCGCACCCTTGGTCCCCTCCTCGTTCTCGACGGTGACGAGCGTCTCGGCGGTGACGCGAGCGATCTCGTCGAAGACCCACTCGCTCTCGGGGTGGACGTGCTGGAGCGTCTCGACGCTGAACACCGCGTCGAAGGACTTGTCGTCGAAGGTGGGGAGCACCGCCTCGATAGTGTCGTGATAGAACTCGCCCCGGGTGTAGAGATCGGGGTAGGTCTCGGCCATCACGTCGAACGCGTCGGCGTTGACCTCGACGCCGTGGAGGTCGGAGAAGCCCGCTTCGGAGAGATGTGCGAGGTGTCGCCCGGAGCTACAGCCCAGTTCGAGGACGCTGGCGTCCCTGCCGACGTGCTCGCCGAGCGTCGCACGGAGCGCCTCGCTCGTCTCGTTCGGCCCGAGGTGGGCGTAGAATTCCGGGGAGTACGTCCCGGTCCGGTCGGCCCACTCTCGACGGACTGTGTCAGGATCCACACACCTGTTTCTCCGGGAGCGCGTATACCACTGTCGACCGCGTCGCGCGATACTGGTGGTGCCGTTCGACGATAGAGTGATTCAAGCCGTCGTGGGCCCGAACCCCGCTAGATGTCGAGGTCGTTCAAACTGATACCGGAGGGTGAGACGCCAGCGGGCGACCCGCTGTACAGCCTCTGGTCGACGCGGGCCGACGGGTTCGTCCTCGAAGACGCCACCCGTGCCGAGTTGCGAGCGTGGGCGGCAGACGCACCGGAGGGGGCCGACGTACCGGACGTCGACGAACTGGTCGCGGCCGTCGAGCGCCGGGCCCGTCGCGCCGGGTCACACCGCTACGAGGACGCCTCGGAGTTCCTCTCGGGTGAATGAACGGTAGTGACGAGTAGTGGCGAGTGTGCGGGCGGTCGTGGCGACAATGACTGGCACACACCACCGACCGGGACAGCGTCGGGGGGAGCCAACACGCTTATTCGATCCACTCTCCGAGTGTGACCAACCGCGATGAGCACCGAGACGCCCGAGACCGACGAGAGTGATTCCGGTTCCGACCCCGACTCCGGCGCCGACCGCGAGTCCGACGAGCCCGAGGCCTACCTGCAGGCCTGCCGGGAACTCGTCGACCGGATCCTCGCCGGCGAGATCGAGCGCGACGACGTCGAACGCGCCAAGAAGGACGTCTGCGGGACGTACTCCTCGCCGAAGGTCCCGCGCAACTCCGACCTCATCGACTTCGGACCCGAGGACCGCCGCGACGAACTGGAAGAGGTTCTCCAGCGCAAACCCGTCCGGACGGCGTCGGGTGTCTCCCCCGTGGCGATCATGACCTCGCCACACCGCTGTCCACACGGGAAGTGTCTCTACTGTCCCGGCGGCCCGGATTCGGAGTTCTCGAGCGCGCAGTCCTACACCGGGCACGAACCCGCCGCCGCGCGCGGGGTGCAAAACGACTACGACCCCTACGGCCAGGTGCGCCTGCGTCTCGAACAGCTCCGCCAGATCGGCCACCCCGTCGACAAGGTCGAACTCATCCTCATGGGCGGGACGATGACTGCTCGCTCTCACGACTACCAGGAGTGGTTCGTCAAGCGCGCGCTCCAGGCGATGAACGAGTACGACCCCTCCGGTGAGCCACAACCCGCCGAAGACGAGAGCTTCGCACAGGACCCCGAGGAACGCGAGTTCCGGTACGTCGAGGACGTCATCGCCGAGAACGAGACGGCCGACGTCCGCAACGTCGCGACCACCTTCGAGACCAAACCCGACTGGTGTGACCCCGAACAGATAGACCGGATGCTCGACCTGGGGGCGACGAAAGTCGAGGTGGGCGTCCAGACGACGTTCGAGCGGATCAACCGGGAGATGCACCGCGGGCACGGCACACAGGACGCCATCGACGCCAACCGTCGCCTGCGGGATTCGGGGTTCAAGGTCGGCTTCCACATGATGCCCGGCCAGCCCGGCATGTCGAAGGAGATGTGCCTGGAGGACTTCCGGCGGATCTTCGAGCGGACCGAGTGGCGACCCGACTTCCTGAAGATCTATCCCACCCTCGTCGTCGAGGGGACTGCCGTCTACGACTCGTACCACCGCGGGGAGTTCGACCCACTCGACAACGACGAGGCGGCCGAACTCGTGGCGGAGATCAAGTCGATGATCCCCGAGTACACACGCCTCCAGCGCGTCCAGCGGGACATCCCCGCGGACTTCATCGAGGGCGGCGTCTGGAAGTCCAACCTGCGACAGCTCGCTCGCCAGCGCATGGACGAGCACGGCTGGAGCTGTGACTGCATCCGCTGTCGCGAGGTCGGCCACCACGACGACGACCCCGGCGAGGTCACGCTCGATACGACAACCTACGAGGTCGCGGGTGGCACCGAGCACTTCCTCAGTTTCGAGGACCGCGAGCGCGGGATCCTGGTCGGGTTCTGTCGCCTGCGGTTCCCGAACGACCCCGTGCGGCGCGAGCTGGCGGACGCCGCGGTGGTCCGGGAACTCCACGTCTACGGGAGCGAAGTGGGCGTGGGCGACTCCGCCGGGGAGGGCGGCCACCAGCACCGCGGATACGGCCGTCGGCTGATCGCGCGAGCCGAGGAACTCGCCGCGGACGCGGGGTACGACAAACTCGCCGTGCTCTCGGGGATCGGCGTCCGGCAGTACTATCGCGAGAAACTCGGCTACCGCCAGGACGGACCGTACGTCTCGAAGCGGCTCTGACCTGGTGCCTGCGGGCCATCGCGACGGCGAGAGCGACGCCCGTCAGACCACGGCAGCTCGAGGACGGGACGGAGTGTAGAAGCGTCCCGTCCACCGGGTCGTGCCAGTGACAGTGGTGGTGGCCCGCAGCATCCGAGACAGTTCCTGTACGTGCGGGATGGAACTGCGGGCACCTGCTGGTTTCGAGAACCGACTGTTAACCGTTCCCCTGAAACAATCAAAGGAGTGTGGTGGAATTGGTCGACACTATCAGCACCCGGATACACCCGATTCGAAGGTGCCGACGATGGGGAGCCGAAACCGCTGAAGCGGTCGGCAGTCCCGCCTTCAGTCCATCCGCTCGAGGTCCATCGTCTCGCTCACCCTGATCCAGCGAGAGGATTTACGTATTCGCTCTCGTGTAGTACATCGCCGGTGGCGCGTTGTCTTGCGATTCGTGCCAGGAGGACCCGAGTCGAGATCACGTCTCGGGAGAACTCGAACGGACGATTGCGAGTCCTCGGTAAAGACCGAGGCTGTCTCGACAGCCGTCTTCCCGAGAAGAATTATAAAATGGGATTAACTAACACTGGCTATCGTGTATATCGGGGTCACGTATGGGTGCGGACTTTGACGAGATGCTCGACGCACTCGGGGCCATCCAGCGGCGGCGAGTGCTGGTCGCCCTCCTGGAGTCACCAGACCATTCGATCCACGGTATAACGGAACTCGAGACGGGGACGGAGTTCGGTGAGGACATCGTCGCGATGAAACACGTCCATCTGCCGAAACTCGACGACTACGGATTCATCAGATGGAACGAGGAATCTCACGCGGTGTGGAGGGGCGAACGGTTCGACGAGATCGAACCCCTCCTCGAACTGTTGGACGAGAATGTAGACGAATTTTCAAACGGCTGGCTGTGACACGGGAGTTTTCGGTGGGTTTTTGTCTAGATGGACTGTTACGGTCCGATGAGACATGGACGGTGTAGTACGTGAAATAGTGGTCGCACTCGCCGCTGCCGAGGATTGTGACCCCATGGAACTCGACTTCGTCCTCCAGGACCACGTCGACGTCGAGGCGATCGAGTCACTGAAAGCACATCCGAGCGATTCGTGGACGCTCTCGTTCGAAGTGCCCGGCCACAGCGTCACCGTCACAGGCGACAGCATCGTGCTCGTTGATGGCGAGAGCGCCGAGGGCGGACTCCTCGCATAGGCGCTGACGGTCGGTCCTCGACGCCGGAGATACTCCGTGGACAGTCTGCGGTCCATTGCGTCATCTGTTTCGTACGCTGTCACTCGGATACGGGAACCTCGGGTACGAGAACCTCGGATTCGAGAATCTCGGGTACGTGACGACGACGGGAAACCGAAATCGCCGGTGCGGTTGCCGGTCCCGTCCTCAGGCCATCCGTTCGAGGTCCATCGCCTCGCTCGCCTCGATCCACGCGAGGGGGTTCTCTGTATCGTAGATGACGACCTGCCCGTCCTGTTCGTAGGCCTCGGTCGCGGCGACACCCTCGCCGTCCACCGGGTTCGACCGGACGTCCGGGACGCCCGGGGTCTCACTGTCCGCCCCGTCTCCCTGCGTTGGGTCCGTCATTGTCCTCGCCATCCGGTATGCTACACCGTGCCATGAATCTTCTGGCTACGACAAGTGTGACGGACGGGGGTCGGGAGGTCCGGACGGAGTCCGGTAGACACCGATTACTCGACCGACGACGAACCGGCAAGCCGTGGGTCTGCTCCCGGACCGACGAGTGTCTGCCCCCGGACCGCGACTATTTTGGGCGGGGGTCTCCAAGGCGTGGTATCCATGGAACAAGCGGATCTGTCGGGGTTCGGTGGCGGGGACAGGCCTGCCGACGAGGCCGAGGCGGTGGCGGACGACGACGGGCAGGTCTCGACGGTGGTCGACGCCGACTCGATGCGCTTTCCCGACGCCGAGGGGGCGGTGACGATATCCGTCACGCAGGTCGACTACACTGTCGAGTACCGCGGCGACGACGAGTTCCCCGTGGTCCACGTCTTCGGCCGCAGGGAAATCGAAAACGGTGACCCGGTACTCGAACATATCGAGGTCTACGACTTCGAGCCGTACTTCTACGTGCCTATCGACGACGCCGACGCCGAGACAATCGCCACCTACGACGGCCTCGTCGACTACCGCGAGACCGACGCCGAGGGCGAACCCTTCGAGTCCATCCGGGGCGACCGCCTCGCGAAGATCGTCGGGCGTACCCCGCGTGACGTCGGCCAGGTCCGCGATGACTTCGACCACTACGAGGCCGACATCCTCTTCCCCAATCGCCTGCTCATCGACAAGGACATCAAAAGCGGCGTGCGCGTCCCCGAGCGCCGGACCCCGGAGGGGACGATCCGTATCCCCCATCAGGAGGTCGAAGCCGTCGAGGCGAACGTCACGCCGCGGGTCAACTTCTTCGACATCGAGGTCGACGACCGGCGGGGCTTCCCCGAGGACGGCGAGGAACCCATCGTCTGTCTCACCTCCCACGACTCCTACCGCGACGAGTACGTCGCCTGGCTCTACCAGTCGCCCGCCGGCGTCGACGGTCCCGCGGCGCTCGACGCGTACGAACCTATCCAGGACGACTTCGAGGCCGACGTTCGCGTCTTCGACGAGGAGGAAGCGATGCTCGAAGCCTTCGTCGAATACATCCGGGAAACCGGTCCAGACGTTATGAGCGGCTGGAATTTCGCTGACTTCGACGCCCCCTATCTGCTCGACCGGATGGAGGAACTCCAGAGCCCGAACCACGACTACGACCTGGACATCGACCGCCTCTCGCGGGTCGACGAGGTCTGGCGCTCGGACTGGAACGGGCCGGACATCAAAGGACGAGTGGTCTTCGACCTGCTCCGGGCCTACCAGGCGACGCAGTTCTCCGAACTCGAATCCTACCGCCTCGACGCCGTCGGCGAGGTCGAACTCGGCGTCGGGAAGGAGCGCTATCCGGGCGACATCGGCGACCTCTGGGAACAGGATCCCGAGCGCCTGCTGGAGTACAACCTCCGCGACGTCGAACTCTGTGTCGAACTCGACCGCAAGCAGAACATCGTCGCCTTCTTCGAGGAGGTCGCCTCGTTCGTCGGGTGCAAACTCGAAGACGCCCCCACCGCCGGCGACGCTGTCGACATGTACGTCCTCCACAAGGCCCACGGCGAGTTCGCCCTCCCCTCGAAGGGCACCGTCGAGTCCGGCGAGGAGTTCGAGGGCGGCGCCGTCTTCGAGCCGATAACCGGGGTCCGCGAAAATGTAAGCGTTTTGGACTTAAAGAGCTTGTATCCGATGTGCATGTGGACGACCAACGCGTCTCCCGAGACGAAGGTAGACCCCGAAGAGTACGACGGCGACACCTACCGTACGCCGACAGGCCAGCACTTCCGCACGGAACCTGACGGGATGATGCGGGAGATGATCGACGAGCTTCTATCAGAAAGAGAAGATAAAAAAGAATTGCGGAATTCACACGAACCAGGGTCTGAAGAGTACGAACGATACGACAGACAGCAAGCTTCTGTCAAGGTTGTGATGAATTCTTTATATGGGGTGTCTGGGTGGGATCGGTTCCGCCTCTACGACAAGGACAGTGCGGCGGCAGTCACCGCCACCGGTCGCGAAGTCATCAACTTCACCCAGAAATCCGTCAATGAGTTCGGCTACGACGTAATCTACGGGGACAGCGTGACCGGCGACCGCCCCGTAGTCGTCCGCGACCCCGGCGAGATGATCCGGATCCTGCCGATCGAACAACTGTTCGAAGCAGCGACAGACGAGATCGATTCGGGCATCACTATCACTGCTGACGGAGGTGTGGCGACGACGGTAGCGGATCCGAAAGAACGGCGACATCTCGACGGTTGGGAAGCACTCTCGCTCTCGTCGGAGGGTGGCGCCGAGTGGCAACCGATCGAACAGGTGATCCGTCACGAGACGGACAAAGACGTCGTCAAACTCCAGCACAAGTTCGGTGAGTCACAGACCACCCGAGACCACTCGTACGTCGTCGAGGACGGCGACGGGTTCGAGGAGGCCACCCCGCAGGAGGTCGACTCTCCCCTTCGAGTCCCCGGGCTTCCGGACCTCCCGGAAGTGACCGAGATCGACGTCTACGAGGTGCTTGACGGATACACCAGGGAGTACGAAGATGGACGGAGCGTCGGGAGTGAGAACGCGGAAACGAAGGTCAAGCGCGTCCATGCGGACGACGAGTGGGTCTGGTTCGGGCACGAACACCACCGCGACCAGTCCAAGACAGTCCGCATCAAGCGTCACGTCGATCTCAGCGGTGAGGACGGTAAAGCGCTCGTTCGACTGCTGGCCGCATACGTCTCGGAGGGGAGTTCCTCCACGGTCGAGACGACCAGTTCCCGGTTCGGTGCGAGCATCTGCGAGGAGCGACGCGAGTGGCTCGAAGGACTGCAGGGTGACTATCAGCGGCTCTTCGACGGTTCGACTGCGTGCGTCATCGCAGCAGATACCGGTGACGATCGGACGGTCGAATACGAAACGGAGAACGGGTCTGCCAGTGTGACGTACGACGACGGAACGCAGAAACTCCAGATGATGAACGAACTCGCTGCCGTCTTCTTCCGCGAGTTCGCTGGACAGACGTCTCGCGGCAAGCGGATCCCCTCGTTCGTCTTCCACCTGCCAGATGGCCTGCAGGACCTCTTCCTGGACGTACTTGTCGAGGGTGACGGTTCGCGCGAATTCCCACGCTACAGCGACGAATACGCCGAACGGAACTTCGACTTCGAAACGACGAGCAGGCGTCTCGCTGCCGGACTTTCGACGTTACTCACCCAGCGTGGCAAGAAACACTCCCTCAAGTATCGTGATAGCAAGGACTCGTATACGATTCGGACGTGTGACTGGTACCGAGGCGGACGGGATCCCGTTCTGAGAGAGGTCGACCACGACGGATACGTCTACGACCTCAGCGTCGCCGAAAACGACAACTTCGTCGATGCAGTCGGCGGGATTGTTCTCCACAACACCGACTCGGTCATGTTAGAAATCGGGGAAGAGGTTTCGAAAGAGGACGCCATCGAGCACTCCTTCGAACTCGAGGAGCGGATCAACGACTCCTACGACGACTTCGCGCGGGAGGAACTCGACGCGACGGACCACCGCTTCCAGATCGAGTTCGAGAAGCTGTATCGGCGGTTCTTCCAGGCGGGCAAGAAAAAGCGCTACGCGGGCCACATCGTCTGGAAGGAGGGCAAGGACGTCGACGACATCGACATCACGGGCTTCGAGTACCAGCGCTCGGACATCGCACCCATCACGAAGGAAGTCCAGCTGGAGGTCATCGAGATGATCGTCCACGGTGAGGACATAGAGAACGTCAAAGACTACGTCCACGACGTCATCAGCGACTTCGACGAGGACGGTGACGTCAGCCTCGACGAGATCGGCATCCCGGGCGGTATCGGGAAGAAACTGGACAACTACGACACGGACACCGCGCAGGTCCGGGGGGCGAAGTACGCCAACCTCCTGCTCGGGACGAACTTCGGCAACGGCTCGAAGCCAAAGCGGCTCTATCTGAAAAAAGTCCATCCCTCCTTCTTCCGGGAGGTCGAAGCCGAGATGGGCCTCGATCCGGCGGAGGACCCACTCTACGGGGAGTTCAAGCGCGACCCGGACGTCATCTGCTTCGAGTACGAGGACCAGATCCCCGAGGAGTTCGAGGTCGACTGGGACAAGATGTTAGAGAAGACGCTCCGTGGCCCGATCGCTCGCATCCTCGAGGCGCTCGACGTCTCCTGGGAGGAGGTCAAGAGCGGGCAGGAACAGACCGGTCTGAGCAGTTTCATGTGACGGGATAGGCACGGTTCGTCGGCTGTGCCGGCGACACCGCGGCGTCAGTCGGTGCGGAACTCGAAGCGAGCGCCCCCCTGCTGGCTGTCCGTCACGGTGACGTCCCAGCCGTGGGCTTCGGCGATGTGTCTCACGATCGAGAGTCCGAAGCCGGTCCCGTCGCTGTGGGTGGTGTAGCCGTGTTCGAACACCGTCTCGTGGTCCTCGGCGTCGATCCCGCACCCGTCGTCGGCGACGAAGAACCCGTTCCCGTCCGCGAGCGGTCCGACCGTGACAGTCACTGGGGGGTCGTTGTGGTCGAGGGCGTTCCGGAAGAGGTTGGCAAACAGGTGCTTCAGCTGGCTACGGTCGCCATCGACGACGGGCGTCTCCGCCTGTACACGTAACCGACCCTCGTCGCGTTCGAGTTCCTCCCAGGCGGCGCGGGCAACCGGTTGCAGGTCGAGTACGACCGTGTCTTCGAGTTGGGTCTCGCTCCGCGAGAGCACGAGCAGGTCGTCGATGAGAGCGTCCATCCGGTGGAGTGCCGACTCGGCCCGTTCGAGGTGAGTGACGTCTTCACGAGTCCGTGCGAGTTCGATCGACCCCGTCGCGACGTTCAGGGGATTGCGGAGGTCGTGACTCACGAGAGACGCGAACTCTTCGAGGCGTTCGTTGCGGCGTTCGAGGGCGGTGGTGCGGGCGGCCAGTTCCTCGCGAGTCCGCACCCTGTCGGTCACGTCGCCGAAGATGGCGACCCGCCCCAGCGACGTTCCGTCGGTCCCGATCGGCGAGATTCGCAGGTCGTAGTGTCGCGTCTCGCTGTCGCTCTCGACGGCGATGGTCCCTTCGAACTCGCGCGTGTCGACGAACCGGTCAGTTTCGACCCCGGTGTCGGCCAGGAGATCGCGTATCGACATCCCGACGAGCGTCGACCGGTCCGTCTCGAGCGCGTCGAGCGCCGCGGGATTGGCGTCGACCACGGTATCGTCCCGGTCGAGCACCAGTGCACCGCTGTCCATACTGTCGAAGACGGTCGCGCGAGCGATAGGCCCCAGGTCGAGAAGTCGATAGCGCCCGACTGCGACGGTGAACGCCGCGCCGGTCACGAGGAAACCGAACGGCGTCGGGTCGACAGGGACGAGCCCGGTCACGTACAGTATCGAACACAGCGCCGGCACGAGAAACGCGACCAGGACTGCCCCGGACCGGCCGCCGAACAGTCCGGGTGCGGGGTCGCGACGCGTCGTGAGTATCATCCAGACCGACGCGGGGACGACGAACAGGAGGACGTACGCGATCCAGAGGCGGTGAACGGGTCCGAACTGCTCGACGAGCACTGGCAGCGAACTTCCCGGCGAGACTCGCTCGGAAGCCCGCCAGAGCCCGTGCAACGGATTTGTCAACACGACGAGATACGTGCCTGCCGAGACGGCGAGCAACGCGCCCGTTCTGGTCGGCCGGAACCACTGGTCACGCCCCCCGTACGCCGCCGCGAACAGGAAGGCACTCGGGGCGACCGCGACCACACCGGCGTACCCGACCGCGTTCCACGCGAGGACTGCCGTTCGCGTGGGGGCGCCGATCCGCAACGCATCGCTGACTGCCCAGACCCCCGCCCCGGACAGCAACCCCAGGAGCGGCCACACGCCTCGCTTCCTCCGGTGGCGCCATAGCTGTGCCACCAGACCGAACGAGACCGCCCCGCTCGCTACCAGTAGCAGGGTGTATGGGTTCCCGAACTGGTACCCCATCGCGGATTCGTCGGTGATGCAGCCCCGTAAAACATGTCCGCCGAGTATCTGATGTAATAACGGGGTGCCCCTCCCGGCGGTGGGACCGGAACACGCTGGCCCCGACGCCCAGCCCCCGGTTACGGAAACGAGAAAATATTTTCGAGGAGTCCGAATCGAGTCGCGAAAACCCGAAAGTATTATCAGCGACAGGACCCTGTTTTCGGTTGACCGAAACACATGGCAGTACTCGAAATAGACGACCTACACGCGAAGGTTGCGGAGGAGGGCGGCGAACGGATCCTGCGCGGTGTCGACCTGGAGGTTGAGTCGGGGGCTATCCACGCGCTGATGGGGCCCAACGGCTCGGGCAAGTCGACGCTCGCGAAGGTCATCGCCGGTCACCCGTCCTACGAGGTGACAGGGGGCAACGTCCGGCTCCACCTCGAAGAAGACGAGTTCGGCGACGTCGAGATCGACGAGGCCCACCGGACGTGGGACCTGCTCGACCTCGAACCGAACGAGCGGGCGGCACTGGGAATCTTCCTGGGATTCCAGTACCCCGCCGAGATCGAAGGGGTGACGATGGTCAACTACCTCCGGACGGCACTCAACGCCAAACTCGAGGAGCGCGAGGAACTCTTCGAGGACGAGGAGGAAGACGAAGCCGAGACGGGCGAAGCGACCAAAGAAGACGCCGCGGGCTACGACACCTCGCCGATGGAAGGCCCCGCCGACGAGGGCGAGGTCGGCGTCGCCGAGTTCCAGCAACTCCTCCAGGAGAAGATGGAGCAACTCGACATGGACGAGAAGTTCGCCAGCCGCTACCTGAACGCGGGCTTTTCCGGCGGCGAGAAGAAACAGAACGAAGTGCTCCAGGCCGCGGTGCTCGAACCGTCGATCGCCGTGCTCGACGAGATCGACTCCGGGCTGGACATCGACCGCCTGCAGGACGTCTCGAAGGGCATCAACGCACTCCGTGACGAGCAGGGCGCGGGCATCCTGCAGATCACCCACTACCAGCGCATCCTCGACTACGTCGAACCCGACCACGTCCACGTGATGCTCGACGGCGAGATCGCCAAGTCCGGCGGTCCGGAACTCGCCGAACAGCTCGAGGACGAGGGCTACGACTGGGTCCGCGAGGAAGTCTACGAGGCGGCCGACTGACCGTGACCGACGCTATCGACACCAGCGACACCACCACACCACACAAATCATGAGTTCAGATCAAGACCACCTGAAAGACACCGACACCGAGGCCCGTTTCGAGTTCAAGAAAGAGGAAAACTCCGCGTTCCAGAGCGAGAAGGGTCTGACCGAGGAGACGGTCAGGGTCATCTCCGAGGACAAGGACGAACCCGAGTGGATGCTCGAACGGCGTCTCCGGGCGCTGGAGCAGTTCCAGCAGATGCCGATGCCGACCGATTGGCCCGGGCAACCGGACCTCTCGGAGGTCGACATCGACGAGATCGTTCCCTACATCCGCCCCGACATCGAGACCCGTGGCGGCGCCGAGAACTGGGAGGACCTCCCCGAGGAGATCCAGGACACCTTCGACAAACTGGGCATCCCCGAGGCCGAGAAGAACGCCCTCTCGGGCGTCGGCGCCCAGTACGAGTCGGAGATCGTCTACCAGAACATGCAGGAGCGCTGGGAGGACAAGGGCGTAGTCTTCTGTGACATGGACAAGGCCGTCCAGGAGCACGAAGACATCGTCAAGGAGTACTTCATGACCAAGGCTGTGCCGCCCAGCGACAACAAGTTCGCGGCGCTGCACGGCGCGATCTGGTCGGGCGGCTCGTTCGTCTACGTCCCCGAGGATACGAGCGTCGACATGCCCGTCCAGGCGTACTTCCGGATGAACTCCGAGGGGATGGGCCAGTTCGAACACACGCTCATCGTCGCCGAGGAGAACTCCGAAGTTCACTACATCGAGGGCTGTTCCGCGCCGAAGTACTCGGCGTTCAATCTGCACAGCGGTGGCGTCGAAGTGTTCGTCAAGGAGAACGCTCACGTCCAGTACTCGACCGTGCAGAACTGGTCGAAAAACACCTACAACCTCAACACCAAACGCGCCATCGCGGAGAAGGACGCCACCATGGAGTGGGTCTCCGGGTCGATGGGGTCGAAGGCCACGATGCTGTACCCCTCTACCGTCCTGAAAGGTCCCGGCGCCACCGACAACCACATCACCATCGCCATGGCTGGCGAGGGACAGAACATCGACACCGGCGCGAAGGTGTATCACAACGCGCCCGACACGAAATCGACCATCGAATCCAAATCCATCTCCAAAGACGGCGGCCGCACGAACTACCGCGGCCTCGTCCACATCGCAGACGGTGCCGAGAACGCCTCGACCTCCGTCGAGTGTGACGCACTGATGTTCGACAACGAGTCGACGTCGGACACGATGCCGTACATGGAGATCCAGGAGAACAAGGTCGACGTGGCCCACGAGGCGACGGTCGGCAAGATCGGCGACGAGGACGTCTTCTACCTCCAGAGCCGCGGCCTGGACGACGACGACGCGAAACAGATGATCGTCGCCGGATTCATCGAGCCGCTCACGGAGGAACTGCCCATCGAGTACGCGGTCGAAATGAACCGGCTCATCGAACTCGAGATGGAGGGCTCGCTCGGGTAACCCCCGTGGGAAATTCAACAATGAGTACGCAGGTACACCCCGACATCAGCGAACAGCAGGTCCGCGCGATCAGCGAGGCCAACGACGAGCCCGAGTGGCTCCTGGAGACGCGTCTCGACGCGCTCGCGGCACTGGAGGACCTCGACATGCCGGAGGTCATCCGGACCCCCGGCCGGACGTGGACGAACCTCACCGACCTGGACTACGAGACGCTCGTCGACCCCGAGAACCAGGCCGAGGAGAAAGAGTGGGTCGAGGCAGAAGGCGCCGACGTCCTGTCGATCCACGAGGCCATCGAGGCCGACGAGGACCTCGTCCGCGAGCGCTTCGGCAGCGTCGTCGACCCCCAGCGCAACTACCTCACCGCGCTCTCGACGGCCCTCTTTACGACCGGGACCGTGATCCACGTCCCCGAGGGCACCGCCGCCGAGGACGTGAAGATCCGGACGACGATGAACTCGCGGTCGCTGTTCAACTACACGCTCGTCGTCGCCGAACGGAGTTCCGAAGTCACGATCCTCGAACGGCAGTCGACGGGCGAGGAAATCGAGGGCAATCGCTTCTACAGCGGGATCGTCGAAGTCGCCACGGAGGCCAACGCGAACGTCCAGTACGGCGCTCTTCAAAATCTCTCGGAGGAGACCTACAACTTCCAGGTCAAGCGTGGCCACGCCGCCGACGACGCGACTGTCGACTTCATCGACGGCAACCTCGGCTCGCGCCTGACGAAGACCTCCGTCGAGACGCGCCTCCTGGGCGAGGGCTCGGAATCGCAGATCGTCGGTGCCTTCTTCGGCCACGACGACCAGCACTTCGACCTCGGGAGCCGGGTCTGGCACGAGAACGAACACACCACGGCTGACCTGGTGACTCGCGGTGTCCTCGACGACGAGGCACGCTCGGTCTACGAGGGCGTCCAGGACGTCGGCCGCGAGGCCTGGTCGACGAGTTCCTACCAGCGCGAGAACACGCTGATGCTCTCCGACGAGAGCGAGGCCGACGCCTCACCCAAACTGATCATCAACAACCACGACACGGAGGCGAGCCACTCCGCGACGGTCGGACAGGTCGACGAACAGGACCTGTTCTACATGACCTCCCGCGGACTGGACCCCGAGACGGCCACGAACATGCTCGTCGAGGGCTTCTTCGTACCCGTCCTCGAGGAGGTCGCGGTCGACGAACTCCGTGAGGACCTCGAGGACCTCGTCGCCGAACGACTCCGGGCGTAGGACAGGGGACGGCTGTTCGCCGTCCGTCGTAGTTGTTCGCCGTATTTGTTCGCCGTTCGTCGAAGGATTATTCGTCGTCTGTGGGCTCCCTACCGTTCGATTTCGGCAGTTTCGTCTATCGATTCCAACACACCTATGTGGGCGACCCGCACACGGTCAGTATGAGCGACGAACTCGACCGGGGACTGGAGGGTATCACCGTCGCCGAGACGCGTCTGAGCCACATCGACGGCGAGGCCGGCGAACTGGTCATCGCCGGCTATCCCGTCGACGAACTCGCGCGCAACGCCACCTACGAGGAGAGCGTCTACCTCCTCTTTCACGACCGCCTCCCGACGAGCGAGGAACTCGCCGACTTCCGGGCGGACCTTGCGGGCCGCCGCGACATCGGCCAGGAGGGACACGCGGTCCTCGAACGCGCGGCGAGCGAAGGGAAACCCGCGATGGACGCCCTGCGGATGGGGGCCGCGGCGGCGACGCTCGGTACCGACGACGGCGACCCCGAGACCGACGCACTCCGGGCCATCGCCGTCTTCCCGACGATCGTCGCGGCGTACTGGCGCTACCGGCAGGGCGAAGAGCCCGTCGAACCCCGCGCGGACCTGCGCCACGCCGCGAACTACCGCTACATGCTGACCGGCGAGGAACCCGACGCGGCCGAGGTCCGCGGCCTCGAAACCTACCTGAACACCGTGATCGACCACGGACTCAACGCCTCGACGTTCACCGCGCGGACGGTCGTCTCGACGGAGTCCGACGTCGTCTCGGCGGCCACAGCGGCCGTCGGGACGCTCAAGGGTCCGCTCCACGGCGGTGCGCCCGGCCCCGTCCTCGACATGCTCAACGAGATCCACCGGACGGGCGACCCGGAGGGGTACGTCGAGGAGACGCTCGACGCCGGCGAGCGACTGATGGGCTTCGGGCACCGGGTCTATCGCGTCCGGGACCCGCGTGCGGCCGTCCTCGAAGCCGCCGCCCAGCAGTTCTACGAGTCGAGTGGCGACGCCGACTTCTTCGCGACCGTCCGGGCCTTCGAGGACGTCGCCGTCGAGATCCTCGCCGACCGCTACCCCGAGCGCCGCCTCGACACGAACGTCGAGTTCTACACCGCGGCGCTGCTCGACGGCGTCGGCGTCCCGAAGGAACTGTTCACGACCAGTTTCGCCGTCTCGCGGGTCGGCGGCTGGATGGCCCACGCGCTCGAACAGCTCGACGACAACCGCCTCGTCCGGCCCCGCTCGCGCTACGTCGGTGTGACCGACCGGGCCTGGACACCGGTCGACGAGCGGGACGGGTCCGGCCGCGCCGACACCCCGGAAACCGTCTGAACGGTTCACTCGGTGCGAACAGCCCGTTCCTTGGGGGTTCGTTCGTCTGCCAACTGGGACAAATTCGCGTGAATCCGAGCTAGCTGTCGTCGGGGTTCAGGGTGATGGCGTGGGAACGTGAGACCGATGCCACTGCTCGAACCGCCGGCCCGACCGCCCGACGCCCGGGTCGTCGTCGAACCCGATGAGTCGACGACGGACGCGCTCGTCAGGGCAGCCGAGCAGGCGGGCGTCGACCTCACGGGACCCGGTGCCTGGGTACAGGACCTCGTCGACGGCCACGCGCTCGACCGACTCTTTCTCGACTGCGACCCCGAGGCAGACGACGGACGGGCCACACTCCTGCTCGAACTGTGGGAGCACGTGTTCGTCCTGACCCCCACCACGGTCGAAGTGTACCGGTGAGTGTCCGGGTGGTAACCGGCACTACGGAGCCGACCGGAGCGTAAGGCGTATCGGCGCGCCCGGCCCAGAGCAGGTATGAGCCTCGACGACCTCACCGAGACGGTCCAGGACAACTACGGCGCACTCGACGAGGAGCTCGCCGTCACGACCGACCGCGAGACGCGAAACGAACTCGCGATGCTCGAAGCCGCCCTCGACCCCGAAGACACCGACGAACTCGTCCGCCGGGCGGTCCACATGCTCTTCCAGAGCACCGTCGAGACCGGTCGACTCGATTTCCACCTCCGGTCGACCTACGACGTTACCTACGACGAGTATCTCTCGGGCATGACCTTCGACGAGATGACCGGCGCCGACCAGTTCCCCCAGAGTGGGGACCCCGACGACCGGCGGTATCAGTTCTAAGACGACCTTTTTTCCGCTCGGGTGTCCTCGGGCCGCCTTCGGCGACCCTGCGGGTACCGCTCGCGCAAAAAAGCTCGGACAAAAAAGGCGCTCGCTTCGCTCGCGTGATCCACACGAGTGGGCACCGCGAGCGAGTGTGGGCTCGGAAGTCGCAGCCCGCGCAGCGAACGACGTGAGCGAGCAGGACCGTCCTCCGGCGACCGCCTCGCTTCGCTCGGCGGATGCTAGTTCGACCGCAGGATTCTGTGCAGCGCGCCCAGCAACAGGTCGTTCTCTCCGTCCCGGGTGGTCTCTCCGAGTTCGAACTGGAACTCCGCACCGTCGGCTGCGAGCCAGTTGACGAAGTTCTCCGGGTGTATCCCGCCGTATTCGCCGGTCCCCGGTCCCCGGTTCGACGCGCCCCCGTGGGCCGCACAGACGAGTCCGTCGTCGTTCCCGGAGTCGTCGTAGCGAAACTCCGTCAGGTGCCCCGACTCCGTCTCCGCTATCGGTTCGGTCCCGATTCGCCGCCGCGTCACGACCGGGGACCAGGAGTGGGCTGACTCGACTACCGCGGGGGACGGCGTGGCTCACCCGAGACGGGCTCTCGACCCGTCGCCGCGAACGTCTCGGACAGCAGGAGACACTTACCCCGGAATCTCGGCCGGTTCGAACTCCGTGAGCCCGAAGTACGTGATCAGCACCGCGCCGAACCCGATAGCGACGAGGAGTGCCTGGCCGAACGTTCCCAGCAGCGGCACCCGACCCAGCAGTTCGAGTCCGACGACGAACAGCCCGGCGCCGGCCGCCGAAGCCAGGTCGACACGTTCGACCGGGAGTTGGCGCCCGATCAGGTAGCCGAAGACGACGTAACTGTAGACGACGATGCCGAACTCGACTGCGAGGCCGACGACACTGAGCGGGAGGAGCACGAGAGTAAAGGCCATGTAGACGAACAGGACGAGCAGCGCCAGCCCGGCGATCGAGCCGACGACGCCGCTGACCGCGGCGTGGTTCGTGACCGAGTCGCCGACGTTCGCGAGCAGCGCTGGGTTACGCCGGGCGATCAGTCCGCCGACGAGTGCCAGCGCGCCGACCTGGAGCAGGAAGCCCGCCGGACTCCGCGTCGGCGTCTGGTCCTGCAACTCGCCGACGACGTCGGACTGTCGCGCGACGAGCGCCCCGTCGGCCATCGATACTTGGCCGCCGAGGACGTCCAGCTGGCCCGCGACGATCGCGCTGTCGGTGAGGGTAAGGTTGCCCGCCAGTACGCGGACGTCGCCGACCTGTCCCTCGATCCGGAGGTCGCCGCCGACGACGAACAGGGGTGCCGTCACGTTGGTGTCGGCGGGCACGGTCACCGACCCCCCGCCGACGACGAGCGCGCTGGTGCCGGCGGATCCAGCCCTCGCTCCGGCGGACCCGCTCCCGGACGACGCGCCCCTCGTCGTGGCCCCGACGTCGACCGACCCGTTCCCGCCGAGCGTGTGGTCCCCCTCGAAGACGACTTCCATCGTCTCGGGCTCGGCGCCGCTCCCGGCCAGGAGGAGCAAGACGACGAGCAACAGTGGGATGATCTCTGTGGGGGTCATCCCGACACCTCCTCCGGTGGTTCCGTCGGCTGCTCGTTCCTGCGTGCGGCCGCGGCCATCCGGCGGACGTAGATCCCGACGACGAGTCCGAGAAAGAGCAGGAGCGCGAGCGCGTTGACGAGGTTGAGGTGAGTGAGCAGCCCGACCTCGGCGTGGTCGAGATAGAGCGCGACGGCGGTACTGGAGAACGTGGCGAGCCAGCCGGCCATCCCGACGCCGATAGCCGAGTGCGTGCCGATGGTCTCGGCCGTCGAGAGGTCCGGCCAGAGCGCGAAGTTGAGCGTCGTGTAGAAACTCACCGTCAGCGAGTAGAAGAGCGGGTTGACGATCGAGGGCGCGTCGCGACCGAGCGCCGGGAAGACCGAGGCCACGCGCAGGTCGGAGGTGTAGAGGACGTACGTGAACCCGAAGAGGGCGAAGACCCACAGGAACAGGCCGTTACGGTCGAAGTTGACGTAGAGGACGCCGGCCATGAGCGCCCCGACGACGTGGACGGCGGCGATGGCCAGCCGCGTCGAGAACTCCGGCGACTGCCAGGACGTCAGGATGAGCGCCGGCGTCTCGATGATCCGCAGAAACCCCAGACTGTCGATGAAGAAGACGCCGAACATCAGGACGACCGGCGCGACGAACCCCAGACTCCGCGTCTTCACCGGGACGTCGTGACAGAACCGCCCGGTACCGAACGCCTCGTACTGGGTGGCGAGATCGTCGACGAGGTCCTCGACTGGCGAGAGGAGTTCGAACGCGACGATACCTAACACGACGAGTCCCGGGGCCATCGCGGCGACCATGAGCTGGCTGAACGCGCCGATAGACCACTCGACGGGGACGGCGTTGGCGAGGAAGTAGGTGGCCGCGGTGATGACCGCCGCGACGGGGCCACGGTCCGGAACGGGAACGAAATCGATCGCGAGGCTAAACGAGACGGGAAAGCCCACACCGAGCGCTGCCGAGGCAGTGACGATCCACGCGCCGAACGCCGGCACCGTGCGGATGTGCGGCGCGGCCGCCGTCAGGACGAACTGCACGACCAGCACGCCGAAGAGGAGCCTGAGTTTGGTCCGGAGGTCGGTGCTCCAGCCCCGGCGGTCCATCGTCACGCCGGCGACGACGGCGACGAGGAAGGTCAAAAGCGCCAGTGCGGCCATCCACGTCGAGACGGCGGTGTGGTCCATCCCGACGAGGCGCGTCCCGAGGTCGATCAGGCCCAGCTGGACGAACGTGACGTTGTAGTAGTAGCCGGCGGTCATCAGCACGACGAAGAGCAGATAACCCAGGACTGTGTGCCACTCGCCCGCTCTGACGTGGTCGACGAAACGCATACCGGCTCTCACTCGGGACGTCTCACGGCGCGCAAATAGTCGTTTGCCCGGTCGAGACGGACCGTCGAGGCGAGAAACACGGAACCGTCCTGTGAGTCCAGTGAGTCTGACCCGGTGAACCAGCAGACACGGCGCGCGCTGTCGAGCGTGCCGGAGCACTGCGGAGGCCGCGAGACCTATCGTGCGAGGTCTTCGTGAGCGGAGCGAACGAAGGCTCGTCAGAGCTTGCTCTGACGGTGGACGAGCATCGCAGGCGAGCGACCGCAGGGAGCGAGC
>Ga0207813_100269_pt1 | contig 35278 bp, 35 predicted proteins | sample A23E3SouthBayCA_2_FD_187730 | JGI IMG/M metagenome (GOLD analysis project Ga0207813, IMG submission 187730) | Aerobic enrichment media microbial communities from Eden Landing Ponds, California, USA - A23 E3 (4) (SPAdes) | ecosystem: Environmental > Aquatic > Marine > Unclassified | place... | reverse complement strand
ACACCGCCGGCCACGCCGACCGACGCGCCGACGGACGCGGAGACCGCGACGACCACGGGTGCCGCGTCACCGACGTCGACGGCCACGCCGACCCCGTCGCCGACTGCCACGCCGGAGCCCTGGACGAAGCCGCAAACGCCCAACCAGCCCGTTGACGACAAAACGGACGCCAGGGCCGGCAGTCGTATCAAGAACGTCACGCTCGTCAACACGGTATCGGCGGAAAACGGGTCTGGCTACTCGAACTTCGATATTCTGGTACACGCGAACACGAGCATGGAGAACATCGACCCGCCGGAGTACGGCACCGTCGAGGGCGAGCCGTACTTCCTGGTGTACGTCGACGACCAGCTCCTCGAGCGGTCGGAGCGGGTCATCCAGGCCGAAAACGAGGAGTTCACGCTCGACGTTCGCGCCACCGGACTCGACCGGTTCGAAGCCGGTGAACACCGGCTGACGGTCAAACTCATGGACGTCGACAGCCAGTACGACGACGTGTACGGCGTCGAGAACAAGACGGTCCGGCTCGCGCCCGAGTAACGCTCTTTTCCGTCGGCTCCTCCCGAGTACAACTCTTTTGCGGCGGTCCTTCCCGGGCGACCCCAGACGCCAGTCCGCTGTGGCTCCCCGACTACTGCCCGTGTCGCGACCGGGATTCGGCGACGGCGAGTTCGCTGCAGCCGGGACAGAGCGCGACCTGTTCCCACTCGCCGCCGGTCTCGTACTCGATGACCACGTGCGACCGCGGGAGCGGCGTGTCGCAGTCCTCGCAGATGCCGACGGCGTCCGCCCGATGGTCGTTGGAGACGGATCCTCCGTTTCCACGGGTTTCGGACTCGCTCTCGTCGGTTCGGCTCGTCACGTCCTGAATGCGGTCGCGCCAGCGGGACATACTCGTCGTTGGTCCCGGCCGACCATCACTACACGCACGATAAGGGCGCTGTTGCAGTTTGCAACGGTCACAACTGCAGATCGGTTGCGCTCCGAGAACCGGACCACGACGGTACACAGCGGCAGCTCAGGCGCTTTCGAACAGCAACTCGAGGAGCTTCCGCTGGGCCTCGCGGAGGTGCGAGGCGAACGTCGGCTGGGTGATGTCGAGCATCGCGGCGACCTCGCTGCCGGTCCGGCTGCGCGGGGACGCGAAGTAGCCGCCGTAGTGGGCGGTCTGCAGCGTCTCGAGCTGGCGGTCGGTCAGGCTCGACTCGACGCGGTCGCGAAAGCGCACGTTCGCCTCGAACGAGGACGCCTGCGTGCGCCTGGCGAGCAGCGAGGTCCCGGGGTAGGTCTCGCGTACCGAGTCGACGAACTGCCGGACCCCCGTGCTCCGGGAGACCGTGACTGTGGCGCGGACCCCGTCGTCGGTCGTCTCCGCGTCCGTGACGACCGCGCCGAGCGACGCGAGCGTCCCGGGGACCGTCCGCCCGTCGTAGACGACCTCCAGCACCGCCCCGTCGTCGCGGTCCCTGAGATGCGTCGCGTCGACCACGCCTTCGATCTCCCGGGCGGCGTCGACGACCGCCTCTGCCGCCGCGTCGACGACCACGAAGACGCGGATCGGCCCCTCGCGGGTCACGGTGGCGCTCTCGAAGCGGACGGTCCCGCCGGAGACGGCCGCCAGTTCCGACAGGAGCGCGTCGCTCGTCGGGATCGACAACACCAGTTCGACCGTCGTGTTCCCGAGCGCGAGCGCCCGCAACTCGATGGACGAGAGGGCGTGCTCGGCGGTCCGCGCCGCCTGCTCGACCGCGGCGCCGACCGGCCCGTCGAACGCGCCGACCGACCGCCCGTAACAGACCAGCACGCCGTGGGTCGCGTCGTCGCCGCCGACCGGGTGCGCGACCACCGACCGGAAGCCCGCGTCGAGCGCTTCCCGCCGCCAGCCGACCGACTCGAACCCGGCCGAGATGTCGCGTTCCGAGACCGTCCTCCGCTCGGTCACGACGCGCGTGACCGGCGGGTCGTCGCCTTTCTCCGGCGGGCCGTCCTCCGGCGGGACGTCCGCCGCCGGTGCGAACGAGAGGGTCGAGAGGAAGCCCCCGCCGTCGCCGGCGCTGGCCCGAACCTCGAGGTCCCCGTTCGACGTGACCGTTCCGAACCACGCGAACGAGACCTCGTCGGCCGCCGCGAGTTCCGAACAGACCGCCTGCTGGACCGCGCTGGTCGACGTGGCCGCGAGTATCCGGCGCTCGGCCCGCCGCTCGACGTCGACCGCCGCGGCCAGCCGGTCGCAGGCGGCCCGGTACCGCTGGTTCTCGCGGCGGGTCCGCCGGAGCGCGCGGCGGTCGCCGACGCGGTCGAGCGCCAGCGCCGTCGTCGAGGCGACGAGCTGGAGGAAGGCACACAGGTCGGCCGTGAGGTCCCCCTCCCGGCGGGCGCCGGCGACGAGGACGCCGTAGTCCCCGAGCGGGACGGCGACGCCGCCGGCGAAGTCCGTCCCCGGGAGCGCCGCGAGCGGGAACGCGTCGGCGGGGACGGGAGTGAGCTCACCGGTCCGCGCGGCATCGCGAACGACCGGCTCGACCTCGGAGTCGTCCTCGCCGGACCCGGAATCTCGGGATTCGTCGTCCTGGTCGGCGTCAGGTGCGTCCGCGCCCGCGGCGCCCCGACGGTATCCGCTCGCCTCGCTTCCGACGGGGCGAAGCGCCGCGGTCTCGTCGCCCCTGAGGTAACAGCCGATCTCGATCCCGGTGTCGGCCCCGCCGAGGTCGTCCGTCAGAGCGGTGAGCCGCGCGACGACCCCTTCGCGGGTCCGGGCGGTCGCGACGCCGCCGTCCGGGTGAGCGACCGACAGCAACGCCCGCTGGAATCGTCTCGGTCGAGTGACGTCGGTCAGCGAGACGACGACGCCCTCGACGGTCGGCCCGTCGCTGTAGGCGTAGAGCGTCGCCTCGAACACCGCGTCGCGCTCGGTCCCGGTTCCACGGAACGAGACGCCGGTCCCGGACCCCTCGCCGTCGAGGACCGAGACGAACGCCTCGGCGACCCTGTCGACGTCGGCCGGGGCCACTGCCCCGCCGAGGTCGGCCGGGGGAGACGTGTCCATGCCGACGAGCGCCGCGGCGGTCGGGCTGACGTACCGCGTCTCGGCGGCGGGGTCGAGGATAACGACCGGGAGACGCGCGAACGCGGCCCCGAACGAGTCTGACGGGTCGGGCGGACAGAGATCCATCACGACCACCTCGGCACCCGCACGAGCGGCTGTCGTCGCGCCATTGAACCGGGAAACGCCGCCTCGTACCGTTATTATCGGTGCGGTAGCGGTACTTACCATCCGTATAATAACCCCGCGGGGGCGCGAGGGAACGGCACATGTTACGAGCGCGTCGACGACCGGCCGCTGACGAGGTCGGTCGAGCAGCCGGAACGGGGCCGCCCGACCGCCCGAAGCGACCGCCCGACCGCCCAGTCGACCGCCCGAAGCGACCGACCGATCGCCCGAACCGTCCATTTGACCCACCGAACCGACCGCCCGATCGTTCGGATAGCGCGGTCGGACGTTCGAACCGTCCGCCCGATCAGGCGAACGACGTCTCCGAGCCGGCCCGGAGAGGACATCGAGCCGACTCGGCGCGTCGGCGGGGGGAGCATGGACGCTGACCGGCTGTTCAGCGTCGCCGTGGGCGTGATACTCCTGGCCGGCATCGGCGCGACGGCGACGACGCTCCAGACCTCCGTCGAAACGACGCCGGACGAGGCGATCGACGTCGACGAGGCGTCACTCCCCGTCGGCGCCGACGACTTCGGCAGGTACGACGGAGAGGACGACGGCGCGAACTCGGGCTCGAACCAGGGCGACAGCGGGGGTGCGTCGACGAACCCCGACAGCGACAGCGAGCGAGACGGGAACGCGAAGTCGGACTCGTCGTCCGCAAAAAAGGAGACGCGGCCGGCCAGCGGCGACAGCGAGAACGACGGGGACTCGAAACAGCCCATGGACGGCGGCCAGAATCAAAACTCCGGCGACGGGTCCGACGAGTCGCTCGGTGAGAAGTACAAGGACGACGATCAGTCGCTCCTCGAGTGGCTGCTCTCGCTGTTGCGGTCGCTGCTCGCGCTGATCGCGGAGTTGCTCCCGCTCGTCGTCCTGCTCGGGCTGGCGGCCGTCGCGGTCGCCGAGCGCGAGCGCATCGCCGCCTTCCTGTCCCGGTTCGTCGACAGCGGCGATGGCGCCGATGACCCGGACGGGCCGGCACCCCGTCCGGCACCCACGAACGACGTGGCGCAGGCGTGGTACGAGATGGTCGCGCTGGTCGACGCGGACGTGAGCCGGACGGCGAGCCCGCGCGACTTCGCGAATCGAGCCGTCGCGGCCGGCGCCGACCGGTCGGCGGTCGAACGGGTCACCTCGGCGTTCGAGGAAGTGCGCTACGGCCACGCGGAGGTCACGCCCGAACGGCGCCAGCGCGCACGCGAAGGGATCGCCGACATCCGGGCACAGCTGGGGGTGAACCGATGAACGCGACGCGAGTCGGGGTGGACCGATGAACCGCCGCCGGCTCTTGCTCGGCGCCGCCGGCGTCGGGCTCGTCTTGCTCTCGGTGGCGGGCACCAGCCTCGTCGCCGGCCTGTTCCCGTCGGGGACGGCGCTGTCCGTCCTCGGGAACGACTACGCGCTGGTCGCCGTGTTCGGCGTCGCGGCGCTCCTCGCGGCGGCCGTCGTCGTCGCCCGCGGCGGAAGCGTCGACCAGACCCGAATGCCGGATCCCGAGTCGGCGACGGCGGTCCCCGCACCGGGCGACCCGCTCGCGGAGACGCTCTCCGACTGGCGGTTCGCCGTTCCGTTCGCGGGTCGCGACCTCCAGTCGCGGGTCCGCGAGCGCCTCCGCGACGGCGCGGTCGAGGCGGTCCGGGGGACGCTGAACTGCGACGACGCCGGCGCACGGGAACGCGTCGCGCGGGGGACGTGGACCGACGACCCCCACGCCGCGGCGTTGCTCGCGGACGACCGGTCGCCGTCGGTACGCGCGCGGCTGACGGCCACGTTCCACGGCGATTCCTGGTTCGTCTACGCCGCGCGACGCACCGCCGGCGCGGTCGCGGACCTCGACTCCGGCGACGCCTCACCCGTCGACCCGGGCGCGGCGGCGACCGACCAGCGGTCGGCTCCGTCCCCGGCGGCCGGCCCGCATGCTCAGACGGGGACGAGAGCTCCGGGAGCCGCGCCGGACGCCGTCGCCGACGGTGGGGCCGATCGGACTGCGGACCCGCGAGACGGAACGCCACAGCGCGAGCGAGCGGGTCGGCAGGACGGAGCGTCACCGCGCGACGTACCGAACCGGCACGATGGGCCGAACCGTCGTGACGGGAGGTCGGAGCGATGACCGAGGGCACGGTCCGGCGGACGAAGCGCTGGCGCGGCGTCGTCGCCGTGTCGCTGTTCGCGCTGACGGCGGGGCTGCTGTTGAACCTCCCGACCGTCCTCATGCTGGCGGTCGTCGGTGTGACGTTCGCTCTCTACCCGGCGCTGACGGGCACGCCCGACCCGACGCTCTCGCTGGACCGGGAGCTCGGCACCGAGAACCCCGACAAGGGCGAGGCGGTCGACGTGACCGTCGAGGTGCGAAACGACGGCGACGAGACGCTGCTCGACCTGCGACTCGTCGACGGCGTCCCGCCGACGCTGCGCGTGACCGACGGGACGCCGCGCCAGGCGGGCGTCCTCCGGCCCGGGAGTTCCCTCTCGTTCAGCTACACCGTGACCGCCGAGCGGGGGAAACACGTGTTCGACCCGGCGACGGCGGTCGTCCGCGACCTGAGCGGCGAGCGCGAGGTCGAGGTGTCCGTCGCGAGCGAGACGGAGATCGACTGCACGGTCGCCGACGCCGGGATATCCCTCCGTGAGCAGACCCTGCCCGACGTTGGCCGGATCACGGCCGACGACGGCGGGAGCGGCGTCGAGTTCCACCGCACGCGGGACTACCAGCGCGGCGACTCGCCCAGCCGCATCGACTGGAACCGCTTCGCCAAGACGGGCGGGCTCTCGACCATCGAGTTCCGCCGCGAGCGCGCCGCGAGCGTCGTGTTGCTCGTCGACGCCAGAGCGGCCGCCTACCGCGGGCTCGACGGCGACCCGCACGCCGTCGCCTACGGCGTCTCCGGCGCGCGACAGGCCGCGGCGAGCCTCTTCGGGAGCCGCAACCGGATCGGGCTCGCGGCGCTCGGCCGGTCGCCCGTCTGGGTCCCGCCGGACGCCGGACGGAGCCACGTGGACGACATCGAGGAGACGCTCGCTACAGACGCGACGTTCGCGCCCACGCCGGGCGACGGCGAGGCCGACCACGACGACCAGCTCGCGCAGCTGCTCGAACGGCTCGACGACCGCTCGCAGGTGCTGCTGTTCTCGCCGCTCGCCGACGACGCGGCCGGCGAGGCGGCGCGGACGATCGAGGCCCACGGCCACGCGATCAGCGTCATCAACCCCGTCGTCACGGCCGACGACGGGCCGTTACGCCGATTCGCGAGCGCGGAGCGACGCCACCGCGTCAGCAAACTGCGCAACGCCGGGATCCCCGTCGTGGAGTGGGACCCCGACCGGGCGCTGGCGGCCGCCGTCGACGACGCGACGCCGGAGGGGACAGCATGAGCAACGGAACACCCACGAGCGGCCGGACGCGCCGAGCGCGCCGGACCGACCAGACACAGGAGACGGAACAGGCAGATCAGACACCGCAGACGGTCGGCGCGAACCTCAGACCGACGCGCGTGAGCGGGGCGCTGTCGGTCCTCTTCGGTCTCGGCGCGCTCCTGTGGCTCGACGCCGGAGCCGTCTGGACCCCGCTCGCGATCGAGGGCGTCGGACTGGTCGCGCTGATGGCCGGAGTGACGCTGGTCCAGCGCGACCACCGACTGGCCGGCGGCGCGCTCGTCGCGGCCGGTCTCGGAACCGTCGTCGGTGCCGTGGCGGTCCTCGCGATGGGCGCCCCGGAGCCGGCGATCGCCGTGCAGTTCGGCGTCGGGATGGTCGGACCGGTGCTCCTGGCGCTCGGCGTCGCGCCGTGGCGCGCGAGCGGGTCGCGCCGGCTGGTGAAAGCGGGCTCCGCGCTCGTGTTCATCTCGGTCTGTGCGACCGGGGTCGTCGAGGAACCGGAGCTCGGGACGCTGTTGCCGGGCGCGGTGCTCGCCGTGCTCGCGTGGGACGCGGGAGAATACGCGATCGGACTCGGCAGACAGCTCGGCCGCCGCGCGCGGACCTACCCCACCGAGGCCGTCCACGCGGTCGGGTCGGTCGCGGTCGCGGTCGGAACGGTCGTGGCCGGGCGGGCGGTCGACGGGCTCGGTTCACCTGGGCTCCCGCTGGACGTCTTCGTCCTCCTCGTTATCGGCCTCGTCCTGCTCGCGGGGGCGCTTCATAATTGACGGTCGGGACGGGGACGGTCTCGAGGACGTCCGCCACGATATCCGCCTTGCTCACGTCGTCGACCCGCGCGTCGGCGGTGAGGACGAGCCGGTGAGCGAGCACCGAGTGCGCGATGCTCCTGACGTCGTCGGGCGTCACGAACTCGCGGCCGGCGACCGTCGCCGCCGCTCGCGACGCCTCGAACAGGCGCTGGGTCCCGCGCGGTGAGACGCCGACCTCGATGCGCCCGTCGGACCGGGTCGCCCGGACGAGGTCGACGATGTACTGTTTGACGTCGCGGTCGATGTCGGTCGTCTCCGGGACCTGCTGGAGCGCGCGGACGCGGTCGGCCCCGAGGACGCGCTCGACGGACGGGAACTGGTCGGTCCGCGCCTCGCGACGGTCGAGCAGTTCCAGTTCGCCCGCCTCGTCCGGGTAGCCCAGACTCGTCTTCACGAGGAAGCGGTCCTTCTGGGCTTCCGGCAGCGGGAAGGTCCCGTTGCCGTCCTCGACGGGGTTCTGCGTCGCGATGACGAAGAAGGGCTCCGGGAGCTCGTGGGTCTCGCCGTCGACGGTGACCTGCCCCTCGCCCATCGCCTCCAGGAGCGCGGCCTGGGTCTTCGGCGAGGCGCGGTTGATCTCGTCAGCGAGGACGACGTTCGCGAACAGCGGCCCCGGATTGAAGTCGAACTCGCGGGTCTTCTCGTTGAACACGTAGGTTCCGGTCACGTCCGCCGGGAGGAGGTCGGGCGTGAACTGGATGCGCGAGAAGGAGAGCCCGAGCGCCGTCGCGAAACACCGGGCGGTGAGCGTCTTCCCCGTCCCCGGCACGTCTTCGAGAAGCACGTGTCCCCGCGAGAGGACGGCGGTCAGGACCGTCTCGAGGAGTTCGTCGTCGGTGACGACGCCCCGGGACACGGAGTCTATCACGGTTCGGCAGACGTCTCCGGCCTCGTCGGATTGCATACGGAGAGACACGCGTGTCCCCGACGGAATATTATGGGACAGGTAAGCGGTCGCCGGGCGGAGGCCGTCGCCGACCGGAGCGGTTCAGCCGCCGGACGCTGACCGCCGCTTCTGCGGTCCCGCTTTCGAACGGAGTTCTCGCCGAACCGGGGAGCGGGTTTACTCCTCGGTCTCGTAGGGCTCCCCGACCGATGCGGGCATGCGCGTGTACCCGACGAGCGTCAGGACGACGAGGACGGCCACGTAGGGGAACAGGTCGGTGAGGCTCCCGGGGATCTCCTCTACCCCCACGGTCTGGAGCTGTATCTGGAGCATGTCCATCGACCCGAAGAGGAACGAGGCGAGGTACGCGCCGATGGGGTTGTAGTTGCCGAAGAGGTAGGCGACGATGGCGATCCAGCCGCGCCCGTCGACCATCGTGACGCCGGTGCCGGTGAAGCCGCTCCCGAGGCCGATAGAGAGGGTTGCGCCGCCGAAACCGGCCATCGCGCCGGAGAATATCACCGTCGCGTAGCGGACCCGATTGACGTCGACGCCGGCGGTGTCGAGCGCCTCGGGGTTCTCGCCGGCGGCCTGGACCCAGTAGCCGAACCGCGTCCGGAAGAGGACGACCCAGGCCGCGACCGCGAGGACGATGGTGAACAGCACGAGCGGCGAGGCGTCGAAGAACAGCCGTCCGAGGACGGGCACGTCCGCGAGGACCGGCACGACGACGTTGTCGATGTTGGGGAGCGAGGGGCTGGAGACGCCGCCCCAGATCACCGACGCGGTGAAGGGGCCGAAGCCGAGCCCGAGGAACCAGACCGCCAGACCGGCCACGATCTGGTCGGCCTTGTACCGGATCGTGAGCACGGCGAAGACGACGGCCATGAGCGCGCAGGCGACGGTCGCGGCGACGAGGCCGACCCAGAGGTCGGCCTGGGTGACGGGGCTCTGTTCGCCGGCCGCGATCCAGGCACCGGCCGCGCCGAGCAGGGCGCCGAAGATCATGAACCCCTCGAGGCCGATGTTGAACACGCCGCTCTTCTCGGCGTAGAGACCGCCGATGGCCGCGAGCGCGATGGGCGTCGCGGCCTGGATCGCGCGTTCGGCGGCGCCGACGGTCACGAGTTCCGCGACCGGGATCTCGTAGACCAGGACGAGGACGACGGCGAGGACGACGAGCGCGGCGCTGACCCCGATGCCGGCGCGGTTCCGTGCGGCGTAGTCGGCGACGCTCACTCGCGGTCACCCCCGAGCCACGCGCGCTTGCCGGCCATCCGGAACAGCTCCGGCGCGGCGACGAACAGCACGATGAGGCCGACGACGCCGTCGACCAGTTCCGACGGGACGTCCGTCGTGAAGCCGATGTACTGTCCGCCGGCGTCGAGCCCGCCGAACAGGAGACCGGCGGGGACCACGCCGACCGGGCTGTTCGCGGCCAGCAGGCTCACCGCGATGGCGTCGAACCCGAACGTCGGGAAGGTGCTGGGGTCGCTGTAGTACCCGAGGATCATGACCGCGAAGACGGCGCCGGCGAGGCCGGCGACCATCCCCGAGAGGACCATCGTCGTCACGACGGTGCGCCCGGGGTCGACGCCCGAATAGGCCGCCGCCGACTGCTGGTGGCCGCTCGTGACGAGGTCGTATCCCAGCCGCGTCCGGGACATGAACACGGCCACGAGGACGACCGCCGCGAGCGCGACGCCCAGGCCGACCACCGAGAACGAGGGGCTGTCGAAGACGACCCGCGGGAGTTCGACGTACTCGGGGAACCGCTCGGTGTTGGGTGCGGACGTCCCCGCGGGACGGAGGTACTCGTCGATGAGGAAGTAGACGACGCCGGAGGCGATGAAGTTCAGCATGATGGTCGTGATGACCTCGTTGGCGTCGGCGTAGGCTTTCATCAGTCCCGGGAGCGCCGCGTACGCGCCGCCGGCGAGCATCGCCGCGATCGCGCCCAGCGCCATCAGGAGAACGCCCCCGGTCGTGCCCTCCGGGAGGTGCGGGGCGAAGTAGAGGATGGTGAGGCTGGTCGCGAATCCGCCGACGACGAACTGACCCTGGACGCCGATGTTGAACACGCCGGCCCGGAACGCGATGGCCACGGCCACCCCCGCGAGGATGAGCATCGACGACTGGCGCAGGGTGAAGGCGATGTTCGACTCGCTCCCGACGGCGCCGTCGACGAGCGACGTGACGAACTCGACCGCGTCGTAGCCCGTCGCCGCGACGATGACCGACCCCAGAGCCAGCGCGAGCGCCGTGGACGCGAACCCGATGGCGATCCGCTCTATCGCCGTCGCGTCGACCATCCGGTCGGCCGCCCGGTCGAGGAACGCGCGGGCCCCGTCCGTGTCGGCGCCGCTCACACCTCGACACCTCCGTCGGCGTCGCTCACGCGCCACCACCTCCGTCGGCCGCAGGTTCGGCGGCCGCGACCGGTCCGTCTGGCGAGTCACCCGTCATCAGCAGTCCGAGGTCGTGGTCGGTGACCGCGGCCGGGTCGACCACGTCGACGAACTCGCCTTCGTACACGACGGCGATCCGGTCCGAGAGCTGCTGGATCTCGTCGAGTTTCGAGGAGACGAGCACGACCCCGACGCCGTCGTCGCGCATCTCGCGCAGGCGTTCGTGGATGAACTCGATGGCCCCGATGTCGACACCGCGGGTCGGGTGCGAGGCGACGAGCAGGTCCGGGTCGTGTTCGAACTCGCGGCCGACGACGAACTTCTGCTGGTTTCCGCCCGAGAGCGACGACGCCTCGGCGTCGGCGTTCCCGGGCTGGACGTCGTACTCGTCGACGATCGACTCCGCGTGGTCGCGGACGGCGCCCCAGTTGACGAACCGCCCGCGGACGAACGGTTCGACGGTCTGGTTACCGAGCAGCGCGTTGCGCACGAGGTCGTAGTCCTGGACCAGCCCCTCGGCCTGGCGGTCTTCGGGGACGTAGGCGATTCCCGCCTGGATGCGCTCGCGGCGACTGCGGTCGGTCACGTCCCGGCCGGCGAACGTGACGGTCCCCTCCTCGACGCTCCGCAGGCCCGTGAGCGCCTCGACCAGTTCGGCCTGACCGTTGCCCTCGACGCCGGCGATCCCGAGGATCTCCCCTTCGCGGACGGTGCAATCGACGCCGCGGACGGCGAGAAGTCCGCGGTCGTCGCGGACGTGCAGGTCTTCGACCGAGAGGATCTCCGCCCCCGGTGACGTCGTCCGCTCGACGGTGTCGAAGAGGACCTCCCGGCCGACCATCATCCGGGCGAGTTCCTCGCGAGAGGTCGCGTCGCCGTCGACCGTCCCGACGGCCTCGCCGTCCCGCAGGACGGTGATCTCGTCGGCGACCGCCATCGCCTCCTCGAGCTTGTGGGTGATGAACACAAGCGAGCGGCCGCTCTCGGTGAGTTCGACCATCACGTCGAACAGATCGTCGACCTCCTGGGGGGTGAGGACCGCCGTGGGCTCGTCGAGGACGAGCGTGTCGGCGCCCCGGTAGAGGCTCTTGACGATCTCGACGCGCTGCTGGACGCCGATACCCAGCTCCTCGATCCGGGTGTCGAGGTACTCGTCGACGTCGAACCCGTAGGTCGCGCACACCTCCGCGATCTCCTCGCGGGCTCGGTCGGCATCGACCAGCCCGCTGTCGGTGGGTTCGTACCCGAGGACGACGTTCTGGAGGACGGTCATGGTGTCGACCAGCTGGAAGTGCTGGTGGATCATCCCGATCCCCGCGTCGCTGGCGTCGCGCGGCGAATCGAACGTCCGGGGCTCGCCGTCGACGACGATCCGGCCCTCGTCAGGCCGGTAGAGTCCGTAGAGGACGCTCATCAGCGTCGTCTTTCCCGCGCCGTTCTCGCCGACGATGGCGTGGACGGTCCCGGGTTCGAGCGTGAAGTCGACGCCGTCGTTGGCGACGACGTCGCCGAACCGTTTCGTGATCCCTTCCAGCCTGACCGCCGGCGGGACGTCCCCGTCGGCCGCGGTGAGGTCGACGCTGTCGCGCGAAGCGTCCCCGTCGGCGGGCGTTTCGTCGGTCTCCGCTTCTCCGCCGTCGCCGGCGGGCGTTTCGTCGGTCTCCGCTTCTCCGCCGTCGCCGACGGGCGTCTCTCCGTCGCTCATACCGTGGGGGGTTCAGCCGACATGATCGAAAGCGGTGGGGTCAGTTCTGACACCCTGACGCGGTACAGGGCACGGTGATGTCACCGCTGGTGATCCCGTCTTTGGCGTCCTGGATGTTCTCGTCGACGACGTCGGGGAGTTTCGGCCCGATGGCCTGGCCCTTCACGAGGTCGACGGCCTCCTGTTCGAGGCCGAGCACGTTCTGACCCTGCACGCTCGACCAGTTGTCCTGAACGACGGCCTCGGCGACCTGGTGGGTCCCGCGGTTGATGTACTTGACCGCCGATCCCATGATGACGTCCTTGTAGTCGGGCAGGGTTCTCGACTGGTCGGCGTCGACGCCGATGGCGAAGCGCTCGTTCTCCTGGGCGGCCTGGAAAACGCCCTGACCGGCCGCCGCCGCGGCGTGATAGACGATGTCACAGCCGGAGTCGTACTGCGAGGTCGCGATGTTGTTGGCGGTCTGGGTGTCGTTGTAGTTGCCGATGTAGCCGTCGCTCACCTCGATGTCCTCGTTGACGTATTCCACGCCGGCCTTGTAGGCGCGCTCGAAGGCGTTGATGAGCGCCCCGTCGACGCCCCCCACGAAGCCGACTTTCGTGCCGTCCGGGTCGTTCGAGTTACCCTCGTGGGTCAGTTCGCGGGTCGTCATCGTGCCCGCGAGGACGCCCGCGAGGTAGGACATCTCGTGGTTGGCCCAGCTGAAGCCGGCGACGTTGGGCTCGTCGACGTAGTCGTTGATGAGCATCCAGCGCTGGTCGGGGTAGTCCGCGGCGTTGCTCTCGAGCGCCTGCGTGTGCTGGTACCCGACGAGCACGATGAGGTCGTAGTCCGGGTCGGAGCTCTCGGCCAGTCGCGACTGCGTCGTCCCGTAGTTGGACTGGTTCGTCTCCTCGACCTGCTGGATGGTGATATCGTAGTCCTCCTTGGCGTTCTGGAGCCCCTCGAGCGCGAGGTCGTTGAACGCCCGGTCGCCGAACCCCGCCGAACTCGAGATGATGGCGACGTGCGTTTGCTCGCCACTGCCACCGTCGCCTCCGTCTCCACCATCACCGCCGTCGCCACCGTCTCCACCATCACCGCCGTCGCCACCGTCACCGTCGCCACCGTCCCCACCGAGACAGCCCGCGAGGGCGCCACCGGCGACGAGAGCACCGCTCGACCGCAGGATCTCGCGGCGGCCGATACCGCTTGCAGTCACTCGTCGGCGATACGCCGGCAGGGTACCGTCGTCTGGGTTTTCTTCGCGGGTCATAGCAGTTCCACTCCCCATAATGCACTTCTATCATAAAAGATCACGCACGATTCTCGGAGATTCTCTCCGGGTTTACCGGACGGTAGGGCGTGTGGCAACGATACGGCGTGTGGCAGCGGCGAGAGAGGCGAGGGCGCTCACCAGTTCGTCGAGCTATCCGGGCGAGTGCAACGAGCGAGTCACGGGGACGACCTCCGGGGGAAAGGCCGTAACTGAGCCGCTACAGCTCGCCGAGCTTGCGGAGGAGCTGCCCGCGGTACTCCTCGTCGGCGCGGACGCCTTTCATCTCGAGGACGTTGCGCTGGAGCTTGTCGGCGGCGACGCGGAAGGCGGTGTCGGCGCCGTAGCCCTCGCCGGAGCCGGCGGCCTGGCCCTCGTTGGTGCGCAGGCGGATCTGACACTGGATGAGGGGAGTACCGCGCAGTTTCTCCTTGTGCTCGTGGAAGCGGACGTGGGCGTGGTGGACCTGCATGTCCTGGTACTTGTCGGCCACGTCCTCGATGCGCTGGCGGATGTCCGCCCGCGAGATGGTGTCGAGGAGGGTGATGTTGGTGATCTGGACGTCCAGGTGCTCCTCCTCGGTGAAGGTGAGCGCGCGGAGCACGTCGGTCTTGGTGAGGATGCCGGCGACGGTGCGGTCGTCGTCCTCGGGGGTGACGACGAGGCCGGCGTAGTCGTTGTCGAGCATGCGCTCGACGGCGCTTCGGACCGATTCCGCTGGGGTGGTGGTGGCGACGGGGCTGTTCATCTCGTCGTAGACGGGCAGGTCGAGGACGCGCTCGATGTCGCCGCGGCGCTCGCCCCGGGTGGCCTTGTCCATGTCGCGGACGACGATGTCGACGATGTCGTGACGGGTGACCATGCCCGAGAGCAGGCCGTCCTCGTCGAGGACGGGCAGTCGCGAGATGCCGTGTTCGCGCAGGAGGTTGATCACCTGCCCGACGTTGGTGTCCTCGGTGACGGTGACGACGTCGTCGGTGTAGATCTGGTCGACGGTGAGCGCGTCGAGGTGTTCGAGGACGGCCTCGAGGATCGCGTCTTCGGTGACGATCCCCCAGAGCTTGCCCGCCTCGAAGACGGGGGCGACCTTCGTTCCGCCCTCGACGAGGACGCGCGCGACCTCGCGGACGTCGTCGGTGCGCTCGACCTTCGGGGCCGACTGCACCAGCGCGCCGGCCTTGGCGTCGTCCTCGATGTGAGACTGCACCAGCTGTTTCTGGGTGATAACCCCCTCGTACTCGCCGTCGTCGGTCACGAGAAGTCCTTTGGGGTTGTCCCGCTCGAACCGCGAGCGGACCTTTCCGAGGCGTTCATCGACGTCGACGGCTACGTACTCGCTGGTGGCGATATCGGCGATATCCATCTGGATCTCCCGTTTTGAGCCTTCGACGCGAGGCATAATCAAAGTTGGCGAACGGTCTCGGTCTCCGGGATTTCGCCAGTCGCCGGTGACGAGCGATGGTCGGCCGTTCGAGCGACGGTGGAGAGCCGTCGAGCGACGGTAGAGACTTGTCCGACCGGTCCCAAGCGGCGAGCGTGCTCCCCGACATCACCGTCTTCGGCCGGTACACGTACCTCGTCACCGAGGTCATGTGGGGGGGCGTCGCGCTCGCCCTGCTGTACTACGCGGACGCCTTTCGTGCGGCCGCCCGCACCGTCGCCGTCCTCTACCCCTTCGCCTTCGTCTGGGACTGGTACACGCTCGAGGTCGGCGTCTTCGCCATCCCGCTGCGGACCGGCTACGAACTCCTCGGCATCCCCGTCGAGGAACACATCTTCATGGTCGTCGTCCCGGCGATGGTCGTCGGCGCACACGAGAGCCTGCGCAAGCGGTTCGGTCCCGCCGACGGCACCGCGCCCGAACGCGGGTGAACTATATAGATTCGTATGAGATAACGTATCATTCGAAGGAAATTATTAGTCCGGTCCGGTCGAGAGTCGAAGCGAGCGCCATGGCGACAGACTCCTCATCGCGGCGCGTGGAACTGTTCGTGCGATCACTCTCGCCGGCGCCGACGCGGAGTCCGGTCGACGACCACCTCCGTCGTCTCCGAACGCTCGCGGGGGGCGAGCGCGTCGCGGACCTGTCGGTCGACGTGTGGGGGCGGGAAGTCGGTCTCTCGACGACCGCGGCCCGGACCGACGCGGGGGAGCGCGTCCTCGACCGCGTCGCCGCGTTCAGAGAGTGGGCCGGACAGCGGGGCGTTACCCTGGAGCCGTTCTTCGAGACGCGCGAGGTCGGTGCCGGACTGACCGGCGAGCCCCACACCGCGCTGGTCCTCCCGGTCTGTTGTCTCGCCGAGTACGAAGACAACGATCTCGTCCACGTCGCTCCCTACGCCACGGAGATGGCCGTCCATTCGGTCTCCGACCGGATCCGCGCGCTGGAGCGTGAGCGCGCGGCCTCGAGCGATCGTGACCGACGGGACGGCGCGCGGGCCGGCACCGCATCGCGCGCGCACTCCCCGCGGCCGGTCGGGACGGTCGCCGAAACGGTTGCCACCGTCGAAGAGCGCTCGCCCGACCCCGCTGACGACGCCTCGCCGACACTCGGTCAGTAAGCGATCGATTCCCCTCCAAACTCCATCGATCCGCGGCCACCGAGTGACCCGGGCGCGGCCGTCGCGCCCGATCGTCTCACGGAGTTCGACGATAGTCGAATATTACTACGATGTTAATCGAATCGTACTATTTTCGTTCGGGTCGAAGGGTGACCCAACCAGAAGTTAACGTTCGTTCAACTAACGCCCCATATAACCGGTGTGTGAAACACAAACACGGGACAGAAACGGACATGAGGGGAAGTTTTTTTACCTTGCCAGTCGCGCTATCGGGTACGATGACGGGGACACAGCCGCGGATCGAACTGTACGTTCGGTCGCTCCTGCCCGACGGGGCGGGCCACCGACAGGAAGCGGTCATCGAACAGCTCCAGCGCCTCGACGCCGAAGACGAGATCGCCGACTTCTCGGTGATCGTCTGGGGCAAGCAGATCGCCCACGAGTCTGCGGGCTCGCGCACCGAGGAGGGCGAGTACATCCTGAATCGCGTCGCCGAGTTCAAGCAGTGGGCGCTGTCGAACAACGTCTCGCTCGAGTCGTTCTATCAGACCCACGAGGTCGAGAACGACGCCAGCGACGAGGCCTATAACGCGATGGTCCTGCCCGTGATGGGCCTGGCCGAGTACGTCGACGGCGAACTGCGCCACGTCGCGCCCTGCACCGACGGCGACGCCGTCCACACCATCACCGAGCGCCTCGACAGGCTGGAACGCGGCGAGCCGGCCGCCATCGAACAGAACGCGAACGTCTCGATCCTCTCGGACTGAGCCGAGGGCTCGGTCCCCCGTCACTTCCTTTTCGCGTACCGTCTGGTGCGTCCTGACATGGCGAGCGGTCAGTCCGGCGAAACGTCGCGACCGGACGGTCCGTCCGTCAGCAGTACAGGACGGTGACGGAGACGCCGCCATCCGGGAGCGCGTGAACGTCGACCCCGATCCGGGACGCGTCGGCGTCGTCCACGTCGCGGACGAGTCGCTCCGCGACCGCCCGTTCGCCGTCGAACTCCGAGAGTCCAGTCTCGCGGAACGCCGAGAACGGCCCCTGGAGGTAAGACGTCCCCGAGCAGGCGCCGCCGATCGCCTCGCGCAGGCGCTCGTTGCTGGGCAGCGAGCCGTCCCCGTACAGTCGCTTCACCTGGCGCTGGTTGTAAAAGCGCGCGGCGTCGTCGAGCCGCTCGGTTCGCGCCAGTTGCGCGTCCTGAGTCCGCTGTTCGTTGAGTACCACGACGTACTGCTCTTCGATCTCGGCGAGCGACAGTCCATCGGCGGTGGTCGCGTTTCCGGGCACGTTCGAGACAGCGAGCGAGTCGCCGCCCATCCCCGGGAGCGTGATCACGCCGAGCAGTCCGAGGAGGAGGGCCCCGCCGGCGACGACCGCGAAGACGATGGCCACGAGGTACATCGGTTCGAGGACGTCGAAGTAGGAGGTCCCGCTCAGTTCCTCGGCGAACTCGTCGTCGTCCGGGATCCGACGTTCGAGGCTGGCGTGGCCACACCGGCTACACGGCGGGGAGTTCTTCTGGTGCTGGCGGCCGCACTCCGGACACACCCACACCGGTTCGCGGTCGTGGTCCGTGCTCTCGGGCGCGACCGGGACGACCGCCTTCTCGAACTTGTGGTGGCCGCAGTTGTCACACGGCGGGTCGTTGCGGTCGTGGGGCTTCTCGCACCACGCGCAGATCCACTTGCCCGAACTGGGGGCGTCCGCTGCGTCGGCCCCCGACTCTGGTCCGTCCTCGCTCATCGCTCAGAGTCTGACGGGCACGTCTCGCTCGTCGAGGTACTCCTTGACCTCGCGGATCGAGTACTCGTCGAAGTGGAAGATGGAGGCTGCCAGCGCGGCATCGGCGCCCGCGTCGGTGAACACCTCGTAGGCGTCTTCGGGGCCGCCACAGCCGGAGGAGGCGATGACCGGCGTCGAGACGGCGTCACAGACCGCCTTCGTCAGCGGAATGTCGTAGCCGTCTTTCGTCCCGTCGGCGTCGATGGAGTTGACGAATAGCTCGCCCGCGCCGCGTTCCTCGGCCTCTTCGGCCCACGAGATCACGTCGGTTCCGGTACCCTCCCGTCCGCCCTTGACAGTGCACTCGAACCAGCAGGACTCGCCGTCGACCTCGGCGTAGTGCTCGCCCTGTTCGTCGAAGCGGCGCCGCGCGTCGACGCTGATGACGATGCACTGGTTGCCGAACGACCGGGCGCCTTCGGTGATGAGTTCCGGCCGTTCGAGGGCGCCGGTGTTGATAGAGACCTTGTCCGCGCCCGCGCGGAGGGTTTCCTTGACGTCCTCGCGGGTGCGGATCCCGCCGCCGACGGTCAGGGGGATAAAGACCTCGTCGGCGACCTGCGAGACGGTGTCGAGCATCGTCTCGCGGCCCTCGGCGGAGGCGGTGATGTCGAGGAAGACGAACTCGTCGGCGCCGGCCTCGTTGTACTTCTTGGCCATCTCGACGGGGTCGCCCGTGTACGCGAGGTCCTCGAAGTTGACCCCGGTGTAGACGGCGGCGTTGCCCTCGTCGTCCAGGTCCACGTCGATGCAGGGAATGATCCGTTTCGTGAGCATGCCGGCGTCTCTTACCCGAGGTAGGCGCCGCGCGCGTAATCATTCCTCCGGTCGGGCGATCGAACGATACCGCTGACTCGATACCCGTCGCTCGGACTTCCGGCGTCTTCGAGCGAGCGAGCGCTTTCGCGGATCGTGCGAACCGCTCCATACGGGACGTACCTACGGCAAGAACCGCGACCGCCAACAGCCTGAAAGCTTCTGCGGGATTGCTATCGACCGCCACCGCCAGCAGCGTGAAAGCCCCCGACCGCTCCGGTCGCGCGCCTCGCTGCGCGCTTCGCTCGTTGCACTCGCTGTAGTGCTTACGTCGTCGGGCTTCCCGGAGCGACCGGCCCCTTTCATTCCCACCCGTATCAGCTGGTCAGCCAGTCTGTGCGGGTGGGAATGAAAGGGGCGATGCGTTCGATCCGTCCCGGACGACGCAAGAACCGCAGGCCGAGATTCTCGTGAGCGAAGCGAACGAGAACAAGGCCGAGGCGCACAGCGAGGCCCGGACGGTCGAACGCGTCGGGGCTTTCACGCTGTTTGCGGTAGTGGTGCCAGCAGTTGATAGCGGGGCATTCACGCTGTTTGCGGTGGTGGTGTCAGCGGTTCTTGGCGGGGCTCTCAGGCTGTTTGCGGTTGCTGTCTCGATCGGGTCGCTCCCACTGAGACGGACTGGAACTCGATCACCGCCGTCAGATCCACCACGAACTAGCGATCGGGGAGAGACCGTCGGGTGACACAGGTATTTTATTCACGCATGGTGAATCGTGGCTATGCGAGAGGTGTCTCTGGCTGGTGATTGGGAGTTCCGCGAGGCAGACGGCGGCCGGTGGCTCGACGGGACGGTCCCGGGCGGCGTCTACACGGACCTGCTGAACGAGGGGGAGATCCCCGACCCGTTCGTCGAGGACAACGAACTCGACGTCCAGTGGGTCGGGAAGACCGACTGGACCTACCGCCGGAGCGTCGACGTCGACGCCGACCTGCTCGACCACGACCGCGTCGTCCTTCAGTGCGAGGGGCTCGATACGGTCGCCACCGTCCTGGTCAACGGGCGAGAAGTCGGCTCGTCGGTCAACATGCACGTCGGTCACGAGTTCGACGTGGCGGACGCGCTCGAACCCGGCGAAAACGAGATCGAGGTCGAGTTCCGCTCGCCGGTCGAGTACGGCATCGAGCAGTCCGAACAGTCCCCCTACGAGGTGCCCAGCCTCCGCTACCCGGTCGACCAGCCCGGTCGACAGTTCATCCGGAAGGCCCAGTGTCACTACGGCTGGGACTGGGGGCCCTGCCTGCCGACGGTCGGCATCTACCGCGACATCTCCATCGTCGCCTACTCGGGGCCGCGCATCCGCTACACGAAGACCGAACAGGACCACGAAACAGTGGACGGTGAGAGCGGAGCCGTCGACCTGACCGTCCGGACGGGCGTGGACGCGCCCGCGGCCGGCAAGTACGACCTGACCGTCTCGGTCGCCGACGCCGAGACCACCGAGACCGTCTCGCTCGAAGCGGGCGAACAGGAGGTCGAGACCACAGTCACGGTCCAGGACCCCGAGCTGTGGTGGCCCAACGGCTACGGCGACCAGCCGCTCTACGACATGACCGTCGATATCGCGGACGGAAGCGGTGCCGTCGCCGGCACAGGGACCGAAGTCGCCGACTCAGTTACCGACCGGATCGGCTTCCGCGACGTGGAACTCGTCGTCGAACCCGACGACGTGGGCACCTCCTTCTACTTCGAGGTCAACGGCACCGAGATCTTCGCAAAGGGGGCCAACACCATCCCGACCGCGCCGATGTACGGCGACGTGAGCGAGGCCCGCTACGACCACCTCCTCGAGAGCGCCGTCGACGCGAACATGAACATGCTCCGGGTGTGGGGCGGGGGCTACTACGAGTTCGACTACTTCTACGAGCGCTGCGACGAACTCGGCATCCTCGTCTGGCAGGACTTCATGTTCTCCTGTTCGCTGCATCCCGCCGACGACGCCTTCCTCGACACCGTCGAGGAAGAGGTCCGCCATCAGGTCCGCCGGCTGGCGAACCACCCCTCGATCGCGCTGTGGTGTGCCAACAACGAGAACGAGGAGGCCGCACAGAACTGGTTCGTCGAGCACGACCACCACGAGGACCACCTGGAGGACTACGCCGCGCTCTACGAGGAGACGGTCGGGCCGGCCTGTCGCGACGAGGACCCCTCGCGGACCTACTGGCCCGGGTCGCCCTCCAGCGGGCCCGACGAGATGGAGCCGTACGTCTTCGAGAAGGGCGACATCCACTACTGGGACGTCTGGCACGCGGGCCAGCCCTTCGAGGACTACTACACGACCGAACCGCGGTTCGTCTCCGAGTTCGGCTACCAGTCGTTCCCCTCGACGGACTCGCTGCGGACGGTCATCGACGAGGCCGACTTCAACCCCACCTCCCCGATGATGGAACACCACCAGCGCAACCCCGGCGGGAACACGACCATCCTCAAACGGGCCGCGAGCTACTTCCGGTTCCCCTTCGATTTCGACGACTTCGTCTACGTCTCGCAACTGCTGCAGGCCGAGGCGATGTCGACGTCCATCGAACACTGGCGCCGGCGCAAGCCGACGACGATGGGCGCGCTCTACTGGCAACTGAACGACCTCTGGCCCGTCGCCTCCTGGTCGTCGATCGAGTACGACGGCAAGTGGAAAGCCCAGCAGTACGCCGCCCGCCGCCAGTTCGCGCCCGTGCTCGTCTCCTTCCACCCCACGTTCGAGGGAGCGGGCGACGTCGCCAACGCCCAGGCCGGCGAGGGCGGCGAGTGGCCCGACGTCGAAGCGCAGACGCTCTGGGTAACCAGCGACGTGACAGACTCGCTCGCCGGCGAGATCGACCTCGAGATCGTCACGTTCGACGGCGAGACCGTGCTCTCGGAGACCGTCGACGTCGACATCGACGCCCAGGAGAGCGTCGAACTCCGGACCGTCGAGCGCGACGACCTCCCCGCGGACGTGGCCCCGAGCGAGGTCATGGTCCGCGCGACCTTCGACGGCGAGCGCACAGGCACCGGGGGCGCCGACGGGATCGACGGTGTCGAGTCCTACCCCGCCACGGCCTTCTTCGAGGACTACAAGCGCCTCGACCTTCCCGACGCCGAGGTGTCGGTCGACGTCGACGGCGCGGACGTGACCGTCGCGAGCGAGGAGTGCGCGCTCTTCCTCGAACTCGACCCAGGCACGCTCCGGGGCGCGTTCTCGGACAACTACGTTCACCTCGCGCCCGGCGAGGAGCGGACAGTTACCTTCGACTCCTACGACGACCGCCGCGACGCCGTCGTCGAGACGACCCTCGAAAACGACCTCTCGGTGCGACACCTGCGGCAGACGTACTGAGCGGCGGGAAAACGAGTCCGCGGTCCTACCGGTGCTGTTCGATCGCCGCGACGAGCGCCTCTTTCTGCTGGACGCCGACCATCTCCTGAACCTTCTCTCCGCCGGCGAAGAGGACGAGCGTCGGGACGCCCCTGACGCCGTACTGCGCGGCGAGTTGCTGGTTCGCGTCCACGTCGACCTTCGCGACGGCCGCGTCGGTTTCGGCAGCGATCGATTCGACGATGGGTTCGAGCATCTGGCACGGGCCACACCAGTCCGCGTAGAAGTCCACGAGGACCACGTCGTACTCGCTCGTCGCGTCGTCGAGTTCGGACGCACCGTTCACGTGGATCGGTTCCGACGGCGCGCCGGCCGCTCCGCCGCTGCTGTCCGTCGCATCGCCGTCCCCGTCGACCTGCTCGCGCAGCGATTCTCGTTTCTCGGCTCGGATGTCCTCGACCGATCGATTGTCACTCATCACCCCATCGTAGGGACTGGTCCCCTTTAACTGTTTTGCGCTATTTTTGCAATACTACAGAACCACTGGCGGCCGTCCGGGAACGGTAGGCGCGGCTCAGAGACTCGCACTGCTGGCGGTTACAGTCATCACAGCCTGTCGGCGAACGCTCCCGGGAGGCGGGCGTAGACGGCGGCGTTCCCGGCGAGCGCGTCGGTCGTCGTGTACTCGTCGATAGCGTGGACGGTGTCGGTACCGAGGCCGAACTCCACGGTGTTGATCCCGGCGTTGCGCAGTTTCTTCGCGTCGCCGCCGCCGGTTGCCGAGCGCCGGTAGACGCGGTCGCCGGTGACTCCCTCGGCCACCTCGACTGCGGCCGCGACCAGCGGGCTGTCGGGCGGTTCGAACGTGCCGACGCTCCAGGAGAGGTCGGCGACGACGATCCCCTCGCAGTCCGCCACGCACTCCCGCACGTCGGCGATCAGGTCCGGGGTGTACACGCCAGGCGCGAGCCGGATATCGACCTCGGCGCGGGCCGACGCCGGGACGGCGTTTATCGACTCACCGCCCTCGATCGTCCCGAGGTTGATCGACGGATGCTCGAAGAGAGCGCGCGCCGCCTCGGCCCCCATCGTCGGCGCGTAGTACTCGACGGACTCCGCGACGAGGTCGGCGACAGCGGGGTCCAGGTCGAGCGCGCGCTCGCCGAACTCCTCGCGGAGTCGTTTGACCGCGGCGTAGCACCGGTCGATGGCGTTGACGCCCAGGACGGGCCGCGAGCCGTGGGCCGCCTCGCCCTCCGCGTCGAGAGTGAGCCACACCGAGCCGCGGTCGGCCGCAGTCACGGAGTGGCGCCCGCCCTCGCAGGTCGTCTCCCCGATGACACAGGCGTCGGCAGCGAGCGCGTTCGCTTCCAGGAGTGCTGCCAATCCCGCGTCGCCGCCGGTCTCCTCGTCGCTGACGAACGCGAACGAGAGGTCCACCTGCGGGGTGATATCGGTCTCGACGTAGGCGCGGGCCACCCAGTACATCGCGGCGACGGCGCCTTTCATATCGGTCGCGCCGCGACCGTAGACTCGATCCCCGTCGCGCTCGCCGAGCGGATCGCGTGTCCAACTGTCTCGGTCGAACGGCACCGTGTCGAGGTGGCCGTTGAACAAAAGCGTCGCGTCGCGCTCACCCGGAATCGTCGCGAGGAGGTTGGGTTTGGCCGCGTCGGGCGCGATTCGCTCGGTGGCGACCCCGAGGTCGGCGAACCACGCTTCGAGCGCGGCGACCGCCTCGCGCGTCGCTCCGGGCGGGTTCTGCGTGTCGATCGCGAGAAGGTCCAGGGCCGTCGTCATCACTTCCTCGCGGTGATCGTCGAGGAAGTCGACGACCGCCGTCTCATCTGACCGTGACCGGTCGCCGGTCATCGGCTACTCCGCGGGGACTTCGACTCGCTCGTCGTACTTGTCGCGGAACTCCTGGACGAGCTGGCCCATCTTCGCGTACCAGTCGTTGAGCATGCGCTGCATCTCGTCGGCCATCCTGTCCGGGTCTGTCGGTCGGAAGACGTGATAGTAGCCGCCCTGTTCGTAGTTGATCTGCTCTTTCTGGACGAACCCCGCCTGGACCAACCGCTGGATCGAACGGTAGGCGGTCGAGCGCTCGCGGTCGACTGCATCCGCGATCTCGTCGACCGTCAGCATCTCGTCGGCGTCCACGAGGACCCCGAATATCTCCCGGTCGAGTTCCTTCAGCCCGTGGAAACACTCCAGCAGCCCCTCGCACTCCATGTCCTGCTGGAGGTACTCGCTCATGGAATCCGGCATCGTACGTCGAGCTAGTCCCTTCGACAGCATAAATGTGTGGATTATCCGCACAACCATCGGATCCCCAGCCGTGCGAGAGCAGTTCGACCCCTCGGATAGTGCCGTCGGCCGGGTCGGGCCGACGGCCGCGGTTGACCGCTCGCCCGACCGCGATTTTAAGTAGGTGGCGAGCGAATAGTATTGCATGAGTGTAGAACAACTAAACGACGAGGTGGCCGACCGGATCCGGCTGTCGTACCGACCGGACCCGTCGAGAACACAGTCAATCGACGAGGCATGGAACGTCGTGGACAGCGACTGGATACGCGAGCGGATGACCGAGGACACCTATCTCACGTATCTCCGTCGCGCCCACGGCGGTCGCGTCGCGGTCGGCGACGAGTGGGAAGAGTTCGTCAACTGCGGCTGTGCGGACCCGGAAGACGTGATCGTGCGCGTCGAGGCAGTCGAGGGTGGGACGGTCTTCGGCGAGGAGACGGCAGTCGGTATCGAACCGGCCGACCAGCCGGATCGCTGAGCGTCTCCGGCCCTGCCCCCGACGGCCACCGCCGCTCACAGGTCGGTTTCGGGCCGACACTGTATTGATTGAATTGCACAATACTTATTTTTCTACGCCCGGTACGATGGACCGCAGATGGATTTCGACGATTTCCCGACACCCGACGCATCGGTCGACAGCATCACCCCGAGCGAGCTGAAGCGGCGCATCGACGAGGGGGAGGCGGTGACCGTGCTCGACGCGCGCGCGTCGAGCGAGTTCGAGGAGTGGCACGTCGAGGGGCCGACGGTCACCGTCGCGAACGTCCCCTACTTCCGGTTCCTCGACGGCGCGGACGACGACCTCCTCGCGCAGGTCCCGGAGGGCGACCCGCTGGTCGTCCTCTGTGCCAAAGGCGGGGCCAGCGAGTTCGTCGCCGGCACGCTGAAAGAGGCCGGGCGGGACGTGATCCACCTCGAGGACGGCATGAACGGGTGGGCCCGCGTCTACGAACGCAGCGAGGTGACCGGCTACGACGGGCCTGGCCGGGTCTACCAGTACCGCCGCCCGTCATCGGGCTGTCTCTCCTACCTCGTCGTCGACGGCGACGAGGCCGCGGTGATCGACCCGCTCCGGGAGTTCGCCGAGAGGTATCTCGACGACGCCGCGGAGCTGGGAGCGACCCTCAAGTTCGCCGTCGACACGCACGTCCACGCCGACCATATCAGCGGCGTCCGCGCGCTCGACGACGAGGGCGTCCGCGGCGTCGTCCCCGAGGCGGCCGTCGACCGCGGGATCCGCTACGCCGACGTGGTCGAACGGCTCGGCGACGGCGACACGCTCTCGGTCGGCGACGCCACGATCGAAGCGGTGCACACGCCCGGTCACACGACCGGAATGACCTCGTATCTCGTGGGCGAGAGCCTGCTCGCGACCGGAGACGGCCTGTTCACCGAGAGCGTCGCCCGGCCCGACCTGGAGGAGGGCGACGACGGCGCTCCCGACGCGGCGCGCACCCTCCACGAGTCGCTCCACGAGCGGATCCTGCCGCTGCCGGACGACACCGTCGTCGCGCCGGCGCACTTCTCCGACGCCGCCGACGCCGCGGCCGACGGCACCTACACCGCGACCATCGGCGACCTCACCGAGCGGATGGACGCGCTCTCGCTCGACCGCGAGGCGTTCGTCGACCTCGTCCTCGCGGACATGCCGCCCCGACCCGCCAACTACGAGGAGATCATCGGGACCAACCTCGGAACGCAACACGTCGACGACGACGAGGCGTTCGAACTCGAACTCGGCCCGAACAACTGCGCCGCCACGCAGGACTCGCTGACCGGCGACTGATCGGTCAGCGACCGATCGGCCGGCGACAGACTGCCCACAGTTTTCGTGAAAAGTAGTGAATCGGGGAGCGACGGTGTCGGCGGCGTGCGGCGACTCCGGCCGACTACCCCGCCGTCGCCTCTCTATCCCGATGGGGCGTCCGACTGGCGCGAACCGAGCGCGCTCGCGAGCGCGAGGAGATAGCCGAAGCCCTGTTTGACCTCGGGGTCTCGCGTCGCGCGTGCGAGTCCGAGGACGCCGACCGCGTCAGGGTCGGCCGCTTCCGCGTCGCCGACGGCGCCCAGGAGCGTCGCCAGGCCGTCGCGGGTGTCCTCCTCACCGGCCGCGTCGGCGAGTTCCGCGACCGACGACCCGGTGTCGGCGAGCGAGGTGACCATCTCGTCGTCCATCGCCGCGGTGGCCAGCGACGCGACCTGCGCGAGGTCCGCCAGGTCGTCGAGCGTCCCGCTGGCCTGCATCTCGGCGACGGTCTCCAGCGCTGCGGCCAGGTCCTGCCCGTTCTCGCCGGTCGCGGTCGCGAGCGCGACGGTCTCCTCCGTCGCGAGGCCGTCGGCCGATTCGGCGAGCGTCGACGCCGTCCCCGCGAGCGAGGCGGCCATCTCGTCGTCCATCGCCGCCTCGCCCAGCGCGAGCAGGTCGAGGAGTTCGTTCACGGCGTCGAGTCGCTCGACGAACCGCGCGACGGTCTCGGGGTTCTCGGCGATGGCGTCGGCGAGTTCGCCGTCGAGGTCGGCGGCCGCGTGCTCGCTCACGCAGACCACCTCACAGCAGCCCCCTGGCGGTCAGCCAGTAGGACTCGTTGTAGGCGAGTTTCGCCCAGTGCAGTTGCTGTGACGGGCGCACCGGTTCGGGCGGGTGGTCGTAGTCGAACTCGACGAACGTCGCCGCGTCCATCCCGGTCTCGACGAAACACAGCGTCTTCCCGTCGTAGGTCGCCGTCGGCGTTCGGCCGCGGACCTCGCTGGCGATCCGCTGGCCGACGACGTTCGCCTGGTAGTGGGCCGCGCTCCCGGCCTTCGGGACGCCGACGGCCGCGGCGTCGCCGAGCGCGTAGACGCCCTCGTGGCCGGTCGCTTCGAGCGTGTGTGCGTCCACGTCGACCCAGCCCCCCTCGCCGAGCCCCGCGTCGGCGATCAGGTCGCTCCCGGTGTGGGGTGGGATCGCGACGAGCGCGTCGTAGTCGAGGGTCGTCCCCTCCATCGACGTGAGCGTCCCCTCGTCGGGGTCGACCGACTCGGCGTTGAACATCGTCTCGACCCGGATGTCGCGGGAGTCGAGGATCGGCCGCGCCCACTCGGCGATCTGCTCGTTGCCGTGGACGCGCATGATGGGGTAGGTGTAGGTGATCGCGACGTCGTCGCGGAGGCCGCGCTGGCGGAACCAGTCGTCGGCCATGAGGGCGAACTCCAGCGGCGCCGCCGGACACATGTGCGGCGTCCCGACGACGCTCAACACGAGGTGGCCCTCGGTGAATCCGACGAGCTCGTCACGGAGTCGCTCGGCGCCCGCCTCGCCGTAGAACTGGTGCGCCCCCTCCGCGAGTCCCGGCACCGCGTCCGGGGCCAGTTGCGCGCCGGTCGCGAGGACGAGGCGGTCGTAGGAGACGAGGTCGGGCGCGTCGACCGGTTCGAGCGTCTGTGCTTCGGTATCGATATCGGCCACGTAGTCGATCCGGAGGTCGACGCGGTCGTCGACCAGTTCGGAGAGCGGCCGCCGGCCGTCCGCAGGCTCGCGCTTCCCGAACGCGACGTAGAGCCAGACCGGCTTGTAGACGTGGTCGGGGTCGTCGTTGAACAGCACGACCTCGACCTCGCCGGCGTCGATCTCGGGGGCGAGCCGCTCGGCGAGGTCGTTGGCGAGGACGACCCCGCCGGTGCCGCCGCCGACGATGGCGATGCGCTCGGTCATGATTTCGCCACGAGGATCCGGTAGTAGTCGCCCTCGTCTTCGACCGCGAGGACCTCGTTGCCCGATTCGTCGGCCCACTCTGGCACATCGCTCGTGGACTGCTCGTTGTCGCTCAGGAGCGCGACCACCGTCCCGGCCTCGGCGGACCTGAGCGCGCCGACCAGGTCCATCAGCGGCCCTGGGCAGGTCGCGCCGCGCGCGTCGACTGTCTCGTCCGGTTGCGGAGTGTCTGCTGACATGCGTTCGTCTGAATCTCCGCGCCGGCCGCATATAATAGTGTGCGGAATTCCCAATATTCGAAAACGGCGAGGTGACCGGTCAGTCGGCGGAGACGGCGTCAGCGCCGGCATCCGAACGGTACGCGCGCCAGTACCCCTGCGCGTAGGCGCCGACGAACATCCCGGCGATAGCCCAGAGGATCACGTAGTTGCCGACGCCGAGGCTGGCGTAGCCGGCGCCGGGACAGATCCCGGAGACGCCCCAGCCGACGCCGAAGATCAGGCCGCCGGTGACGACGTTGCGGTCCAGCGACTTGACCCGGCGCGTGTACGAGCGCCCCGTGAGCGGCGCACGGTCGAGCCAGCGCGTGGCGACGAAGAAGGTCACGCCCGCGACGACCGACGCGCCGCCCATGACCAGCAGGAGGCCGAAGTCCTCGAGCTGGAGGAAATCGAGCACGACCTCCGGGCGGGCCATCCCGCTGTAGGCCAGCCCGAACCCCTCGATCAACCCGCCGGCGACGATCAGGAGCGTGAACAGCGGCCCGCGTCCCTCGGCGCTCATCAGGGAGACACCCCCAGTCCGGAGACGACCAAGGCGGTCACGATCGCAGTGCCGACGAACAGCGCAACGTTGACGAGCGAGGTCCGCGAGACCGATCCGACGCCGCAGACGCCGTGGCCGGCCGTACAGCCCTTGCCCACGCGCGTCCCGATACCGACGAGTACGCCGCCGCCCAGCAGCCGCCACCACTGCACCTCCGTCACCCACACCGTCGGGTCGAAGGCGAGCTTGTAGACCGCCGCGCCGGCGACGATGCTGAGGAAGAAGACCACGCGCCAGTCGCGCGACTGGACGAAGCGGGGCTGTCGGAACCTAGGGAGCCGCGACCCGTAGGACAGCGTCGTCTCGAGGAACGTGCTGTTGCCCGCGATGATCCCCGACCCGAGGTAGATCACCGAGATTCCGGCCCCGACGAACAGCCCGCCGATCAGGTACTCGAGGACGCCGTTCGGGAACAGTTCGGTCCCGGCGACCTGCACGCCGACCGCGAGTTCGGCGAGAACGAGGTCGACGAGCGCGGCCGCAGCGGCGAGTGCGACGCCGCTCATCTACGTCCGCCCCCGCGCGACCGCTCGGGGCTCGTCAGCGATTCGGCGCCGCCGCGCCGCGACCACCGGAATCCGGCCGGGAGCGACTCCGGCCCCGCGTGAGTGTGTCGGATCGTCATTCTACCACAGTATTGCAAATTTCTCAAAATAAGGCTTTGGATCGCGAGTCGAACGATCCGGGCGCACTGATCCACCGATCGGGTCACAGAACCGGAAATTGGCCAGATACCGCCCAAAACCGCGCCGAAACGTTCGCATCCGGGCGAGATCGCCGCACCGCGATATTGAATCATCCCCGCAATACGTTCGATAGGTTTTTACAGTTTAGTACAATACTGGCACGTGAGGAACACAGCACATGAGCATCGATACGGACGTCACGGAGACGCTGGACGTGAAGGGACTGAACTGCCCGATGCCGGTCGTGCAGACCAAGCAGGCGGTCGACGAGCTCGAGACGGGCGAGACACTGGAAGTGCTCGCCACGGACTCGGGGAGTATGAGCGACATCGACGGCTGGGCGAGTACGACCGACGGCGTCGAACTCGTCGACCAGGTAGAAGAGGACGGCGGGAGCGAGACGGTGTACAAACACTACGTTCGGGTCGAGTGAGATGAGCACGGACGACACTACCGCCGGCGAGTCGGCCGCCGACGAGACCGCCGGGTCGGACGCGGACGACCCCGTCGCCGGCGATCCGAGCGCGGACGAGGTGGCACGGCTGGAGGCCAGGATCGAGGAACTGGAGTCGGAGCTGTCGACCGTCCGGAGCGAGGTCGACGACGACCCCCAGAAGATGGTAATCATCGCGACGAAGGGCACCCTCGATATGGCCTACCCGCCGCTGATCCTCGCGAGCACCGCGGCCGCCTTCGGCTACGACGTGACCGTCTTCCACACGTTCTGGGGACTGGAGATCCTCCACGAGGAGCACTCGAAGGACCTCAAGCTGAGTTCGGTCGGCAACCCGAACATGCCGATGCCCAACGCCGTCGCGGCGCTGCCCGGCATGGACGCGCTGACCACGCGGATGATGGGCAAGCGCATCGCCGACAACGACGTCGCCACCGTCGAAGAGCTGATCGAGACGTCGCTGGACGTCGGCGTCGACCTGCAGGCCTGCCAGATGACCATCGACCTGCTGGAGTACGACGAGGACGACTTCTACGACGGCGTCACGACCGGCGTCGGCGCCGCCTCCGCCTTCCAGGAGATGGTCGACGCCGACATCCAGCTCCTCGTCTGAGGGCGGAGTAGGCCCTGCGATACGCGCAGGCGCTTCGAGAAAGCACTCGATTCCCGCGGATCGGCCGCCGAAGGCGGTCGGTACCGGTAGCGGAAGGCTCTCTGTACCGTCGAGGGGTCCGAGACCGACCAGACCGTCGCGCCTCGAACGGTCACGGCGTGTTATTCCGACCACCCGCGAACTCCGGCCATGGATCGCGAACCACGCGTGGTCTCCCGTCGACGAATCCTTCAGACTGCGGCCGGTACGGCCGGCGTCGCGGCGGCCAGCGAGTCGGCGACAGCACAGGGTGGCACGCGACGCACCGTCGAGATGACCGACGAGCTGGTGTTCGCGCCCGACTCCATCACGGTCGCACCGGGCGACACCGTCGTCTGGGAGAACGTCGGCTCGATCGGCCACTCCGTTACGGCCTACGAGGAGAACATCCCCGCCGAGGCGGAGTACTTCGCCTCCGGCGGGTTCGAGAGCGAGGACGCGGCGCGAAGCGCCTACAGCGCCGGCGACTCCGACAGCGGTGACCTCGGCGCGGACGCCACTTTCGAACACACGTTCCCCATCACGGGCACGTACGAGTACTTCTGTATCCCCCACGAGAGCGTCGAGATGCTCGGGGCCGTCGAGGTGGTCGAGGGCGGCCCGTCCGAGGGCGGCGGGGACGACCTGTCCGTCGTGCCAGAGAGCGCGAAGTCGATCGCGGTCGCCGCGACCGCCGCGCTCTGTTCGGTCCTCGGCCTCGCGTACATGTTCATGAAGTACGGCGGGGACTACGGCGTCGACGAAACCGACAAGGCCGACTAGCGACGGCCCCACGCGCTCCGCCGTGCGTGACGAGGTCGCGACGGGCGGCTGACCCGGCGGCCCACCGACCACCTCTCGGAGAGTTATATTGGCACGATTCCGCAATACTATATGCTGGGGACGCGAAGAGCCGATCATGCGCGCAGTGATAGCCACGGACCTGTCCGAGGCGATGGAGGCGGCGATCAGTTCGAAGACCTGCCTGGAGTGTCTCCAGCGCTACGGCGTCGAGACGATAGACCTGGTGACGGTCACGAGCCCGAACGTCACTACCGGGATGCCCGGCAGCGACGTGGGGGAGCGGACCCGGCGCGCGCTCGACCGCGAGCGGGGGAAACTCGAGGCCGAGGGGTTCGACATCGAGACCCACGTCGTCCGCGGGACGCCCCACCGGCGGATAAACGGGCTGGCCGAGCGGGTCGACGCGGACCTGATAGTCGTGGGGTCCCGCGGTCGGAGCCCGCTGGAAGAGCGGTTCGTGGGCAGCACGACGCGGGACATGGCGCGGACGAGCGTCAGGCCGCTGTTGATCCAGCGCATCGTCGCGGGCGACGGCGAACACGAGATCGCGAACGAACACCTCTTCGAACGGGTGCTGTACGCGACCGACTTCTCGGAGAACGCCGAACGCGCGTTCGACCAGTTCCGACCGCTGTCGGGCGCGACGCAGGAGGCGACGCTGCTCCACGTCGCGCCGCCGGACCGCAGGGCCGACGCCGATGCCGTCCAGGACGCGACCGAACGCCTCGACGCGCTGGCCGACGACCTCCGCGGGATGGGGATCGAGACCCGGACGATGGTCCGGGAGGGCGAGACGGTGGCCGAGATCCTCGCCGCCGAGGCCGAGGTCGACCCGACGGTGGTCCTGCTGGGGTCGCGTGGGCAGGGTCGCATTCGACGGCTGCTCCTCGGGAGCACGTCCGAAGAGGTGATGGCTCGCGCCGAGAGCAACGTGTTGCTCGTGCCGCCGGGGCGGTTGCGGTAAGGGGGTCGGTCTCGGTAAGCGGGGCGGTTGCGGTAAGCGGGGCGGTCCTTTTCTCGGCCTTTTCCACCGAGCGGGTCTCAGTTCGGCGGTGGCGACGACCGGTGGTGCGCTGCATCCACAGCGCGAGCCGCATCTGCGCGGTCGCGGAGCGAAAAAAGGGCGGAGACGGCGTCGTCAGTCCGCGGTCTGGGGGGTACTCGACGTTTCGGTGCGGAGTTCGCGGATCGAGCTGACCACGACAGCGCCGCTGACCAGCAGCGCCGCGCCGATGATGATGACCAGCGCGACGGTGTCGAGGACCGGCATCTCGATCCAGCCGCCGACCTTGCGGACGGCGACCGCGAGCGCGCCGAGCAACAGCATGACGCCGAAGTAGACCTTGATGTCGTCTTCCTCGACGAGGGCCGTCGCGGCGGCGCCCAGGCGAGCCCCGAACGCGCTCCCGGCCAGCAGTGGGACGACGATGGCCAGGTTCACAGCCCCGTCCATCGCGTACAGGAAGCTGCCGATCCCGCCCGAGAAGACGATCTCGAACAGGTCGGTCCCGACGGCCACGGGGACGGGGACGCCAACGAGGTAGAACAGCGCCGGCATCCGGATGAACCCGCCGCCGACACCGAGCAGGCCCGACAGCAGTCCCGTCGCGAACGCGACCGCGAGTATCATCCACAGCGAGACCGTGATCCCGCCCTTGAGCGACATCATCGGCGGCACGCGGTAGGACTGGATCTTCTTGGCGACGTCCGGGATGTCCTCGGCGTCGACCTCGGCGTCCTCGGCGACGTCGTGGTCGATCCCGCCGTCGCCGTCACCGCGCAGCGCGGTGTAGGTGATGAACGCGCCGATACCCCCGAGCAAGCCGACGTAGGCGACGCTGACGACCAGGTCGGCCTGTCCGATCGACTGCAGCCAGTGGAGGCCGAGCTTCCCGACCTCGATGCCGGCGGTCGTGCCGGCGATCATCAGGACGCCGAGCTTGTAGTCGACCTGCCCGAGGTCGCGGTGTTTGAGCGTCGCGATCACGGAGGTCCCGAAGACGAAGGCCAGTCCGGAGGCGACGGCCACGTCGGTGTCGTACCCCATCACCATCAGCGCCGGTGTGACGAGGAACGACCCGCCCATGCCGAAGAATCCGAACAGCAGCCCTATCAGGACGCCGAAGCCCGCAAAGAGCGTGAGCAGCGTCACGGCGACGCCGAACAGTTCCAACTCACTCACCCCCGAGGGCCCGCCTCAGGGTCGGACCCACCAGCGCCTCGAGGATCCCGTACCCGACGTAGAGCACGAGCGCCTCGACGAGGACGACGCCGATTATCACCGCAGCCCCCGCCGGGCCGCCGGCGACCTCAGCTCCGAACACGATTCGACACCTCGATCAGTCTTGTGCACATCATGGGATTCTACTCGAGAAGTCGTAGTTCACGTCGTCATTTAACGGTTTTGGGTTCAACGTACAATACTATATCCGGTTTACCTACGCGTGGTTGTGCGTAACTTATGGATAACGATGCGCCGGATAGCTGTCTTCTGATTGATTGGTTTCAACGGGTAGAGCGGTGCCGGTCCGCGGCCGAACGTCGCGGGCCGCGGACGCCGTCGCGAGGGGGCGACCGAGACGAACGGTCGAGCGGGGCGAGCGTCGGGTGACGCCGGAGACCGCAACGTTTTCACTCGCGTTGGCCGACGTTCCCGCCCATGAGCGAGCCCTCCACCTCGCCGAACGCCGACGGGTCGCCCGCGCTGTCCGCGCGCGGGCTGACCAAGCGATACGGGTCGACGACGGCGGTCGACTCGCTGGACCTGACGGTCGATCCCGGGGTCGTCTTCGGCTTTCTCGGCCCGAACGGCGCCGGCAAGACGACGACGATGCGGATCTTCACCGGGCTGATCGACCCGACTTCGGGCGAGGCCCGCGTCGCGGGCGTCCCCAGCCGCGACCGCGCCCGCCTCGTCGACCGCATCGGACTCCTCCCCGAGGAGCCGCCGCTGTACGACGAACTCACCGGCCGCGAACAGCTTCAGTTCGCCGCCGACCTGCGGGATGTCCGGTGGGATGCCGTCTCCGACCGCGCGCTCGGTCTCTGTGGCGACCTCGACCTGACCGGGGACCTCGACCGCCGGATCGAGGGCTACTCGAAGGGGATGCGCCAGAAGACCGCCTTCGTCCAGGCCGTCCAGCACGACCCCGCCGTGGTGTTCCTCGACGAGCCGACCTCCGGGCTGGACCCCCGCGCCGCGAAGACGCTCCGCGAACTGATACTCGACCTCGCCGAATCGGACACCACCGTCTTCCTCTCGACGCACATCCTCCCCGTCGTCGAGGAGATCGCCGACGAGGTGGGCGTCCTCCACGAGGGGCGACTCGTCGCCGAGGGACCGATCGAGGAACTGGTCGCCTCGGCCGGTGCGGGCGACAGTGACGGCGCGGCGGCGTCCACCGCCGACGACGCCGGGGCGGGTACGGTCGACGGCGGCGCCAGCCCGGCGGACGACCCCGACCTGGAAGACGCGTTCCTCGAACTGACCAGTCGCGAGGAGTCGGTCTGGACCGACGACACATGAGAGCGCTCGCCCGCGACGCCCGGGCGCTGCTGGCGACGGAGATCCGGGTGCGAGTCCGGAGCGTGCTCGCCGACCGGCGGAAGCTGCTCGGCACCGCCACCTCGCTCGCGATGTTCGGCCTCCTGTTCCCCTGGTTCTTCCGCGCGAACGTGACCTCGTTCGCCGAGCGCGTCGCCGGCGGGAACGTCCCGCTCGGACCGCTCGGCGCCGCGTTCACCGGGCTCTGCGTCCTCGGTCT
>Ga0207813_100267_pt1 | contig 35292 bp, 30 predicted proteins | sample A23E3SouthBayCA_2_FD_187730 | JGI IMG/M metagenome (GOLD analysis project Ga0207813, IMG submission 187730) | Aerobic enrichment media microbial communities from Eden Landing Ponds, California, USA - A23 E3 (4) (SPAdes) | ecosystem: Environmental > Aquatic > Marine > Unclassified | place... | reverse complement strand
CATGCCCGAGTACAAGGACAAGAAGGGCGACGAGAAGATGGAGGCGTTCAACGACCGCACCAAGCGGATCGACTTCCCGTACGTCCTCCAGTACGAGGAAGAGGCCCGTATCTACCGGAAGATGCTCCGGAACGCCGATCTCCCGGACATCATCGTCGAGCCACACACCCTGGAGATGGCTGGCCTGTTCGGCGTCCTCACGCGCATCGAGGAACCAGACACCGGCAACGTGACGCTCGTCCAGAAGGCCAAGGCCTACAACGGCGAGATAGACGAGGCCGAGGACATCGACGTGAAGAAACTCCGCGACGAGGCCGAGGGCAAGGCCGACATCGGCGAGGGCATGGAGGGGGTCTCGCCCCGTTTCATCGGCGACGAGATCGCCGAGGCGATCATGGACTCCATGCACCGCTCGCGCGATTTCCTCTCGCCGCTGACGACGTTCAACCACCTCGAAGAGAACATCGAGAACCACGGATCGATCCCCGAAGACCGCTTCGAGACCTACTACCGCTACCTCGAACTCGTCCGCGACGAGTACAAAGAGCGGGCCATCGAGGACGTGCGCCACGCGCTGGCGTACGACGTCGACGAGATCCAGCGCCAGGGCGAGAAGTACATGGACCACGTGATGGCCTACATCGACGACGACACCGTCGAGGACGAGATCACCGGCCGAGAGCAGGAACCCGACGAGCAGTTCCTCCGCTCGGTCGAGGAGAAACTCGACCTCCCCGAGGACCGCAAGGACGACTTCCGCCAGGAAGTGTCGAACTGGGTCTCGCGGCGCGCCCGCGAGGGCGACACGTTCAACCCCCAGGACAACGACCGCCTGCGCCGCGCCCTCGAACGCAAACTCTGGGAGGACAAGAAACACAACATCAACTTCTCGGCGCTGGTCTCCAGCGGCGAGATGGACGACGACGAGCGCAACCAGTGGATCGACGCCTTGATCGAGCAGGGCTACTCCGAGGAAGGCGCACGGGAGGTGCTCGAATTCGCCGGGGCGGAGGTCGCAAAGAGCGAGATGGAGGAGTGATGAGCGGCCACGAGTTCATCGACGAGGCCGACCGCTCGCTCGATCGCACCTACGAGGAGCCACGCACCCTGAAGGAGTACGTCGACCTGATCCTCGAACGGCCGGGACTCGCGGCCCACGCCTCGAAGTACCTGCTCGACGCCATCGAGGCCGCGGGCACCCGGACGGTCATCGAGGAGGGCGAGGAGAAGGAGCGCTACCGCTTCTTCGACGACCCCAGCAACGACGGCGAGCACGCCATCCTCGGCAACACGGAGGTGCTCAACGCCTTCGTCGACGACCTCCGATCGATCGCCGCTGGCCGCGGGAAAGACGAGAAGATCGTCTGGCTCGACGGTCCGACTGCGACGGGGAAATCGGAGCTCAAGCGCTGTCTGATCAACGGCCTCCGGGAGTACTCCAAGACCGACGAGGGGCGGCGCTACACCGTCGAGTGGAACGTCGCGGGCGCCGGTTCGTCGGCTGGTCTGACCTACGCCGACGACCCCGTCTCCGACGAGGACGACTGGTACGAGAGCCCGGTCCAGTCTCACCCGCTGACGGTGTTCCCCGAGGACGTGCGCCAGGACCTCGTCGATCGACTCAACGAGACCCTCGACGACCACATCCCCATCCGCGTCGAGGGGCGCCTCGACCCGTTCTGCCGGGAGGCCTACGAGTTCCTCGAGGAGCAGTACCGTCGCGAGGGCGTCGAGGACCTGTTCTCGGCCGTCACCTCCCCCGACCACCTCCGTGTCAAGAACTACGTCGTCGACGTGGGCCAGGGCATCGGCGTCCTCCACTCCGAGGACGAGGGCCCGCCCAAGGAACGGCTAGTCGGCTCGTGGATGCAGGGGATGCTCCGGGAGCTGGGCTCGCGCGGCCGCAAGAACCCGCAGGCGTTCAGTTACGACGGCGTCCTCTCGCAGGGCAACGGCCTGCTGACCATCGTCGAGGACGCCGCCCAGCACGCGGACCTGCTGCAGAAACTGCTGAACGTCCCCGACGAGAAGACCGTGAAACTGGACAAGGGGATCGGGATGGACATCGACACCCAGATGATCATCATCTCGAACCCGGACCTGGAGGCCCAACTCAACCAGCACGCCGACCGCGAGGGCCAGGACCCGCTGAAGGCGCTGAAGCGCCGCCTCGACAAACACGAGTTCACGTACCTGACGAACCTCTCGCTTGAGGCCGAACTGCTCCGGCGGGAGTTGACCGACGAGACGGCGGTGTGGGCGGCCGATAGCTGGGCAGAACTGGAGTCGTGGATCCAGGAGCCGCTGACGATCAGCGTTCGCGACGCCGACTACGACGTCAACGAGAAGGAACTGGCGCCCCACGCCATCGAGGCGGCGGCGCTGTACGCCGTCGTCACGCGTCTGGACGCCTCGGACGTGCCCGGCGGCCACGACCTCGTGGACAAGGCACTGCTGTTCGACCGCGGCTACCTCCGCGAGGGCGACGAACAGGTCGAGATTGCCGACTTCGAGTTCGCCGACGACAGCCACGACGGCGACCACGGCATCCCCGTTACCTACACCCGGGACGTGATCGCGGACCTGTTCCACGTCGAACAGGACCGCCACCACGCGGACCTGCCGGTCGAACACGTCGTCATGCCACGGGACATCCTCAACGCGATGGCCGAAGGGCTGGGCGACGCGCCGGTCTTCTCGAGCGCCGAGGCGGGGGAGTTCGAGGAGCGGGTCGTCCCCGTCAAAAACCACGTGTTCAGCCAGCAGGAGTCGGACGTCCTCGACGCGATGATGCGGGACAAGCGCGTCGACGAGGCCACCGTCGAGGAGTACATCGAGCACGTCTACGCGTGGGCGACGGGCGAACAGATCGAGAACGACCGCGGGGAGTACGTCGATCCCGACCCGCTGAAGATGCGCGTCTTCGAGGTCGAACACCTCGGCCGGTTCGACGAGGACGACTACGACGGCAACGACCCTGCGTCGGCCATCGAGGAGTTCCGCAGGGACAAGATCATCACGGCCCTGAATCGCCACGCGTGGCAGCGCCGGACCGACGAGTTCCGCGTCGAGGACGTCTCCCCGAAGGAGATCCCGGTCATCCAGACGGTGCTGGGGAGTCACTCCTGGGACGACGTCAAGCGGGCCTACGAGGACTTCGACCCGCGCCAGTGGGACGAACCACCCAGCGGCACCGAGACGGCCGCCCTCAAGGAGAAGACCGTCGAGAACATGCGGGAGCTGTTCGACTACAGCGAGGCCTCGGCCGAGTTGACGAGTCGCCACGTCATGAGCCAGGTGAGTTACAAATGGGACTGAGAGACGACCTCGAACGCTACCGGGAGGTCGGCGAGAATCGCAGGCAGGACCTCGAAGAGTTCATCCAGTACGGCGATCTCGGGAACAGTCGCCAGGACGAAGTGCGGATCCCGATCAAGATCGTCGACCTCCCCGCCTTCGAGTACGACCAGCGCGACATGGGCGGGGTCGGCCAGGGCGACGCCGAGGAGGGCGACCCCGTCGGCGAGCCCCAGCCCCAGCCGGGCGACGGCGACGAGGAGGGCGACCCCGGCGAGGAGGGCGGCGAACACGAGTACTACGAGATGGACCCCGAGGAGTTCGCCCAGGAACTCGACGAGCAACTCGGACTCGACCTCGATCCGAAGGGCAAGAAGGTCATCGAGGAGACAGAGGGCGACTTCACGGACATCACCCGGAGCGGCCCCACGAGCACGCTGGACTTCGAGCGCCTGTTCAAGGAGGGGCTGAAGCGCAAGCTCTCGATGGACTTCGACCGGGATTTCGTCCGCGAGGCGCTGAAGGTCGACGGCTGGGGACCGGCGACGGTCTTCGAGTGGGCGCGCGAGGAGAACGTCCCCGTCTCGCGGGCGTGGCTGGAGGAAGCCTACGCCGGGATGAGCGCCGACGAGAAGACCACGTGGGAGAGCATCGAGGAGATGGTCGAGAACGTCGAGCGCACGTCGACGGCCCAGCGGATCCGCCGGGAGGGCGTCGACGAGGTGCCTTTCCGCCGGGAGGACGAGCGCTACCGCTACCCGGAGATCGTCGAGGAGCGCGAGAAGAACGTCGTCGTGGTCAACATCCGCGACGTCTCCGGGAGTATGCGCAAGAAGAAGCGCGAACTCGTCGAGCGGACGTTCACGCCGCTGGACTGGTATCTCCAGGGCAAGTACGACAACGCCGAGTTCGTCTACATCGCCCACGACGCCGACGCCTGGCAGGTCGAGCGCGACGAGTTCTTCGGCATCCGCTCGGGCGGCGGGACCCGCATCTCCAGCGCCTACGATCTGGCTGCCGAGGTGCTGGAGGAGTACCCCTGGAGCGAGTGGAACCGCTACGTGTTCGCCGCGGGCGACTCGGAGAACTCGTCGAACGACACCGAGGAGGAGGTGATCCCGCTGATGGAGCAGATCCCGGCGAACCTCCACGCCTACGTCGAGACCCAGCCCAGCGGCAACGCGATCAACGCCACCCACGCCGAGGAGGTTGAGCGACACTTCCGGGACGCCGACAACGTCGCCGTGGCCTACGTCTCCGGCCCGGACGACGTGGCCGACGCGATCTACGACATCCTCAGCACGGAGGAAAGCGAATGAGCCCACCGATCAACGACCGCATCGACGCCCAGCGCATCGCCGAGGACCTCGAAGAACCGGTCGCCGAGGCGAACAACCTCGCCCGGAAACTCGGCCTCGACCCGTATCCGGTCAACTACTGGATCGTCGACTACGACGAGATGAACGAACTCATCGCCTACGGCGGGTTCCAGCGGCGGTACCCCCACTGGCGGTGGGGAATGAAGTACGACCGTCAGCAGAAACAGGGCCAGTTCCTCGGCGGCAAGGCCTTCGAGATCGTCAACAACGACAACCCATCGCACGCCTTCCTCCAGGAGTCCAACACCGTGGCCGACCAGAAGGCGGTCATCACGCACGTCGAGGCCCACGCGGACTTCTTCGCGAACAACCAGTGGTTCGAGATGTTCGCGGGCAGGGCGTCCCCCCGGGACGGCGACAGCGCGAGCGGCGAACGCCGCGAGCGAGGCCCCGACGCTGCGGCCATGCTCGCGCGCCACGCCGACACCATCGAGGAGTACATGCAGGACCCCGACATCGACCGCGGGGCGGTCGAGAAGTGGATCGATCACGTCCTCACTCTGGAGGACAACATCGACCAGCACGTCCCCTACGAACCGATCGGTGAGGGGGAGGACCTGCTCGACCGCGAGACGGCCGACGTGGCCGAACAGCTTGAGGAACTGGACCTCTCGGAGGAGGTCAAAGGCCAGGTGTTCGACGAGGAGTGGCTCGACGCGCAGGACGACGAGGAGGGCGGGCCCTCGTTCCCCGAGGAACCCGAGAAAGACGTCGTCGGGTTCCTTCGCAAACACGGGATGCAGTACGACGAGGACGCAGAGAAGGCCGCCGAGATGACCGAGTGGCAACGCGATATCCTGGAGATCATGCGCCGCGAGGCCTACTACTTCGCGCCACAGAAGATGACCAAAGTGCTCAACGAGGGGTGGGCCAGCTACTGGGAGTCGACGATGATGGCGGGCGAGAACTTCGCCGGGGACGACGAGTTCGTCCTCTACGCCGACCACATGGCCCAGGTGCTGGGGTCGCCGGGACTGAACCCCTACAAACTCGGTCTGGAACTGTGGCAGTTCGTCGAGAACACGGAGAACCGCCGGGAGGTCGTCGAGCGTCTCCTGCGCGTCGAGGGGATCACCTGGCGGAACTTCCACGACACCGTCGACTTCGAGGACGTGCAGTCGCTGATCGAACCGGATCCGGTCGTCGCGACGATCGGACCGGACACGCTTGCGGACCTTGATCCCGAGGACCCGCGCGTGGACGCCGCGGCGCTCGAAGACGCGCGAGCGGGTGAGATCGACGTCGACCAGTACCCCTGGAAGGTGCTGACCTACGAAGGGATGTGCGAGCGTCACTACTCGCTGTCGAAACCCCAGAACCGCGGGTTCGTCGCCCGGATCAGTCAGGAGGAACTCGAACGGGTCTCGCGGTACATGTTCGACGACGCCCGGTACGACTCCGTCGCGGCGGCCCTCGCCGACATCGACTACGCGCGCGGGTGGGACCGGATGCGCGAGATCCGCGAGAGCCACAACGACGTCACGTTCCTCGACGCCTACCTCACCCAGGAGTTCGTCGACGAGAACGACTACTTCACCTACGAGTACACCCAGGCCTCCGGTGACTACCGGGTCACCTCGACGGACTACCGGGACGTCAAGAAGAAGCTCATGTTGCAGTTCACGAACTTCGGGAAACCGACGATCGTCGTCGAGGACGGCAACTACGACAACCGGAACGAACTCCTGTTGGCCCACCGGTACAACGGCGTCGTGCTCGACATCGAGCAGGCCAAGGACACGCTCAAGCGCGTCTTCGAACTGTGGGGGCGGCCGGTCAATCTGCTCACGATCGTCAAAGAGATCGACGAACACGACGTGGAGGTCGCGAAGCGACGCGACCGCGAACCCGAACCGGAGGAGGTCGGCAAGCGCCTCCGGTACGACGGCGAGCAGGTCACCATCAAGGACGTCCCCTGGGAGGAAGTCGAACACCTCGCCGCCACGGACATCGACTACGACACGAAACCCGAGGAGTGGCTGGCCTGACCGGCCGTTCACAACGTCTCTCGGTCACTATCGGGTGTCCCGGAACGCGAACCACTGAGCGCCGATCGTTCTGGTGACACTGACGACGGGAGCGACCCCGTTCCTGCTGGTACTGGTCGCGATAGCGGCCGTGTACCCGAAAGAGCGGTGCGTCGGCTGCCGGGTTCGAGCAGGGCCACCACCGGCCCCTCCGGCTAGAACCGACGCCGGAGGCGCGTCGAGAGGGGCACCCCGCTCCCGCCGCGCACGCGGACGACTCCCAGTCCGAGCGGCCGTCCGAGCAGCCCCAGGAGCGACACCGCGAGCAGTCCGTTGATCGTCGCCCACGCGACGACCGGGTGGGCCTCGTGGAGCGTCTCGATCCACGACGGCGGGAGCACGAGCAGGTACCGGTACTCCCGGACGGATCCCGTCTGACTCGCCCCGGGCGGGGGCGCGTCGACGCCGACGGTCACGGTCCGCTCGTCTCCGGGGGCGAGCACGGAGCGCAACTGCGGGACCGAGACGGCGTCGTTCTCCGTCTCGAACATCACGACGAGGGGGACTATCCCCTGGTTGGTGATCGTGTACTCCCACGGGGCGGGATCGCCGGGCTCCAGTTCCGGCGAGGAGGCGACCGTCTCCCCGTCGATGGTCATCTCGTGGGTCCCGCTGGGCAGCACCATCGCGACGTTGGCGGGCACGAGGACGACCACGAGCAGCGCCAGCGCGATCCGGCGAGTGTCGACGGTCGAGGACCGCCGCCGCGACCGGTTTCGACTCCGTGTCGGCCCCTCGATCCGCCCCAGTATCGTCGAGAGGGCGAACAGGGCGATGCCGACCCCGAACAGGACGAGACCGACCCCTTCAGAGCCCAAGAAGGCGTCGACGCCGATCAGCGACGCGAACCGGTTCTGGAGCGCGACCATCCCGCCCTGGACGGCGAGAATCGCCGTCCCGAGGTGCGGAATGACGACGGTCGTCCCGCCGACCTGGAGGGCTTTGGCGACGATCCGGTCTTCGGTCACCGGCGGTTCCCCGCCGTCCTGGTCGGTGAACGGGTTCGCGTCGCCGCGCGTGACGTACCCCTGTTCGGTCTCGGCGACGATACGGTGGGTCGTCAGTCCGCCGCCCTGGAGCGTCTCCGCACGGAAGACGACCACGTCGCCGACGGACGGCTCTCCGGCGACCGCGCTCGGGACAGCGACGAAGCCGTCGCCAGCCGCCAGCGTCGGCGCCATACTCCCCGTCTCGACGTAACTGAGCAGGACCGGTTGGCCGAGGACGGCACCGACCACGAGCGACACGAGGACGACGACGACGATGGCCTCGAGCACACGGGTCGTGACGTCTCTGAGCGACACGCCGGGCCGTAGGAGGGATAGCTACAAGGCTTTTACCCGCTCGGGTTCCCGACGTCGCGTGACTCCAGGGCACGGATCGCCTCGGCGGTCGCGTACGTGGCGGTGAACCCGAGCGCGTACCCGAGTACGTGGAGATAGAGGTTGACGACGGTCCCCGATCCGGTCGGATCCCCGGGGAACGCGACGAAGGGGAAGGCGATAAACAGCGCCGCGGAGACGACACCCAGCTCGAACTGTCCCGACCGGGAAGACGCACGCGCGATTTTCCGCCGGAGGCTCCTCGTCTCCTCGACGGCGGGTAACAGGAAGAGGAGCGCCGACAGGAGGGTCGCGACGACGAGTCCGGCCGTCCCGAGATAGACGGTCATGCGGTCGGTGGTGACTGAGCGGACACTCAGTGGGGCGATGAGCGCGAACCCGGCGAAAAACAGCGCTGGCGCGACAGCCCGTTCCGGTCCGATGTCGAACCGGGTGTCGAGGTGTCGAGCCATCGTCAGCGGCATGTAGCCGAAAAACGCCAGCAGGACGCCGGAGAACCCGACGCCGACGGTAGGCCTGACGAACACCAGATTCAGATACGAGAGCACGAGCGGGAACACCAACAGCAGCGTCGCGAAGACGGCGAAAAAGCGGCTCCGAGCACCGCTCGCGACGCTCAACAGGTACGTCGCCGGGACGACCAGGAGATAGCCGACGACGTTGACCGAGAGGTGGACGAGATCGAGGTGGACGTACGACGACGCGAACGCCGTCAACAGCATCGGGTCCGTGTAGCGAAAGCCCAACGACTGCTTCAGTTCTGACGGGAGCGTGAAGACAGCGCTCAGGACGACCGGTACCAGAAAGATGAGGGCGGCGTCCAGCAGGTACCGCCGGTGACCGGCGGTCGTCGGGAGTCGCTGACGGGAGGCCGTATCGAAAGACATCGAAGGAAGTCCGTATACACAGAGAACGTCCCTTGACCAATAAAGCCTCCTCTCCGATTTCACAAACTGATTCTAAACGAACCCGCCCTCCGCTGAAACAGGCGAAAACCGATATTACGCTCACCAGACTCGATTATCGAACATCTCGACGGTATCAAATTCGATTTCTGAGGGTCGGCGACACCGGCCTGCAGTATCGATACCGGACTCGGGCCCGCGGACTCCGAGCGGTCGGTGTATCCCCGCGAGGAGAGTCTCGAGACGGAGATGTCGGGATTGCCGTCTCGATCGGCGGTCACTCCGTGGTGGCGTCGAACCGGACGACCAGATCACTACCGATATCGAACGTCCGGAAGACCTCGATGTTGATCGAGACGCTGTCGCCGCTCTCGAGGACGAGTCCGTGTCTGGTGAGATCGAGGCCCTCGGCGCCCTCGACTTGCAGGGAGAGGCCGTCCAGTGAGCCGCCGTCCCCGACGGCCGCGACGGTCACTGCCTCGTCGCCGTTGTTCGTCAGCGTCAGGGCGTTCGTGAAGACAGCGCCCTCCTCGGCGGCGGCCTTCCAGACGTCGCTCTCGCCGAGACGGAACCGGAACCCGTCGTCCGTCACGTCGTAGAGGTCGGGGTCGAGCTGATCGGGTGTCACGGTCAGTCCCGCTTCGGTCCGGGCGGCGATGGAGAGCGCGACGCTCCCGCCGATCCAGCCCAGCGCCCTGAGCGCGGCCAGTGAGAGCCCGAGCAGGCCGAGGCCGGAGAGGAGGCCACCGAGCTGGAGCGGCGATAGGCCGCCGATCTCGAAACCGTCTCCGGGCGTCGAGACAGTCGGCTGGATCGAGCCGGAGACCGGCGTCGACGTCGGGGGCGGGGACGGTGCCACCGTCGGCGTCGGTGCTGGTGACGACGGACCGGACGTGGCAGTCTCGGGCGGCCCAGTCGAGTTCGTCGGGGTGGCCGTCGCGTTCGGCGTGGCTGTCGCCGACCCCTCTCCGGGATCCAGCGTCGGAGCCGGAGTCGGCGTCGGCGTGGGCGTCGGCGTCCCTCTGGGTGATCTCGACACCACGGGCGGCGTCTCCGTCCCGGTGGGCGTCGGTGTCGGCGTCTGGGTCCCCTCGACGGTAGTCGTCGTCCGGGGTCGAGGCGTCCGGTCGCCCGGCGATGTGGTCGGTCCCGGATCACCGGTGGTCGTCTCGAGTCCACCGCTCCCGTCCTCGTCCCCGTTTCTACTGCCGGATCCGCCCCCGACGGGAGTCGGGTCCGGGATCCGGGCGCGGACCCGTATCCGTTCCTCGATCGTCGTCTGTTCGTCGGTCGTCACCTCGATACCGACGTGTACGACCTCGTCCGGTCCTAGAACGACCGGATCCGATGGATCACCGAGCGTCTCGCCGGTCTCGGTCCGGTAGAACCGGATAGCCTGGGCGTCGTGTTCGATCCAGACCTCGCTGTTCCTGTTGTCGGTCGATATCGTGAAGACGCTCTCGAAGTCCGTCGTCGCTCTGGCGTTCAGATCGGTGAGTTCGACCGAGAGGTTCCCGTCGGCACCGATCGCTGCGTGGGCGTCGCCGTTCGTCGAGTCGGCGGGATCGAAGTAGACACCGGAGACGACTTCGTCCGCGCCGGTGACTGCGCCGGTGCTGACGACGGCACCCAGTGCGATCAGCAGCAGCGCGACGGTTCGAACGGGACGAGACACGGTTTGGAGGGTACAGGGGTCGTTCGGCCCCGGTCGTCGACTGGCGCGATGCGATCGTCAGTCGCGTCCGTGGTGATACCAGTAGAGACCGTCGAACTCGGCCGCCGCACGTCCGACCGAACGGTGGTTTCTGGAGGGCTTAGGGCGTAGTGGTTTCGGCCGTGAGCGTGATGTTGCTGATCACGTCGTCGGTATTGTCGTTGGTGGTGTTGGTGTCGACTTCGACGACCACGTAGATCTCGTCTCCGGAGTTTCCTGCTGCCGCGAGGTTGACTGTCGGATCCGAACTCGACCCGTCCGTGAGGTTCGTGATCTGACTCGAGTCGGTCGTCCCGGTGTCGGGGTCGGCGTAGAGATTGAGGATGTCCTCCGGTCCGTTCGAGCTATCCATCGTCGCCTCGATACTGCTGACCGACACGTCGACGGGATTGGAACTGTTGTTGAACACCCGGAACGCGGCCGTGTCGACGTTGGTGACGGCTCCACCTGTGTCCGTCGAGACGACGCCGATGCGCGTCGTCGCCTCGTCGTTGACTCCGCTCGCTGGCGAGTTAGTTCCGCTCAGATCGATCGTCAGCTGGCCGCCGGTGTTCGAAACCGCGTTCGTCGTCAGGCTACTCGAGGGATCCGCCTCGAGTCCGAGGAAGCCGTTGCTGTCGTTTGCCACGCCGACGGACAGCTGTCGCTCCGCGTTGACCTGTGTGAACGCCCCGCTACCCAGGGCCGCTCCGCTACCGACTGTCAGTGTTCCGATCCCCATCAGTGCTTTCCGCCTGTTCAGTTTCATTGTCGTCACCCACCTCGCTGGTGTGCTTACACGTCTATCGGTTTTAATACTTAGTTGTTCTGGTCGATAACGGCGTGTTCAAATCGTGAAAAAGCCGCCGAACGGCCCGGAATCGCGACGCTCGTAGAGTATCCCGTCTGATACTGAACGGTGGTTTTATATACTATAATCGACCATGTTCCGACTGCGTCGACGGTCACAACCGGGCAGGCTGCATTGACGGCTGTCGACGGCGAGCCGAGCGGTGAACAGGGGATCATACGTGGGAAAAGATCGGCGTTCGGTCACGCGGCGTGGCGCGCTCGCACTCATCGGTAGCGGGATCTGTCTCTCGGTGGTCGGGTCGGACGCGGTCACGACGATCGAGGGCGAACGCCAGGCAGCTACGGCGGTCACTGACGACTCGGACGCGTACCTCGGAATCGTGGATCAGTCGAGTACCGCGACGATCGAGAATTCGTCCGACGAGGCCACCGTGTACGAACTCACCGACAACAGCGGTGTGTTCTCGACTATCGAGGCGACGGTGGTGAGCGCAACCGACAGCAACAACAACCAGTACAGTGACCCACCGGTCGAAGCGGAGGTCGTCGACCAGTCGACGACGAACCCGTCCGTCCGCCTGCGATGTACGGCTGCCGACGACTCGATCGACGATTCCTACGACGTGGTCGTCGACATCGCTGCCTCGGGGGGCGGCCTCTCGACGCGAGCGACGCGGGCGACGGCCGACCGGATCCCGATCTCCTGTACGATCGACTACGGTGATTCGGGCAACTACCGCGACGACGACGGCGGTGGTGCCGTACAGCCGACCGATCCGAGCGGGAACATAGAGAACCCGTCGGCGGTCAACGACGACGACGACAACACCGCCACGGCCATCTCGACGGGCGGACAGGCGGATCTCAAGATCGGATACGCGCTGCCGAGGGTCGATCAGACGGCCGATACGTACGAGATGATCTTCGACATCGAGCGACTACAGATCGGTCAGGGGAGTTTCGGCTTCTACCTCGTCAACGGCGCCGGACAGCAACTCACGGACCGGCAGGCCCTCGGCATCGGGACCAACACGTACTCGTTCCCGGAATCGGAGGAACAACAGATCGCCGCGAACCACGACGACCTGTATCTGATTATCGACTCGAACACCAACGGCAACGGAAACAGAGAGATGGACCTCGACTACTTCCGGCTCGTCGCGCGCTGATCGCCGGAACGGGCCACGTACACCCCGCCCGTGACCGTCACACCTTTTATCTCGCGAACGTGATACCAGGGAACGATGGCGACAGGGGACCAGCCGTCGACGGACGAGCGCGTTCGGTTCCTCCTGTCGCAGAACCTCACTATTGCGGTCCTGCTCTGTCTCGCAGTCGCGGCTGTCGGCGGGTACATCGCGGCCGGTGAGTACACGGCACCAGACACCCGGACCGAACAGCGGACTGTCGCCACGTGGACGGGATCCGGCGACTTCGAACACGGCGCAGTTGTCCGGAACGACACGCGGGCGTTCGACCGCGGTGACGTGGTGCAGGGCCGCTCGGTGTACTTCACGCGGGTGATGCCGATTCTCAACGGGAGCTATGTCTACACGCACGAGGGCGGCGCCGAACCCGCCACCGTCAGCACTGATCTCCGGTTGACGGTCCGGTCGGTTCGGAGCGGCACCGAACAGCGCGAGGTGCTGTGGCAGGTCACCGAACCGCTCGGGAACGGGACGACCGCCTCGCTCGAACCCGGCGAGGTCCACCGCGTGCCCTTCGAGACGAACGTCACCGCACAGACCGAACTCCTCGACGAGATCGAGACCGAACTCGGCGTGGCCCGCGGGAGGATCGAGGTGCTCGTCACCGCCCGGACCGACGCCCGGACAACTCTCGAAGGCGAACCGGTCACCGACAACAGGACCGAACAGATGGAGATCACGCTCCAGAACCGCGCCTACGAGGTGGCCGTCTCGACGGCCGGTGAGACCCGGGAATCGGCCAGTGAACCGGTAACCGTCCCCGTCGAGACCGACGTAACCCGGCTCTACGGCGGAGGAGCGCTGGCGGCACTCGGCCTGCTCGGCGCCGGTGGACTGGTCGCGCTGGATCGGCGCGGGGCCTTCGCACTCACATACGCCACCCGCGCGGCGATCCGCCGCCGCCGGGAACGCGAGTCGTTCGCCGAGTGGATCTCCGTCGGGCGGGTTCCGGACGGCGACGGCCGGGTCGTGACTGTCGAGTCGCTCGAAGACCTCGTCGACGTGGCCATCGACTCGGACCGGCGCGTGATCGAAGACCCCGACTCGGACGTGTTCGTGGTCCTCGACGGCGAAACGCGGTACGAGTTCGACCCCGGCCGGGCGACCGCGGGTGACGAACCCGACCGTCCCGGACCACCCCATCCCACCGGTGAAGCCGATCCGCCCGGAGACGACAACGGGGACGGTGGGGCCGGTGCTGGCGATACCGACGGGGACGGCGACCGGATGCGACTGCTCGGCGGCACCGGCGACGACTCGACTGGCGAGGACGGTTCGCAGTCGTCCGATGACGGCGGGCGGGACCCTCTGCTGGGAGACGATGACGCGGACGACGATCGCTCGGACGAGGACGCCTGATCCCGCGGCGGTGTCGAACCGGTCCGCTTTTTGAGTGGGGTCGCGCAGTCACGGACGATGTCCGACGACGATTCGGTGACGGTCCCGATCACCTGTGAGTCCTGTGACACGCGCACGACCGTACCGCTGTCGGACCTGCCGGAAGCGGTGGAAGCCCACAACGACCGCCTCCACGACGGTGAGTCCGTCGCGCAGGTCGACCCCGAACTGTCCGAGCGGATCGCGGATCTGGCGGCCGAAGACGTCATCGACGAGCAGTGACTACCGTCTGCGCCCGCGCTCGCCTGGTCACCGCCCGTCGCGGTCGTCGCCGTAGATGGCTTCGATAGCCTCGGCGTGTGCGTCCCGGATGTTGCGGCGTTTCTTCTTCATCGAGGGGGTCAGGAGGTCGTTGTCGGCGGTCCACTCCCGCGAGACGAGTTCGAACCGCTTGATCCGCTCGACTTTCCCGAGGTCGGCGTTGACCGCCTCGACGGCTTCGCCGACCCACTCGCGGACGCGCTCGTCGCTACACCGGGCTTCGCGGTTGCGCGGCAGGTCGATCCCTTCGCGCTCGGCCCACCGCTCCATCGCCTCGAAGTTCGGGACGACGATCGCACCGACGAACTTCCGCTCGTCGCCGACGACCATCACCTGATCGACTCGGTCGCTCGTCGCGAACATGTCCTCGATGGGTTCGGGGGCGACGTTCTTCCCGGTGCTGAGGACGATCAGTTGCTTGAGGCGGTCCTTGTAGCGCAGGAAGCCGTCGTCGCCCTGCTCGACGAGATCGCCCGTCCGGAAGAAGCCGTCGTCGGTGAACGCCCGGTCGGTCTCGTCGGGCTGGTTCCAGTAGCCGTCGGTGACGTTCGGCCCGGTGACGAGCAGTTCCCCGACGGTCCCCTCGGCGTCCGGGAACTGTCCGTCACCGACCATCGACTCGTCCAGTCGCACGTCGATATCGGTCATCGGCGGGCCGAGCGTCCCCGGCTGGACCGCTTCCGGTGGGTTCGTCGTGACGACCGGCGCCGTCTCGGTCAGCCCGTACCCCTCGACGATCGGGATCCCCATTCCGAGAAACAGCTCCGCGAGGTCCTCGCTGAGACTGCCGCCGCCGCTGACCATGAACTCGATCTCGCCGCCCAGATTCTCTAACACTGTCGAGTAGACGAGCGTATCCGCGACGCGGTGTTTGAGTGCGAGTCCGATCCCGGGATTCTCGGCTCGGGCGTACCGCTTGGCGACGCCGACGGCCCACTCGAAGATCCGTTCCTTGGCGGGTGAGTCGCTGGCCTGTTCGCGCATCCGGTCGAAGATGCGCTCGTAGACCCGCGGGACGCTCGCGCCAGTCGTCGGACTGAGCGCCACGATGTCCTCGGCGACGGTGTCGGAACTCTCGGCGTACCCGACGGTCGCGCCCGAGGCGAACATGAGGAAGTGGCCCGCGAGGCGCTCGAAGACGTGACAGAGCGGCAGGAAGGAGATGGTCCGGGAGTTCTCGTCCAGTACCGGCGTGTCGCCCTTGTCGGGCCGGGGACCCATCCGCTTGCGACACTGGTTGACGTTCGCCCGGAAGTTCCGATGGGTGAGTTCGACGCCTTTCGGGCGGCCGGTCGTCCCGGAGGTGTAGATCAGACTCGCGAGGTCGCCAGGGTCGCGGGCGTCCAGCCACCCCCGGTAGCTATCCGCGTCGAAGGCCGACTCGCCGCGCTGGCGCACGTCTTCGAGCGTGTAGACGTCCTCGCGGTCGGTCTCGGACTCGTCCATCACGACGACGAAGTCCAGATCGACCGCGTCCTCGACGGCCTCTATCTCGGCCAGCAGCGACTCGTTCTCGACGACGACTGCGCTGGCGTCCGGGTCGCCGAGCAGGGACTCCACCTGCGAGGGCGACGACTCCGTGTAGACGGTCGTCACGACGGCACCAGCCGACAGGAGACCGAAGTCCGCCAGCGCCCAGTCCATGCGCGTGTCGGCGTAGATGGCGACCCGGTCGTCGGCCGCCACGCCCAGGTCGCGAAACCCCGCGGCGAGGTGTCTGACGACCGATCCCATCTCCTCGTAGGACAGTGTCGCCCACTCCCCTGCGGGCGGGTCCGGGACGACGTCCGTCGAGAGCGATCGGTCGTAGACACCGCCCTTGTACCGCTGTGCCGGGGCCGATCCGTACCGGTCGATCGCCGCCTCGAACATCTCGCCGAGCGTGTCCGACCCGATCACCTCGTCGGTGTAGGACTGTTCGGCGGCCCACCAGTCGGCCGTCGGTTCTCCCGGTGTCATAGGGCCCTAAAGGACGCCGAGCGGGATATAACTTCACAATAATTCGGTACGGTCACGGCCCGACCGGACACCGGGGTCGTTTTTGTCGTCCGGGCGGAACGAGGGTGTATGACCGAACACGACGGGTGGTTCGCGGACCTCGACCCCGACGACGCCACGGGCGCCGCGGCGGCGATCGGAGACGGGGGCGCCGACGCCGTCCGCGAGTGGCCGTCGCTGGCCGTCGAAGCGGGCTACGCCGACGACGAGACCGCCTACTACGACCGCCTCCACGAGGCGACGACGACGGCTGCTCGCGAGGCCGTCCGCGAGCGCGAACGCGCCGACGACCAGCAGTTGATCCACGCGGTCCGCGCCATGGACGACTGTCGGCGGACCGCCAACGAACTGGCCGAACGCGTCGCCGAGTGGGGCGGAACGCTCGACGACGACGCCGGGGCGGGCGTCCCGTACGCCCGCGACCTCGCCGAGCGCGACCCCGACGACGCCCTCGGCGCGCGCCTGGTCTTGCTGGCCCGTCGGGTCGCCGAACTCGACGACGAGGCCGAACGACTGCGCGGGTTCGTCGAAGAGCAGACCCCGACCGTGGCGCCGAACCTCGCGGCGCTAGCCGGTCCCGTACTCGCGGCGCGACTGATCGCCCTCGCGGGCGGCCTCGGTGACCTCGCCAGGCAACCGAGCGGGACCCTCCAGGTCCTCGGCGCCGAAGACGCCCTCTTCGCCCACCTCGACGGCCGCGCGCCGTCACCGAAACACGGCGTCATCTACACCCACGAGTACGTCCGCGGCACCCGCCCCGACGAACGGGGGTCCGCCGCGCGTGCCCTCGCTGGCAAACTCACCATCGCGGCCCGCGTCGATCACTACAGCGGCGACCGGCGACCGGAACTCGACGCCGAACTCGACGAGCGCATCGAGCGCATCCGGACGCGCAACGCCCCCGAGGAGGGGAGTCCGGAGGGCGATGACCGATGACCGACCTCCCCGACGGCGTCGAACGCCGCGACGTCGACGGCGAGACGCGACTGGCGACCCGCGGCGACCCCGTCTACGGCGAACCAACGGACGGCGAGTGGCGTGCCTGGAACCCCGACCGGTCGAAACTCGGCGCGATGCTCGAACGCGGGATGGACACCGGCCTCTCGGGCGGCGAGACGGTTCTCTATCTCGGCGCCGCCGCGGGGACGACGGTCAGCCACGTCGCGGACTTCGCCGGACCGACCTACGCCGTCGAGTTCGCCCCCCGCCCGATGCGGGACCTCCTCGACGCGGTCGAGTCACGACCCCGTCTCTTTCCACTCCTGAAAGACGCCCGCAAACCCGAGACCTACGCCCACGTGGTCGAACCGGTCGACGTGATCGTCCAGGACGTGGCGACCCGCGGGCAGGCACGCGTCGCCCGCGAGAACGCTCGCTTTCTCCGTCCGGACGGGCGCCTGCTCGCGGCGATCAAAGCCCGCAGCGAGGACGTGACCGCCGATCCGGAGACGGTTTTCGAGTCGGTCCGCTCGGAGCTGTCGGCGGACTTCGAGATCCTCGAAATCGAACGGCTCGAACCGTATCACGACGACCACCTCGGCGTGGTAGCCCGGCCGCGTTGTAGTAGCTCTTGAAAGACAGTAGCTCGAACCACACGCCCACACAGACGACGAACGCGACTCGCTTCGCTCGTCGGTTGCGTCGTCAGAAGTGGGTTCGGGCGGGTTCTCACCGGATGGAGACGTGCTCACTTCGCTGCGCGCGTCTCCCGGGGCTCGGACCGCCCTCACATCGCACACGTGCCGCTCACGATATGTTCGCGGCAACAGTGAGTGGGTTCGGGCGGGTTCGAACCACCGACCTCGGCCTTGTAAAGGCCGCGTCATAACCAACTAGACCACGAACCCGTACGGAAGAGAAATCCCCGGCCGGGAATAACGCTTTCTCTCTCGGTCGATCCCTACGCTTATTCGCTCCCTCCCCGTTCTCCCGACGATGGACCGGCGACTCCTGACCGGCGCGGGGTTTCTCGTCGTCGCTGTGCTCGTCACCCTGGCGATTCTCTTCGGGACCGGCCTCGCCTACGAACTCGCCGCGCCCGACGAGTACGACCGGACGACCGTCACCGTCCGCGACGCGAACGGGACCCGACTCGCGACCGTCGAGGCCCGCGTCGCCGACTCCTTCGCGGCCCGCTACGTCGGTCTCAGCGACACCGACTCGCTGCCCGACGGCGAGGGGATGCTGTTCGTCCACGGCGGCGAGGGTGAACAGACGTACGTGATGCGTGGGATGTCGTTCCCCCTCGATATCGTCTTTATCGGCGCCGAGGGCCGGATCACGACGATCCATCACGCGCCGACTCCGGAAGAGACGCCCGAGAGCGACCTGCGGCGGTACAGCGGCCGCGCGAAGTGGGTACTCGAAGTCCCCCGCGGGTGGACGAACGCCACCGGCGTCGACGAGGGCGATCGGATCGACACGCCGCCGGTCGCTGCGGCGTCCTGACGGCGGTTTCGATACGGGAGAGTCTCACACGCCTCCGACGGCCTTTTAGAATCGCGGCCCCAGGATCGGGTGATGAGCGTAGACCTCGACGAGGAGGAGGTCTTCGACGACGTTCGCGACCGGGTCGACCGGCCGATGCGTCGTCTCTTCGCCGAGTACGGCCGCGAGAACCTCCCGCAGTTCGTGGTCGGGTTCGTCAGTAGCGTCGGCGCTCGGATCCTGGACCTCCTCCCCCCGCTGTTGCTGGCCGTGGCCATCGACTCGATCTTCGGCCCCGAGGAGTACCGCCTGCGGTTCGTCCCGCCGTCGTGGCTCCCCCAGGAGCAGGCGGCACAGGTGTGGTTCACCGTCGGCATCATCGCCGCCACCTTCCTGATCGGCGCGGCCTTTCACTGGACGCGCAACTGGGGGTGGAACTCCTTCGCCCAGAACATCCAGCACGACGTGCGCACCGACACCTACGACAAGATGCAGCGGTTGAACATGGACTTTTTCGCCGACAAGCAGACCGGCGAACTCATGTCGATCCTCTCGAACGACGTCAACAGGTTAGAGCGGTTCCTCAACGACGGGATGAACTCCTTTTTCCGCCTGTCGATCATGGTGATCGGCATCGCCGTCATCCTCTTCTCGATGAACTGGCAACTGGCCCTGATCGCGCTGGTGCCGGTGCCCGTCATCGCCTTTTTTACCAAGAAGTTCATCGACGTGATCCAGCCCAAGTACGCGGACGTGCGCTCGTCTGTCGGGCAACTGAACTCCCGCCTGGAGAACAACCTCGGCGGCATCCAGGTCATCAAGACCGCCAACACCGAGAGTTTCGAGTCCGAGCGCGTCGACGAGGTGTCCGAAGACTACTTCGACGCCAACTGGGACGCCATCGACACGCGGATCAAGTTCTTCCCCGGCTTGCGTCTCATCTCGGGACTGGGCTTCGTGCTGACGTTCGTCGTCGGCGGCCTCTGGGTGATCGGCGAGCCCATCGGCCCGCTGTCCGGGGAACTCCGGAGCGGGGAGTTCGTCGCGTTCATCCTCTACACCCAGCGGTTCATCTGGCCGATGGCCCAGTTCGGGCAGATCATCAACATGTACCAGCGCGCCCACGCCTCCAGCGAGCGCATCTTCGGCCTGATGGACACCCCCAGTCGGATCGTCGAGGACCCCGACGCCGAGGAACTGACCGTCACCGAGGGCCGCGTCGAGTACGACGAGGTGACCTTCGGCTACGGCGACGAGGAGGCCATCGTCGAGGACATCTCCTTCGACGTCGACGGCGGCGAGACCATCGCGCTCGTCGGCCCGACGGGCGCAGGCAAGTCGACGGTGATGAAGCTCCTCCTGCGGATGTACGACGTCGACGAGGGCGCGATCCGGATCGACGGGACGGATCTCCGGGACGCGACCATCCCCAGCCTCCGGCAGGCGCTGGGTTACGTCAGCCAGGAGACGTTCCTCTTCTACGGGACCGTCCAGGAGAACATCGAGTACGGCACCTTCGGCGCCGACCGCGAGGAGATCGTCGAGGCCGCGAAGATGGCCGAGGCTCACCAGTTCATCCAGAATCTCCCCGATGGCTACGACACGAAGGTCGGCGAGCGCGGCGTGAAACTCTCCGGCGGACAGCGCCAGCGGATCGCGCTCGCGCGGGCGATCCTCAAGGACCCCGAGATCCTCGTCCTCGACGAGGCGACCAGCGACGTGGACACGGAGACGGAGATGCTGATCCAGCGCTCGCTGGACAAACTCACCGCCGACCGGACGACTTTCGCCATCGCGCACCGGCTCTCGACGATCAAGGACGCCGACAAGATCGTCGTCCTCGAGGACGGCGAGATCGTCGAGCGCGGGACCCACGAACAGCTCCTCGAAGCCGACGGCCTCTACGCCAAACTGTGGGCGGTTCAGGCCGGTGAGATCGACGAACTGCCCGAGGAGTTCGTCGAGCGCGCGGCCCGACGACGCTCCGAAGTCGACGCCGAAGCGACCGACGACGACTGACGGCGATCGGTCGAGGTCGCCGATCGTGACGGTGCTGGCAGAGAGCGGACCCGGCACGACCGACCGCGAACGACGAAGACTTTTGCCGTCCGGGTACGACCGGGTGGACATGAAACTGCTGTTGGGCATCGGCGGGAGTCCGGACGGGATCGATGCCCTCGAGCGGACGCTCGAACGGGTCGCCGAGACCGGAGACGATCTGACGGTTGCACTGCTGGACACCGTCTCGACCGACTACGATCTCGACGAACTAGAACAGAAAGCGCGCGAACGTATCGACGCGTCGGACGTCGCGGCCGAGACCCGGCGGGTCCCGGGCCATCCCGGAAGCAAACTCACGGAGATCGCCCAGCGTGAGGGATTCGACCGGATCGTCCTCGGGGGCGGTCAGCGCAGCCCGATGGGCAAGATCAACCTCGGCGAGGTCGCCGAGTTCGTCCTGCTGAACGCCGATATCTCCGTCACTCTCGTGCGATGACCGACAGAACCTACCCCGACGAGCCGGTCGACTCGTTCCCGGAACCACCGGACTCGTTTACCGACGGCGAGGGCCGGACGATCGGTATCGAACCGGCCGACGCCGACGACTTCGAAGCGCTCGTCGACATGTACGTCGACTTCGACCCTGCCGACAGGGCACAGGGGATCCCACCGGTCGACGAAGAGCCCATCAGGGAGTGGCTCGACGCGTTGTTCGTGGAGGGAGCGCTCAACGTCGTCGCCCGCCACGACGGACGCGTCGTCGGCCACGCCCTCCTGATGCCCGACGGTCACGGCGCCTACGAACTCGCCGTGTTCGTCCTCCACGACTACCAGGGCGCCGGTATCGGCACCGAGCTACTGAAAGAACTGCTCGGTCACGGCCAGGCCGAGGGCGTCGAACAGGTCTGGCTCACCGTCGAACGCTGGAACGATCCCGCCATCGCGCTCTACCGGAAGCTCGGCTTCGAGACCAGCGACGCAGAGAGCTTCGAACTCGAGATGTCGATCCGGCTGTGACCGCCGGGCCGACAGTATAAACGTCGCCGGTCACAACCCCCGGGCATGAAGGTACGGGGCGAGCGCGAGTGCAAGTCCTGCGGGACGCGCTGGTCGTACTACCGAACGGGGAGCGTCACCTGTCCGGAGTGTGGGAGCATGCGCAGCGTCGGCGTCGACGACCGGACAGAACACACCGCGAGTCCGGCGGCGCTCGACCTGACGGAGGTCAGAAAGGGGTACGACGACGCCGGGACGGTCCGCGAGACGGCCGAGCGCGCCGCCGACGTCTGTCACGAGTACGTCCGCCAGTACGGGTTCGTCCACGCCGGGCAGTTACAGCCGCTGAGCGAGGTGTACGTCGGCGCCCAGGAACTGGCCGCCGTCGGCGACGAGATCGGTCGGCGGATGCGGGTCGACGACGAGACGGAGCTCTACGTCCTCGAACTCCTCCGGGGGGTCGACGACGGCGAGCGACCCGATCCGGAGTCAGTGCCCGACGCGATGCGACAGCCGCGCGGCCTCGCGGTCTGTCGGGCGCTGGAGGCCTATCACCGCGACGTGACGCGTCTGCGCGATGACCTCGTCGACGCCAGCGCCGCGCCCCTCCTCGAACGGGTACGCGACCACCGCAAGCGGATCGAAGCGCTGGACGGTGGCGTCGATCCACAGGATGGCGAGCGGTTGCTCCGGGCGATGCAGGACCTCGGCGCCTACCTCATCGAGGACGACGAGACGGCGTTCGTCCGCGCGCAGTCACGCCTGGACGAACTGCCCTGACGGGCCCCGAGGTTAGACTGCGCGGCGGTTCGCGAGCTTATTCCAGCGGGACTTCAGTGTCCGAACGGAGGCCCGCCGCCGTGGTCGTGTTGTACAGCAACATCGCGCGGGTCATCGGGCCGACGCCGCCCGGCACCGGCGTGATGGCGCTGGCTTTCTCCTTCGCGCTCTCGAAGTCCACGTCGCCGACCAGCTCGTACCCCTTCTCGGTGCCGGCGTCGACCTGGTTGATACCCACGTCGACGACCACCGCGCCCTCGGAGAGCATCGACCCGTCGATCATCTCCGGGACACCCGCCGCGGCGACGACGATGTCGGCCGCACGTGTCTCGGCCGCGAGGTCCGCCGTCCGGGAGTGACAGATTGTCGTCGTGGCGTTGCCGCCCGCCGCCTTCTGGGCGAGCAGGTTCGCCATCGGCTTGCCGACCAGTCGCGACCGGCCGACGACGACGGCGTCTTTCCCCTCGGGGTCGACGTCGGCGGCCGCGAGCAGTTTCTGGACGCCGTGGGGCGTGCAGGGCTTGTACCTGGCGTCACCGGCCAGCAGGCGGCCGAGGTTCTCCGGGGTGAGGCCGTCGACGTCCTTCACGGGGTCGAGCGAGCGTAGGACCCGCCGGTCGTCGACGTGGTCCGGGACCGGCATCTGGACGAGGATCCCGTCGACGTCGTCGTCGGCGTTCAGATCGTCGATCGTGTCGTACAGTTCCTCGGCGGGCGCGTCCGAGTCGAGTTCGATGTCCCGCGTCGCGATGCCGACCTCCTCGCAGTCGTTCTGTTTCATCGAGACGTACGTCTCGCTGGCCGGGTCGTCGCTCATCAACACCGTCGCGAGCGTCGGCGTGACGCCCTCCGCTTCGAGGGCGTCGACCGCCTCGCTCACGTCCGCGCGGACGTCCTCTGCGACGGCGTTGCCGTCGATTATCTCGGTCATATCTGTGGAGGCGGTGCGCGACGGTATGAAGGTCCCGGATCCGCCGTCGACGTGGGGAACACTGCCGACACGGGCGACACAATCGGATCGGTCAGCCGAGAGACCGCCCCCTACCGTTCGATGATCGTCCCGCCAGCACCGACGGCGACGGGCACGTCGGCCTCGACGACGGCCTTCAGATTGTCACCGGCAGGCGTGGCTTCCTGCTGCCAGCGGCCGTCCGAGAATCCGAAGACGGCCCCGCCGCCGCCGACGGTGTAGCCGCTACCGCCAGCGACTTCGACGTCGCGCAGGCCCGCGTCGCCGGTGTCGGCGCGGATCCACTCGCTGCCGTTCCAGCGGTAGACCGACCCGCCACCGCCGGAGACGCGCACGTGGTCGGCGCCGTCGGAGTCGACGCCGTAGAAGTTGTAGTTCGCGTTCGCGATGCCGAGTCTGTCCCAGGAACTGCCGTCCTCCGTGTAGAGGACGGTCTGGTTGCCGTCGACGATGTGGCCCTCCCGTTCGTCGTAGAAGTCGACAGCGTTGATGTTCGACCCCGAGGCGGGCGTGACGTAGTCCCAGGATCCCGCCTCGCCGTTCTCGAAGGAGAAGTACATCTTCCCGGAGTCACCCGCGACGTAGACGTTAGCCTCGTCGGCCTCGCCGGTGACCGCCACGTCGTTGAAGTTGTTCGTCACGTCCATGGGCGCGGAGTAGTTGTTCAGGCTGCCGGTCTCGACGTCGTACTCGCCGATGGCGCCGGAGGAGCCGACGAACCACAGGTGCTTGCCGTCGTCGGTCACGTCCGACCCGTAGAGGCTGTTGCCGTTGCCGGAGGGGCCGCCGTCGAGGACCTTCCGCCAGCCCTTCGCGGTGCGTTCGAGGACGACGCCGCCGCCACCGACTGCGTACGCGCCCCCGGTGGTGTCCTCGACGTCGTGGAGGGTGTTTCCGGTCGGGGACTTCACGGCGGTCCACTCGGACTCCGATTCGGCGGCCGCGGCCACGCCGGAGACGCCGCCAAGCGCGAGCGCCGCGGCGGTACCTTTCAGCACGGTGCGTCGGGAGTGAGTGCGATCGGACATTACACTCGAGGTATCGGACGGGTTTCACTTAATGGGGGATAGAAGTAAAACAGAATTTGCCCGAATTAACGCCTAAATATCGAAAATACACCAGTTTCAGTTTCCAACACCCGCCGAAATAGTCCGTTCGGTCGCCGCCGCCGCGACACGGATTAATTCGCGTTAACGGTCTGAACTGACGAAAAATTGAAGTGGCGAAATCGCCGTACCGGATTGGTCCGGTACTACTCGTTTCCTCTGGTCGCGAGACCGACGAGGTGAGGGAGCTCCGCGGTGAGGATCTCGTCGGCGCCGAGGCGTGCGGCGTTCTCGCTGCCGGGGAGACAGACGGTCAGGACACCGTCGACGACGCCCGCCGTCGCGCGAGTCGCGACGACGCGGGTGCCGATCTCCTCGACCGACTTCCGGCGGAACAGTTCCCCGAAACCCGGGAGGGATTTGTCGAACAGCGGTTCGACCGCCTCGACAGTCACGTCGTCCGGCGTCACGCCCGTCCCCCCGGTGGTGACGATCGCGTCGACGTCACCGCGCCCGGCCAGCGCGTCGACCGCGCTCTGGACGCCGTCGTAGTCGTCCCGCAGGACCTCCCGCGTGACTATCTCGTGGCCCGCGTCCTCGAGGATGGACTGGATCGCGTCGCCGCTCGGGTCGTCGTCGAGCGATCGCGAGGAGGAGACGGTCACCACCGCGACACCGACGCTGTCGGGGACGTGGCCGTGACCGTGGTCGTGATCGTGGTCGTGACTCCCTTCCCCGTCCTCGTCTGCCGTCTCGCTTTCGCCCCCCGTAGACGCGTCCGACTCCTCGGCCGTCTCGTCTTCTGTGCGTTTTCTATCCCGAGACTGGAAATCGACCATGCGCGCACGTCCGCCGCCGCGGGGTAAAACCCTGTGGCCCGGGTTCGCGTGGCGTCGCCCGGGCGACCTTCGTCACCGTTTTGCACAGTCCGACCCGAGAGCCGGGTATGCACGCCGTTCAGTACACGGATCACGGTGGGAGAGACGTGATCGCGTACGACGATTTCCCCGACCCGGATCCGGGTCCCGACGAGGCTCTCGTCGACGTGAAAGCCGGGGCGCTGAACCACCTCGACATCTGGACGCGCGGCGGGCTCCCCGGCCTGGAGACGGACCTGCCACACGTCCCCGGGAGCGACGCCGCGGGGGTCGTCGAGGCGGTCGGGGACGACGTGACGCGGTTCGGTCCCGGGGACCGGGTCGCGGTCACCGCCGGTGTCAGTTGCGGGGACTGCGAGTTCTGCCGCGCGGGCGAGGAGTCGATGTGCGTCGACTTCCACATCATCGGCGAACACACCCAGGGTGTCCACAGCGAACTCGCGGCCGTCCCCGAGGACAACCTCGTCCCCGTCCCCGAGGGCGTCGACTGGGAGACGGCGGCGGCCGCGCCCCTGGTCTTCCAGACCGCGTGGCGGATGCTGATCACACGGGCCGACGTGACTGCGGGCGAGACGGTGCTCGTGCTCGGCGCGTCGGGTGGCGTCGGCCACGCGGCGGTCCAGATCGCCGACTTCGCCGGTGCGGAGGTGATCGCCACGGCCTCCAGCGAGGAGAAACTCGACTACGCCCGTGAGATCGGCGCCGACGAGACGGTCGACTACACGGCGGTCGATTCGTTCGCCGAGGCGGTCCGCGAGCGCACGGACGGGCGTGGCGTCGACGTCGTCGTCGACCACATCGGCGCCGACACGTGGTCGGACTCGCTGGCGAGTCTCGCGAAGGGGGGAAGACTCGTCACCTGCGGTGCGACGACCGGCGCGAACCCCGAGACGGAGATCCGGCGGATCTTCTGGAACCAGCTCTCCGTGCTCGGGTCGACGATGGCCACGCCCGGCGAAGTCGACGACGTCCTCGCGAAGGTGTGGGACGGCACCTTCGAGGTGCGGGTCCGCGAGACGCTGCCAATGAGCGAGACGGCCCGCGCCCACGAACTGATCGAGGACCGCGAGGGGTTCGGCAAGGTCGTGGTCGTCCCCGACAGCGAGTACGAATCGTGACCTCCGACGACGCGGAGCCACCGGGACGCGGGTCGACCGGAGACGCGGCGAAACCCCGGCAGGCCCCCACGGGGGAACAGGAGTTCGGCTGGCGCGGGTGGGTCCTCGTGGCCGCGCTCGTCGCCTCGCTGATCGTCGTCCCGTGGACGCTGATCGCGCTGCCCGGGATGCAGGGGTTCGTCTCGTCTCTCGGGCTCGGACTCCGGGACGCGTACCTCGTGTTGCCTCTGCTCCCGGCACTGGGACTGGGGGCGCTCGCTGTCTGGTCTGCGGTGGCCAGTCGCAAGCAGTGATAATCGGCCACGAACACTTATTTTCGTAACCGGGATACCTGATCCGTATGCCCCTCCCGGCGTACACGCCCTTTGTCTTCCTCGCCGCGGTGGTGGCCAGCGCGGTCGGCCTGTTCGCCTGGGCCGTCCGTGAGGGTCCCGGGTCGCACGCACTGGTCGTCTTCCTGCTGAGCGCGAGCGTCTGGGCGCTGGCGGACGGTCTCGCCCTCGCGACGCCCGGGATCGAGTCGAAACTCTTCTGGACGAGCATCGCGGTAATCGCCTCGGCGCTCGTGGCGCTCTCGTGGCTCGTGACGGTACTGGTCTACACCGGGAACGAACGGCTGCTGACCCGCAGTCGGTTGCTCGCGGGCGCCGTCGAACCGCTCGCTCTCGCCGCGCTCGTCTGGACCAACCCGGGACACGAACTCCTCTGGTCGCATCCGGCCGGGACACGACTGCTCGACGGATCGCTCGTACTCGTCCTCGACCCGGGTCTGGCCTTCTGGGGCCACGTCGCCTACTCCTATGCCCTCGTCGCCGTCGGCGCGGCGCTGGTCGCCAGATCGAACTTCGGGACCAGCCGCGTCTTCCGGACCCAGGGGACCGCACTGCTCGTGGCGGTCGCCGTCCCCTCGATTCTCGCGGCCCTGGCGCTGTTCGACGTGTTCCCCCCGGGATACGACCCGACGGGAGCCGGCTTCCTGGTCACGGCTGTGGTGATCGCCACAGCGCTGCACCGCGACCACCTCCTCGAAGTCGTCCCCGCCACTCGAGAGATCGGTCGCGAGGCCGCCGTCGAGGAGGTCGACGACAGGGTCGTCATCGTGGACACCGAGGGACGCATCGCGGACGTGAATCCGGCTGCCCGACGCCTGTTCGACGCCGACGCGGGCGAACTGGCGGGACGCCCGCTCTCGGACGTGTGCCCGACACTCGGCGAGACGATCACCGACTCCGGGGCCGACGGCTCCGAACTCGAACTCGATGTCGACGACCGCGTCCGGTACTACGACGTGCGGGTGTCGCCGCTCTACCGCGAGTACGGGTCCGTCGCCGGACACGTTCTCAGCCTCCGTGACGTGACCCGACGCCGCCAGCGACGACAGCGGTTGACCGTCCTCAACCGACTGTTGCGGCACAACCTCCGCAACGAGATGAACGTCGTCCACGGCAACGTCTCGATGCTCAAGCAGTCACTCGACGACGAACAGGCCCGCGAGCGACTCTGTGCGGTCGAACGGACAGTTCGAGACGTCGTCGAACGAGGGCGCAAGGTCGGTCGTCTCTCCCGCGTCCTCGACGAAGACACCGTCCATACCGTCGACCTGGGGGAGCAACTCACAGGGATCGTCGCGGACGCCCGTGACGACTATCCGGACGCGGAGATAACTCTCGACGCACCCGAGACCCTCGGAGTAGAAGCCGGACCCGCGCTAGAGCTGGCCGTGACCGAACTCGTCGAGAACGCGATCGAACACAACGACGGCGAGACTCCCCGTGTGACGGTCACCGGCCGCCTGACCGGCGACCGGTTCGTGACGCTGACAGTCAGCGACGACGGTCCCGGCATCGAACGCCAGGAGCGGTCGGTCATCGAGGAGGGGCACGAGACGGACCTCCGACACGGGAGCGGCGTCGGCCTGTGGCTCGTCAACTGGATCGTCCGGACCTACGGTGGGACGGTCACTTTCGAGGACGGAACCGACGGTGCGACCGTCTCCGTGCGCCTCCCTGCCGACGACGAACTCACACGCACTGACGTCGACATCGCAGAAGGCGCGCAGTGAGACGGACGACCGGTGCTCACTCGAAGTCGCGGCGCATCGCGATCTCGAACCACGGGCAGAGACGGAGCTGGCGGTACCACCGAGGGTTCTCGTGGAGTCGCTCGTAGGGTACCCACATCAGGCCCGCGACCTCCTCGGGATCGGGATCGAGGGATCGGTCGAGCAGCGTCGCCTTCAGCACCGCGCACACCTCGTGTTCGACGCCCTCGTCGTAGTAGTAGCGCTTGTACTCGAAGCGGTCGGTCACTCGCAGGTCGTCGTACTGGTCGGGCGTGACGCCGAGTTCCTCTTCGAGTCGCTCCCGGGTGGCCTCGACCTGGGTCTGTCCCTCGATGGGGTGTGAGGCGACGGTGCCGTCCCAGAACGTGTCCCAGAGCCGTTTGCGGGGGCTTCGTTGGGCGAGCAAGACGTTGTCGTCTTCGTCGAACAGCAGCGTCGTGAACGCGCGGTGGCGGACGCCGTCGCCCGTGTGGGCGTCGAGACGGTTGACCAGTCCCTCTTTGTTGTCGTCCGCGTCGACCGCAACCACTGCCTGCTCGGCGTTCTCGTGGACCTCGTCCCCCGTGTCTGCTTCCGACGTTGTCATAGTTCATCACACGGCTAACCCATTCAAACCGTCTTCGGATCCGACTGGTTGCCACCGCGACGTCCCGTTCACCCGAGCGCTCGTCCAAGATCAATCTCGAATTCGATTGATCCTGAAATAACTCGTCATCCGACGCGCTCGTCCAAGATCGATCTCGAATTCGATTGATCCTGAAATAACTCGTCATCCGACGCGCTCGTCCAGAATCAATCTCGTCTTCGTACTCACGACTTCGTCCAACTCCCGCGTCTTGGTGATGATCTCGTTGACCCGAGCAGTGTCCTGCGCGTCGACGACGAAGACGATGTCTTCCTCGCCGGAGACCTGCCAGACGAAATCGACCTCCGGCCACTCGACGACGCGGTCGCTGATGTCGTGTGTGTCGACGCTGACGTCGACGCCGACCTCAATCATTGCCTTGACGTTCCCCGTCCGCGTTGCGACAGTAAAGCGCTCGATGACGTCGTCCTCGATCAACTGCTCGACCCGGTTGCGGACAGTTCCCTCCGACGTGCCGACCTGGTCGGCGATCTCCGTGTAGGCTGTCCGGGCGTCGCGCCGCAAAATGTCCAGGATCTGCCTGTCGAGGTCGTCCATCGAATAATCCGGTCTTTCTCGGGCCCGTACTTGAGGATTTCGAATTTCGTAATTAGGCTTCGAAAGCAAGGCTTATGACCGGAGATGGTGTACGCATCTCGTAATGACGGACGCATACGTCGCGCTGGAGGGCGGACGTGTCATCGAGGCCCGCTCGCGCTCTCCGGGGCGTACACGCGGGGAACTGGTATTCACGACCGCCTACACCGGTTACGAGGAGAGTCTGACCGACCCCTCCTACGAGGAGCAGATCCTCACGTTCTCGTACCCGCTAATCGGCAACTACGGCGTCCGAGAGGAGCGGTTCGAATCGGAGCGCGTCCACCCCCGCGGCGTCGTCGCCCGCGAACTCACCGAGGACGTCGTCGAGTGGCTCGACGGCGAAGACGTCCCCGCGGTCGACCACCTCGACACGCGCGACATCGTCACCGAGATCCGCGACACCGGCGCGATGAAGTGTGGAATCGCGGCCGGTCCCGACGCCACCGAGGAGGACGCGCTGGCGGAACTCGACGAGTGCAAGCACATGAGCGACCACACCGACATCGGCTCGCAGGTGTCGGTCCCCGACTCCGTCACGTACAACGAGGACGGCGACGGACCCGAGGTGGCGCTGATCGACTGCGGCGCGAAGGGATCGATCATCTCCTCGCTCGTCGAACGCGACGCCGTCGTCCACCTGCTGCCCTACGACGCCACCGAAGAGGAAGTCGCCGAGTACGACCCCGACGTGCTCTTTATCTCGAACGGGCCCGGCGACCCCGAGAACTTCGAGCGAGCGAACGAACTCGTCGACGCCTACGCGGGCGAGACGCCCATCGCTGGCATCTGTCTCGGTCAGCAAGTCGTCGCCAACGCGCTGGGCGGCGAGACCGAGAAGATGGAGTTCGGCCACCGCGGCGTCAATCAACCGGTGCGTGACCTCCGGACAGACCGGGTCGTCATGACCACCCAGAACCACGGCTACACCGTCGCCGATCCCGGTGACAATCTCGAAGTCACCCAGATCAACGTCAACGACGACACCCCCGAGGGCCTGGAGAACGACGATCTTGGCATCCTCACCCGCCAGTACCACCCCGAAGCCAACCCCGGTCCGAACGACTCGCTCGACTTCTTCGACGACGTGCTCGCGCTGGCCGACGAGTAACCGGACGACCCGTCTATCGCTGCCACTCGTAGAACCACCACGCCGCCCCGAACAGCATTAGCCCCATCCCCAGTACCGACGTCGCCGGTTCCGGGACCACGAACAGGACGAAGCCGACGATGATCACGATGCTCGGTTCGATCTCGTTCCAGTACTCGCTCCAGGAGGGGAGTTCCATGCCCGACCCACTCGCGGACGTCGCATACAACTTTGGGCTGGCCCGGGTTCGACTCTCCGCGGCTACTCTTTGTCGACCGGCAGGCCGCGGTACGTGACGGTGAACTCTTCTTCACTGTCGTCTTCGTCGGCCGCTTCGCCGCCATCGTCTCCGTCGGCCGCTTCGCCGCCATCGTCTCCGTCGGCCGCTGTCCCGTCACTCCCGTCCGCTCGACCGCCTGACTTGTAAACCGGCTGTCCGCGATACATCACGCGACTCGGCCCCTCGTCGTCGATCGTGTCCGGCTCTTCGATCTGCCGGTCCGCGATAAAGTCAGTGACGTCTTCGAGAAGCGCGGTGTCCGTCTTCCGGTGGACCCAGCAGTGATAGGCACTCTCCGGCGTCCGAAGGACGAGTCTGTGTTTGCGCAGACCCCTGCTGTAGCTCACCGCCGCGACGGCATCGTGCGGGATCTCGATGACTTCGTCTCCCGTGGCTTTCCCGACGAGACAGAGCGTCCGCCGACCCGTCACGAGGACGACGGTCCGGTAGTCGCCGTCGGGTGTCACGGTGTTGGTCTTGACCCCACGGCCGATCCCCCGTTTCGCGTTTGTGAGGGCGTAGGCTGGCGCTTCTGTGCCTTCGAGGTACGTCACGGGCGGGTCGTTGAGCGGTGACTCCTTCGTGAACCGTCCCTCTCGACCGGCGAGAAGCGCCATGGTCACGGAATCGTTCGACGTCATCTCGGCGAGAGTGAACGCTGTGTCGGCGACGCCGGAATCGGTCATCTGTCCCCGGTAGCCACGGTAGCAACGATTGACAGGCGACTCACACCGTCACAGTTCCCTCCAGGCGTTATGAGTATTACGAACGTATCATAATGACATGGTTAGTTGCTTAATATTGGATCTAAATCGAGATTTGTGGTCCGTATATGCCCTACACTCTCGAATATATGGCCAAACGTGTAGAAAATATTTCAGTGATTCCGCCGGGACGATCACCTGGTACACTACGTAGTTAGCGACCGGATATATGTCGTTTGACTGTGGACTTCGGAAACGGGACACGCGAACTCGTCCGTGTCCGTTCGGCCGGGGTATCTAGCCAGTGCGGATCGGACGGTTTCGGGAGAGAGCATGACACGCAAGGATCGACGAGGACGGGAACCCGGCGCTCCGGTCAGCGACGGACAGACCAGCACTACGACCGAGAATCGCCGTCCGGAAACCAGGACGCGGGACAGTCGTTCTCCGGTCGACGGGTCGCAGGACCGATCCGGGGGGAAGAACCGATGATATCGGGAGTGGTCGCGACGGCGTGGTCACTGCTGCCGGTCGGCGGACACGTCCTGCAGGTACCGGCGGGCGATCCCGTCCTCGACCGGCTCCTGAGCGAGTTGACGCTCGTCGACGGGGGACTGATCGCCGGGAGCGCGGTCGCCACGATAGCGGTCGTCCGCTGGGTGGTCAGACAGGCCGCACCGTCGCTCGGCGCCAGCCCGTCGACCACCGAGGCGGTCGTCAGCACGACCGCTTCGTCGGGCACCGTGACCGGAAGCAAGGCGGACGTGGCGTTCACGCTCCCCACGTTCCTGCCGGTCTCGAAGGGGATCAGACAGGTCAGCCACAACGAGGTCCACGCCTTCGAACTGGGACTGGTGGTCGGCCTGGCTCTCACCTGGCTCTACAGCGCGGGGTACACGACGCCCGTCGCCACCATCCTCGTCGTCTTCGTCACGGGTTCGCTGGGGTACAGGTGGTACAGTAGCAAGGCGTTTCGGACGGTGCGCCACGAACCGTGGTACGGCCTGATGGCTCTGACCGGCGGCTGTGCGATCGGGTACGTGCTGTTCGTGACTGACGCCTCGCTCCCGGAGTTGCTCGAGGCGACCCCCCTCCCGGTGTGACACCGTCGGGCGTCCGTCCACCCCCGGTCAGTTGTTCTCCATCTGTTTGAGTTCGTCTATGACCATGTCGAGGGCCTCCTCGGGGTTATCTGGATCCTGTCGGTCCCTCGATTTGACGGTCGAGGCGTTGAACGGTTCGTTCGAGGTCGAGTCCCCCGCTTTCCTGCCGCCACGCTGCGTGAGGATGTCGGATCCCTTCTCGCGGTTCTTCCGCGTGAACTCCTTGAACTTCCGCTGGGCGTTCTCGACGCCTCCGGTGTTGCCGGGGGTGGCGTATCGCTGCGTCTGCTGCATGTGCTTGCCTTCGACGCCGCTCTCGAAGACGCCCTGTGCGCTCTCGTAGACCTTCATCGTCAGCAGTTCCATCGACTCGTTGGTCTTGTTGTCCGAGGAGCCGCCCAGCCAGCGGTCCTCGACCGCGTACGCGATACACGCCCAGTAGGAGTTCGCCAGCGTCCGGAGCTTCTTCCGCCGGTATTTCTTGAGCTCCTTCGGCGACAGCGCCTTGTATCGGTACCGTCCGTCCGGCCCCTTCACCTTCCGGCGCACGACCGGTCGGGGTCTGCGGGCCTCGTGTGATCTCGCGCCGCCAGTCATCTCCTCGTGCATCTCCCCGAACCGCGCCCTCGTCAGCGCCCGCTGGAGCGGGACGAACTGCCCGTCGGTGCCGTCTTTCCCCGGACTGTACACGAACCGCTGTTTGATCCGGAGCCCCTCGTCGGTCTTCTCGACGTGGGCGGCGTAGATGTCCGAAGGCAGGTGTTCGCTCAGGTCACCGGGGATCCCGTACGCCTGGCTGACGCCCTGGGCTTCCTTCTTCGAGACGATCAGGAAGTCGTCCTCGCTGAGGCGGATTATGTAGGCGTTCTGCTTGCGCTGTTTCCCCTCCTCGCTCTGGCCGCCCCCTCCCCCGGACCCGGAGCCACCGCCGTTGGACTGTCCCCCTCCGCCCGACCCGCCGGAGGTGTCGCCGCTTGACCCCGACGACGACCCGTCGGTGGCGTTGTTCTCGCGCTGGGTCCCGTTCGGATCGGAGTAGCGTATCGGGTCGTTCGAGACGTAGAGGTAGCGGTTCAGGCCGTCCTGGTGGCCCGCGGGGTCCGTCGTCGTCCACCGACAGAGCCACGGCGCGTAGTAGCGCGCGCCGTGGTAGTAGAGGCCGCTCTCCTCGTCGCGTTCCTTGCCGCCGTAGCGGTACCGCTTGCGCTCGTACCCGCCGAGCGCCGTCTCTCCGAAGGGGGTGTACTCCTCGCGGTTGATCCACCCGCCCGACGCGTCGGTCACGATCGAGCTGTTCCCGAGGTGGTCCGGGAGGTGATACTCCGTCGCCGGGCGCGGTCCGTCCGCGAACGATCGGTCGTCGTCGAACGGCGTGCCGACGCGCCTGACCGCTACGCGGCCGTCCTGCGCTTTGACGTGGAGTTCGTTGTTCTCGCTGACCGTGTCGTCGCTGCCCGCCGTCTCCAGTCGGTGGTGTTCGAAGATGCCGTCGACGTAGACGCTCACCTCCCGTCTGTCCCCCTTGTCGACGACCTTCTTGACCCGCGTCCCGTCCGCGTTGTAGGCGTACCCGGCGGTGACGGACGTCTGTCCGGAGGCGGTCTCCTCGTAGCCTTTCAGCCGGTCCGTAAAGTCCCACCTGTAGGTGCTGTTGCCCTCGCTCCGGAGGTTCCCGCAGGGGTCGTAGCCGTGTGTCCGCCCGACCGTCTCGCTGGTCCCGACGTTGGTCAGCCTGTTGGGCGCCGTCTCGCCGCCCGTCGCTGTGGTCGGCCGTGATCCCGGTGTGGGTGCCCAGTCGACGGGCCTGTGTTCGGCGTACCCGAAGTGTCGCGTCCACGTCGCCGTCCCGCCCGGCCCCTGTTCGTGGTGCAGTCGCGTCATGTTCCCGGCCGGATCGTAACTGTACTCGCGCGTGTAGAACACGGCGTCGTCCGCGAGGTTGCGGGGGCGGACCGTCGGCCGACCGCCGGGCGCGTCGTCGTAGCCGTAGCGCTCCCTGTCGCCGGTGGCCGCTCCGGCCGCCGGGCCGCCCTCCCGTCCGGTCGCTTCCGTCAGTCGCCCCAGCGCGTCGTACGTGAAACTCCTGACGAGCCGGTCGCGCCGCGTGCGGCCGGGACCGTCGGTGACGCCCGCTCCGGGCGACTCGTGGCGACACTCCGTGACGTTCCCGCCGACGTCGTACTCGTAGTAGCGGTCGTCGAGCACGGTCCCCGCGGGCGTGTACGTCCGCCCCGTCGGGTCGACGATCTGTCCCCCGTCGGCGACGGCCGCCGCGACGGTCGTGTGCTCGCCC
>Ga0207813_100264_pt1 | contig 35595 bp, 37 predicted proteins | sample A23E3SouthBayCA_2_FD_187730 | JGI IMG/M metagenome (GOLD analysis project Ga0207813, IMG submission 187730) | Aerobic enrichment media microbial communities from Eden Landing Ponds, California, USA - A23 E3 (4) (SPAdes) | ecosystem: Environmental > Aquatic > Marine > Unclassified | place... | reverse complement strand
TTTCACAGCCGACTACGAGGGCTGCGAGCGTGCTCGCAGGCCGAACGTGGCCGGCACAACCCCCCTTACCGCGAGCGAAGCGAGCGGTAACTTCACACCCTCTATCGAACACTGTCCGGGCAGTCACCAGACAGCCAGTAGTTTCGCTGAACGCTCGGGGGGCGAACGGTGGCTACTTCCACGAACGGGACCTGATCCGGGCCATGGACGAGGGTCACGACCACGCGGACGACGATCACGACCACGCGGACGGCCATCACACGTTCCCGGCCGAGAACGCCGACAGACTCGAAGACGCCGCCGCTCGCTACCGTCGCGTCTCCGCCGAGGAACTCTGCTGGGGACTCGGACTCCCGACGGCGGGCACGGTGCTGGACGTCGGCAGCGGCACCGGCTTCTACGTCGACGACGTGGCGCCCCACGCCGGTCGCGTCGTCGGGCTCGACGTTCAGCCCGCGATGCACGCCTACTACCGGGAGAAGGGTACCCCCGCGAACGTCCACCTCGTCACCGGTAGCGGCGCCGAATTCCCGCTCGGGGACGACACGGTCACGGCCGCCTACACGACGATGACCTACCACGAACTCCCGCGGGTGGCGACACTCCGGGAACTCGCGCGAGTTCTCGTCGACGGTGGGCGCCTCGTTATCGCGGACTGGTCGGCCGACGGCGACGGTGAGAGCGGTCCGCCGCTGGACGAACGATTCACCGCAGACGACGCCGTTTCACACCTCCAGAACAGCGGCTTCTCGGTCGTCCACGAGGCCGTCCGTCCCGAGACCTTCCTCGTCGTCGGCGAACGCGACGAGCGATGACGAAGCGGTCGACGCTCGCGACCGACGCTCGACTCACACGGTCCGTTTCACGTCGTCGGCGTAGCTGTCGGCGAGTCGCGTCGGTTCCGGGAGTTTGTACCCCGCCGCACACTGCTCGACGAGGTCGGCCGTCGTCTCGGCGTTCACCCGGTGGCCCGGGCTGACGAACAGGGGGTTGACGTGGCGCGACCCGCTCTCGAACTGGCGGGTCTGGAGCGCGTGACCGACGACGGTGCCCGGTTCGGCGGTCTCGATCTGTTCGTCAGCCACGACCGGGATGCGGGTGCCCACGGGGAGTTTCCCGTCGAGCGAGCCGTCGGGAGTGCCACAGAGGAGGCTCTTGGCGACGCCTACGGCGGGCAGGTCGAGCGTCACGCCGATGTGGGTCGCCAGCCCCGCCTCGCGGTAGTGGATCCGGCCGCTCCCGTCGATGACCGCCAGGTCGGGCTCACTGTCGAGCGCCGCGAACGCCGACAGGATCGCCCCGCCCTCCCGGAAACTCAGTAGACCCGGGATGTAGGGGATCTCCGTGGGTTCGACGGCGTGCGCGCGTTCGACGACCCGTCCGTTCCGGAGGACGACCACCACGCTGACCGCTCGGTCGTCGACGAACGCCTGGTCGACGCCCGCGACCAGTGGCGCATCGGCCTGGACATCGCTGTCGAGGCGCTGTTGCTCGCCGCCGATCTCGTCGCCATCGTGGCCGTCGCTCTCGACGACATCGAGGGGGACAGGCTCGTCGACCCGGACGTCGGCGGGGTCGATAGACAGGTCGTCGTCGAACGTCGCGGCGGCGGCGATGTCGCGCTGGAGGGCTTCCATCTCCTCGCGAGACAGCGACGCGTCGGGGACGAACTCGGGACGGACGGGATCCATGGCTTAGAAGCGCCCGCCCGGTCCGCCGCCTCCGGGACCACCGGGGCCGCCGCGTCGACCGCCGGCGCCGAACTGGAGCTGGTTGGGGACGCGGTGGCGACCCTTGACGTGCTGGCCGTAGGCGAGACCGATCGCGAGGCCGACGAGGTGAGCGACCTGTGCGGTGCCGCCAGCGCCGGCGCCGACGGCGAAGATCTGGAAGACAGTGTAGCCGGTGTAGCCGACCGTCAGCAGCCACAGCGGGACCGGGAGGATGAAGTAGAGGTAGACACGGAGACTCGGGTTCAGGACGGTCAACACGCCCATGATGGCGAGGCCGGCGCCGCTGGCCCCGAGGACGCCGACCGCGACGCCACCCGGCTCGGTCTGGAGGAGCTGGATGCCGATCTGGCCGAGCCCGGCGATCGCGCCGCTACCCAGGAAGAGGAGCGTGAAGTTCCGCGAGCCGACGTAGTCCTCGACCAGTCGGCCGAAGAAGTAGATGACGATGCTGTTTATCGCGATGTGGCCGAACCCGCCGTGAGCGAAGATCGAGGTGAACCAGGTCCAGACGTACTCGGGGTGGTCGGGCGAGAGCGTGAATATCGCGCTGTAGAGCTGGTAGGCCTCCGGGTTGGCGTTGATCGTCGCGAGGCTGAGTGGGTAGAGCCCAGTCACGAGCTGGAAGACCATCTGGAGGGCGAAGGTGACCCACATCGCCCCGAGGAAGACGTAGGTCATGTTGCCCCGGAAGTAACCCAGCGGGCCGCCGGCCCGGTTCAGGCCGAGGCGGGCGGCGATCCCGGAGTCGTCGTTCGCCTCGTTGGAGACGCTCTCGTCGAAGCCGCTATCGAAGACGCCGCCGGGGTCCTGCCAGTCGTTCAGCCCCGGACAGCCGTGGTTCTCGGGGAGACGGTGTTCGGCACAGAAGGTCCCGCCGCAGTGGCGACACTGGTAGGGCATGTTCTCCTGTTTCCCACACTCGTCGCACCTCGACATTACCCGACGTTGGTCCCCGCCCGCCAAAGGGGTTGTGATGGGTCGAAACGGGGGTGCGAGCCCGGCCCCCCGATACCACTAAATAGGAAGTCCCGTCAACAGGGGAGTGTGACCGAGTCGAGCGAGAAGCCGTCAGTGCTCGTCGTGGACGACGAGGCGGAGGTCGCGGACGTCTACGCGTTGCGACTCCGCGGCGAGTACGAGGTGGAGACGGCGTACGGGGGGGCCGAGGCGCTGGAACTGGTGGACGACGACGTCGACGTGGTGTTGCTCGACAGGCGGATGCCTAACGTCTCGGGGGACGACGTCCTCGGGCGGATCCGCGACCGGGGACTGGACTGTCGGGTCGTCATGATCACGGCGGTCGACCCGGACTTCGACATCGTCGAGATGCCCTTCGACGACTACCTCTGCAAACCCGTCGAGAAACGCGACCTCGTCGGGGCGATCGAACAGCAGCTGACGGCGACTCGCTACGACGAACGCCTCACCGAGTACCTTGAGGTCACGTCGAAACTCGGGTTGCTCGAAGCCGAGAAGACCGAGGCGGAACTCGACAGGAGCGAGGAGATCGACGACCTCCGCGACCGAGCAGCGGGCCTCAAACGCGACCTGGACGAGACGCTCACCGAGTTCGACGACGCGACCGCGGCCTTCCAGGAGATCGAACGCGACGACGGCTGAGAGACGCTGTTATCGGGCCGCTGGCCGTCGAGCTATCCTGTTGGGCGTGTCACCGTGGTCGGCAGACGTCGGCAGTGACGTACACCTCGCCCGACTGGGTGATCTCGGCACCGACGCCGACGTGGGTCGCGTTGGGCAGCGTCAACCGGCGCTCGAAGTAGATGTCCGACCACCAGTCGTCGACGATCGTCCGTGCGACGTCCCGCTCGTCGGCGTTGAACTGCCTGTCGTCGTACTCGCGGCCGGCGTAGGTCCGTCCGATAGCCTCCAGCGCGTTGTCGGTCTTCCCATAGGGGTTCTGTCCGGGGTCGACGAACGCCTCGCGACCCGCGGCTTTCCACGAGCACAGCCGGTCGAGGTCGTGGTTCCGGTACCGGTCGAGACTCGCCGTCCCGTCGACGACGTGCGTGACTTCCCCCTCGTTGGCCATCGCCACGCTGTGTTCGCGGGCCATCTCGCGGAGGCGCCTCGCCGTCGTCCCGTTGCCCGCGAGCGGTTCGAGGCCGTCCGCAGCTCGTCGGTCGTTGAGGGCTTCGACGACGAGCACCTCGATCCGGCGCTCGCTGAACTCCGCGAGCGGCACCGACGTCCTCGGTGGGGTCGTCGGGACCGGTGTGGCAGTAGCGGTGGGCGTCGGGGTCGCGGTCGGCGTGGGAGTCGCGGTCGGTGTCGCTGTGGGGGTCGGCGTCACGGGCAACGGCGTCGAGTCGACCACCGTCGGCGTCCCGCCGGAACCGGCGTCGCCGCCGCCGAGAACGAGTGCTGCCCCACCGCCGATGACCAGCACCGCGACCAGCACGACCCCGCCCAGGAGGATCACCGCTGCCCTGTTCATATCGGCTGGTCTGTTCGGCGGGCTATAATGTTTGCGTCGATCAATCGTCGGCTGGGGCAGGTCGTTCGGCAACCTGCCGGACCGTCTCGGCGACCCTCGCGGGTGTGGTGTGCGAATCTACCCGGAATTCGTCCGCGCTTCCGGTCGCCTCCGCACTCCCTGTCCCCTCCCCGCTCGTCGTCTCCACCCCGTTTGCCGCTCCCTCCACGTTTCCCGTCTGACCCCGTCCCGTTCCCCTGTCGGTGACCCGGACGACGGCATCGTGGTCGCGGACGAGCGCGCGGAGCGAGGGCGGGAGGTCACCCGCCAGGACCGCGACGTCCGCGGCCACGAGGTGGTCCCGTGCCGCCGCCTCCGTCGCCGCGTCGACCGGTTCGAACGGCGAAGCTTCGACCGTTTCAACGCCGTGTTCGCGGGCGACAGAGGCGGCGAGTCCTCCCTCCGGCACCACGCCCGCCGTGACCGTCGCACCCGCTGCCGCGAGCGTCGCGACCGTCCGCGCGGCAGCCGTCCCGGCACCCGCAACGTGTACCTGCAGGTCGACCGCTTCCGGATCGTGGCCGGTGTCACGACCGACGTCGTCCCGGCTGTCGTGCCCGTGCTCGTGCCCGAGCCAGTGGTCGGCGTCGCCGTCGGGGCCAGGGTGAGAAAGCGGCGTCACGGTCGGTGCCCCGGTCACCGGGCTGGGAACGACGGCTGCCGGCGTGTCGAAGGCAGTCGCGACGCGCTCGCCGGTGAGCACCTCCTCGGGGGGACCGACGGCACGCACGTCGCCGTCAGCGAGGACGGCCAGTCGGTCGCAAAAGCGCGCCGCCAGGTCGAGGTCGTGGATGGCCGCCAGGGCCCCCTTCCCCTCGCGAGTCAGCGCGCGGACGAGTTCGAGCGTCCGCACCTGGTGGTTGACGTCGAGACTGGCCGTCGGTTCGTCGAGGACGAGCGCCGGCGTCGCCTGGGCCAGCGCACGCGCGAGGACGACCCGCTGGCGCTCGCCGCCCGACAGCGACCCCACGGGTCTCTCGCGAAACCGCGCCGTGTCCGTCCGGTCGAGTGCGCGCTCGATCGCCTCCCGCCCGTCGGGGTCGCCACTGAACCGACCGCGGTGGGGGGTGCGCCCCATCTCGACGACGGCCTCGACCGGGAACTCGAAGGCGACGGTCGTGTCCTGGGGGACGGTCGCCACCCGGCGACTCGCCGCCCGCGAGGACAGGTCGTGGACGGCCACACCGTCGACGAGTACCTGGCCCCCGTCGGGTTCGAGGACGCCGTTTATCGTCTGTAACAGGGTGGTCTTGCCCGCGCCGTTGGGGCCGACGAGACCGACGAACTCGCCGCGTTCGACCGACAGCGAGACGCCGTCGAGGACCGACTCGTCGCCGTAGCCAGCGACGATATCGCGGACGTCGACGAGGGGCGCGTCGCTCACAGCGAGTGCACCTCCCGGGTGACGAGCAGGTAGAGGAAGAACGGCGCGCCGAGAGCTGCGGTGACGATGCCGACGGGGAGTTCGGCCGGCCCGGCGCGGGCGACCGTGTCGGCGGCGACGAGGAAGGCACCGCCCGCGATGGCGCTGGTCGGCAGGAGGACGCGGTGGTCCGGGCCGACGACGAGTCGGAGCATGTGCGGGACGACCAGCCCCACGAAGCCGATGACGCCGGCGACGGCGACCGCCGCGGCGGTGGCGATACTCGACACCGCGAGCAGGATTCGCTTGGTGCGCTCGACCTCTATCCCGAGCGTATGGGCGTCTTCCTCACCGAGCAAGAGGACGTTCAGGTCGCGCGTGTAGACCAGCACCACGACGAGACAGACCGCAGCGACGGGCAGCGTCACCTCGACGTCGCTCCAGGTCGCGGTGTGGAGCCGTCCCATCAGCCAGTACAGCGCCTGTTCGATGCTCTCGCCGGCCTGGAGGAGGAGATAGGAGACGACCGCGCCGAGGAACGTCTGGACCGCGACGCCGGCCAGGAGAAGCGTCGCGACGGGGGTTCGGCCGTTCTCGGTCGCGACGAGGTAGACGACGAAGGCGGTGACGAGCGCGCCGGCGAAGGCCGCCCCCTGGATGCCGAAGGGTATCGAGAGCGAGAGCGCGATGGTGGCCACCGCGCCGACTGCCGCGCCCGAGGAGACGCCGACGATCGACGGGTCGGCCATCGGATTCCTGAAAAAGCCCTGCATGACCGTCCCGGCGCTCGCCAGCGCGACCCCGACGACGACGCCCAGCGCGATACGGGGCAGGCGGATACTCCGGACGATCGTCTCGGCCGTGCCGTCGACCGGGAACGAGAAGAGGTACGTGTAGGTGAGGTCGGGGACCGGCACCGTCGCCGTCGCGCCGCCGAGCCCGACGCTCGCGGCGGTCAGTGTCACGCCGGTCGGGACCGCCACGGCGTTGAGCGCCGCCTTCGCGACGACCGGGATCGACAGTGATACCGGACCGATGGTCGCGCTCGCGAGCACCACCGCCACGAGCACGACGGTCAGTCCGGCCGACCAGCTCGCGGCGCGCACACTCGCGGACCGTCGACTCGCCGAGGGTGCAGTCGCTGGTCCGGTGGGTTCGTCGGTTTCGGTGGCGGGGTCTGTCCCGGTATCGCCGCCGGACCCGGTGCTGGTGGGGGCCCCCATCTGGAACACAACTCTATTTGGAGTAGGTAAATATTTATTGGATAGGTTCACAGTCCCGGACAGCATGAGAGACGCCACGGTCGTCGGTGCGGTAGTCGTGCTCGTCGTCGCACTCGGGGTCGTCCCGGTCGCGGCGAGCGCAGGTATCGGAACGAGTGCGGACCTCACGGCGGGGAGTGGCACAGCTGACGCCGCCGTCGCGGGCGCCCCGGTAAACGCACAGGCGGCGTGTTCGTACCCGCTGACGGTGACAGACGAGACGGGGACCGAGGTCACCATCGAGGAGGAACCCCAGCGGATCGTGACGCTGTCGCCGAGCGCCGCCCAGACCCTCTGGGAGTTCGACGCGAGCGGGAAGGTCGTCGGCGTCGCCGACACCGCGGGGTACCTGGAGGGTGCCAGCGAGAAGGAAGTCGTCACGGACGGCCAGACCATCAGGACCGAAGTGATCGTCGGGCTCGAACCGGATCTGGTGATCGCGCCGGACATCATCCCCAACGAGAAGGTCGAACAGTTGCGGTCGGCCGGGTTGACCGTCTACAACGTCAACGCCTCGACGAACTTCGCGGACCTCTACGCAAAGACCGAGCGCATCGGCGCGCTATCCGGCGAGTGCGCGGCGGCCAACGCCACCGTCACCGACATGCGCGAGCGCGTGACAGCCATCCGTGAGGCCGTCGCCGACGAGGAGCCGGCCGGCGGACTGTACGTCTTCTTCGGGTTCACCACCGGGAGCGGGACGTTCATCGACTCGATCATCACGAGCGCGGGGCTGACCAACGTCGCCACCGAGGTCGGCATCACCGGGTTCACGACCGAACCGCTCAGTCAGGAAGTCGTCGCCAACAACAGCGAGGCCATCGAGTGGCTGGTGCTCAACGACAACCCGGTGAGCCACCCGTCCGGCGACGTCTACAACCAGACCTACGCGATGCGGAACAACCAGACGGTCGTGTTGAACGTGAACTACCTCAACCAGCCCGCACCACGGACCGTGCTTGCACTGGAGAACCTGACGCGGGCGGTCCACCCCGACGCCTACGCGGAGGCACAGGCCGCACTCGAAGCGACGCCGACTCCGACCCCCTCGCCGTCGCCGACGCCCGCGGAGACGGACGCGATGTCGACGCCGACCGAGACGCCTGAAGGCATGGCGACGCCCACCGGGACGCCGGAACCGACGGCGACCGACACGCCGGAGGAGACGCCGACGACGACGGTCAACGGTCCCGGGTTCACCGCGACTGTCGGCGTCCTCGCAGTGGTGCTCGTGGCGCTGTTCGCCCGGCGGCGTCGATAGAGACAACGTCGATAGGGTCACGCTGCTGTTTTTTCGACGACGTGCGCCGGAAACACTGCCTCACACGTGGTCGTCGAGCCACCGCTCGATCGCGTCGGCGTTCGCACCCCGGCGGTGGATCGTTCCAGTCGAGACGTCGACCACCGTACTGCCGCCACCCGGCGTCTCGCCGCCGTCGAGTACCGCCGCGACACCCTCGCGGATCTCCGCGCTCAACGCCTCGACACGGCGGACGCTCCCGGTGCCGCTCAGGTTGGCGCTGGTCGCCGTCACGGGAACGCCCGCTCGCTCGTAGAAATCGAGTGCGAGGTCGTGGTCGGGGATCCGCACGCCGACGCGGTCGCGACCGGCAGTCAGGACGTCGGGAATCGCGTCGCCCCGCTCGACGACCACGGTGACCGGGCCGGGGAGGAACTCCTGCATGAACGCGACGTCCAGCTCGGTCAGGTGGGTGTACTCGCGGGCGGTCTCGACGTCCGGCACGCCGAGCGAGACGGGTTTCTCGCGGGACCGTCGTTTCAGGTCGAACACGCGGGCGACCGCGTCGGGGTCGGTGGCGTCCGCGCCGAGTCCGTAGACCGTCTCGGTCGGGTAGACGACGACGTTGCCGTCCTGGATTTCGCGTGCGGCCGCCTCGACGTCGCTCATCGCTTCCGTGTGGGTCACTCGCCGAGAAAAGTGTGACGTGATTCGGTCGTGCTCGGCGTAGTCTGTTGAACGACCTCGGCCCGCTCGTTAGCGAGAGTAGACCCGACCACAACCGCGATCGTCGATATGAGTCGAAAGCCCTCGGCCCGCTCGCGGTCGCTCAGCGACATATCTGCGCTCTCAGCACCGCCCGCTCACGGCTGCGCCGTTCGCTTCGAGGCCCGTAGCGCCTCGCACCGCGCGGATAGGGGTCGCTGAGGCGACTCGGTTCGCTTCGCTCACCGCGAGCGGCCCTCGCCCTTTCAGTCCGCCAGGGATAATCTGGTTGCACAGGCCGTCTCGACGTGGAATGATCGGTAGCTGATTCCACAAAAATCGCCCCTGGCGGACTGGAAGGGCGAGACGGGCTCGCGGGCCGAAGGCCCGTGGTCACCTGAGCGGGCTCTATTCTCGCGAGTGCGAGGCAGTGCGGTTGTTCGAGCGAGAATATCCCGCTCAGCGACCGCGAGCGCGTCGAGGGCTTCCATCGCACGACGATAACTGCGGTCACGCAGACACCGGACGAGTCGCTCGCTGTTGTCTGCCTCACACCTCCCCAACCTCTTGCGCTTCTCGGGCCTGCGGCCCTGCGATGCTCGTCCCTCGCACGATACGTCTCGCGGCCCTCACGAGGTTCGGGCACGACTCGACGGCGCGCGCCAGTTGGGTAAACAGGTTCTCACCGGGGTAGATATCAGAGGCATAACGTTAATGGGTTTCGTACGTAAGCTAATGGTACGATGACCCCGTACGTGACCCCGGACATCGCCGAGGTCCGAAGCAACCCCGAGTCTGGTGAGTCTATCTCGCTCGCCGTGGTTCTCTCCGACGAGGGTAATACAGGGGTGCTCGAGTCACAGGTGGAAGACCTGGATGGCGAGGTGGTTCGATCCCTCCCGTCCGATGTCGCGGTCGTCGACCTGCCAGAGACGGCGCTCGAAGAGTTCTGCGAGTTGGAGTCGCTCAGGTCGGTCTCCCGGGACGACAGAATGGAAGTCCAGACGTAGTCAGCCGTGCTACCGAACTGGGCAGACAGTGTCGAGGATGTAGTCGATCAGGTGATAATATCTCACGGAGAAACGGTCAATATTCCCCGGGAAGGTGCCGCTGGAGACTCGATTCATATCGGGATTATCGATTCTGCATGGGCGTTGCCTCCAGAACTGAGTGGAGGATTCGATGTCCGTGACGACCCGGGGAACGCGTTTATCGATCCAGATGAAGAAGTAACGGCCCCACATTGTGAGAGTGTTTTCGACCTGGCCTCTACCTTCTGCCCTCGTGCTACGTTCTCGTTATACCAGGCAGTTGATGACGAAAAGTCCCTACCAATAGCTGCGTTTGCCGACGCGGTTTCCAAAGCGATCGACGACGGTGTCGATATTCTCAACATTTCTGCAGGCGATCCGTGGCCCGGTCCCGTGGACGCAAATCCCGCAGTTCAGCAAGTGAAACGCGCGATCGACGAAAATATTACTGTCGTTGCTGCGGCCGGAAACTTTCAACCAGGATCACAGGACAGGAGACCACCGATTCACTGTCCAGCGGCGTACGAACCTGTGATCGCTGTCGGCGGTCTGGAGGTCCGCTGTCCTGTGGAACCGGGGGACGAGTCCGCTGGTCAGGATGGCCGACCGTATTATTGTATCCCCAGACAGGAACGTGTCTCCGCGGTTCGGCCGGTAGAGCACGCATTCTGTGGACAACGAGGGTGTGTCGATGGCCAGAGCTGTATTACAAATCAGAAGGAAGTGGAGTGGGAATTCAACCCGAGCCCGACGGATCAAAAGCCAGATATACTGGCCCCGATGCATCGGCCTGTCGGGTCTACCGAGGGCCCTCACATGTTGAAAGTCGGGACGAGTTTCGCTGCACCGATCGTGACGGCATCTCTCGGGTGTATCTACAGTGAGGTACTCGAAATGGGCGAAGAGTTACCCCGACCGCGCGAGGCTCGTAACGCAGTGATCGAGGGAGGCTTCCCGATCGACGAGGGGGCTCACAACAAGTACGACGCGATGGCTACGCGAGATGCACTCGGAGTGTTCTGAAGCCTTCGACTCGAAGAAGCGCCGAAACTGGTCGGGTTTATCGAACCGGCCGGCACGAGCGGTGTCCCGTGCGGACTATGACGCGTCTCGCCAGAACGCGTTCCAGTCGAAGCGGTGGCCGGTCGCGTCCGTCACGGCAGTGACTTCGGCACGTACACCAGCGGGTGGTGGCGCCAGGCCCAGCGGGTATCGGGCCTCTCGACGACCGACCAGACGCTCTGGGGCCACGTCCCGAGCGTGTCGTAGATTCGGTCGTACGAGAGGAGGTTCTCGCCGTCGAGCAGGAGGCGAAACCGCTCCTCGAAGCGGTCGGGGTCGAACGCCGAGTCCTCGTCGAGGTAGGTTTCGGGGTCGTCGGCCATCCGCTGCCAGTGTGCTCGTGCGAGACGGTTCTGGTAGTTGAAGACGAGATAGCCGCCGGGTGCGACGGCCTCGTAGAGATTTTCGAGAGCGCGTTCGACGTCGGCGACGTAACAGAGCGTGAAATACGAGAACACGACGTCGAACTCCCGGTCGGGGTCGAACTCGGGGAGGACCGCGTGCTCGAATGCGAGGTTCTCGATGCCTTCGTCGCGAGCACGGTCGCGGTTCTCCGCGAGCACCGACTGGCCGGCGTCGTAGCCGACGACGGTCGTCCCGGGGTGGCGCTCGGCGACGTCGTAGCCGACGACGGTCGTCCCGGGGTGGCGCTCGGCGACGTCGAAGGCGACGCGGCCGGTGCCACAGCCGACGTCGGCGAAGGCGTCGGGGACGCCAGTCGCGTCGAGGAAGCGCGCGACGACGTCGGTCGCGTGGTGGTCGCTGGGCGTCGCACCCGCGCGGTCGTCGTCGCCCGCCTCCGCCCAGAATCGGTCCCAGTCGATGGTCCCGGTGTGCGTCGCGTCCGTCATAGGACGGGGTCACCTCCCGTCAGTCGAGGAAGCGCTGGATGTCGCCCACCGCGTCGGCATCCTCGGGGACGGAGTCGAACCACTCCACGTCCGGGTGGTCGGCGTCGGCCTCGAACGCCGCGAGCGTCTCGGCCGTCTCCTCGGAGATCCGTCGGGCGGCGAAGACGACTTCCCGCGTGGTCACGGTCTCGCCGTCGGACTCGCGCTCGTTTTCGACCTCTCGCATCGTCTCGACGTCCTTCAGTTCGAACGTGACGCCGGTCAGTTCCTCGATGACGGTCCGACCGGCCTCCCCCCAGCTCTCTCCCTCTGCGACGGGCGTGAACGGGAGCGTCCAGCCGCGGGGTCCCTCCCAGAGGAGGACGGCACCGTCGTCCCGGGTGACGCCGACTGCCGCCATGCCCGCCAGTTGCTCGAACGTCGCGAACGTCTCGTCGTCGAGCACTCTCGTCTCCACGACTGCGTCGTCGGCCGCGGCGTCGACTGCCGCCGGGTCGATGGCTTCGGCGTCGGTCCCGCTGGGCGGCCGGGTATCGTCGGGCGTGTCGTCTGTCATGGTGGGTGTCGTCTGTCATTGTGTGATCGCCTGTGACCTAATAGAGTGTCGTCTGTCGTGCGATCAGTCGAGGAACAGTCGAACGTCGGCGGCGACGCTGTCGTCACCGGCCGCGTCGAGGTCGACGGGTGCGTGGTCGTACCAGCCCGCGGTCCACGTCTCGTCACAGGTGTCGCCGTCGAGGGCGACACGGTCGCCGGTCGCGGGTGCCGGCGACGCGCGAAACACGACGTGGTGGGTCGTCTCCAGGTGTGTCGTGCCCGTGTCCGTCTCGACCTCGTGGTCGACGGCGCGGACGCGCTCGACACCCTCGAACTCGACCGCGAGACTGGTCGTCGCTGTCACGTCCTCGCGCGCGACTGCCCACCAGTCCGCGTCGGGGTCGACGACGACGTTCGGGAGGATCGCGTGCCCGTCGCCGTCGACCCACAGCAACAGTTCGCCGGACCGGTTCGTCACACCGACGATCGCCCGCCCGGCGGCGCCGGCCTCGCAGTGGGCGCGTTCCTCGTGGGTGAACGTCTCCTCGCAGTACTCGACGCCGGACCGCTCGGCCAGCGTCGCGGGGTCGATGGACTCGGTCGATACGGACTCACTCGCGGGTTCGAACGAAACTATATCTGTCATGTTGGCGTAGCTGTGGCTGGTCGTCGGACGATGCGTTCGGGCCGCGTTCGACGAACTGGGCGCGCTACTGGCGGCTTCTGCCCGTAGCTGCCGCTCCCGGAAAAGAGTTATTATTTGGGTTTAGTTTACTCTTCACTTACAACTTCGCACGCCTCGGATTTAACTTTTTCGGCAGGAGCAGATCGATGCAGATACCGGCGCCGCCGAGCGGGGAGTCACCGAGCAGGGAGTCACCGAGCAGTGAGTCACCGGGTAGGTGCTCGCCGGGTAGGTGCTCGCCGGGTAGGTGCTCGCCGGGTGCAGGCGGCCAGGGCGGCCGGGACCATCAGGTACAGGGGCGGCCGTCACGAACGGCGGGTCGATGGCCGAGTACACGACGCCGGGGTCGGTCGAGGACTGTGCGAACGCGGGCTATCGCCGGATGTTCGGCGACGACTTCTCTGTCGGACTGTTCTTCCCGATCACGACCGCCGAGGGCCCCTTTATTCCGGTCGACGAGCAGGTCGAACTCGGGGCCTACGCCGAACAGTTGGGCTTCGACGCGCTCTGGTTTCGGGACGTACCGCTGTTCTGGCCGAACTTCGACGACGCCGGGCAGGTGTACGACACCTGGGTGTTCCTCTCGCAGGTCGCCGCCCACACCGACGACGTGGCGCTCGCGACGGGGAGTATCATCCTCCCGGTGCGCCACCCGCTCCACGTCGCCAAGGCCGCCGCCTCCGTCGACCGGCTCTCGGACGGTCGGCTCGTGCTGGGCGTCGCCAGCGGCGACCGTCCGCCGGAGTTCCCCGCGTTCGGCGTCGACGAGGAGGAGACGGGCGACCTGTTCCGCGAGCACGTCCGCGTCCTCCGGCGGGTCTGGAGCGAGTCATACCCCGAGATCGAATCGCCGTTCGGCGACCTCGACGGGTCGCTGGACCTCGTGCCCAAGCCGACGACGGGGACGCTCCCGTTGCTCGTGACCGGTCACGCACGCCAGAGCCTGGAGTGGATCGGCGAGCACGGCGACGGCTGGGTCTACTACCAGCGCGACCCCGCCGACGTCGAAGCGCAGGTCGACGACTGGCGCGATCTCGCGGGCGAGAAACCCTACACGCAGGTGCTCCACGCCGCCGTCGACCCCGACCCGGCGGCCGAGCCCGTGCGGATCCACCAGGGCTTTGCCGCCGGCACCGACTTCTTCCGCGAGCACATCGCGGCCCTCCGGGAGGCGGGTGTCGACCACGTGATGGTCAACGTCCGCCAGACCGACAGCGACCGGGACGTCCGCGACGTGCTCGAGACGTTCGCCGACGACGTCCTGGACGAGCTCTGAGGTAACGAGAGCGGGAGACGACCCCGGCGTGGACCGCTCGGGAGAGCCCTGCCGCCACACGCACCTTTTTGCCTCGTCTTCGACTTGCCCCGGTATGACGCTCACGCAAGCGAAGCGCGACCGCCTCGAGAACCTCCACAGCGCCCTGATAAACGACATCACCGACGAGATGGGCATCGACGACAACGTCATCCCCGGGACACGGATCCGGCCCGTCTGGTCGAAGGAGCCGACCGTCGGGACCGCACACACGGCCCAGCGTGTCGACATCGGCTACGAACCCGAGAGCGATTCCGGCGACGCGGGGGAGAGCGACTTCTTCCAGTACCTCGAAGCCACCGAGGACGGCGACTTCATCGTGGTGGCCGCGCCCAAAGACACCGAGGTCGGCCTCTGGGGGGAGATACTGAGTACGGTCGTCCAGGAGAACGGCGCGACGGGGGCACTCGTCGACGGGCCGACGCGGGACTCGACGATGATCGAAGACCACCAGTTCCCCGTCTGGTCGGACGGCCACAGCGCCATCGAGTCGTTCGGCCGCGTCGGCTTCCGCGAGTGGGACGTCCCCGTCGAGGTCCACGACGTCACCATCGCACCCGGCGACGTGATATTCGCCGACTACCAGTCCATCGCCGTCATCGACCCCGACATCGTCGACGAGGTCCTCGAGCGCGGCGAGGAGGAACTGGAGACCGAGAACGCCGTCCGGCGGGACCTCCGGAACGGCGACAGCGTCACCGAGGTCTGGGAGCGATACGAGACGCTCTGAATTCTCCGGTATAAACCTATCGAGCACTTCGCGACCGGCGAACCGTCCGCCGGGGGCTATTCGTCCAGGCCCAGAAATCGACGTGTGATGACCCACTCGACGTCGAATCCGGACGAACGGCCGCGACTCGGCATCGTCGGCGAACTGGCGGCCCAGTACCAGACAGTCGCGTTCTTCGCACTCACGTTCGCGGTCACGTGGGCGCTGTGGATCCCCGCCGCGGTCGGACTCGTCGGCGAGTCTCCCGTGGTGTCGAACGGGCTGTTCTTCCTCGGTGCGTTCGGCCCGCCGGTCGCGGCCGTCGCCGTCACGTGGCTCACCGGCCGCCGCGTGTGGCCGTTCCTCGTCGAGGCGTTGCGCCCGCGCGTCTCACCGCGGTGGTACCTCCTGGCCGTCGTGCTCCCGATCGGGTACTTCGCGGTGCCGAACGCCGTCGTCTACGCGGCACTCGGCCGGCCACTGGACCCCGCGCTGTTGCCCGGACGGGTCGTCGCCTTCCTGGTCGGCGTCGCGGTCGTGGCGCTGGTCGGCGGTGGCCAGGAGGAACTCGGCTGGCGCGGGTTCGCGCTCCCGCGGTTGCAGTCCGACTACGGACCCGTGGGTGCTACCCTCGTGGTCGGCGTCGTCTGGGCCTGCTGGCACCTGCCACTGTCGCTGACCGGCTGGCGGAGCGCGAACGTCCCCTTTCCGGCGTACCTCCTGATGGTCGTCGGGATGGCGTTTTTCTTCACCTGGCTGTACAACGTCTCCGGGAGCGTTCTGGTCGCGATCGTGTTACACGGCGCACAAAACGCCGCCAACGGACTCCTCCCGGTACGGGGCAGCGAAGCGCTGACGGCTCCGTTTCCCCTCCCCGTCCTGGTCGCGCAGGTGGTCGGCGTCTGGGTCCCGGTCGCCGTCTTGCTGTGGGTCGTCGGCCCCTCGCTCGGATTCGACGGGGAGACCGGCGACGCTCCGGCCGTTTCGAGCGGCGACCCGAACACTGCCTGACCCGTGACTCGCGATGACCGCACCGCTGCCAGCGAACTCCCGGCACCCCGCGAACGTCCGGCGACCCGTCAGTGCCCGGCAACCCGCCAATTCTCGGCGACCAACGACTCCACACGGTCGACCTCCACACTTACGGCGCGGGCGCTTCGAGGTGGCGTCGATGAGCGGTGACGACGGGGACGACGCGCCGGTGGACACACTCGACGTCGTGGTGGACGCGACCGACGCCGAGATCGTCTCCCTGCTCGACGACGAGTACGCCCGGGCCCTGCTGGTCGTGACCTACGACGACGCTCGCGCGGCGGACGACCTCGCGGAGCGACTCGACGCCGCGCCGTCGACGGTCTACGAGCGCCTGTCGCGACTCACCGAGCACGACCTGGTGGTCGAACGACAGCGGATCGACCCGGACGGCCACCACCACAAGACCTACCGCGCCCGCCTCGACCGGGTGGTCGTCGAGTTCGCCGCGGACGGCGTCGAGGTGACCGTCGACCGCGAACCGACCGACCCGGCCGACCGACTCGCCGACGCGTTCGACGACCTCAGACCATGATAGCCGACCTCTCGACTCCGGTGTTCGTCACGCTCGCCGTCGGGCTCGTGCTCTCGGTCGCGCTCCCCCTCGCCGTCGTCGCGGTGGCCGTCCGGGGCTACCGACGGGGCGATGGGGGTGGACGGGCGCTTCGCCTCGCCGCCGGGATCGTCCTCGTCACCGCGGTGCCGACGCTGTTGCGACTCGGCTTCGGGTCGGTCCTGCCGGGTGGGTCGTGGTCCCCGCTCGCCGTCCGCCTGACCGAACTCGCGGGCCTGCTCGTCGTCCTGGGGGTGATGCACGGTGAGTGACCACACCCCGACTGGCGGAGTCGACACCCCCGGCCCGGACACGCTCGGTGCGCTCCTCGACCAGCTGGGCACACCGGTGGAGTACGCGACGGTCGCCGTCACGGTCGCGGTGCTGTGTCTGGGTGCCTACGTCGGCTACCAGGCCTACCGGGGGTACAGGCGCAACGACGACCGCGCTGTCCTCTTTCTGGGCGTCGGACTCGCCCTCGTGACGACGGGTCGCCAGCTCGCTTCGGTCGGCACCTACCTGCTGGTCGGCGAGGCGCCGCTCGTGGTCCTCGTCGTCTTCTTCGGGGTTTCGACCGCCGGGCTCGCGTCCGTGCTCTACGCCTTCCGCTGGGCGTGACTTTTTCTGTCCCCCGCTGGGTCTGACTCGTTTTCCCCAAGGCGGAGGCTTTTGTCCCGGGGGTCGATGGGTGGGGATATGGCCACACCAGCGGCGGTCCGAGACGTATCGATCACCGATGTCCAGACGACACGCATCGGGGGCAACTTCGAGTGGACACTCGTCCGCGTCTACTCGGACGCCGGCGTCGCCGGCACCGGCGAGTTCGTCATCGGCCCGAAAGCCGAGGCCTACGTCGACTTCGCGAAGGAGTTCCTCATCGGGAAGAACCCGGTCGACCTCGACGCCCGCCTGACCGAGCTCTACGACCACCTCTCCTATCTCGGCGCGATGAACGGCATCGGCGTCACGGCCATCTCCGGCATCGACATCGCCCTGCACGACCTCGCGGGGAAGCTGCTGGACGTCCCGGCCTATCAGTTGCTCGGGGGCAAACACCGCGACGAGGTCCGGGTGTACTGTGACGTCCACGCCGGCGAACACCTCCGGGACGCCGAGGCGGCCGACAGCGACGACCCCTACCGGCCGGAGGCCTACGCCGACGCCGCCGAAGAGGTCGTCGACGAGGGCTGGGACGGCATCAAGTTCGACCTCGACACGCCCGACCGCTACGAGATCGACCCGAAGAACAAGCACATGAACGCCCGCGCCATCGACTACCGCGAGGAGATCGTCGAGACCGTCACCGACCGTGTCGGCGACCGCGCCGACGTCGCCTTCGACTGTCACTGGTCGTACGCGCCGGACACCGCCCGTCGCCTCGCGAGCGCGCTCGAACCCTACCCCGTCTGGTGGCTCGAAGACGTCGTCCCCCCGGAGAACCACGACATCCAGATGGACGTCACGGACGCGACCGACACCTCGATCTGTGCCGGCGAGAACGCCTACCGCGTCGAGGGCGCTCGCCGACTCATCGAGAACGGTGGCCTCGACATCATCCACCCCGACGTCCCGAAGACCGGCGGGATGCTGGAGACGAAGAAGGTGGCGAACATGGCCAAGGCGTATCACATTCCGCTGGCACTGCACAACGTCGCCTCGCCGATCGGAACTGTCGCCAGCGCCCACGTCGGCGCGGCGTCCTCGAACTTCCTCGCACTGGAGTGGCACGCCCGCGAGGTCGACTGGTGGAGCGACGTCGTCGAGGAGGACGTCCTCGAACCCGGTCGACTCGCGCTTCCTGACGAACCAGGGCTCGGCGTCACACTCGACCGCGACGTCGCACAGGCCAACCTGAAAGACGGCGAGACGCTGTTCGACGAAGCGTAAACGCTCGCTTCGCTCGCGTTATGGGGTATGTGCCGGCCACGGTCGGCCCGCGACCAGGGTCGCGGACCTCGTATTCGGCTGTCGAAGGATGTCTGGTTTCGTTCCGAGCGAGTGCGGCGCTGCGACGGTACTTCGCAACTACCAAATAGGCGCTGTTCCGATCTGCAGACGATAAATGCCAAGGCCAGAGGTTCTCGACCGTATCAAGGAGGCGGAACGGGAGGCAGACGAGATCGTCGCCGAGGCCGAGGAGGAGGCCGAGGAGATCGTCGCGCAGGCACGCGAGGAGGCAGACGAGATCCGCGAGCAGGCCCGTGAGGGGGCCGACGCGGAAGCCGAGGAACGGGTCGAAGACGCCCGCGAGGAGGTCGAAGAAGAGCGCGAACGCATCCTGGCGGAGGGGCGCGAGGAGCGCGAGACACTCGAGGCACAGGCCCGGGAACAGAAAGAGGCGGTGGTCGAGTACGTCGTCTCGCAGTTCGAGGAGGCGGTGCATGCTCAGACCTAAGCAGATGAGCAAGGTGTCCGTGACGGGCTCGAAGTCCGTCATGGGCGACGTCGTCGAGGCGGTTCACGACCTGCACCTCGTCCACCTCTCGGACTACGACGGTGCCTGGGAGGGGTTCGACAACGGCAACCCCATGGAGGGCGGCGACGAGGCCTCGGAGAAACTCGTCACCGTGCGCTCGCTCAAGAGCATCCTCGGGGTGACCGAAGAAGACGCCGGCCCGAGCCGGATCGTCACCGACGAGGCCCTCGACGAAGAGCTCGAGGAGATCCGCGTCGAGGCGAACGAACTCGACGACCGGCGCTCGGAGCTGCGGGACGAACTCCGCGGGATCGAAGAGCGCGAAGAGGCGATGGAACCGTTCGCCGAACTCGGGATCGACCTCGACTTGCTGTGGGGCTACGACTCGCTCGCCGTCGCGGTCGGCGAGGGCGACGCCACCGACGTCAGGCAAGCGGTCGCCGGCGTCGACGGCGCCGTCGAGGTTTTCTCCGAGGGCAGCGTGGTGGCGGTCTTCGCACACGCCGACGAGGACGAACTCTCCGAAGCGCTGGTCGAGGCGGAGTTCGGCGAGTTCGAGGTCCCTCACGAGGAGGGAGACCCCGAAGACGCGCTCGCGGAACTCGAACACCGCGAGGACCAACTCGAGGCGAAACTGGACACCGTCGCGTCCGAGATCGAGGACCTGCGCTACGACGCCGCCGGCTTCCTGCTGGCGGCAGAGGAGAAACTCGCCATCGAGGCGCGCAAGGCCGAGGCCCCGCTCTCCTTCGCGACGACGCGCAACGCGTTCGTCGCCGAGGGATGGATCCCGACCGAGCGCGTCGGCGAGTTCGAGGCGGCCATCGACGACGCCGTCGGCGACCACGCGGACGTCGAGGAACTCGAAGTCGCCGCCTACAACAGTCACGGTCACGCCGAGACTCAGGAGGAAGTCGACCACGACGCCGGTAGCGGGGCGGCTGCGGGCAGTGTCGCCGCGGCGGAGACGGCTGCCGACAACGAGGCCGAGAGCGGGTCCGACGAGGAGGAAGCCGAACCGGTCGAGGCGACCGCCGACGGCGGTACCGAGGAGGTCCGTTCTGACGGTGGTGTCGTCACGATGGGTAAGGACGACCCGCCGGTCATCCAGGACAACCCCGGCCTCGCGAAACCGTTCGAGTTGCTCACGCAGGCGGTCGGCCGACCCAACTACTCGGAGTACGACCCGACGATCATCCTCCTGCTGACGTTCCCGCTGATGTTCGGGTTCATCATCGGGGACTTCGGCTACGGGCTGATCTACTCCGGGATCGGCTACTACGTGTACAGTCGCTTCGAGTCGGAAGCGATGACGCGGTTCGGTATCATCACCCTCGCCGCCGGTATCATGACGACGGTCTTCGGTATCCTCTACGGCGAGGTATTCGGGCTGCACCTGATCGCCTCCGAGTTCTGGGAGGCGATCGTGGGGCTCGAACACGCTCCCATCGAGAAGGGGCTCTCGCCCGCGACGAGTTACTGGGCGAGTACGTGGTTCATCGTCACGACGCTCTTCGGCGTGCTCCACCTGAACACGGCCTATATCCTCGAATTCATCGAGAACCGTGCGCTCCACGGCACGAAGGAGGCCATCCTGGAGTCGGGGTCGTGGATCCTGGCGCTGAACGGCCTGTGGCTGTTCATCTTCGCCCGTCCCCCGACGACGACCGAGAACGGGGAGACCGTCTTCCTCGGGCCGAAACCGGACTTCATCTACCAGGTGTTCGACAGCGGGGCCGAGACGTCGTTCGCCCTCGGGTTCACCGGGATCCCGCCGATCAGTATCCTCGACGTGCCGCTTCTCGGGACGATCCCGCTCACGGAACTGGTCGGCGTCCTGATGATCCTCGCGGGCGCCGTGTTCCTGGCGCTGGGCCCGACCTACGAACTGATCGAGATCCACACCGTGCTGGCCCACGCGCTGTCGTACCTGCGGATCGCCGCGGTCCTGCTCGCGAAAGCGGGGATGGCATTCGCCGTCAACCTCCTGTTCTGGGGGGTCTACGCGACGCCGGGCGACCACGGTGCCGAGTGGCACTTCATGGTCTTCTACGGCCCGTCGTACGTCGAGAGCCACTACGAGAACGCCCAGATCTTCTTCGACGGGATGGTCCACATGGGCCCGATGCTGGTCGTGTTCGGCGTACTCGTCTACATCGTCGGCCACCTGGTCGTGCTCGCGCTGGGCGTGACCTCCTCGGGCATCCAGTCCGTCCGCCTGGAGTACTTCGAGTTCTTCTCGAAGTTCTACGAGGGCAACGGCCGCACCTACAACCCGTTCGGTAGCGAGCGCAACTACACCGACGAACAGTCCTGACGCGGTCGGTTTTCGGTCGATTTTCGGCGCCAGTTCCCCTCGAGTTTCGAGCGCGGCCGAGGCCCGGCTCCCTCGCGAGGCGTCCGACCGGTCGAACTGACCACCGACAGGGCGGGATCGACGGGGGATTCGTGTGAGTGGATCCCACGCAGTTAGCCGCCGAAATACCGGATTACTGGCGCGTTACCCGTCCGATTTGGGAAGCTTTAAGCCCACGATAGAGCAAACGTCCGACCGTACGGAAACACAACTCGCGAGTGAATCCAGACCAATGATCGACGCTACTACACAGTTGGCCGCAGTCGCACTGCAGCAGAGCTCACCCGCACTCGAACCGGTCGCTGCCGCCGCCATCGCGGTCGGCCTCGGCGCGCTCGGGACCGGTATCGCCCAGCGGTCGATCGGTGCCGCGGCCGTCGGGGCCGTCGCCGAGGACCGCGACATGCTCGTCCCGGCACTCATCTTCACGGCGCTCCCCGAGACGCTCATCATTATCGCGTTCGTGACGATGTTCATCGCCCAAGGGGCCCAGTAAACGTCCCTTCGAGTTCACAATGAGCCTCGATACCGTCGTAGAGGACATCCGAGACGAAGCCCGCGCGCGTGCCGAAGAGATCCGCGAGGACGCCCAGCAGGAAGCCGACGAAATCGTCGCCGAGGCCGAGGCCGACGCCGAGTCGATCCGCGAGGAGCGCCTGGCGGAGGCCGAGGCGACCATCGAGCAGGAGCGCGAACAGCGCGTCTCCAGCGCCAAACTCGAGGCCAAACAGGAGCGCCTCGAGGCCCGCCAGTCGGTCCTCTCGGAGGTCCGCGACGCCGTCGAGGCGGAACTGGCGGACCTCGACGGTGATACCCGCGAGGAACTCACCCGGGAACTACTCGACGCCGCCGCGGCCGAGTTCGACGACGACGCGGCAGTCACCGTCTCCGGTCGCGCCGACGACGAGGAACTGCTGACGGACCTGGCCGACGAGTACGGCTTCGAGTACGGCGGCGAGTACGCCTGTCTCGGCGGCGTCGTCGTCCGGAGCGAGGCCTCGCGGGTCCGCGTGAACAACACGTTCGACTCGGTACTGGAGGACGTCTGGGAGGACGAACTCCGCGAGGTCAGCGACAGACTGTTCGAGCACGAGCAATGAGCACCCAGGACTACCAGAGCAGCAACTACGAGTACGTGACCGCGCGAGTGCGGTCGCGCCGGTCGAAGCTCTTCGACGACGACGACTACCGGAAGCTGGTCCGCATGGGCACCGGGGAGATCGCCCGCTTCATGGAGGAGAGCGAGTACGAGGCGGAGATGAACCGGCTGGGCTCGCGCCACTCCGGGGTCGACCTCATCGAGTTCGCCCTCAACGAGGATCTGGCCGAGCACTTCGACGACCTGCTGCGCTGGGCGAACGGGACGCTGTACGACTACGTCGCCCGCTACCTCCGCAAGTTCGACGTCTGGAACGTCAAGACGGTCCTGCGGGGGATCTACTCGAACGCGGATCGGGACACCGTCGAGGCCGACCTCATCGACGCCGGGGAGTTCTCCGCGGACCTGCTCGAGGACCTCCTCGACGCGGAGTCCGTCGAAGCGGTCGTCGCCGCACTCGACCGGACGCTCTTTGCCGACCCGCTCGAGGCGGCACTCGAAGACTACGAGGAGACGGGACTGCTGGTCCCGCTCGAGAACGCGCTGGACCGGACGTTCTACGAGTACCTCGTCTCGGGACTCCCCGACGAACCCGACCGGGCGACGGGGCTGTACATCGAGTTCCTGGAGGCCGAGATCGACTTCCGGAACCTCCGGAACGCGCTGCGCCTGGCGCGCTCGGGGACCGACATGGACCCCTCGGAGTACTACATCGAGGGCGGGCGGCTGTTCGACGAACAGGAACTGCGACAGCTGGCGACCGACGAGACTCAGCTGGTCGACCACATCCGCGAGAGCGTCTACGGCGACGACCTCGACGAGGCGATCGGCGTCCTCGAGGAGGCAGCGAGTCTCATCGAGTTCGAACACGCGCTCGACGCGGCGCTGCTCGAGTACGCCGACACGCTCTCGAACCGGTACCCGCTGTCGGTGTGTCCCATCCTCTCGTTTATTCTCGCCAAGGAGCGCGAGGTGGACAACATCCGGGCGATCGCCCGCGGCCGCGAGGCCGGGCTGGACCCAGACGAGATCGAAGAGGAGCTGGTCATCCTATGAGCCAGGAGATCGGCGTCGTCGGCAGTCCGGAGTTCACGACGGGGTTCCGGCTGGCCGGCGTCCGCAAGTTCGCGGACATCCCCGACGAGGACAAGGAGGCAGAGCTCGACGCGGCCGTCCGGGAGATGCTCGAAGACGACGAGGTCGGCATCGTGGTGATGCACAGCGACGACCTCGACGACCTCTCCCGGAACGTACGGTCGGACGTCGAAACGAGCGTGGAGCCCGTCGTCGTCACCCTCGGCGGTGAGGGGGGGTCCGAGGGGCTCCGCGAGCAGATCAAACGCGCCATCGGGATCGACCTGATGGCCGAGGACTAACATGAGCCAAGCTACAGACACGACAGTTCGCGAGGACGGCGTCATCGAGAGCGTCTCCGGGCCGGTCGTCCAGGCCCGAGACCTCGACGCGAAGATGAACGACGTCGTCTACGTCGGCGACGAGGGACTGATGGGCGAGGTCATCGAGATCGAAGGCAACATCACGACTATCCAGGTCTACGAGGAGACCTCCGGCGTCGCGCCGGGCGAACCCGTCGAGGGGACGGGCGCGCCGCTGTCGGTCGACCTCGGGCCCGGGATGCTCGACTCCATCTACGACGGCGTTCAGCGCCCGCTGGACGTCCTCGAGGAGAAGATGGGGTCGGCGTTCCTGGACCGGGGTGTCGACGCCCCGGGTATCGACCTGGAGCGGACCTGGGAGTTCGAACCCACGGTCGAGGCAGGCGACGAAGTCGGTCGCGGTGACGTCGTCGGCATCGTCGACGAGACGGCGAGTATCGAACACAAGGTGATGGTGCCGCCGGGCGCCCTAGAGGAGGGCGAGACCGCCGAGATCGAGCGCGTCGAGTCGGGCAACTTCGACGTGACCGAGACGGTCGCCGAACTCGACAACGGCGCCGAAGTGACGATGCGCCAGGAGTGGCCCGTCAGGGAAGCGCGTCCCACGGTGGACAAGCAGACCCCGACCGAGCCGCTCACGTCGGGACAGCGTATCCTCGACGGCCTCTTCCCGCTCGCGAAGGGCGGGACCGCGGCGATTCCGGGTCCCTTCGGCTCCGGGAAGACGGTCACCCAGCAGAGCCTCGCCAAGTTCGCCGACGCGGATATCGTCGTCTACATCGGCTGTGGCGAGCGCGGCAACGAGATGACGGAGGTCATCGACGACTTCCCGGACCTGCCGGACCCCCAGACGGGCAACCCCCTGATGGACCGGACCTGCCTCATCGCCAACACGTCGAACATGCCCGTCGCGGCGCGTGAGTCCTGCGTCTACACCGGGATCACGATCGCGGAGTTCTACCGCGACATGGGCTACGACGTGGCGCTGATGGCCGACTCCACCTCGCGGTGGGCCGAGGCCATGCGCGAGATCTCCTCTCGACTGGAGGAGATGCCCGGCGAGGAGGGCTACCCCGCGTACCTGGCCGCGCGCCTCTCGGAGTTCTACGAGCGCGCCGGCTACTTCGAGAATATTAATGGCACCGAGGGTTCCATCTCGGTCATCGGGGCCGTCTCGCCGCCGGGCGGCGACTTCTCCGAGCCGGTGACCCAGAACACGCTACGTATCGTCAAGACGTTCTGGGCGCTGGACTCTGACCTCGCCGACCGACGTCACTTCCCGGCGATCAACTGGAACGATTCGTACTCGCTGTACCGGGACCAGCTCGACCCGTACTTCACCGAGCACGTCGCCGACGACTGGACCGACCAGCGCCAGTGGGCCGTCGACACGCTCGACGAGGACGACGAACTCCAGGAGATCGTCCAGCTCGTCGGCAAGGACTCGCTGCCGGAAGACCAGCAGCTCACGCTGGAGGTCGCCCGCTACATCAAGGAGGCGTGGCTCCAGCAGAACGCCCTGCACGACGTCGACCGCTACTGCCCGCCGGAGAAGACCTACCGGCTCCTCGGCGCCATCAAGACGTTCAACGACGAGGCCTTCGACGCGCTCGACGCGGGCGTCCCCGTCGACGAGATCACGGACATCGAGGCGCTCCCACGCCTGAACCGCATCGGGACGACGCCCGACGACGAGGCCGACGAGTTCGTCGACGAGCTCGAGGCGGACATCACCGAACAGCTGCGCGCACTCTACTGACCATGAAAGAATACCAGACCATCACGGAAATCAGCGGTCCGCTGGTCTTCGTCGAGACGGACGAGCCCATCGGCTACGACGAGATCGTCGAGATCGAGACCGGCGACGGCACCACCCGACGGGGGCAGGTGCTCGACACCACGAGCGACCACGTCGCCATCCAGGTGTTCGAGGGCACGACCGGGATCGACCGCAACTCCTCGGTCACGTTCCTCGGCGAGACCATGAAGATGCCCGTCACGGAGGACCTGCTCGGTCGCGTCCTCGACGGGTCGGGTAACCCCATCGACGGCGGTCCCGACATCGTCCCCGAGGAGCGACGGGACATCGTCGGCGAGGCGATCAACCCCTACTCCCGGGAGTACCCCGAGGAGTTCATCCAGACCGGCGTCTCCGCCATCGACGGCATGAACACGCTGGTCCGGGGCCAGAAACTCCCCATCTTCTCGGCGTCGGGGCTGCCCCACAACGACCTCGCGCTGCAGGTCGCACGGCAGGCCACCGTGCCGGAAGAGGAGGAGGAGGGCGACGGCGACGACGAGAGTTCGGAGTTCGCAGTCATCTTCGGCGCGATGGGTATCACCGCCGAGGAGGCAAACGAGTTCATGGACGACTTCGAGCGCACCGGCGCACTCGAGCGGTCTGTCGTCTTCATGAACCTCGCGGACGACCCCGCAGTCGAGCGGACGGTCACGCCGCGACTCGCGCTCACGACGGCGGAGTACCTCGCCTTCGAGCACGGCTATCACACGCTGGTCATCCTGACGGACATGACCAACTACTGTGAGGCGCTACGGGAGATCGGCGCGGCACGCGAAGAGGTGCCCGGCCGGCGTGGCTACCCGGGGTACATGTACACCGACCTCGCCCAGATCTACGAGCGTGCAGGTCGTATCAAGGGTCAGGAGGGCTCGATCACGCAGATGCCCATCCTGACGATGCCCAGCGAGGACATCACCCATCCGATCCCGGACCTGACGGGGTACATCACGGAGGGGCAGATCCTCATCGACTCCGGGCTGAACAGCCAGGGCGTCGAGCCGCCGGTGAACGTCTCGCCGAGCCTCTCGCGGCTGATGGACGACGGTATCGGCGAGGGGCTGACCCGCGGGGACCACGGCGGCGTCTCCGACCAGCTGTTCTACGCCTACGCGGAGGGCAAGGACAAGCGCGACCTCGTGAACATCGTCGGTCGCGAAGCGCTCTCCGAGCGGGACAACCGCTTCCTCGACTTCGCCGAGCGCTTCGAAGACGAGTTCGTCGACCAGGGGTTCAACACGAACCGCACCATCGAGGACACCCTCGAGATCGGCTGGGAACTGCTCTCGATGCTCCCGAAGGACGAACTCAACCGCGTCGACGAGGAGTACATCGAGGAGTACTACCAGGAAGACGCCGCTGCCGAAGTCGCTGCGGACTGACGTTCACCGCTCGTCGCTCTTCGTTCTCTCGGCACTGTCGCTCTCTTGTCGTTTTCGCGCTCGTTCTCGCGACAGTCGGTTGCGTGGTTCTGTCGGAGTCACCGACGCCAGACCAGCGAGATACCCCACAGCATGAGAAGCACACCCGCCAGCAGGTAGACGGGACCCGGCAGGGTGTACGAGATGACGTCCGTCAACCGCGCCAGCCCGTAGCCGACTGCGGCAACACCGAAACACAGTACCAGAGCCGTTTCGAGGTGACCGGTCGCGGTGTCGGGTCTGTCGTACTCCATTTTCGTCACCACGGTTCGTGCGGGTGAAGAATATTGTGGCCGTCTGGAAGAACAACTATCGAGGGCGGTCGTGGAAACGGTCACGGGCCAGTGTGTAGGTAACAGGTGTTTCAGGTCGGATGGCTGTGAGAAAAGCTTCGACTGCAGACAGCACCGCACTCGACTTTGTGAGTTGAAAGCCCTCGGGCCGCTCGCGGTCGCTGAGCGGGATATCCACGCTCTCCGCACCGCCCGCGCGGATAGTGGCCCGCTCAGGCGACTTCGCTCCCGATGGTCGCCGCCACCGGCCCTCGCCCTTTCAGTCCGCCAGGGGGAATATTGTTTCACAGGCCGTCTCGACGTTGGATGTCCGATAGCCGGCCCCACAGACAGATCCCTGGCGGACTGGAAGGGCGAGGCGGGCTCGCGGTGAGCGAAGCGAACCCAGTCGCCTGAGCGGGCCACTATCCGCGCGGGCGGTGCGGAGAGCGCGGATATCCCGCTCAGCGACCGCGAGCGCGCCGAGGGCTTCCATCCCACGAGCACGAGTGCGGTCACGACGATCTAAAAAGAGACGATTGAGATCGCTTTCACCTGAAGATACCATTCGGGGACGAACGAAGCGGGTTTGTGAAGAGCGCCACGACGCGCTGATACCGAGTCCCGGGCCCACCGTTGCGGTCAGTCGCGTGACTCGCCGGTCACGTTCTCGGGAGACACACGGGCGATCCGCCCCTCACACTCGACGTCGAGGCCGCGATTGCGGGCGTGGGCGACGAGTGCGCGCCACTGTTCGTCGTGTTCGGCGACCACGTTCTCGCGCCCGAGCGGGCCAAAGGCGTCGATTGTGACGACATACTCGGGAGCAGCCACGTGGTAGGTCCGGTCGGTGTTGAGCGGGTCACCGCCGACGGTCGCCCGCGCGAGTTCGCTCTCGTCGGTCCAGACGACGCGGCCGCCGCTGACGTGGAACTGGACCCAGCCGCGGTCGCCCGGGTGGGGATAGGCGGCCTCGGCCAGGACCGCACGGAGGTCCGCCCCGTCGAGTTCCAGTTCGACGACTGGCCCGGCGAACGGACATACCGAGACCACGTCGTCGACGGTCACCGCGCCCGCGATGGGGTCGCCGGTCCGGACCGACCCGCCCGGGAACAGGCCCAGTTGCGCGTCGGCACTCGCACGCATCGCGTCGGCGGCGAAGTTGCCCACGCGGCTCTCGCCGCCGAAGCGCTCGCGCTCGGTCCGGACGAGCGGGTCGTCGACGTGTGCGACCACCTCGTCGACGCCCAGCGCGGCCCGGCGCTCGCGGTAGGTTTCGGCGACCGACGCGGCGGCCGTGGGCTCACTACCCGACACAGCCGCCGGGTACTCGTCAGTCGACTCGGCGACTGTTCGCCCGTCGCTGGGTCCGTGTCCGTGTTCGCCGCCGTCCGCCTCGGCTGTGGGGGCCGGTTTCGGGTCGAACGACGCCGGGTCGACCTCGTGGAACTCGACGGCCGACTCGCTCCCGAGCGTCACCTCGACGAGTTCGGTGCCACCGCCCGCGGTCCGGACGAGCAGGGTATCGTCGAATCGCTCGACCCGACGGCTATGGAGGTGCCCGCCGAGGACGACGTCGGCGTCGACGCCCGCCGCGACGGTCGGGTCCTCCGCCCCGCAGTGTGCGAGGACGATCCGGTAGTCGACCGGACCGAGTTCCGCGAAGGCGTCGTTCGCGGCCGCAACGGGGTCGCCGAAGTCGAGGTCGTCGACGGTGCCACAGATGTCCGCCGTGTCGGGGTGGGCGACGCCGACGATTCCAACCCTGTGGCGGTCGCGTTCGACGACGGTGGCGTCGGGGACGCCGTCGAGCTCCCCGTCGGGGACGCCGTCGAGACTCCCGTCGGAGTTCGAATCCTCTTCTCCCTTTCCCGGGCTGGAGACGTTCGCACAGCAGTAGGTCGCGGGCACGCGTTCGGCCCACTCGCCGGCCCAGGCGGCGCCGTGGTCGAAGTCGTGGTTGCCGAAGGTGTCGGCGGTCGGTTCGACGGCCTCGAAGAAAGGGACTGCCTGCGCGCGGCTCTCGTCGGTCAGGAGCGCGAGCGTCCCCAGCGCCGTGTTGTCGCCGGCCCCGACCACGAGCGTGCGTTCGTCGCGGCGTCGCGTTATCAGGTCGACAATAGCGCCGACCCGTCCGGGGTCGTCGTAGGCGTTTTCGAGGTCTGAGTACCCCAGGACGCGGAGTGGCGGCTGTTCGTCAGTCGGGTGAGGGCTGTCGTCGTGCATGGTCGTGGTGTCTGCGGGTGTCGCGTCCGCGGTCGGACGAGACGGTGTTGTCTCGGGGTGAGACCGGCGAGCCGATAAAGCTTCGGCGTTCACGCCGGGTCGATCGCTGTCGACGCGGGTCGTAGTAACGCTGATAGGCCGGGCGTGGGAATGGCATGGCATGTCTGCACGCGGGGAACGGTCGGCGGCGCGGGTACTCTACGTCGACCCCGACGAGGAGCGGGCCACGGCGGGTGTCAAGGCGCTCGCCCAGATCTTCGCCGTCGACCACGTCCGCGATCCCGGGCAGGTGCGAACGCGGGTCGCCGACGACCCTCCCGATTGTATCGTCACCGAGCAGGAACTCGGTGCGGAGTCGGGGATCGACCTCCTGCGTGAGGTTCGCCAGCACGACGGTCCGCCGGTCGTCATGTTCACCGACGACGGCGACGAACACCTCGCGGCCGACGCCATCTCGGCCGGTGTCGCCGACTACGTTCCGCGCGAACCGCTCGGGAAACAGCGGCTGGCCCTGCGCGACGCCGTCGAACGGGTGCTCGCGGAAGCAAAAACGGAAGCGCAACCGACGTTCCCCGAGGTGACCGAACAGCTCAAAGACCGCGCGATGGACGAGGCGCCGGTCGGGATCACGATCGCCGACGCGCGCCGCCGGGACTACCCGCTCATCTACGCCAACGAGGCCTTCGAGGAACTGACGGGCTACACGGAGGCTGAATCGCTCGCCCGGAACTGCGACTTCCTCCAGGGCGACGACAGCGACCCCTACGCCATCGCGGAGATGTCCCGTGCCCTCGGCGCGGCCGAGCCCGTCTCGGTCGAGATCGAAAACTACGCGAGAGACGGCGAGCGCTTCTGGAACCGGGTCGACATCGCACCCATCTACGACGGCGACGAACTGACCCACTTCGTGGGCTTCCAGCTCGACGTGACCGAGCGCGTCGAGGCCGAACGCGAGGCCAAACGCCAGGCCGAGAAGGCCCGCGCCGAGCGCGAAACGGTCGAGGCGCTGCTCGCGCGGATCGACGGCCTCGTGACGGACGTGACCAGCGGACTGCTGGGTGCGGAGGACCGCGAGGCGGTCGAACGCGTCGTGTGTGACCGGCTCGTCGAGACCGACGCGTACGCCGCCGCATGGGTCGGCGACCCCGCGCCGGCCGGCGACGCCGTCGAACCCAGTACCTGGGCGGGAGGCGACCGGCCGGCGTCGCTCTCGGTCTCCCTGGACGGCGACGACCCCGTCGCCCGCGCCATCGCGACCGGCGAGTTGCAGGTCGTCAGCGAGGGAGACGGTGGCGAGGACGGCAGCGGGGAAGACGGGGGCGAGGACGGCGAAATCGGTGACGGAAGCGACGTACTCGCGGCGTACACCGACTACGTCGGCGAACCGGTGTCGGCGGTCGCGGCGCTTCCGTTGCGATACGGCGACGTAGGGTACGGCGTACTCGTAGTCGCGCTGGAGGCGGGGGCCGAACTCAGCGAACCAGAACGGCGGGTGCTCTCGGCGGTCGGCCAGTCGACGGCGATGGCGCTGCACACGCTGACGAGCCAGCGGTTGCTCACCTCCGACGAGGTGATCGAACTGGAGTTCTCGTTCGCGGGCACCGCTGGCGACGCCGACGCGGCGGACGGATTCGACGAGACGGAACCGTTTTTCGTCGACTTCTCACGGCGGTTCGACGCCTCGTTCGTCCACGTCGGCACGGTCGCCAGGGACGACGGCCCGACGACGCTGTTCTTCGAGACTGACGCCGACCCCGACGCGGTCGCAACGTCGCTCGACGGCGGGACCGACGAGGTGAGCGTCACGCCGGTCACCACGGGGGACGGTCGCTCGGTGCTGGAGTTCACCGTCGCGTCCTCGCCGCTGGTGGACCTGTTGCTCGACCGCGGCGGCCGGATCACGGACATGCGAGCGACGGGCGGTGTCGGCGAGGTCACGGTCGAGATCCCGCCGGAAGCACAGCCACGAGCGGTCGTCGACGCCATCGAGGACCGCTTTGCGGGTGCGGACCTGCGCGCCTACCGCGAGCACGAGCGACCGGCCGACACCCGCCAGGACGTCCGCGCCCGGATCGACGACCTGCTCACCGACCGCCAGGAGACGGCCCTCCAGACGGCCATCGTCGGCGGGTTCTTCGAGTGGCCCCGCGACTCGACCGGCGAGGACCTCGCCGCGACGATGGACATCGGCCGCTCTACTTTCCACCAGCACCTCCGGGCCGCACAGCGCAAGGTCTTCGAAGAACTGTACGGCTGAGAACACACTCGGAAGGGGGTCCCCGCTCACTGTCCGTGCTATCCGTGGAACTCCCCAACTAGTCCGGCACGTTTCTTTTACGGCAATAATCACCAGGGCCTAGTGCAGTCATGCCACAACCAGGAAACGAGCAGATATGGCTCTGGATAGGTACCGCGGGAATGTTGCTGGGGATGTTGTACTTCATCGTCACCGGCTGGGGGGAGGACGACGAGAAACGCCAGGAGTTCTACATCGTCACGATACTGATCACGGCGATCGCGTTCGTGAACTATCTGGCGATGGCGCTGGGCTTCGGCGCGACAACAGTGAATATCGGCGGTGAGGAGCGCCTGATATACTGGGCGCGCTACACCGACTGGCTGTTCACGACGCCGCTGTTGCTCATCGACCTCGCGTTGCTGGCCCGGGCGAGTCGCAACCAGATCGCCACGCTGGTCAGTCTCGACGTGCTGATGATCGGTACCGGCGCGGTCGCGACGCTCGCGGGTGGCGGGTTCGTCGTTCTCGGCGTACTCGACGACGCCGCTCGACGACTCATCTGGTGGGGCGTCAGCACGGGCTTCCTGCTCGTGTTGCTGTATTTCCTGTTCGGGACGCTCAGCGAACAGGCCCAGTCGCTGTCCAGTGACGTCGGCGCGAAGTTCGCCCAGCTGCGCAATCTGATCGTCGTCGTCTGGCTGGTGTACCCGGTCTGGTGGCTGATCGGGACCGAGGGACTGGAAATCGTCACTCTCGGCCCCGAGACGGCCGGGTTCATGGTGCTCGACCTCACCGCGAAGGTCGGCTTCGGTATCCTGCTGCTCTCCAGCCGGCAGGTGCTCGACGACGTCTCCTCGGCCAGTGCGACGGCCGAGGCCGCGGACTGACGACCGGGACCAGAACTACGGGAACCGACCACTGGGTATCGACGACCCGGTTTCGCCGGTGACGGCGCCGGTCACGACGGTCCGTGACTGGCGTCGCTCGCCGGAGACGGAATCGGCCGTCGACACGTCCGAGCGGAGGACACACGACCCGATGACGATCCGATGACGACCCGACTCACCTACCTGGCGTTCCACGCGGTGTTCGTCGTCCCGCCACTGCTGGGACTGGCAGTCCTGACGTGGCGGCGACGACGGTCCCGGCTGGACCCCCGTCTGGGCGCGCTCGGCGTCGTCGTCGTCACGCTCCTCGCGGTCGGCTACACCGCGCCGTGGGACCGGTTTCTCATCGAGCGCGGCGCGTGGTTCTACGGCGAGGGGCGGGTCGCCCGCTGGGTCTGGGGCATCCCGCTCGGCGAGGTGCTGTTCTTCGTCCTCCAGCCGATACTGACGGCGCTGTGGACGTTCCAGGTCGCCGGCCCGGTCGTCGCCGGTGTTCGCCACTCCCGCCGTGACCGCATTGCCGGCGCGCTCGCGGGGATCGCCGTCTCGACGGTCGGCCTCGCGCTGTTCCTGCTCGGCGGGGAATCGACGCTGTACCTGGGCGCGCTCCTCGCCTGGGCGGGCCCCGTCCTGGCGCTCCAGTGGGCCGTCGGCTGGCGCTACCTGCTCGCGACGCGCCGCCGCGTCGCCCTCGCTGTCGCCGTCCCCACCTGCTACCTGTGGGTGATAGACCGCGTCGCCATCTGGAACGGCGTCTGGGTCATCTCCGAGACGTACACCACGGGTCTTGGCCTGTTCGGCCTCCCTCTCGAGGAGATGACCTTCTTCCTGGTGACCAACTGCTTCGTCGTCCAGGGGCTGGTCTTGCTCCCGTGGGTCGCCCGGCGCGTGCGACGGCCCGCGGTCGACCCCACGAACGGAAACGCAGACGCGGAGGCGGAGGCAAAAGCGGAGGTGCATCGCCCGTGGCGACGGTGACCGACGCGCCCGTTCGACTCCCCGCGGGCGTCCGCGAGACGCTGCGCCTCCCGGTGGTGTGGCTCCCCTGGCTCCCGGTCGCCGTCTGTACGGTCGCGTTCGCCGCCGGCGCCGGACTCCCCGAGCGCTGGCGATACCTGCCACTGGCCGCGAGCGTCGTCGTCCTCGGGTTCCCCCACGGCGCCGTCGACTGGGCAGCACTCCCTCGCGCCGTCACCGGACGACTCGACCCCCGCTGGATACTCCTCGTCGGCGCCGTCTACCTCGTCGCCGGGGGCGCCTACGCGGTCGCGTGGTTCTTCCTCCCCGTCGCGAGCGCCGTCGGGTTCGTCGCGCTCACCTGGTTCCACTGGGGCCAGGGGGAACTCCACCCGCTCGTCGCCGTTCTGGGTGCCGACCACCTCGACTCCCGTCCCCGCCGGGCGCTGTTCGTCCTCGTCCGGGGCGGGTTACCGATGCTCGTCCCCCTGCTGGCCTTTCCGGAGCGCTATCGCGCCGTCGTCGCCGGCTTCGCCGCACCGTTCGGCGGCGAGTTCGCGACGTGGCCGGTCACGCCCGGGGTACGCCTGGCGCTCGGTGTGACCTTCGGCGCGCTCACTGTCGCGGCCCTGGCGCTTGGCTACCGGGAGGCCGACGACCGCCGTGCGTGGGCGATCGACGCCGGCGAGACTGGCCTGCTGTGGGCGTACTTCCTCGTCGTCCCGCCGGTGTTCGCCGTCGGCGTCTACTTCTGTTGCTGGCACGCCCCTCGCCACATCGCCCGCGTCGCGACCCTCGACGACGTCGCCGCGGCCGCGCTAGAGCGGGGGCGACTCGCGCCCGCAACCCGCCGGTTCGCCCGCGAGGCCGTCCTCCCGACGCTCGGTGGACTCGCCGTCTGCTGGGCGCTGTGGGTCTCCACACCCCAGCCGCCCACGACGCTCGCGGGTGCCGCGGCCATCTACCTCGTGGCTATCGCGGTCGTGACGCTCCCTCACGTGGTCGTGGTGACCGCACTCGACCGCGTGCAGGGGTACTGGTAGGCGCCGGGGGGAATCCCTGACTCGCGCCACGACGGCGACCCGACGGCCGGCAGACGCGGTCCCGGCGGGCACGGGCGGTCGAGACGACTGAAAACGGTTAACTGCCTGGGTCCGGAACTCTCCGGTAATGGCCGAGGACGTCAAACCGACCCGCAAGGAGTTGATGCAGATCGAGGACCGCATCGAGCTCTCCGAGCGGGGCCACGACACGCTCGAACAGAAGCGCGACGGCCTCATCATGGAGTTCATGGACATCCTCGACGAGGCCCAGGACGTCCGCTCCGAACTCGAGGACAGCTACGACGAGGCCCAGCGTGCGATCAACATGGCCCGCGCGATGGAGGGCGACATCGCCGTCCGCGGCGCGGCCGCCGCGCTCAAGGAACACCCCGAGATCACCACCGAATCCAAGAGCGTCATGGGCGTGTTCATCCCCCAGATCGACTCGACGAAAGTCTCCAAGAGTCTCGACGAACGCGGATACGGCGTCCTCGGGACCAGCGCCCGCATCGACGAGGCCGCTGGCGCCTACGAGGACCTCCTCGACCAGATCATCCTCGCCGCCGAGGTCGAGACGGCGATGAAGAAGATGATCGAGGAGATCGAGACGACCAACCGCCGCGTCAACGCACTCGAGTTCAAACTCCTGCCCGAACTCCGCGACAACCAGGAGTATATCGAGCAGAAACTCGAAGAGCAGGAACGCGAAGAGATCTTCCGTATGAAGAAGGTCAAAGATAAGAAAGACGCCGAGGAACGCGAAGCTCGCGACGCCGAACGCGAGGCCGAAGAACCGCTGGCAGCCGACGACTGATACGGTCGTGCGTTAGTTTTTACCGGTATCTACGGACAGAGATAGTTCCAGATATTTGGTTCATCAACCGTGGGGAGTCCGCGTTGGATCTGCTGTTT
>Ga0207813_100263_pt1 | contig 35616 bp, 36 predicted proteins | sample A23E3SouthBayCA_2_FD_187730 | JGI IMG/M metagenome (GOLD analysis project Ga0207813, IMG submission 187730) | Aerobic enrichment media microbial communities from Eden Landing Ponds, California, USA - A23 E3 (4) (SPAdes) | ecosystem: Environmental > Aquatic > Marine > Unclassified | place... | reverse complement strand
TCGAGACGGCCTGTGCAACCAGATTATCCCTGGCGGACTGAAAGGGCGAGGGCCGGTGGCGCCGAGCGAAGCGAGGAGCGTCGCCTGCGCGGGCCCTATTCTCGCGAGTGCAGCGCGGTGTGGCTGTTCGAGCGAGAATATCCCGCGCAGCGACCGCCAGCGGCCCGAGGGCTTTCATCACGCGATCGCGAGAGCGGTGCGTTCTGTGGTCGACGTTTTTCTCACAGCGATTCTTCCTGAAACACCCGTTCCCTACACACCCTGCACGTACCGTTCACGGACGAGTGGGCGTTGCGAAGGGGTCTATGACACGCGGTGTGCTCGCGGGCGTTCAGACCGGTGCGACGAGTTCGATCGTGTAGTCGTCGGGGTCGGCGACGAAGGCGACGTAGGCCTCGGCGGGTTCGACGACGTGTGGTTCGGTGACGACCGCACAGTCCGGCCGGTCGGCGACGCGCTCGAAAGCGTCCTCGACCTCCTCGGCGTCGTCGAGGGTAAAGGCGACGTGGTCGACGTCCGCTCGCGACGGGGCAATGGGCGTCGTCCGGTCGGGGTCGTAGCGCAGTTGCAGTTCGCCGGCGTCCGTGCCGACGTAGACGTTCTCGACGCCGTCGTCCGCCCACGACCGCCGCCGGTCGAGACCGAGACCGTCACAGTAGAAGGCGAGTGACCGGTCCAGGTTCGAGACCCAGAGCGCGACGTGTGCCAGATCCATGTCGGGAGTGGGCACGCCCGGGAGTTGAGTCTGTGGGTCCTCGCTTCGGAGGTCTCTGTGAATCCTACTACTCACACGCCGTGGTCGCGGAACCGTTCGATATCGACGTCGAGCGGGAGCGAGTCGAAGTCGTCGTCCCCGCCGACGAGCAGTGTCGCGTCCCGCCCGTGAGCCAGTGCCACGGCGTAGGCGTCTGCAAGCGAGACCCCACCGTCGGCTTTCACCTCGGCGGCTCGTCGCCAGTCGGGCTGAACGACCGCGAGCCCCTGCCGTTCCAGCGTCCGCAGATCGCGGTCCGCCGCGCGGAGCGAACCGGTCGTCGGTCGCTCGTCCGCCGTGCCTTCGAAGCGGGCGACCAGATAGTACACTTCGCTGGCGTTCGGTTGTGCGAGGTACCCGTCGGCGTCACCGTCTGCGACGGCCGCCAGGAGTGACCCGACCCGTTCGTGGCCCGGTTCGTCGTAGAGGAAGGCGACGACGGCTTCGGTGTCGAACACGTACGCGTCCGTCATTCGTCCGGTCGGAGGCGGTCGGCCTGTTCGCGCTCACGCCGTTCGTCGTCCGCTCGCAGTTCCCGGACTCGTGCCGTCACCTCACCGGGCTCGCGGTCGCCGGCGTGGATGCCGTGCAACTCCTTGAGCGACGGCACCGGTTCGATGACGATCCGGTCTCCCTCCTCGTAGACGAACACTTCGCCCGGCGTCTCGATGCCGAACTTCTCCCGGAGCGGCTTGGGGATCGTCGCCTGTCCCTTCTCCGAAACGCGTACTATCTTCGGCTCGTCAGTACTACTCGCCATCTCTAGTTGTACATTTTTCTCCGAGTTGTACTAAACGTGTCGCCGGGAGCGAGTCGAAGCCGTCGGTGGTGTGTCGGCCGGTCACACGCGAATGCAAAGTTAAAACGGGTGGACACACTCACTGTCTGGTATGACCGCAGGCACCGGCGAACAGCGAGAACGAGAGCGGGGGTTCGACCACGCCGAGATCGAACCCGAGTGGCAGCGCGTGTGGGACGAGGAAGACGTCTTCCGCATCCCCGACGACGCCGAGGACCCCGAGTACGTCCTCGCGATGTTTCCCTACACCTCCGGCGACCTCCACATGGGCCACGTCCGCAACTACACCATCACGGACGCCTACGCCCGCTTCGAGCGACTGCGCGGCGAGAGCGTCCTCCACCCGATGGGGTGGGATTCGTTCGGGCTGCCCGCCGAGAACGCCGCCGAGGACCGCGACACCAACCCCCGCGAGTGGACGCTGGACTGCATCGACTCGATGAAGACCCAGCTGCAGGCGATGGGATTCGGCTACGACTGGGACCGCGAGGTCACCACCTGCGACCCCGACTACTACCGCTGGAACCAGTGGCTGTTCAAGCGCTTCCGGGACGCCGGTCTCGTCGAGCGCCAGGCGTCCGACCTGAACTGGTGTCCCTCCTGCGAGACCGTCCTCGCGGACGAGCAGGTCGAGGAGGGCGCCGGCGGCGCGGAGATCTGCTGGCGGTGTGACTCGCCCATCGAGACGCGGACGATGGACCAGTGGTTCTTCACGATCACCGACTACGCCGACGAACTGCTGGCGGCGCTGGACGACCTGCCGGGCTGGCCCAACAACGTCCGCGAGATGCAGCGCAACTGGATCGGCCGCCAGGAAGGCGACTCCGTCGAGTTCGACCTCTCGACCGGCGACAGCGTCGAGATCTTCACGACCCGTCTCGACACGATACACGGCGCGACGTTCTTCGCGCTCTCGCCCGGCCACGAGGTCGCACAGCGACTCGCCGGGGAAGACGACGACGTCGCCGAGTACGTCCACCGCGTCGAACACGCCGACGAGGACGAGGTCGACGAGACCTCCGGCGTCTTCACCGGCGAGTACGCCACGAATCCCGCGACTGGGGAGGACATCCCCGTCTACGTCGCCGACTACGTGCTGGAGGACGTCGGGACCGGTGCCCTGTACGCTGTCCCCGCCCACGACGAGCGCGACCACGCCTTCGCCGGGGCTCACGACATCCCGGTCCAGCAGGTCGTCGAACCCGCCCCCGACGCCGAGACGGACCCCGAGGAGGTCGACGTCCAGGAAGCCGCCTACTCCGAGGACGGCGTGCTCGTGAACAGCGGCGAGTACGACGGTCTCACCAGCGAGGCGGCCCGCGAGAAATTCGTCGACGTCTTCGACGGTGAGCACAGGACCGAGTACCGCCTGCGCGACTGGGGGATCTCCCGCCAGCGCTACTGGGGGACCCCGATCCCGATGGTCCACTGCGAGGAGTGTGGCTTCGTCGAGGTGCCAGACGAGGACTTACCTGTGGAACTGCCGGAGTTCGTCCACACGACCGGCAACCCGCTCGACGCCGCCGCGGAGTGGAAACAGGTCGACTGTCCCGACTGCGGGCGGCCCGCCGAACGCGAGACGGACACGATGGACACGTTCGTCGACTCCTCGTGGTACTTCCTGCGCTACGTCTCGCCCGAGATGGAAGACGCACCGTTCGACCGCGACCGGGCCAGCGACTGGATGCCCGTCGACCGCTACGTCGGCGGCATCGAACACGCCGTGATGCACCTGCTCTACGCCCGTTTCTTCACGAAGGTGCTCGACGACCTGGACATGATATCGGGGGTTCGCGAACCGTTCGCGGACCTGACCAACCAGGGGATGGTGCTCGGTGAGGACGGCAACAAGATGTCCAAGTCGCGGGACAACGGCGTCTCGCCCCAGCGCATCGTCGACGAGTACGGCGCCGACACCGCGCGGCTGTTCATCATGGAGGCCGCCCAGCCCGAGAAGGACTTCGCCTGGGACCCCGAGGGCGTGGCGTCTGCCCACAACTTCCTCCAGAGTTTCTACGACCTGGCGGTCGAGTCCGAGAGCAGTGTGGACGCCGACGCGCCAGGGAGCGACGCCGTCGACGACTACGTGGCCCGCAGGATCGAGGCGACGGCTGCCACGGCCACTGCCGAGTTCGAAGAGTTCCGGTTCAACCACGCGCTCCAGGCCACTCGCGAACTGGTCTCGTTGCTCCGGCAGTATCGCGACTACACGACGCCCGACCCGGACGTCTTCGAGCGTGGCGTCGAGACGGTGACGAAACTGCTCGCGCCGGTCGCACCCCACGTCGCCGAGGAGGTGTGGGCGGAACTGGGTCGGGACGGACTGGTCGCCGAGGCGGACTGGCCGAGCGCCGACCCGCCCGCCGGCTTCGACATCGAGCGCCGCCTCGTCGAGAACACCCGCGAGGACGTCCGCGACATCGTCGACGTCGCCGGCATCGAGGACCCCGAGCAGATCACGGTCGCCGTCGCGCCCGAGTGGAAACACGCGGTCTACGACCTCGCCCGCGAGTCCGACGCCGCGAATCTCGTCGGCGAAGTGATGGGCGACGAGCGCTTCCGCCAGTACGGCGAGGCCGCCGCCGACTTCGCGAAGGACCTGCAGGCAGAACGCGAGGCCCTCGCCGAGACGCTCGACCCCGCCGACGAGCGGGCTGCCCTGGAACGGGCCGCCTGGCTGATCGAACGGGAGTTCGGTGCCGACGTGCAGGTCCTATCCGCCGAGGCGGCCGACGACGACCTCGCCGCCGACGCTCGGCCCGGGCGGCCCGCGATCCGGATCGACTGACGGTCCGGAGCGATTCGACAGCGGGTTCGGCCGCCGAAAGTTTCTCCCGTGGGTCCGCCGTGGGCCAGCTCGTGGGCGAACTCGCCAGGGACGTACAGAAACGACTCCGCGCCGGCCTCGCGACGGCGCGACCCGAACTCGACTGGCAGGTCGAGTACCGCGTAGCGGGCACGCCGGTGGACGTGGCGGGCGTCGGGACAGACGTCTTCGTCCTGGTCGAACTGGAGTGGCGCCGGGCCGACCCCGCGGACAACGCCGCGAAACTGTTCCGACACCTCGCGGACGGGCGCCTCCCAGAGCGCGTCGTCGTCGCACATCTGTTCACGACCTACTACGACCTGGCGAACGGTGGCGTCTCCTCGAAACGACAGAACGCCGAGTTCGTCGGGCGGGTCGCAGCCGATACGTTCGACCGTCTCTCCTATGCGCCCGTGGACCTCGCGATCGACCCCCCCAAGCGAGGTGGTGACCTCCCCGAGGACTGGACCGACGCGACCGACGAGGCGACGTCGCGGGTCGTGGAACTGGTCCGATAGCGCCTCGCGGTTCCCGCTCCGGTCAGGGCCGACGACGCGCGTCGAGTACGAGGATGCCCAGTGCGAACGCGAAGAGCAGGGGTACGACACCGAACCCGGGGCCACTCCCGGGCGTTATCGTCTGGCCGGTTCCCGGTTGCCCGAGCGGCGCGACGACCTGGCCGTTCGGGTTCGTGACGTTGACGTACGCGTAGTCGGCCGCGGTGTTTACACCCGCAGTCCCGGTCGCCTGGCTCCAGGAACCGTCGTGAACCCACGTCGCGAGCGTCGACTCGCCGACGTCGGCGATCGCGAGGTCGAAGCTGTCGTAGCTCACGTTGACGAGTACCCACCCGGTTCCACTCACGCGGACGAACCGGGAGACGTTCCGTTCGCCACTCGGGTCGGCCGGCGGTGAGTCGACCGCGTCGAGTTTGAGGTTCGAGCCGTGTGCGTCGACCGTCGTCGGGGCCGTCGCGTTCCCGAGGTAGAGGTCCCGTACGGTCGCATTGTGTGCGTTCTCTTCGAACCAGACCGTGGTGTCGGGATTGTGCGACAGCGTGATGTTGACGACGCGGGCGTCGTCCGTGCCGTCGAAATAGAGCCCGCGACCGTCGGTGTCGTTGATGGTACTGTCGAGGATCTCTATCCCGCTGCTCTGGTCGACGATCATCCCCCAGCCGTCGACCCCGTCGACGTCGACGTTCCGGACGACCAGTCCCTGTACACCGCCAACGTCGAAACCGCCCTGTCCTGCGTCTGTGACGGTCACGTTGCGGATCGTGACGTCGTTGCTGCTACCGACGGCGATGCTCGCTTCCCCGTCCCCGTCCGGCTCCGTCCGGACGTCCGCGACGAGAACCGACGTCGACTGGCCGACGGTGATGCTGCGCCCGGAGTAGGCGTCCGTGCTCTCTACCGTCTGGATGTCCGTCAGAGACACGTTCACCGAATAGCGGCCGATCATCCCCCACGTGTGGTTGAACGTCGTGACGTCTGTGACCGTCAGGTTGGCCGAATTGTACCATCGGATGCCGGCGTGCCAGTCGGTCGTCTCGACGTTCCTGACAGTGACGTCGGTCGGCGACACAGGTGACGACCCCGTCGTCCCGACCCGGACTGCCGTGTTCCACGGCGAGCCGTCGCTGTCGATGATGTGCCCGCCACCGTCGAACAGGACGTTGTCCGCCCGGATGTCGATACAGACGGTCTCCGGTCGGTCCGGCAGGTCCCCGGTGAGCTTGTAGAACCCGGGTGTGTCTATCACCATACAGTCGTCGACCGGCGTCGGCGTCGCCGTGACGACCGTCATCGGTGACTGTGTCGCCGTGTCGGTCGGGGTGGCAGTGGGCGTCTCGGTCGGGGTCGCGGTGAACGGTGTCACTGGTGTGGCCGTCGGCGTCGTGGTTGGTGTCGGAGTGGCCGTCGGCGTCGCAGTCGCGGTTGGCGTCGCGGTCGCGGTCGAGGTCGGAGTGGCTGTCTGTGTCGCCGTTGGGGTGGGCGTCGCAGTTGCGGTCAGTGTCGCGGTCGGCGTCGGAGTGGCCGTCGGCGTCGGGGTTCCGGTTCCGTTGGTCGCGTTTCCGAGCGGTGCGAACACCGCCGGCGTCCCCGCGAAGTTCGTGACGCTCGCGTCGACGGAGTCCGCCGCGGTGTCGACGGCGTTGGGCGGGAGGACCTGACTCCACGCGCCGTCGTGGCGCCACAGCGACAGCGTGGACTCGTCGACGCCGGTCGCGCTCGCGTAACTGACCTCGAGCAGGAGACTCGCACCCGACCCGGTGTCGGTGGCGGAGACGTACCCGCCGGCGTTTTCCATGCCCGTCGGCGACGCGGGGGGCGAATCGACGTGTGCGAGCGCGACGGCACGCGCCTCGGTGTCGACCGTCGCCGACGACAGTTCGAGGTCCGTCGCCGTCACGGTTCCGTACCCGCTCGCCGAGACGTCCCAGCTCCCGCTGTCGAGGACCGTCACGTTCGACAGGGCGGTGTCAGCGGTGTCAGTGACGCGTATCCCGTCCGACCCACTCGCGTCGACGACCGTATCCTGAACCGTCGTTTTGTTACTGTCGGTCGCGACCGCTATCCCGACGCCGTTGGCGACGACCGTGCTGTCCCCGACGAGTGTGTTCGTGCTCGTCTCGCGGACGGCGATCCCCTCGCGAGTGTTGTGTGTTGCGACGGCGTCGACGATACCGACTCCCACGCTCCCGTCGGCGACAGCGAACCCACGCACGTTGTCAGACGCGTTCACCGACTGGATCGTCCCGTCGTGGACGTCTTCGAAGACGACGCCGGACGTCCAGTCCGCGGTCGCCACGTCGCGTACGGTCACGTTCGCGAGCGTCGCGTTCCCGGCGACCCGGACGCCGGTGCCGCTGCCGGTCCCGGTGATGGTGTGTCCGTCACCGTCGAAGACGACGTCGCTCGCGGTGACCTCGATACACGTCTGGACACTGGTGGCGAGGTCCGTCGTCAGTTCGTACGCCCCCGCCGTGTCGATGGTCGTACAGCTCGTCACCGGCGTCGGCGCCTGCCCGCCCGCGTCCGTCGCACCGACGAGCGCGGTTGCCCCGAACGCCACGCACGCGGCGACGACGGCCAGCGCGAGCGTTCTCTCTCTCACGGTTCACACCCGAATTACGCGGGGTTCCACGCCGACCGATAAAGGTCTTGTCACTGTTGCTGTCTTTCAGGGGAGATGATCTGTCTGGGTTCGCGTGGGACACAGGTTCAAGTCCGCCGCGGCGCTGGTGGGGGCATGAACGAAGCGGTCATCGTCGATGCGGTGCGGACGCCCTTCGGCGACCACGGGGGTGTGTTCCGCGATACGCACGCACAGGACCTGGCTGCCGCGCCGTTGCGGGCGCTGGAATCGCGCAATCCCGGAGTTCCAGCGGCTGTCGACGACGTCTACTGGGGCTGTGTCACCGCCACGGGCGAACAGGGGATCAATATCGGCCGCGTCGCCCCGATGGTCGCAGGGTGGGGCGAGGCGGTGCCGGGCGTGCAGTTGAACCGGATGTGCGGGTCGAGCCAGCAGGCGGTCAACTGGGCCGCCGGGCAGATACGGGCGGGATTCGCCGACGTCGTCGTCGCCGGCGGCAGCGAACACCTCACCCGGGTGCCGATGGGCAGCGACAGCACGGCCGAGTCGGGGATAATCGCGCACGACGCGCTTACAGACACCTACTTCGAACACTACGACGAGACGACGACGCAGGGCGAGGGTGCCGAGCGCATCGCCGAGAAGTGGGACGTCTCGCGCGAGGACGCGGACTGTATCGCCGCCGACTCCCACCGGCGCTGGGGCGAGGCCTGGGAGGCGGGCTACTACGACCGCGGGGTCGTGCCGGTCGAGACGACACTCGACGGCGAGGGGACCGTGGTCGAGCGCGACGAACACCCGCGTCCGGACTCGACGGTCGACTCGCTCGGGAAGTTGCCGCTGGCCTTTCGCCCGGAGGGCGAGGGCGTCCACCACGCCGGCAACTCCTCGGGAGTCGTCGACGGCGCGAGCGCACTCGTCGTGGCGAGCGAATCGGCGGCGGCCGAGCAGGGCTGGGACCCCCTCGCGCGGGTGGTCGACACCGCCGTCGTCGGCGTCGACCCGGTGACGATGCTCACGGGGCCGGTTCCGGCGACCGAGCGGCTCCTCGCGAGCGCGGGCTACGAGGTGAGTGACGTCGACCTGTTCGAGGTCAACGAGGCGTTCGCGAGCGTCGTCGCGGCCTGGATCGCAGAGACCGGTGCCCCCTGGGAGCGGACGAACGTGCTCGGGGGCGCCATCGCCCACGGCCACCCCTTCGGCGCGACCGGCGGCGCGCTGCTGGGGAAACTCGTCTACGAACTCGACCGCCGCGGCGAGAACCTCGGCCTGTGTACGATGTGTATCGGCTTCGGCCAGGGGATCGCGACGCTCGTCGAACGGGTGTGAACCGGTATTCCGCGTTCGAGGGGCCGCTCAATCGAGCGTGACGACGCCGGTCTCGACGAGGTCCTGGAGGACGTCGCGGGCGTGGCCATCCGGGTCGACCCCCTCGTAGACGGCCTGTATCGTTCCGTTCACGACGACGAACGTGGTTCGCGACGCGACGCCGCGACGCCGCTCGACGTCGAAGGCTTCGACCACCTCGCCGTCGGGGTCGGCCAGCAGGTCGAACGCCAGGTCCTGGTCGTCGGCGAACGCGGCGTGGGAGTCGACGTCGTCGACGGAGACGCCGTAGACGGTCACGCCGGCCTCGCGGTAGGTGTCGAGTTCCGTCTGGAACTGGTTGGCTTCGATCGTACAGCCGCTCGTGTCGTCTTTCGGGTAGAAATACACGACGGAGACGCCCACCCAGTCGGGTTCGACGGTGTCGCCGTCCTGGTTCGGGGCGCTCACGTCTGGCGCCGGGTCACCGGGTTCGAGTACCATACCGGCGGTTCGTCGGCCGCCGGAAAGGCCGTTGTGGTCCCGGTGGGCGGGTCCTGTGCGTTGCGTCGATCTGGTTCCGGGTTTCGACGTCATAGAAACGCTCACAGCCGTCAGACAGCCGTTCGTGAACGATACGTGCAGGTGACGGAGGTAACGATCAGCTCATTTCAGGGGCTTTCAACTGTCACTGTGAGTAGCGGTCGCTCTCACGTCTCACGAGCGCGCTGAGGCCGCTCATCGCACGACTCCCGCTACGAAATCGACCCGAACCCACAGACGACAGACGACTCACTCAACCTCTGCTTCGAGCCAGTCGAACTGCGATTCGAGTTCGTGACGGCGCTGACGTTTGATCACGGTCGCGTCGAGTATCTGCCCGACGAGTGCGAGGTCCAGTGCGAAGTCGGTGGTCGCGGTAATCTCGGTCCCCCCGTCGACCGCCTCCACGACGTACTCGGTGGTCATCGTCTCGAAGAAGCCGTCGGCCTGTTCGTAGGCCAGCTCCGTCCCCGGTTTCTCGACGACGCGTAAATCGAGCGTAACCGTCGCCAGCCCGACCTGATTTTCCAGGTGGATCTCCCCGTCTTCGACCGTCACGTCGGTGAAGTCCGCACCGAGCATGAACGCCTCCAGGTCCGCCATCGCCTCGCGCACGCGCTCCGGGGACGCGTCGACCCGTCGCGAGACCGAAATCGACTGCATATCCCGACCGACGCCCCCCTGGCCCGTATGTCTGACGCCGCACAGGTTCGTCACGATTCTCGACTCGAACCCCGACGGGCTCGTCCACACGACGACCCGAACGTCTTCGGGACAACGCGCTCGCCCGAATAGCCACTACCACGAGCCATGACAGACGACGACCGGGTCGACGCGGCCCGGACGCACGACGCGGACCGAACGCCCGACGCCGACCGGACGCTCGACGCCCGGGAGGTCGACGGCGAACCGTTCGGCGCGATCGTCGGCGCCCTCGAGGACCTCCCCGAAGACGAGACGCTGGTGCTCGTCAACAGTTTCGAACCCGAACCGCTGTACGGCGTCCTCGCCGACCGCGGGTTCGACCACGAGACCGAGCGGGTCGCCGACGACGAGGTCCGCGTCTTCATCACCCACACCCAGTGAGGCTGTCTCGGCACCGCCGCCGGATCCGCCGGGGCGACCGGATCCACCGGGGCGAACACGTTCGGAGCCACGCATAGCGTCGTGGCGGCCCCACAGTCGTGTATGGTCGGAGTGCCATCGCCCTTCGGCGGGAGCGACACCGCGTTCGACGCCTACGACGAGTTCGTCCCCGGGAACGTCCCCCCACCGGGACCGTTCCTCGACGGCCACGACGTCCTCGAAGGCCGGCGCCACCTCGCAGTCCACCGGCTCGCCCGCGCGCTGTTCGAGGAGCGCGGCGTCTACGACATGACGTTCGGCTACAACCTGGCGCGACTCAACGTCGACCCGCGCCACCCCGACGCCGGCTATCGCTACGCGGTCGAACAGTCCGACCCGGTCGAACGGCCCGGTACGGACGACGCGGTCGCGAGTGACGAAGCGGCATCCAGCGACGGCGGTCAGCCGTCACGCGTCCTGCGGGCGGAGTTCACGCCGACGACCGCCTTCTGCCCGCAGAGCGACACGCTCACGAAAGCGTCGTTCCGGGCCTGGAACGGACTCGCCGACCGCCACGAGTTCGACGTCGTGCGCGTCCGCGTCGCGCCGATGCACCAGCGAGCGGTGGCGATAAACGGCGAACTGGAACGGCTCGAAACTGCGTTCCGCGAAACCGGCGAGGTCCCGGGCGATGCAGCCAGAGCCCAGGCCGAAGCCGAAGCGGGTGCGGCCGTCGACTCCACAGGACCGACTGCGGACGACGCCCGGTCGGCGGACGGGTCGATGCCGCCGTTCTGACGAACGGCTCCGGGGCATTCGACCGACTGCTGGTCGCGTTTCGGTGTTCGGTGCTGGGGAGTGGGACTTTTGTCGGATGGACGCGCGTAGTGTGGTATGTCACCGACTGCCGGCGACGCGGTCGTCGACGTGTTCGAGGCGGGCGGCGTCGACGTCGTCTTCGGGTTGCCCTGTGAGCAACTGGAGGCCTACTACGCCGCGCTCGCGGACTCGGGCGTCCGGCACGTCCACGCCCGGAGCGAAGCGAGTGCGGCGCTGATGGCCGACGCCTACGCCCGCGTGAGCCGGACGCTCGGCGTCTGCGACGGCGTCGGCGGGCCGGGCGCGGCCTACGCTGGGGCCGGCCTCGCGGAGGCGGCGGGCGCGTCGAGCCCCGTCCTCGCGCTGACCGGCGACAACGACCGCTCGATACGGGGCCGCGAGGCCATCCAGGACGCCGACAACGAAGCCATACTGGCACCACACACCCTCGAACGCAGCGACCCGGAGACGCCCGATCGTGCGGTCGAAGCCGTTCGCGACGCCGTCCGGGAGGCGGTCACCGGCGTTCCCGGCCCCGTCCACGTGAACTTGCCGGAAGATATCGTGGACGGCGAGACGACCACCGATAGCGAGGACGGCGACCGGGTCGCAGCCATCGACACCGGCTTCCCGACGACGCGACCAGCCCCCGACGCCGACAGTCTCGACGCGCTGGCCGACGTCTTCAGGCGTGCCGAGCGGCCGGTCGTCCTCGCCGGCGAGGGCGTGCTCCGGTCGGGCGCGAGCGAGGAACTGAGTACGCTCGCAGCGGCGACGAACACCCCGGTCGTCACCTCGATGAACGGCAAGGGGGCGGTCGCCGAGGACGCCACATACGCGGGCGGGGTCGTCGGCCGCTGGGGCTACTGCGAGGTGGCCAACGACCTCGTCGAATCGGCCGACGCCGTCGTAGGGCTGGGCTGTCGCTTCGGCGACCTCTCGACGCTGGGCTGGACGCTCCTCCCCGACGACGCGACCCTCGCACACGTCGATCTCGACCCCCACTGGCTGGGGCGCAACTACGACGCCGACGTCGCGGTCCGGGCCGACATCCGCGAGACCGTCGAGCGCGTGCTGGCGAGCCTCGAATCGACGGCGTTCGACGAGCGCGCCGACTACGTCGAGACCGTCGCCGCCGACCGCGAGCAGTGGCGAGCGGAGTTTGCCGGCCGACTGGAGAGCGACGCGACCCCGATCGACCCCGCTCGCGTCGTCGCCGATATCCAGGGTGCGCTCCCGGACGACGGACTCCTCGTGGCCGCGACCTCCTACCCCGGCTTTTTCTCGGGTGCGTTCTACGAGGTGCGCGAACCGGGTATCGGGTACATCCAGGCACGGGGGAGCGACGGTATCAACTGCGCGCTCCCGCAGGCTATCGGCGCGAAACTCGCGGCGCCGGACCGCCCGGTGGTCTGTTTCTCGGGCGACGGCGGGATCGGCTATCACGTCGCCGACCTGGAGACGGCCGTCCGCGAGGACGTGCCCGTGGTCGTCGTCGTCTCGAACAACCAGTCGCTGGGCTCCTCGAAAGCCTCCCAGTTGCTCAACTACGGCGTCGACGTCTCGACGGACTTCGCGCCGGAGACCGACTACGCCGCGGTCGCCCGTGGCTTTGGCTGTGCAGGGAGCGTGGTCGAGGACCCGGACGAATTCGGCCCCGCCCTCGACGAAGCGCTCGACCGTGACCGGCCGACGCTGCTCGACGTGCGGACCGACCCCAACTCCGTCCCGCCGGTCATCCCGGAGTGAGCAGCAGGCGACTCACTCGAATTTCCCGAGCAGGTCGTCGTAGAACCCCTCGCGTTCGTCGGCGAGTTTCTCGACGATGAGTTCGGGGGTCGAGCGCGCGAGCGTCCCCTTGACCGGCGAGCGGTCGACCCGCAACTCGCCGTCGACCAGCCCCTCGGCCTCGATGCCGTCGACGGCCAGCTCGACGGCGGCCGACTCGCGGATCTCGCGGGCGAGGTGCGTGACGAACACCGCCGTCGCGTCCGTCGCGGCGAACGCCTCGAGGATGCCCGCCATGATCTTCGCGCTCGCACCCGGTTCGGTGATCGACTCCAGTTCGTCGACCAGTACCAGGACGCGTCCCTCGCCGACCGGGTCGCCGCCGTCAGCCGAGGCACCGTCGCTCACCGCCGACGCGTCGCCCTCGCTCCCGCGCTGGACGGACTCGACGAGCGAGCCGAACTGGCGCAGCGTCGACTCGAAGGCACCGGCGTCGAGGGTCCCCTGGGTCTTGGCGTGATAGTGGAGTGCGCCGACCTGCTCGACACGGGCGCGCTCGACCGGGACCGGCAGGCCCATGTGCGCGAGCGTCACGACGAGCGCCACGAGGTCCAGCGTCGAGGTCTTCCCGCCGCTGTTGACGCCGGTCAGGAGCGCGACCCCCTCGACGCCGTAGTCGACCGGTTCGACGTCCGCGAAGTCGACGTCGAGTAGCGGTGAGCGTCCGCCCTCGATCGCAAATCCCGACCCACCCAGCTCGGGCATCGTACAGTCGAAATCGCGGGCGAAACGCGCGACCGCCAGTTCGACGTCGAGTTCGAGCGCCTGCGAGGCGAGGGTTTCGGCGTCGGCGCGGCGGTCGGCGAGGTCGCTCGCCAGGTCGCGCTTGAGTTTCGTCGCGCGGCGGTCCCGGGCCGTCGTCAGTTCCTCGCGGAGGCGGGAGACGACGCCCTCGTCGCGCTCGACGGGGAAGGTCGGTTCGTCGGGGAACGCCCGCCGGGCGGTGTCGGCGTAATCGTCGACCCCGAGCGCGTCCACGAGGTGGTCCCGGGCGGCCGCGACGGCCTCGGCGTACTCGTCGGCGAGTTCGCGCTGCAGGAGGGAGTCCACGCCAGCACCCTGCTCGACCAGTGAGAGTAGATCCGCACCCTCGATAGTGACGTCGCGCTCCTCGATGGCCCCCCGGAGGTGGTCGTTGGCGACGCTCTCTGCCGTCGAGACGGCCGCGTCGAGGTCGTCGACGGCTCGCTGGAGGTCGTCGAGTCGCTCGTCACCCGCGACGCCGCCGTCGTCGTCGAGGCGGTCGAGTGCCGTTTCCAGTGCGTCGAGGTCACAGGGCGACTCGAGGTCGGCGACGCGGTGGACCTCGACGGCGGCCCGGAGGCGCGTGCGGTTGTGCGCGAAAAAAGAGAGCGGGCGCTCGGGGACGACTTCCTCGACGTTCTCCAGGGCACCGGGCTCGACGCGGACGTCGCCCTCCACGTCCACCCCGGCGAAGGCCTCGTCGAGCGCGACGACAGTCGCGTAGCCACGCGCGAGGTCTGCGAGACCGCGTGCGTCGTCGACGATTTCGACGCTGACCTCGGGGACGAGGTCCTGGGCGCGGGCGTACGTTTCGGCGTCGGTCGTCGCGAGACAGCGGTCCCGGACCCGGACGGGCGCAGGTTCTTCGAGCGGTTCGACGCCGGCGAGCGCGCCCCGGACGTCGTCGTCGGGTTCGCGTTCCATGGCCTCGCGAGCGAACGCGCGGGCTTCCTCGACGCGCGAGGGGACGCCGCTCGGGTAGAACGTCTCGAGACGGCGCTCGGCGTAGGCCGTCACTGTCCGTTCCTGGAGCAGTGAGAGCGCGTCACGGTAGATCTCCTGGGCGCGCGGTGTGGCGGCGAACCCGCCCGGGTCGTCGTGGCGCCGGCGGACGGCCGCACGGGCGATGCGGGCGGCCCGGCCGTCGCTGATCCCGGGAGCGCTCGCGAGTGTCGCGACGTCTCCCTCGCGGAGTGCGCGTTCGGGGTCGTCCAGTTCGGCGAGCGCGTCGGCGGTCTTCTCTCCGACCCCGGGGACCGACTCGATGTCCATCTACCCGCTCTAACCGCGGCGCTCGTCAAAAACCCCTCGCCAGGACGCGACTGTCGGGCGCTCGTTCGGTCGACGGCGACGAGAAGATACGGCCGACCGGCGAGTTGGCCGGTCAGTCCTGTGTCGGGCTGGCGATCCGGCGGCCGCCCGAATCGGGGTCGAGCCCGGTCGGTTCGCGGGACACCGTCTCGACGGCGCGTTCGATCTCGGGGACCATCCCGTGATAGGTCGCGGCCGGTTCGCTCCCGGGCGCGGTCAGCACCATCGGTTCCTCGCCCGCCAGGTCCGGCGCTTCGGGGACCGACCCGAGCAGGGGTTCGCCGACCCGCTCGGCGGTACCGACGGCGTCGGCGGCCGTCCCGGTCCGCGTGACGACGACGCCGAGGACGGTGCCGTCGACCTGTCGGACCATCTCGGCGGTCTTGCCGGTGTCGGTCGCGGCGACCCCGTCGGCCGTGGTCACGAGGACGACCCCGTCGGCCAGTCCGTAGGGCACGAGCGACGCGTGGCTCAGCCCGGCGCCGGTGTCGGCGAGGACGACGTCGAATCGCTCGCGGAGCCGCTCGACGACCCCGCGGAGTTCGGCGGGGTCGGCGCGGTCGTACGCGTCGAGTCCACGGTCGCCGGCGAGGACGGAGACGCCTCCGGGGCCGTCGACGAGCGCCGCCTCGACGGTCGCCTCGCCGGCGAGCACGTCGTGGACGCTGTGTTCGGTCTCGATCGCGAGCAGTTCTCCCAGGTTCGTCATGCCGAGGTCCGCGTCGACGACGGCGGTGTCCGCACCGCTTTCGGCGAACGCGGCTGCGAGGTTCAGAGTCGTCGTGGTCTTACCCACACCACCCTTTCCTCCCGCGACGGCGTACATGCTTCCCCCCATGTACGAACGAGTGTTCACACGACTCACACTAATCTCTTGGGTTTCTGTCAGACACTCGTCCGACGTCGGTCAGGACGACGTCTCGGCCCCGACGCCGGGTTCGACGGCCGCCTGTGCCTCAACGCGGGCGACGAAGACGAGGACGGCGATGAGCGACACCGGCGCGAGGACGGCAAAGAGCACCGGCAGTCCCAGCGGGACCCCGACCAGCGGGAGCGTCACGGTCGCCACGAGCGGCAGTGCGGCGAGGCCGTGGGCGACGACACAGCACGAGCCCATGCTCATGCCGATGCCGGTCTCGGTCGCCGAGTCGGTCGTGACCCCGTCGTAGACGAGGTAGCCGACGGCGAACACGCCGGCGACGAGGAAGGCGTAGACGTGGGCGAGCGGGACCTGTATCGACGGTGCGACGACGGCGGCGATGGCCTGTGTGAGCACCGCGAACCACATCAGCCCGAAGAACACCCAGCGGTACGCCTGGGGCAACAGCTCCCGCAGCGGATACAGCGCGATGAACGACGCCGCGACCACGACCGCCACGCCGCCCGAGAGGTCGGTACAGTCGACGGCCGGACAGCTCGTCGTCGCGATGGCGCTCCACCCGCGGAACACGAAAAACAGCCCGATCGCGGTCAGGTACACCGCGACCGGCGTCATCTCGCCGATCAGGTCGGGCAGCTGGCGCTGTTTGTACCGGAGGTACGCCGCCGAGACGAAAAACCAGGTCGCCGCGAACAGCGGGATTATCGCCGCCGGACCGGGCGCCATCGCTCGTCACCTCCACCCGACTGGTCGGCTGTCTGTCTCGAAACGAGTCCGTCGCTGTCGTGGAACTGGCGGTTCACTGTCGACCACACCCACCGCCCTCGTGGGAATTTTGGGCGATAAGCGCTGGGTGCGTGTGTGCGGGGTGTACAGAACCGCCCGGAAAGGGGGCGGTGTCGACCTGTCCAGCGACCGGACGCTATCACTCGAAGGTCGCCCGGAGGACGGCGGCCTCGGCTTTCCGGAGGTGTTCGCTGGCGGTCGAGGGGGCACAGTCGGCCGCGTCTGCGACGTCCTCGTGGGTCGCGGTGCGGGGGACGTCGTAGTAGCCCACCGAGAGCGCCGTCCGGACGAGTTCCGCCTGGCGGTCGGTCAGCGCGGCGGCGACCCGCTCGGGCGGGCGGTCGTAGTCACCGAGACGCTCGACGGTCGCCGGGAGGTCGGCACTCACTGCCTCGACGGCCGACTGGAGGTCTCCCTGTTCGCCCACGACGCGAAAGACCACCGATCCGTCGGGGTAGACGGCGATCGGCGGCATCGTCACGAGACTCCCCGCCGAGAGCGTCGCCTGCATCGCGAGTTCCGTCTCCGTGCTCTCGGCGTGGGCGTAGACGACCCCGTGGTCGCCCTCCGCGTGGACGAGTTCGCACTCGATGACCTCCTCGTGGGCCGCCAGCGCGCCCGCGAGCCGTTCGGGGTCGCCGGTGACCTCGACGACGTACGACCGCGGCCCCTCCGTCGAGATGCCGCCAAAGCGGACATCCGCACGCTCGAAGGCGTCGCAGTCGACCAGCGCGGCCTGCACCGGCAACCGCGCAGCCGACGGGAACTCGACCCGGAGTCGCACGAACTTCATATCGGCCGCTCGCCCCGCTGTTCGCTAAAACCTCTCGATGAGAACCGACCGCCGACCGCACCGCCTCGCGAACCTGTTCGGGCGACGACAGCCCGACGAACAACGCGCTTTTGGCTCACGAAACCGAACGAGCGGGCGATGAGCACATCGGTCGCGGACAAACTCGACGCCGCGCGGGCGGACCTGGCGGACCGCGACGGCGTCCTGGTCGCGTTCTCCGGTGGGGTGGACTCCAGCGTCGTCGCCGCTATCGCCCACGACGCGCTCGGTGACGACGCGGTCGCCTGTACGGCCAAGAGCGAGACACTACCCGCCGCGGAACTCGACGACGCCCGCCGCGTCGCCGACGAGATCGGCGTCCGTCACGCTGTCGTCGAATTCTCGGAACTGGACAGCCCCGCGTTCGTCGAAAACGACGGCGACCGCTGCTATCACTGCCGGACGATGCGCCTGGGTGCGATGTTCGACCACGCGAAGGAACTCGGCATCGACGTCGTCTGTGACGGCACCAACGCCTCCGACCCGGGAGAGGGCCACCGTCCCGGCCTGCGCGCCGTCGACGAACTCGACGCGTACTCGCCGCTGCTGGAACACGGCATCGTCAAGTCCGAAGTCCGGGAGATCGCCGAGGAATACGGCCTCTCGGTCGCCGACAAACCCTCGATGGCGTGTCTCTCCTCGCGGATCCCGACCGGCCTCGAAGTTACGGAAGAACGGCTCACCCGCATCGAGAAAGCCGAGCAGGTCCTCCGGACGTGGGGGTTCGAGCAGTTCCGCGTGCGCGACCACGACGGCATCGCCCGCATCGAGGTCGGCGAAGACGAACTGGAAGCCGCACTGGACCCCGATTTCGCCGCCGCCGCCCGCGAGCACGTCGGCAATCTCGGCTTCGACCACGTCACGCTCGACCTCGCCGGCTATCGAACTGGGAGTGTAAGTCCCGAAGACGAAGACACCGGAAACGAGAGCGAGAGCGAGGACGAAGCCGCCAGCGACGGAAACGGCGACGACGAACCCCTCGTCGAGGACGTCTTCGCCACCGACTATCCGACCGCCGACGACCTCTGAGGACCCGTTTTCTCACCGTGACGCGTTCCCGGACACACAACCACCGTGGCGCGCGTCGTCGAGCGTGCCCGAACCCTGTGAGGGCCGCGAGACGAAGCCGTGCGAGGGATGAGGAGCACAGCGAAGCGAGCACCGCAAGAGGCTGGGGAGGTGTGAGGCCGTCGCGGAGCGGTGCGGGCCGGAGCGGTCGCGGTGCTGTTGCGGTCCTGGCGGACTGAAAGGGCGAGACACGCTCGCGGCGACCATCGGGAGTGGAGTCGCCTGAGCGGGCTCTATTCGAGCGAGTGCGAAGCGGTGCTGTTGTTCGAGCGAAAATATCCCGCTCAGCGACCGCGAGCGTGCCGAGGGCTTTCACCACACATCGTCGAATGCGGTCGATCTCACCATCACAGTGGCCAGTCCGGTCGAACGCGTCGCCGGGGTCTGCACACGAAACGATCCCCTCACTTCTTGCGGGAGCCCCACACCCTCCGGGACGTGACGGAAACGAAGCAGCCCGGCACCGGAGGACGCACACCCACCTCCAACCAGTTCCTCGGAATCTGTCTCGCGGCCGGCGTGCTGTTACTTCTCGTACACGTCCTCTTGCTCTCGCCGGGCTGGCTGTGGTTCGAGGTGGCCTGGGCCGTCGCCGGATTCGGTGGCGTCGTCGGCGCGGTCACTGGCTATCTGGGATTCGGAGCGACAGCGGGCATCGCCGGATCGAGCACGCCGGGACTGGCACTCGCACTCCGGGGCGAATACTGGCTGTTCTACTACGGCTGTTTCGAGCGGCCATCCGGCAGAAGCGTCTGCAACGACCCGGCGGCGGGCGCGTTCCGACGGACGGTACTCCCGCTGGCGCTCTCGGTCGGATTCGTGCTCGCTCACACTCTCGTCGGCTACGCTCTCGGTGCTGGCGTGCGGCGGGCCCGCGACCGGATCCGAAAATAACGCCGAAAATACCCTCTCGCTCCGTCTCAGTACGCGTACTCGGTATCCACGGCACGGGCCGACCGGACGAGTTCGGCGACGGCGTCGCGGTGTTGCATCAGCTTGATCGTCGACCCCTCCAGGTCGAGCGGGCCGCCCATCACCGCCGCGGTGAGTTCGATCTCGTCTTCCAGCAGGTCCTTCCAGGCACCGTACGGACCGCGGAGCGCGAAGTCGTAGTCGGCGTCACGGTCGAAGCCGCGTGCGGCGACGCAGGCACCGTCGGCGACGACGAGCGTCAGCGCCACCGGCTGGCCGTCGTACGAGTCGTCGGGGAGGAGTTCGAACCGGAACGTCGCCGAGAAATTCCCCGCCGCGTCGGCGAACCGCTCGTTCTCGTTCACCCGCGCCTGTAACCTGTCGGCCCACGCGTCCGCCTCGTCGGGCAGCGTCGGTCCCATTGGCGGCCTTCCGTGGGGTTCCGTCTTCGGTGTTTCGACTCGCCCACCTGACGGTCGACTGGCACAGTCGTCTACCGGACCGGTGCCGTCAGGGGGTCAACCGCCCCACGGAGACCCACTCGACGTCGCCACCGTCGTCTCCTTCGCCGCTCTCGACCAGCGCGAAGGTCATCTCCTTGCGGACGCCGTGGGCGAGCCGGACGTCCAGTGCCAGGTCACGGGGAGCGAAGGAGTGGTCGGCGTCGAGTACGCGCACGAGGAGTTCGGAGTGGCCCAGGTTCTCGACCGACTCGACGTGCGCGTAGGTGCGGAAGTCGGCACCGAACTTGAAGCCGGTCTTGGGGACGATGCCGCGCTCGCGCAGTGCCGTGTACGCGTGGAGGCGGCGGTCGAAGCGGTCACCCTCCGCCGCCCGCCCGCGCTCGCGGACGGCCCCGGCACCGCCAGTGACGGCGAGGGCGCCCTGCTCGACGAGATAGGCCGCCTCGACGAGCGACAGTTGCAGGACGTCGCCGGCCTGGTCGTCGAGTCGCTGCCCGTAGAACCCCGACTCGTAGAGACGGGTGGGCGGGTCCCAGACGAAGACACGTTCGTCGAGCAGTTCGGCGGGGACGCTCTCGGGGAGTGCCACCTCGTTCGTCCCCGCTATTTCGGGTCGATCGGTTTCGAGATACGTAATCTCGCTCTCTTCGTCGACGACGGCGAGGACCGCGTCCCCGAGGTCGGCGGCGGCGACTGGGACCCGTTCACCGACGACCGCCACGCGGTAGGCCACCTCGCCGTCCCACGGGCCGGACCCGCGCGGGTAGACGACGAAGTCGACGCCCGTACCGGTGTTGTCCGGCGGTTCGCCGGCCGCACGGTCGCCGGGCGAGTCATCGGCACCGAGATCGACCCCGTCGGCGACCCAGGCGTCGCGGGCGGGCGAGAGGTAGAACCCCCGGTCGCGCAGGTCCTTGTAGACGAGAAAGGCGGTTTCGGAGACGGCCGCCGACGTGAGAAACGTGCGAAACGACTGGCCGTCGACGGCCGCCAGGTCGCTCCGGTAGAGGAGGTGGGCGGCCTCGACGGGCGCGAGTTCGAGTCTGCCGCCGTCGACCGGGCGGCCGTATCCCCGCGAGTCGTAGAAGCGTTCGCGGGCACTCTCCCCCGCGCGAACGACCCCGTCGGCAAGCGTCGCGTCCATACCCGAGTTCCCCGCTCCCGGGGCAAAGCACCTGCGGTACAGGCGACTCACACGGCACTCGCTTCGCTCGTGCCCTGTTCGTCGCCTGTGTGTCGGACGGCGGGGTCGGACCGCTCGTGCTCCCCTGAGACCTGGCGGTCTCGGCGCCGCACTCGCTCGCTATCGTGGACGTCTCGACAGCCGACGACGAGGGCAGCGAGCGTGCTCGCTGGCCGAACGTGGCCGGCACAACCCACTATGAACGCCGAACGAAGTGAGGCGTTCACACGAGACGATAGACGCCGCGGTTCTCCGTGACTTCGCCGGCACGAACCAGTTTCCGGAGCGCTTTCCGCGTGTAGTCGGCGGGCACGCCGCGCTCGCTCGCGTAGGACACGACCTCCTCCTCGGTGGGGTCGTCGAGTTCGCGAAGCGCCGCGCGGACCGTCTGCCGACGACTCCCTCCGCCGCTGCTCGCCCGGGATTCGCTGGCGCGTTTCCCCGCCTCGTCGACCGCCTGGCTGTCGACACCCGACGCTTCGAGGTACTCCTCGTCGTCGGGGCCGACGTCGTCGACGTAGGCCTCCATCTCGGCGAACGAGTCCAGTTCCGCGAACGCGTCGCCGTGGCCCTGGCGGTTGGCGAGGATCGACGCCCGCACCTCGCGAGCGTGGTCCTCGTCCTCGGTGGAGACGAACTTCCGGCGCTTGGCGTAGGGCCGGCGCTTCCCGCAGCGAGGACACTGGCTGGTCTCCGGCCGTCCCTCGACGACCCAGAGCATGCTGCACTCGCTACACCCGACGACGGCGTACACGTCCCCGGATTTCGCGCCGTCGAACATGAACCCTCGGACTCCACCGCGGCCAGCCGCCCGACCCACCGTCCGTCCGGGGCCACGACTCACCGCTCCCACCCGACCACCCAGGTCTATGCCGCCGGCCCCCGTCAGTCGGCGACATGGAGTTCGTCCAGCACTCGGCACGGGAGACCGTCGAGGCCGTCGAGGGTATCCACCTCACGCAACTGGCGGTCGGTACGGAGATGAGCGTCCAGCATTTCCACATCGAACCCGGCGCGGTCGTGCCGGAACACAGTCACCATCACGAACAGGTCGGCTACGTGATGTCGGGGTCGGGCGTGTTCACGGTCGACGGCGAGGAGTACGCGACGAGTCCCGGCGATTCCTACGCCATCGACTCGAACGTTCCCCACAGTCTGGAAAACGACACCGAGGAACCGCTCGACGGCATCGACGTGTTCGCGCCGCCGCGTGCGAACCCCGACTGGGAGGACTGAGAGCCGTCGCGTCGCGGCCCGCGCCGGGCTATCGGTTCGGAGCGACCGGACAGCCCCGCGGGTCGCCGCCGCGCATCCCCTCGACCGTCCAGTGGATCGAGAGAACCCCCGCAGGAAACGCCAGGAGGACCAGTTCGAAGCCGTGCAGCGGCAGGACTGCGAGGCCGCCGGCGACGCCCGCCGTCGAGAGGACACCGGCCAGGATGCCGGCGCCACAGGTCGGACAGCCCGCGCCGACGGCCGCGAGCAGGAGTCCGGCGGTGCCGTGGGAACTCTCGCGGAACCCGACCTCGTGTTCGGTCAGGTGAAAGCCCAGGAGCGCGAGGTTCGTCCCGACGGTGGCACCGACGAGCCAGACGAGGGCACCGCGGAGTGGCGGGTCACCGTCGAGAAGCGGATAGAGCCCCGCGAGTACGCCGAGTCGGTCGACGAGCGGGAGCGAACCGCCGACGACGACCGTCCGAACGAACGCCAGACTCCCGGGGAGGGCGAACGCCGAGACGGTCGCCAGCGCCGCGAGGACGGCGACTGCCAGCCACCGCGGGCGAGCGAGGACCGCGCGAACGGTTCGGGCCATGCGCACCCAGTCGGTCCGGGCGGTCGGGAGTGTGGGCCTATCCATCGCTCTCTACCGCCGCCCGGAACGCCGAGAAGTCCGCGTCGCCCAGGGTCGTCCGGAACTCGCCGCCCTCGAAGACGAACGTCGTCGGCGTCGCGTCGCCGTCCCCGGACAGCGCCTCCTCGGCGGCGCGCTCGTCGGTCTCAATGGCGTCGGTGTGGGGCTTCTCCGCGGCCGCCCGCGCGACCGCATCGGCGTCCACGTCGACGTCGGCGTCGGCGACGAACGAACGCGTCCGGTCGACGAGCGCGTCGCCAGTCAGTTCGTTCTGGTGTTCGAAGTACCGGTCGGTGAGCTGCCAGTACGCCCGTTCGTCGCGTCGGCGGGCCTCCTCCAGTGCGTGGAGCGCTGGGAGGCCCCAGCCGCCGGTCACGCCGTGGCCGCGGGCGTACAGCGTCGCTTTTCCGGTGTCTATCCACTCCGACTCGACCGTCTGGAACCCGTTCTCGTGGAACTGCGCACAGTACGAGCAGTGGGGGTCGTCGAACGTGACGAGCGTGATCTCGGTCTCCGAACGCGGTCGTCCCAGGCGGGGCTGGTCGACCAGTCCCGCGCCGACGGGGTTCTCCGGGAGCGACCGTCGCCCCGCCTCGGCCGTGGTACGGCTCCCACAGCCGGCCAGCCCGCCGAGCGCCACCGTCGCGGCGCCAGCGAGCACGGCGCGACGACTCAGCGGCGCCCCGTCCGTCTCGGTCCCGATGTCTCGTTCGACCGGTCCGTACCGGCGAGTGTGTTCTGTGACGTCGGCTCCCCCGCTCCGTTCGCGCATACACGTCTCCGGTGAACCGGGACCGGGGTAAGGACCGGTCGCGAGCTTCCGGGTCGACAGGTGACGAAAACTGTTAAATACGAGACCGGGTGGACACCGTCGAGTGCCCGACGACGACTGCGCGGGACTCCCGGAAAAACGTGTGAGACCAAAGGTCTATACCCCGTGACTGCCAAACCGAGGATACGATGAGCACCGAGACAGAAGAGGGAGACGACCTGCAGGAGCGCATCTCGAACTTCCTGCGTCGGAACTTCCCCCAGATCCAGATGCACGGCGGGAGCGCCGCGATCACGGACATCGACCGCGAGAAGGGCGAAGTGACGATCCAGCTCGGCGGTGCCTGTTCGGGCTGTGGCATCTCCCCGATGACCATCCAGGCCATCAAGACGCGCATGACCAAGGAGATCCCCGAGATCGAGACCGTCCACGCCCAGACGGGCGGCGGTATGGGCGGAGACGAAGGCATGATGGGCGCCGACACCGGTCCCTCGATGCCGGGCGAGAGCCGCGGCGGCGACGTTGACGACGGCGACGACGAAGGCCCGCAGGCTCCCTTCTGAGCGGTTTTTCTCGCGTCTCGATACTCGCGGCGATACTGTGAGTGGCGGTTGTGATAGTGTAGACTGGATGTCTCTTTAGACGTTACCAACAGGTGTTTATTTGTGAGCCGAAACGTTACTCCGTGGTGTTAAATACAGATGGGTGACGAGACGTCGCGGAGAGCGTGTCTGGGGGCGCTCGGAAGCGGACTCGCAGGATTACTGGCTGGGTGCAGTTCTGAAGGTGATGATTCAGATACGCCGGGCGACACTCCAGAAACCGCTACTGCTGTCTCTACGGAAGGCGTTACTCGGACTACGGCGTTCACTACTCGAAGACCTACGGAAACGTCCACTCGGGGGGAGACCCCGACAAACACTGAAGAACCAACGGAGGGGCCCGAACCGACTACTACCGAATCAGTGGCATCCACACTGGCTGAAATGGTCGTAGAGGATCCCAACGAACTTCTTGATTCTTCTTGGTCGGAGACATCGCGAGACGGGGCAGCACTGGGGGCAAACGAGGAAATTTACACGCTCCAAATGACCGAGGACGAAAGGACTGATCTGTACAAAGCAGATATGCTGGAACATTTGAGTCGAGATCAGTTTGATAGACTTAAGGATAAAGTAAGCTCAAGAGCCAAATCTTGGGAAAGTACCATTAATTGGGCTATTATTCAACTGGATTATATCGGATTTGACTTGGATTCTCTGTCGGAAAGAGAAAAAATCAGTTTGGAATATAGCGCTGCGAGGAGTGTAGCGAATGATATTGCTGATTCCACTATTAATGAGTCAAGAGTTGGCTTCATTCCACATATTAATCGAGCGGGTTGGGCCACCCAGATAGATAATGATGATGATCCATATGAGGTCCTAGATGCTGCCGAGATTTACAATGAAAATGCAGAAGAAAATGCTCATTATACTCAAATGGAACAGCCAGGAACTGCGTATTTGTCTCCTAGCATAAGTAATTCTCCTTTGTTTGACGGCGCTGGTGCTATCGGTGATGATCCGAATGGTGAGGATAATCTCTTTCCTGCTGTTAGTGCTTGCGAGATTGATTCCTTGATCAGTGAAATGAATTCTCCTTTCATCAGTATTGGTCCACGGCAAATCCAGGGAATGTTCCGTGACGAGTTATTTGGCTTCACCAACTGGACAGATGTGAAAGAGGAACTTGACTACGAGTTAGATAGGGATATCACGGGTAATCCCAATGCTGGACCGGACACCCCTACGGCCACGGATACGCCTACTGAGACGCCTGATGGGACTGCCACGCCTGTCCCCAGAGATGCGCTTCCCACCCTCCAGATCGCGGCACATACGCCTGCATTCGAGAACTACAGACAGGCGACGCTGGAAAGCGATATCGAACAACAGCAAGGCAAGTTTGCTCTCTCTGACGTGCTTACCGACTTCGTGCTCAATGGAGAACACGAAGATGTCTACGGGGTACTGGTCGGGGGAAGTCCGACCGATCCGACTCTTATCAAGGCCTCGTACGACGAGAAAGACTTCTTTGATGCAGTTAGAGATCTTCAGGCAGACAGAAGCTATAGCCTGGCCGAGCTGGCGAGCGAATACAGAGCGAGTGGAACTACTCCGACGATCTAGCGGATGTAAACTCGATGCTCTTGCATAAGAGATCGTCGACGCTGCTGAGCGGTAGCTGTGGAAGCGCAGAAAACCGGTCCGATGACCGCACTGCACTCGCTGTGGTGAGATGAAAGCCCTCTGGGCGCTCGTTCGTGGTTCACTCCCGGAGGTCGTCCGTCGTTCCCATTGAGGCGCGGAGCGTCTCAACCCTCGACGGCGCCCGCCACCGCAACCGTTCACTCTCTGGCCTGAAATTGAAGAGGTGTACGCTTTGCCGGGAAGAACGGCAGCGAGTTCGACCGGGAGTCGCGCTCGCGCGGCTTGCCTATATCGACCCACGAGTTCACTCGGAAGCGTAGTCGACGAGACGCACTCCGTCCGGCGGGAAATTTAATATCGTTGGGTATCTACCCCAACAGTACGAGAGAATGCCCGGGACAGTCGTCTACCGGGACGAAGGCGAGAAGCCCGACGGGAGTCGGTACGAGATGGTCGCGTGGCAGGTCCCGGTGAGCAGTGAGTACCCGCAGGGGGTGAAGTACAGCTTCCAGTACATGGACGCTGACGGCGACACACTCTTGCGGTTCGACAACTCGCCCTACCACCTGGACGTCGGACGGCACCACCGCCACACGCCCGATGGCGAGATCGAGCAACTGGAGTTCACCAGTGTCTCCGAGTTGGTCGACCGGTTCCAGAACGAGGTGACCGAAATCTATGAGCAACGAAACTGACGACGAACCCGCACACGACGAATTCACGCCCGACCCGGACGAGGTCGAATACCCGTCGACTCTCAGGATCACGTCGCTACCGGCGGAGCAGGCACAGGCGGCAGCTATCGAGCGCGCGGAACGATGGGAAGCGGGCGAGGAAGTTCCACACGTCGTCAACTTCGAAGACCGGTCTCGGCTCCGTGAACTGCTCACTGACCGGCGGATGGAACTCCTCGAAGCGGTGATGGAACAGCAACCCGAGAGTATCCGCGCGCTGGCCGATCGTCTCGACCGTGACGTCCACGACGTTCACGACGACCTCTACCTGCTGGCCGAGTACGATATCGTCCACTTCGAGGAGGACGGGCGCGCGAAAAAGCCGTACGTCCCCTACGAGACGGTCAGGGTCGAGGTCGAGTTCGGCCTCCCGCGTGGTGACGGGCCCGAGTCGCCTGCATCGGTGTAGCCGACGTTTTAACTGCCTGACGGGTGACTGGACGACCGTTCGGACCCGAACATGGACGAGAGCGAGCAACCCAAACTGGTCTCCCGGCGACACCTGCTCGGGGCCCTCGCCACCGGAACCGCGGGATTCGCGGGCTGTCAGAACAGTGCCGACGGCGGGACGCCCACGCTGACGCCCGTCGCGGTGACGCCAACCACGAGCCCGACCGCGACCGAGGAACAGCCGCTGGAGGTCCTCCACGGCCGGACCGGCGGTGCTGGCGCCGAGGCGATGGACGCCCTGACCGGCCTGTTCGCCGAGCGCTACCCCGACGTGCCCGCGGAGTTCGACGCCGTCTCCGACAACTACGACACCGTCCCGGGGCTCCGACTGCGTAACGGCCACCCTCCGGGCTCTTTCTCGACGCGAGCGGGGGGCAGGCTCGACCGATACGCGGACAGTCTGACCGCTGTCGACGACGCCTGGGCCGAGACCGGGCTCGACGCGGCACTGCCGGACGCGGTGGCCGAACGCTGTCACCTGGACGGCGCGCCGCGCCACCTCCCGGTGGAGTCGTTCAGGACCAACGTCCTCGCGTACAACGTCTCCGTCGTCGAGGCCGCGGGCGTCGACCCCGACTCGCTGTCGTCGGTGCCGGCGCTGCTGGACGCGCTCGCCGCGATCGACCGTGAGACCGACGCGACGCCGCTGGCACACTCGACGGAAGACCCGTGGACGACGCTCCAGCTGTGGACGCAGGTCTTCCTCGCCACCGCGGGACCGGACGCCTACCGGGCGTTCGTCGACGGTGACGGCGACCGCGCCGCTGTCGAGACTGCGGTGTCCCGCGTCGGTGACCTGCTGGAGTTCGTTCCCGACGACGCACGCGAGTTACACTATATCGAACTGGTCGACCGCGTCACGGCGGGGACGGCAGCCGCCATCCCCATGGGGTCGTGGGTGCTGGGCGAGTTCGCCAACGCCTCGTCGTTCGCCTACGGTACCGACTGGGACTGGGTAGCGTTCCCGGGCACGGCGGGCCAGTACGTGACGGTACTGGACGGGTTCGTCGTGCCCTCGGACAACCCGAAACCGGCGGCCGCTCGCACCTGGGCCCGGTTTCTCGCCGGTCGCGACGCACAGGTCACCGCCAGTACACCCGACCGCGGGTCGGTTCCGCCGCGAACCGACGTCGACACTGCGAACCTGCCGACCTACGCCGCCGACGTCTGGACCGACATGGCCGACGCCGCGGCGTATCCGCCGTCGCTGGCCCAGGGACTGGCTGTCCCGCCGGCGCAGGTGACCGCCTGTGAGGACGCGGTCGGGGCCCATGTTGTCGAAAATTTCGACGCCGCAGCCGCCGCCGAGGCACTGCTGGCTGCCGTCTCGGGGTGAGACCGACCGTTCAGCGGCCAGCGATTCAGAGACGGACCGTTCACAGCCCGAGCGCCGCAGTAACCGGGACGCCAGCGGCCACAGCACCGACGAGATATCCGCCTAGCACACCGGCGTTCAGCGGCGGGAGGCCGGCGTGAGCGCCCTCGACGCGGTGGACCAGATAGAGGAGGCCGCCCATCCCGACGAGGCCGCCGACGAGCGCGCCGAGCGCCGGGAGGTTGGCGTTGAGCGCCGGGACGACGGTCGGAGCGTCGAGGAACTCGCCCGCGCTGACCGCGAGCATCCCCGGGATGAGCGCATCGCCGAGTCCGAGGAGCGCGACGTTGTGCATCCCCTCGTCGGATGACTCGTCACCCTCACTCTCGTCTCCGGAGTCGGCCAGGTCGAGCCCCTCGTCGCGCAGCGAGTACGAGAGCGAGTGGGGGACGATGAAGACGATGGGCGCACGCAGATCGCCCAGGCCGGCCGCGAGTTCCTGCATGTGTCCGGAGACGTAGACGGCGTAGGCGTCGTAGCCAGCCCACAGGACCAGCAGGACGACAACCGGGAACGGTCCGAACCCGAGCCCGAGCATCGGGATGGCTGCGGCTCCGAAGACCACCGCTGCGAGGTCGTTGACGTACCACTCGGGGTAGACCCACAGCACGACGGCCGTTACGGCGGCGACGACCGCCGAGACTGGATCCGCGGGTAGCCCCATCGCCGCACCCTCGCTGGCAACAGTGCCGATCCCCGTGACTGCGACGAACGCGGTAGCAGTCAGGACGCCGGCCGACCCCAGCAGGAACGCACGCACCAGCAGGTCGCCGACCTCGTAGCGGAAGGCCAGGACCATGATTCCGGTCGTCACGAGCACGAGCACGGCGAAGACGCCGACGTTCCCGACGTTGCCGGGGTTCTCGAACAGCACGAGCCCCAGCGCGCTCATCTCGTCGGTCAGCGCCAGCCCGCCCAGCACCGTCGCGGTGTAGAGGGCGACGATGCCAGCGTAGGGGAGCCACTCGGTCCACGAACTGCCGGAATCGTCGGCTTCGGCCACTCGATCCGCTCCTTCTGCGGTCGAACTCTCGCTCATTCTCCGACTCCCGGCGTCGAACGTCGCATGTTCGGGCCGAGGAGTCACCGTCACTAAACGCTCCCGGAGAAGCGGCCGACGAGGAATCACGTCATTTAATTCCGTTGACCCCCCTCGTGGTATCCATGAGCGACACAGACGGGCCGGCGAACGTCCTCTTCGTGGTGATGGACACGGTCCGCAAGCGCAACCTCTCGGTCTACGGCTACGACCGGCCGACCACGCCCAACCTGGAGGACTTCGCCGAGGAGGCGCGGGTCTTCGAGGAGGCCGTCGCGCCCGCGCCGTGGACGCTACCCGTTCACGCCTCCCTCTTCACGGGGCTCTACCCCTCCCAGCACAAGGCGACCCAGGAGAACCCCTACCTGGAGGGCACCACCACGCTCGCCGAGTCCCTCTCGGCCGCCGACTACGCCACCGCCTGTTACTCCTCGAACGCCTGGATCACCCCCTACACGAACCTCACCGACGGCTTCGACGACCAGGACAACTTCTTCCAGGTGATGCCCGGCGACACCCTCTCGGGCCCCCTCTCGAAGGCCTGGAAGACGATGAACGACAGCGACACCCTCCGTGGGTTCGCGGACCTGCTCGTCAAGATGGGCAACACCGCCCACGAGTTCTTCGCCAAGGAGGGCGGCGGCGACTCCAAGACCCCCGCCATCGTCGACCGCGTCCAGGAGTTCGTCGAAGACGCCGAGGACGACGGCCGGGAGTGGTTCACCTTCGTCAACCTGATGGACGCCCACCTCCCCTATCACCCGCCCGAGGAGTTCGCCGAGGAGTTCGCCCCCGGCGTCGACTCGACGGAAGTGTGCCAGAACTCCAAGGAGTACAACTGCGGCGCACGGGACATCGACGACGACGAGTGGGACGACATCGTCGGCCTCTACGACGCGGAGATCGCCCACATCGACCACCACCTCGGCCGCCTGTTCGACTGGCTGCGCGAGACGGACCGCTGGGAGGACACGCTGGTCGTCGTCTGTGCGGACCACGGCGAACTCCACGGCGAACACGACCTCTACGGCCACGAGTTCTGTATCTACGACCCCCTCGTGAACGTCCCGCTGATGGTCAAGGGTCCCGGCCTCGACGCCGAACGCGACGAGGAGACCCAGGTCGAACTGCAGGACCTCTATCACACGGTGCTCGACTACACCGGCGTCGAGGCGGCCGGAGCCGGCGGCACCAGCGGCGGAAGCGGCGACGGCGACACGGCTGGCGAACCGCTCGATCCTGCTCGCTCGCTCCTGTCGGCCGACTACCGCGACTTCGCGAACACCTCGGGCCCTGAGCGCACGCGATTCTCGGCCCACGCCGAGGGCGATCTGGACGACATCGCGTTCGTCGACTACCACCAGCCCGTCGTCGAGTTACGCCAGTTAGAGAGCAAGGCCAGCGACGCCGGGATCACCCTCGAGACGGACTCGCGGTTCTACTCGCGGATGCGTGCCGCCCGCCGGCCCGACGCGAAGTTCGTCCGCAACGAGCGCATCCCCGACGAGGCATACCGGCTGGACCGGGACCCCGGTGAAACCGACGACCTCGCGGGCGAAGAGCTAGACGACGAGGACGCCGCGGCTATCGGCGACGTCGAGAGCGCGCTGGGTGTCTTCGAGCGGGAAATCGACGGCGAGTGGGACGACGTCGGCGACGAGGACGTCCTGGACGACATGGGTGAGGAGGCCAAAGACCGACTGCAGGACCTGGGGTACATCGAATAACCGTGCCGGACGGCGACGGGTCGCTGGTCGATCTCGTAGACCGCCAGACCCTCCTCAAGACGGGCGTCGGGTTCGTCGTCGCGGCGGTCATCCTCTACCTGCTCGCCCGCGGCATCGGCATCGACGCGATCCGGCAGGAACTCGTGGGCGCCGACGTCCGGTGGCTCGCACTGGGCTGTCTCTCGACCGCGGTGGGGCTCGTCGCGTGGGCGAAAGCCTGGCAGGTGGTACTGGGTGTCGTCGGCATCCCCGTCCGCTTCCGGAAACTCGTGGTCTCCTACTACGCGGCGACGTTCGCCAACTACGTGACGCCGCTGGGCCAGGCCGGTGGCGAACCGTTCATCGCCTACGTCCTCGCCCGCGACACCGAGGCGAGTTACGAGGACTCGCTGGCCTCCGTGGTCACGGCGGACCTCCTCAATCTCCTGCCTTTCTTCACGTTCGCCGCCATCGGAACCGCAGTGCTGTTCGTCCGGACGACGCTACCCGACGAGGTTCGGGGTGTCGCAGTCGCACTCGTCGTCTTCGCGGTGGGGGTCCCCGCGGGTGCGGCAGCTGGCTGGCGCGTCCGCCGTCGGCTCGGCCGTCTCGTCCTCCGTCTCGTCGCGCCCGTCGCCCGCCGGACTCGCTTTCTCAGCGTCGAGGGTATCCGTCGGCGACTGGCAGAACTCAACGAGGCCTTCGAGCGCATCGCCGCCGACCCGCGTGCGCTCGCTCACGCCCTCGTCTACTCCTACGTCGGCTGGCTCTTCTTCGCGCTCCCGCTCTACTTCGCCGCGCTCACCGTCGGCGAACCGGTCGCACTGCTGCTCGTCTTCTTCATCGTCCCCGCGAGTACGCTCGCCGGGCTGACGCCCTCTCCAGGCGGACTGGGGGGCGTGACGGCCGCACTCGTCGCGCTGCTCGGCGTGCTCGCGGGTTTCTCCTCGGCCACCGGCTACGCCGTCGCGACCGTCTACCGGCTGGCGAGTTACTGGTTCGCCGTCGGCGTCGGTGGACTGGCGGCTCTCTGGGTCGTCGCACGGACGTGACGCCGCGACTGTGACCGCGCTGGGCCGGTAAGGGGTTCCTATCGTCCGCCACGAGTGTGGTCTCTGCCGCCCGTTCGAGAGTTCGTTCAGTGTGGTCGCTACCGTTCGTTCGGTAGTTCGCTCGTAACTACAGGGCGTCCGATACATCGGACAGCCGACCGGCGACGTCGCCGGGTGAGTGTCCGATGACCTTCGAAACAAACGACACCCCGACCGTATCGCCGCGACTGTCCGGGAAACGAGGCCCGACCCGGCGAGCCGTGCTCTCGGCCGGCGCCCTCGCGATCGGCGGCGGGCTGGCTGGTTGTACCACCGACGAGGACGGCGATGGCGGAGACGGCGGTGGTGACAGTGACGGCGGCGGTGACGGCAGCGGTGTCTCGGTCGAGGACTACCCGGCGCTCGACGAGTGGCTGACCGAGACGGAGATCGGCGCCGCGGCCGACAACTACGACGGGACGATCGACGACCGGCGGGGCCAGGGCTCTCTCACGGTGGCGGTCGGCGCCGAGGGTAACGGCGGCAACTTCGCGTACGACCCGCCGGCAGTCGCAGTCTCGACGGGGACCGAGGTCGCGTGGGACTGGACCGGCGAGGGCAACCCCCACAACGTGGAGGCGCTCCCGGAAGAACAGATCGGCGAGTCCGACTACGAGTTCAGTTCCGGCGAGGCCGAGGGCGGGTCCGGCGTCAAGTACAGTCGGACGCTGGAAGAGTCCGGGGTCGTCCTCTATCACTGCGAACCGCACCTGTCGCTGGGGATGAAAGGGGCGATCGTCGTCGTAGCCTGATCCCGCGACGGTTGCGCCTGGTTCCACGTGCGGTCCTGCCGTGATTCAGCGGCTGTCGAGGCGGTACGAGCTCCCGTTGGGAGTCCACGTCGACGGTCAGTCGTCAGTCCGCCAGGTGGCTTCGCGCGAGCGGCCCGACCACGGGAAACTCGAACTCGATCCCGTTGTAGGCCGTCAGCATCGCGACGACCCACACCACGACTGCGGCGACGAAGTACAGCCGAACCGCGAAGAGAAAGAAGGGGATGTTGGCTGCGAACGCCGAGACGGGGAGCAACGCGACCAGTGCGACGCCCAGAAACGCGCTCTGGACGGCGTGAAACCGTTCGTATTCGCCTCCGTCGGTGAGGAGATACACCGCGACGCCACTCAGGGGCATCGCGAGGTACGACCCGGCGGCCAGCGAGCGCCGGTCGGGGACGTCGGCATCAGTCGACCCGGCGTCAGTCGACCCGGCATCAGTCGACCCGGCGTCAGTCGGTGGGTCCATCCGTTCGAGTTACTTTCAGATGGCGTGACAAAAATGCAGTGGTCCCGCCCCGAAACCCAACGTTCAAGCGGTGACGGCGTTACACCGCGGGTATGTCCGCGGTTCCCCGCGACGCGTTCGCCGACCTCCCCGGAGCCGACCGCTTCGACACGCTCTCGTTGCAGGTCGCAGCCGTCGCCGTCGTCGCGCTGGTCGGCCGACTCCTCTTCCTGGGCGGCCGGGTGTCCCACTACGACGAGGGTCGCGTCGGCTGGTGGACGCTGCACTTCCTCGACACCGGCCAGTTCGAGTACCGCTTCATCATCCACGGGCCGTTCGTCCAGCACGTCAACCGCGTCGTCTTCGACGTCCTCGGCGCCGACGATTTCACCCTCCGTCTGATCGTCGCGGTCGTCGGCGCCGCACTCCCGTTGACTGCGCTGCTCTTCCGCGAGCACCTCCGCGACGACGAGGTGCTGGGCGTCGCCGCGTTCCTCGCAGTCAACCCCGTCCTCGTCTACTACTCGCGATTCTTTCGGAGTTCGCTGCTCGTCGCGACGTTCGCGTTCGTCGCTTTCGGTCTGTTCCTCAGGGCGATCGACCACCGCTCGTTTCGTTACGCCCACGTCGGCGTCGCGTTCGTCGCGCTGGCCTTCGCCGCCAAGGAGAACGCCGTCGTCTACCTGCTGTGCTGGATCGGCGCGACGGCGCTGGTCGTCGACCACTCACTCTTCAGGACCGGCGGCGACAAGGCCGGCCTCGACTGGGCGCTCGACAGACTGCCCGACGTCGAGACGGTCGAGTACGTCCGCGAAAACGTCTGGCGCTACGTCGGACACCTCCTCGTTGGCGCGGTCGTCTTCTTCGGTATCTCGCTGTACTTCTACGCGCCGCGTTCGCCCGACCCCGGCGCTGTCGGCTTCTGGCAGGGGCTGACCAGTCCGGCGCAGTTCCCCGAGATGGTCGGGCGCACAGTCGACGACATCGTGAACGGCTACGGCTACTGGTTCGGCGGCAGCGCCGAGCACGGGGGCCGCTTCGACTCGGTGATCGACCAGTATCTCAGCTACCTGGGTCAGTCCCTGGAGACACTCGCCCAGTACGCCCTCCCGCTGATGGTGCTCTCCGTCGCGGGCTTTCTCGCCGAACGCTACACCCGCGCACACCCGCGGATGTTCGTGCTCTTCGCGGGCTACTGGGGGTACGTCTCGGTGCTGGGCTACCCGCTCGGGACCGACATCTACGGGGCGTGGATACTGGTCAACGCGCTCGTCCCGCTGTCGATTCCGGCCGGCGTCGGCCTGGCGATGGTCGTCCGCTGGACCCGCGACGCGCTCCACGCCGACGCGCTCCGGTTCGGTATCTCGGTGTTCGTCCTCTTTCTCGTGGTCGGCCAGCTCGCGCTCGCACTGGGCGGTGGCGTCTACACGAACACGACCAGCGACGGGAACACGCTGGTCCAGTTCGCCCAGCCCGCCGACGACTTCCGGCCGGCGATGAGCGCCCTCGACGACGCCGATACCTCCGACGAGTCGGCGGACGTCCTCGTCGTGGACAGCAGCGGCGACTTCGTCCGCACGAGGACGAACGACGCGGACGAGACGGTCGTCAATCCCAGACGGGCCGGTATCGAGCCCCGGTGTACGTCGATCTCGAACACGCTCCCGATCCAGTGGTACATCGAGATGCACGACGCCCAGGGTACCTGCGCGGTGAGCGCCGAGAACGCGACCACCATCGTCGCCGAACAGCGACCGACGGTCGTCATCGCACCGCCGACGATGGAGAACCGTCTCGCGGACGAACTGGAGGGGTACCGCGCCTCGACGTACGGCCTGCGGACCACGGGCAACGACGCGGTCTTTTTCGTCCGGACGGACGCGAACTGAGCCGCGCTCTCGTTTCACGCACGAACGGTATGTACAGGCGACGAACTTAACGCTCGTTCCACGAGCGTTGCGTTCGTCGGGCAGCAGGGGTTGGCGCTGGCCACGTCGCTCGTGCTCTGCTGAGACCTGGCGGT